>Ga0302316_10000974_pt1 | contig 23673 bp, 19 predicted proteins | sample III_Palsa_N3_2_FD_200456 | JGI IMG/M metagenome (GOLD analysis project Ga0302316, IMG submission 200456) | Peat permafrost microbial communities from Stordalen Mire near Abisko, Sweden - III_Palsa_N3_2 | ecosystem: Environmental > Terrestrial > Soil > Palsa > Peat permafrost | place: Sweden...
CGGTCTCGAAGGTACCGTTGACGACGGTGGGATTATCGAAGTCGGCTTCGGCCGACACGTCTGGATCGTTGCGCAGTGTGGTCGAGCCCTTGTTAGTGCTGGTGATCACGCCGGCAAGCGTCTGATAGGCAGGAATCGTGTAGCCAGCCGGCTTGTAGTAACCACCACTGCTGCCGGTCCAGCCGGTTTCCGAACTCCATGAGCCGCCTGGGCCGGTAGTAGTGAGATCGGTACCGCCGACATCCAGGATGTTGGGATCCAGTGACGGCGCCGCCCAGGTATCAGCGTTGTAGGCACCGTCATCGCCGGTGGCGTTGAGAAAGGTCTGACCCTGCGCGGCAAACTGTTTATAGATGGAGTCGTCGGCGCTGCCGAAATCACCACCACCCCACGAGCTGCTGATGACCTTGGCGGTGTTGTCCGTGGCCATCTGGTTGAGGATGTCGGTAGCGCTGGAACCCTCGTAGAAAATCACCTGCGTGAGTCCCGGCGCCATACCGATGACGTTGACGATATCGAGCACCTGCTCGCCGTCGTCACAAGTGGAGGTACCGCTGCCATCGCCAGAATCGCAGACACCGCTATAGCCGTTGACCAACACATTCTTGACTGGCACCGACGACTTCATGCCGGTCTTGGTGTAATACAGCGTGACGTCAGCGGTCTTGTAGCCATCGTACGAAAAGATACCAACCGTCTGGCCGGAACCGGTGAGCGAGCCTGAACCGTAATAGGCCGCACGCATGTCGCTGGGCAGATATTCACCCGACGGACCCGAACCATGGGTGCGCGTAATGGCCTCCATATGCTGCGCGTTGGTACCGTGTACGAGATGATTTTTTCGCGGGCTGATATTGGTCAGACCCGTGATGCCCAGCAGCGGCACGGCCAGATCCATCGTAGGCTCACGATCAGGCGCGAAAAAGACGCGGTTTTCTGTCGGATGCTGATAGTTCGAAAGCTGCACGTGCAGCGCGCGGTTGACCGTGGCGACCGACCCCTGCACGTCCACCACACGGCGATTCGGCGTGGTCTGCGTCACGGTCAGGCCATTGGACTTGGCCCAGGCCACGACAGCGTCGTAATCCTTCTGGGTCGCACCAAAGCGCTCGGCAAACTCGGCAGAAGAGAGATAATGATGATAATTGGGACTTTGCGGATCACGCAGCTGCAACAGCAAACTGTCCAGCTCGCTCTCGTTGCGCAACGGTAAAATCAGCCCTAGCTTCATGCTCTGCGTCTGGACCATGGTGCCTATATGTGCAGCCTGTCCGGATGACACCGCGGCAGGCAGATTGGCGCTGAGCAAGTGGTTGGCTCCCGCCACTGTCTCAGCAGCTTGCGCGGCGAAGCCAAAGGCTAATGCACCAGCGAAAAGTAACGCTGGCACAGACTTCTTGAGAACGGTTTTCTTGCGATTTGCCGAGCTATTTGGCAGTAATTTCACAATCCATTTCTCCCATTTTAGTGTTGTAAGCGATGCCATCGGACATCGCATTTGCCTTTCACTGCTATCCCTGACTCGTGCTGCAGCCGTTTGAATCTAGATAGCGCGGCACACGTTGGCAATAGGACTTTTAGGAGGTTCCGGTCGTGTAATTTCTTGCGATTCGGGTTGTGATCGGCATCAAGAAATGACGTACTTACGCTGATATCCATGGGTTGATTTTCACTGGCGTCTGTATTGAATCGCATGCATGGCCATGGTGACCGAGGCCAACATCAAGCAAATGAACGCGGGCAGTTTTTGCGCCCTCCCTTCCCATCGAACATCCGAGCACCGCGCAGTAGGATGGACGCGTAAATATCCAATCCCACTCCAGAAACCCAGATGAAAAATCAAAAAAAAACAGCACCCATGAAAAAATACTTGAGCGGCGGCGCTCTGTTGATGGCGTTATCCGCATGCTCAAGCGCAGGAAGTTTGCGTAATGGAACTCCTACGGCTGTCTACATGGGAAGCAGCAGTGCGAGCGATGTGGTCTCCTGCGTATCGACTGCCTGGGCGACAAAGCACTACCAAATAGATGCCGTGCCATTGACCAGCGGAACCAGCCTTCAGCTTGCGGAAAGCGACAGCAGCCCCGTTCTTGCGCTAGTGGACATCGTTCCAACTGGAGCAAACACCAAAGCCACGTACTACTCACGGATGCCCGACGACGACACCTGGTTTTTCCAGCAAGTGAAAAGCTGCATGTAAGCGCAAGCCTTACGAGTTCAGGTGCGTTGCACTTGAATCCCGCAACCGTGGGAAAGTGGTTCATTTATCAAATCAGCAGTATTTCTGGCGAGCCTGCCGTCGTAGCCTGCGCAAAAAAGTTTGCCAGGATCGGACATGCCATGCCCGATCCTGGCGGTCAATCGCACTGACGCTTGTTTCCGATCAGGACTGCGCCAATGACGTGAGCAGACCGGACTCTATGAGCGCATTCGCTGTCATGGGCTGAGCAAAATAAAACCCTTGAAGCTCATCGCAACCCAGCTCGACCAGAGCCGCGTATTGCTCGACGGTCTCCACGCCTTCGGCAACCACGCGCAGGCTTAACGAGTGCGCGAGCCGGATCACTGCATCGACGACGGCACGTGCGTCGCCGGAGGTGTCCAGATCCCTGATGAAACTGCGATCGATCTTGAGCTGCTGTACGCGCAATTGTCGGAGATAAGCAAGGCTCGAATAACCGGTACCGAAGTCATCGATGGAAAGCGACACCCCAAGCTCGGAGAGCTGGCGCAGGACACGCTGTGTCGACGCGGTGTCTTCCATCGCCACCGACTCGGTAACTTCGCATGTCACCTGCTTAGGGTCGACCGAATAGCGTTCGAACAGGTGGCACATCCGTGCGACGAGATCGGGCTGGCGTAACTGATAGCCGGAGAGATTGATCGCGACACGCATAGGGATGCCTTCGTGAGACCAGCGCTCCAACTGTCGACAGACCGCTTCAATCACCCAGTCACCGATCGCCACGATCAGACCAAAGCGTTCGGCAAGTGGAATAAAAACTTCAGGCTGTACGGTACCCAAGCTGCCGTTTTTCCAGCGCAGCAATGCCTCCAGACCCACGAGCTTTCCGCTACTGCCATCTATTTTTGGCTGGTAGTGCAGCTCAAATTCGTTTCGTCTGATGGCGCCACGTAACGCCTGCTGCAGATCCATCTGACCCGATGCACCGGATTGCATGTGGCGCTCATAAATGGCATAGGTATTGCCACCGTTGTGCTTGGCTACGTACATCGCGGCATCTGCGCAACTTATCAACCGATCCCGTGCAGCGTGATCGGGGAACAACGCGATACCGATGGAGCACGAGAGAGATATTTCACGGTCAATCAACTGCAACGGAACAGTCAGCGAATGCAGGATGCGGTCGGCCAGCACCACGGCGTCCGATGCGCCCTGTACATCCTCCAGCAGGAGCAGGAACTCGTCGCCACCAATGCGTGCAACGGTATCCGTATCGCGAGCCAGCTCACTCAAGCGAGTGGATACTTGCCGAAGCACGTGGTCGCCGGCGGTGTGACCGTAACTGTCATTGACCGGCTTGAAGCCATCGATATCGATGAATAGCACGGCCAGTTTGGCAAACGTGCGCTTGCCGGGAAACGTCGCCTGTTGGCTGATGCGATTCAGCGCATGTTCGAGGCGATCTTCAAGCAGGGCTCGGTTGGCCAGCCCGGTCAGCGGATCGCGAAAAGCCATGCGCTGCAGTTCGGCATTCGCGCCCTGCAGCTGTTGATTGGCCTCCTCCAGTGACTGCGCCATGGTGAACGCGCGAGCCTGCAGCCGCGCATCGAATATGGAGGTGAGAAGCGTGATCGACAGCAGGATCAACGAGGCGAACACCACCATCGTGCCGAGATTGTGTCCACCCAAGCCATTGATTGTCTGGCAGATGGCGCCCGCCGGAAAACTTGCTGCCGCCATGCCGGTGTAGTGCATGCCCGCGATAGCCGCGCCCATGATCAGCGCTGCAGCACCTTGGGTGAGATAGGCGCGTAGACCGTGCAGCTGGCGCATGGAAAAAAGCACGCGCAGCGCCACCGCCGATGCCAGTATCGCAATCCCTGCCGAGGCAGCCACCAGCCACATATTCCAGATGATGATCGGCGTCAGCAGCATCGCCGTCATGCCGATGTAATGCATCCCGCAGATACCGGCCCCCATCACCAGGGCACCGATGAGCCATGCCGACGGTGCGAGTTGGTCGCGTGCGGCGATGCGTAGCGAAATGACCGATACGCCAACAGCAACCAGCCATGACAGCAGCGTTAACAGCGGATCGTAGGTAATGGAGATCGGCAGACTCATCGCCAGCATGCCGACGAAGTGCATCGACCAGATACCAGTACCCATCACCAACGCACCGCCAACAGTCCACAGGATGACCGAGCCACGACCTTTGTCGCGAACTCGCCGTGCAAGATCCAGCGCCACGTAAGATGCATAGACGGCGATTAGTACGGATAGCAACACTCCGCCATCGTCATAGCTCGGGTGCAGCATCTGGAACGACATGCCCTGCAGTTTCCTTCATGGTGTACGGACTACCAAGCATCAACCCATTGCCAATGCATTGGCTGTTACGCGCACCGTTCCTAAATCAAACGGCTGAAGAGAGATTCGTGCATCTATCCCGCTGCGTTCGCTCAGCCGATGCAGTAGACAACAAATCGACTGACAACAAACAACATTCTGTTCGATCACCGTCCGTATTTGTGTGACAGGTGCAAGACCCCGCATTGAAAATTGTGGAAATCTATCGATGATCTTGCGCGACTCATTTCGATAGCATTGCACTGTCAATCGCTAGCAACGAGCCATCCGTTGTATAGCCGAATCGCACCCGATCAACGCACGTAGCTCACTAGTGTCAATCTCCCGAACCAAGTGGCCAGCGACCCATCACTTCGTGTTTGGACTGGCCGAAAAAGCTGCGGATCAGCACAAACTCGCGGGCCATCCAGCTGATCGGTGGAATCGGCTGTTCGATGGCTTCCACGCCCTGTGCATAAAGCAACGTTACATGAGGTAGATAGCTTGATACGCCAGCGACATGCAGTCCCTGCGCATATTGCGCATCGGCCAGCGCCTTGCGCAACTTCAGCGTCACTTCGGTCGTGAGCGTATCCGCGCAAAGCACAAACGGAAACCGGCCATCCTTGCCTGCACTGCTGAAGCGCATGGCGCTATCCAGCGTGATCTTGAATTCTTTCACTCGTACTTCTTCTGCAGCGGCCAGTAAAGCACCTTCCAACGGTTGACGCAGGCGATCCGGTTTGCCGATGGGGCTAAGCGTGATGTGCAATCGATCGATATCAACTGACGAGCCCCCAAGCCGATGCGATTTCACGAAGCGCTCGCCAATGCGAATGATCTCGGCCTTGGCTTCCTTATCCGGAAGTATGGCGAAGAACATGTTGACGCCGTCCAGCAGCCGGCGGCTTGGGGATAGCTTGAACTCGGCTTGCGAATCCATTAGCGCACTACCTCACTGGTACAGATTGCATCAGTCACGACCGAACAAGCGCGAAACGCGCCATGAGCGGAAACCGATATTTTTAGAGTCATAGCCAAGTTGAGCGGCGCCTATTCATCCGATCCCGCCAAAGTGTGATGCACGTCACACTAAGACTATACGAAATGTCCCGGTTTGGCGCACGGGCACATGCGTTCGACGGCAATAAACAGCCCTGCCGCTCTTTATGAACGGGACAATCGCCTCCTTTGAATCCTCGCTACCGGTGCAGGTGCTTGTCGGGTTGCATTGCCATCCATCGACACGCAGACGACTTTTAGTCGTGCCGTTTTGACGGCTCGACAGTGCACCAATGTGTGGGCGGCAGTGGCGTCAGAACCACATGGATGCGGAGCAGCGTGGCGAACACACTATCGCGCGAGCCAAATCACGAGTCAGCGCCGACGTCTATGGTCGGCTTCGCCACTCGCGTGCAATCAGGTCAATTACGAAATCAATCATTTTATAATTGACCATTAATACAGTATGAATATGACTTATAGCGTAACTTAAATTTTACTCCATACTCACGATTATGAATATTAATTAATTTGTATATAGAAATCCCATTATTTCTCTGATTATTTCTTATAGACGACTATTTTCCAGTGCACTAGTTTGTCGGCATTCGTCACAGGGAATACGCGACGAATGGTTCCAGTTCGCCGCACACAATGAAGTTGGAATCATGCGACGTTCGAGCGTTACGTCGGCACTGCCTGCATTAGGACTGCAGGGGGTCAGCAGCCCGTCGAAGCTCAAGGAATCGCCAGGCAATCTCGAACTTACGCCGTCGCGTTAGCGCGCGACACAACTGTCATGGGGTTTCGCGACCGCAGCAGGGTCGGCTGTCCTCGAAATAGTGGGAGTCAAGAAATAATGCCAAGTCATATTCGCACCAAAACACTGATCGCCGCCATCAGTCTGGCCGTCGTCTCGTCCGTCCATGCCGATTCGCCGAGCAGCGCGATAGGCAATTCCGCACTGATGACCGTCGCGCACGCCACCACGCTACGTCAAGGTGATACGGTCGTTGGGGCACTGGCCTCCTCGCAGCCGATGCACGTGGTGATGTCGCTGAAGTTGCGCAATCAGGCGCAGTTGCAGAGTTATCTAAAGACACCGGGACACAAGCCGCTTACCCCCGCGCAGTTCGGCGCCCAGTACTCCCCCACCACTGCGCAGGCGCAAGCCGTTGCTGCCTATATGACCAAGGCCGGCTTCACCCATGTGACGATCGCGCCGAATCGCATGTTGGTTGAAGGTTACGGTCACGCGGATACGGCGCAGGCCGCCTTCAACACCACCTTCGTACATGTGCATACGCATGATGGTCGTGATGCTTATGCCAACGATAATGATGTCAAGATTCCCGCGTCACTGCAGGGCTCTGTTTTGGAAGTCGTCGGTCTGCAGAACGTGCATATTGCGCATACGTTCGCGAAGCGCATCAACCCCAATGCCGTGCATACCAATGCCAGCGGTTCGGCGGTCGCGCATAACCCAACTGATTTTGCCTCGATCTACAACGCCAGCAATCTTGCACCCGCCACCTCCATTTCGGTTGGCGTGATCACCGAAGGCAGCATGAGCAACGTCGAGAGCGACCTGCAGACGTTTACATCCAACAACGGACTGTCCACTGTCAGCGTGCAGGTCGTCGGAAGCGGCAGCAGCGATACCAGCGGCGATGGCGAGTGGGACCTGGATACGCAAGACATCGTCGGCATGACTGGCGGCGTGCAGCAACTTGTTCTGTACGACGCCGCTTCGCTAAACGATGCCGATCTGAGCACCGATTACAACGCCGTGGTGTCGGCCAACGCCGTACCGGTGATCAATGTGTCGCTGGGCGAATGCGAAACAGATGCAGCCACTTCCACCGACGACCAGATCTTTGAACAGGCCGAGTCGCAAGGACAAACCTTCTCGGTCTCATCTGGCGATTCCGGTGCCGATGAATGTGGCAATGGCGGTATCACGCCAAGTTATCCAGCCAGCTCACCTTACGTGGTGGCCGTTGGTGGTACTGAGCTGTACACCACCAACACCACGACTTTCAGCCGGGAGACCGTTTGGAACAACCTCAGCGAGAACGAAGGCGCCACCGGTGGCAGCCCCAGCACGATCGAGTCGATTCCCAGCTGGCAGCAGGGCGTAGGGCAAAACGGCAGCTCCAGCTTTCGTGGTGTGCCGGACGTGGCTTTTGACGCCAGCCCGGATACCGGCTCGCTGGTAGTGGTCGATGGGCAAACCAACCAACAGATCGGCGGCACCAGCCTCGCTTCACCGCTGTTCGTCGGTTCGTGGGCGCGCATTCTGCAAGCCAATGGCAGCCTGGGCTTTGCCGCACCGCTGATCTACGCGGATGCTGCTGCCAACTCGGGCGACTTCCACGACGTCACATCCGGCAACAACGACGGTGAGACCGCCGCCGTGGGCTGGGATTACACCACCGGTTTCGGCAGCCTCAACGTCGGCAACGTATCGGCGAACATCGGCAGCGCAAGCACGAATGCCATTTCGCGAGTGTCCAACAACACCAGCGGCACGACGCCCAAGCGATAACTTGTCCCGCGCAGGGATGCGCATCATTGGGGAAAAAAGACCCGGCCAACCAGCCGGGTCTTTTTTATGGCGGCACACAGGCAGTAATTGCTACCTTCTCGTCCGAGAGTCATTCCCGAAGCTATAGACAAGGGCGGAGCAACGCTAAGCCATGACCGCTGACGTAATCTTCCGTTCATTGCGAGAAGCCATCGTGACCATGCTGGCGGCATTGGCCACAATGCTATGCGCACTGGCAATCGACCCGGAACCGGGCCCAGCGATACTCGCGATCGTGCTCTGCCTTTCGCTGTCGCGCAGCCAGCTCGATCGGGACCTGCGTGGCCGGTTGGAGGCCGCGATCACGCTACCCGCCGTCAGCCTTGCTGCGCTCGGCGTCGCCACACTGCTGCATCGCGCACCGTGGATCGGCGCGGTGGTTTTCGTCGCGGGCATGTCGCTGTCCATCTGGTTGCGACGATTCGGCCCCATGGTGCGCCGCGCTGGATCGCTCATTGCACTTCCATTTGTCGTCATCCTCACCACACCCTACGTGCCGACAACGCGCGTCAGCCACGGGATGGCCCTGCTCTTGCCGATCATCGTCGCGCTGCTGGCGCTCCTGTGGGTCTCCGCGTTTCATCTGCTCGCCCATCGTCTGCGCTGGCTGCCGCCCACTCGTATATCGAAAGAAGTAGCTGAAACACCAACGCGAACCAGCTCCATGCGCCCGATGGCAAGCAGCCGGATGGCCATCCAGATGGGCATTGCTCTTGCTGTGGCCTTTATCGTCGGCTACGTCTTCTTTGCCGAACGATGGGCCTGGATCGTGCTCACCGCCTATATCGTCGGCAGCGGAAATCAGGGACGTCTGGATGTCGCGTACAAAAGCGTGCTGCGGGTACTCGGTGCTGGTGCCGGCACGCTTGCGGCTTTGACGTTTACCGTTCACGCCGGATCGCATGATGCGACAACGGTGGTGCTCATGCTTGCCGCGGTGTTCCTTGGCATGTGGTTGCGTCCACTTGGCTACGCGTGGTGGGCGCTATTTGTCACGCTGGCGCTCGCGCTGCTGCAGGGCTTCGAAGGCCCTTCCGCACAGCACGTCCTTTGGTTGCGGCTGGAGGAAATCGTTATCGGCGCGATTATCGGCGTAGCTGCCGCGTGGTTCGTGCTGCCCGTTCGATCCACTGGTGTGTTGCGCCGACGGATCGCCGATGCGCTGGCCACGCTGGCCGACGCTTTGGACCCCGTGACGCCAACGCGCCTATCCAATGATTTTGTGGAGGCACTCGCTCGCGTCGAAAAGGTCGCCCCAGCATTTCGCGCAAGCCGACTGGTGACACGACACCTGCGCACCGTGCAGCCGGCGGACTGGATAGACGCCCTGATTGCCTGTCGTGCGCATGCCGTCACGCTAATCGATAGCGGCGAAACGCCAGGCGGCGTGCGCAAAACCCTTGGCGCCGCTCGTAAGGCGATGCTCGCACCCGAAGAAATTCCAGAAGCGTTGGACAACCTGTTTCGTTCATTGGCTGAACCCAGAACAGATCGAGCTCATTAACTTAATAGGCGCTGAAAAACACACAACGACCGAAACTCGACACCTCGACGCACGCACCCCGCAAAGAGTTGTGCATCTCGGCGAATCAGAATGCGAGGCCCAACATCCGGATGCACTGTCACGAGCAGGTAAAAGCGAGCATGGTAGAAATGGTCGGGACTAAAGCCTCTTTCTGATCAACGATGAAGTCCCGGCCATGCCAACGCGATCGCTTCGTACGCAATGGCCAGCCTATCCCACGCTCCGGCCACGCCGGGCACAACCAAGGACATCGACATGCCGAGAATCAGCACAAGCGACGGAACCGAGATTTTCTACAAGGACTGGGGTACCGGCCAGCCCATCGTTTTCCACCATGGCTGGCCACTGAGCGCCGACGACTGGGACGCACAGATGCTGTTTTTCCTGTCGCACGGTTATCGCGTCATCGCGCATGATCGGCGCGGGCACGGTCGCTCTACCCAGACCGCCATTGGTAACGAAATGGACACCTATGCAGCCGATGTGGCGGCGCTGGCCGTTCATCTCGACCTGAAAGACGCGATCCACGTCGGCCATTCCACCGGCGGCGGCGAGGTCGCGCGCTATGTCGCTCAGCACGGAGCCGGCCGTGTGGCCAAGGCCGTGCTGATCAGTGCAGTGCCACCCATCATGGTGAAGTCCGACAAGAATCCTGGCGGCCTGCCGATCGAAGTATTCGACGGATTCCGTGCAGCACTCGCAGCCAACCGTGCACAGTTTTACAAGGACGTACCGACCGGCCCGTTCTACGGCTTCAATCGCGAAGGCGCCAAGGTCTCGCAGGGTGTCATCGACAACTGGTGGCGCCAGGGCATGATCGGCGGCAGCAAGGCACACTACGACTGCATCAAGGCCTTCTCCGAAACCGACTTTACGGACGATCTGAAAGCCATCGACGTACCCGTGTTGATCATGCACGGCGACGACGACCAGATCGTGCCGATCGCCGATGCCGGTCTGCTCTCCGCCAAGCTGGTCAAACATGGCACGCTGAAAGTCTACAAAGGTTATCCGCACGGCATGTGCACGACTCATGCCGATGTCATCAATCAGGACTTGCTGACTTTCTTCAAGTCATGATCGAGGCGATCGCACCAGCCGGTCCCGGATAGCTCCGCCACTGAGAATGTTGACCCTGACTCATATGTCAGGGTCAACCAAAGCACTTTCATCACCATGGCGTTTGTAACCGCTCGCTGCGCTTAGCTGCAGTGGGTCATGGTGGCTTGCCATTCGGCCGAATGGCAAATATCGTGGCCGGGCTGCGAGCCATGCTCGTGGTCTATCGAAGACAAACAGGGGAAAACTTGATGCAACGCATAGGAATGGCAGTTCTCTGCCTGATGCTTGGTGCGTGCGGCGCTGTCGCACCGAAATACACTCCATCCGCAGAAAATCAACTGGCGCTTCGTAACAGCGATCTCGTCCACGTCAACGTCGGAAGCATTGGTGTCTCTTCTGAGACTATCAACAAGGCCACTGTGCGCGGCGGGAAATTCTCCACACCGTCAGCGTCATTCAACGCGTATTTGCAAGATTCGATACAGACCGAGCTATCCCAGGCGGGTCTGCTGGATCCAGCATCCCATGATGTGATTGGCGGCACCATGACACGCAACGACTTCGACGGCTCCGGCATGTCGGTTGGCACCGCTGACCTGGCGGCGGACTTCTGGATAGACCACGACGGCAAGCGTATCTACCAAGGTCAGAAAACGGCCCACTTTGAATGGAAGTCATCCTTCGCCGGCATGACCGCGATCCCTGCAGCCGCCCAAGGCTATATGCAGGCTGTGCAGAAGCTGGTTCACGAACTACTCGCCGATCCAGACTTCCAGAAGGCACTACATAAATGATCACGATTCTTGCTCGAAAGACCCGACAACTAGCCTCCTTGACCATTCTCGGCGCCATGCTCGTCATGGCCGGCTGCGCGCATCCGGTATCGTTGCGTGCTGATGTGAATTACCCCTCAGACAAGACTGTCGATACAGCAGTCGGCTATTTCATCAGCGATGCCAACCGCAAACTGGAAGTAACTACTCCCGCGGGCGGCGGTGACAAGATGCGGTATTTCCCTTATCGCGATCTGGAGCCTGCCATTCTCAGCACGTTGGGCAGCGTGTTCCGGAAGGTCTATAGCGTGCCGGAAACCGGCCGCGCGGCCTACATCGCGGATCACCATCTCACCTTTGTGTTCGAACCCGTTCTGACTACCGATTCCTCAAGCCACAGTGCGATTTTCTGGCCGGCGACGGACTTTGATCTCACGATCAAGGTCACCGCGCTGAATCCTGCAGGACAGACCGTATGGAATCAGGAGTTCACCGGTCATGGTCATGTGGACAAGGGCCGTTCGCTGGTTGATGTTCCACCGGCCAAGGCGGCGGCGGCAGAGGCTTTCGACAAGCTGCGCAAGGCTCTGATGGATGACCCGCAATTTCAGGAGTCAGCCTCCCGTTGAAATTAATCGGTGCGACTCGCCGGAACCGCCCGGCGAGTCGCACCGATTTTTGATCCACGAAAGTGCCGTAACTCCACGACGCTTCTTGCGTAGATACGTTCACGCCGATCTGATGCCGCTAACGGCGCATCCGCGTGACTCAGGGTCCAGCGCAACGAATCCCTCGGACTGCCGCCTGTATGTGCGGGTGATTGTCGAGATTTCATGACCCCGCAACGATCCGCTACACAGCACTCTGAAAAAAATGCTGCAATAACGATGCTTCAACGCCTCGGCCTGTGGCGCAAACATCGTGTGGTCCATCAGTAGACCGTGCGAAAACACCAGGACCGACGCACCTTCGCCGGTATCCTCGTAATACAACTTCTGTCCGTTGACGGCGGCGTAAGGCATGCAGCTCTCCTCATTGCGCGTCGCAGCCCCACGGTCGCGGCATCAGAGCCTCCGATTCTAACCACCTCGGCAGTCGCAATGCTTGACGCGCTGCATGGTGTATCCGAGCTTCCCCCAGTGAACCGCAGCTTGATCAACAGGAAACGATCACACCGCTGCCGCTAGATTTACTCATCACATTTCCTGCGAAGAGCAACCGACCATGTCGAACCACTCTGCTGTTGTTTCCGGCCGCGTTGCGGTAGTCACCGGTGCTGCCAGTGGCATTGGCCTTGCCGCGGCCCGCAAGTTGGGCGAAGCCGGAATGCGGATTGTGCTTGTCGATATCGACGCCGATTCGCTGGAACGTGCAGTCGCCGATCTCAAATCGACCGGAATCAACGCGCGTGCAGTGAGGGCCGATGTGAGCCGGGGCGAAGATATGGCGCGCGTCAAGACCGAGGCTGATGCGTTCGGCGAAGTGTCGGTACTGATGAACAACGCCGCACGTGAAGGTGGCGATGGTCTGTTCGCCGATATTGCCAAGTGGAAGGCCACGCTCGATATCAACGTCGGCGGCGTGCTGCACGGCATCCAGCTGTTCGTGCCTGACATGATTAGCGTGAACTGGCCCTGCATGGTGATCAACACCGGTTCGAAACAGGGCATCACCCTGCCGCCCGGCGATACCGCTTATAACGTCAGCAAGGCTGCCCTGCGCGCGCTGACGGAGTCGCTGGCGCACGAGCTGCTGGCGACGAACGATCGTGTGAGCGCTCACCTGCTGATCCCGGGCTTTACCTATACCGGACTTACCCGTGCACGCGGCATCAAGGAAAAGCCAGCCGCCGCGTGGACGGCCGAGCAAGTCGTTGAGTTCATGTGGCCAGCGCTCGCGCGCGGCGATTTCTACATCCTGTGTCCCGACAATGACGTGGCGCGCGTCACCGATGAGAAGCGCATTCGCTGGGCTGCCGATGACATTATCAAGAACCGCCCCGCGCTCTCACGCTGGCATCCGGATTACAAACAGGCCTTTGCTGACCACATGAAAGACTGATGTAGCTGATCACACATGCCGCACGGTCATGTGGATATGACGAAATATGTTTTTGACGAATAGCCAATACACGATAAAACGGACGTCCATACCGCCAAATAAATCATCCATGACGATCCCACGTTACGCAGCCCTTGCCGCCGCCATCGTATTTTCTCCGGTGATCCATGCCGATGAAAACACTTACGTGAACTCGCCTTACCTGGGTCTACGCTATCGCGACAGCACCCTGCATTCGGACAGCTTCGAAAAGACCGGTCGCGCACACACGCTGCGGCTCCAACTCGGCTACCTCTGGGCATTTACACCGCACCTTGCGGCGTACGTGGAAGGTACCAAGGTACAGCCACTATTCGGTCGGCAATACGACGACACCACCGGTCGTCGCACACCGTATCCGGCCGAGCCCGACCCGCGCTCGACCGAACTCAGCAGCGCATGGCTGGGTTACGACAACGGCGATGTCGGCATTCGAGTCGGACGGCAATACCTGCACCTGGATAACAATCGTTTCTTCAGCCCGAACTACTGGCGGCAGAATCCACAGTCGTTCGATGGCATCACCACCTATGTCAAGCTCGCCGACAAAACCACGCTGAGCTACGACTGGATCAATCAGGTCAATCGCACCGTCGGCGCGGACTTTCCCGACTACACCCAGCGCCGATGGGAACTCGACGGTCACCTGATACACCTTGATCAGGTGCTTCCGCTTGGGCAGCTGACTGCCTACGGCTACTTCGTGAAAAACCTGACTCTGGCGAAGAACTCTGTACGTACGTTTGGCGCGCGCTGGACTGGTACCGCGCCGCTGGCCGACACCGGCACCAACCTGGGCTGGACACTCGAAGGCGCACATCAGAACGACTACGCCAACAACCCGGCGCATTTCAGTCTGCCTTATCACCTGTTCGAGTTGAGCTACGGGCTGCCCGCCATTTCTGGACGTCTTGGCGAAGAGTCGCTGGGCGGTGACGGCAAAACGGCGTTCAACATCGCCTACGGCTCGGGACATAGCTTCGATGGCTGGGTCGGCGTTTTCAGCATCCCGGCACATGGTCTGCGCGATCGCTACGCCGGCCTCTATGGCGTCTTGCCCTGGCACTCGCTCACGTGGCTGGTGACCCATCACGAATTTGATCCGCAAAGCGGCGGCGGCGCGCGCTACGGCAGCGAGACCGATGTCGGCGTCAAAGCGCAGGTCAGTACGCGCTTCACCCTCGAGCTGCAGTACGGCGACTACCGCGCCGACAGCTTCACCGTGAACCAGCGCAAGCTCTGGCTATTGGCGGAGTATCGCTATGGCAAGCAGATGATGTAGCCACTTGTGGCACGCTGCTACAAGCAGCACTCCATAGAGAACGACAAGGCAAACTCGAGCTCGCCCGCAGCCATGTGCGCCCACAAAGCCTGTTTCGGCGATCCATCTTCGCCGAGCCGCAGCGGAAGGCAAAAACACGCCCGCTGAGACGACAAAGCAAAAAGCTCTATCTCCTCGCAATCTCCGAACTCTTTTCAATGAATACGTATGCAGACGCTGGTTGCTGCATTGCGATGCTACCTACTATCCATGCACTGAGCGCCGCATGACTTCTATCGCGCCCATGACGTGCGATGAGTAGTGGTCTTTGACATCACGGCGGCAAACGCAGCCCGTTACGCCAGGTTGTCCCGACACCTCAACATACGCTCCATCACGTCGACTCTGTAGCACCTGATCGTCAACGAAACAGGATGGAGGCAGACCCGAATGAAGTGTCCAAAGATTCTCGCTGCGTTACTCGTATGTGTCAGTCTAGCCGGCGCTCCGATCATGCCCGCACATGCTGCCATCAACAGCATGACGCTTGGCGCGAGCTACAACGCCCAGAAAACCAGCATCACCTTCCGAGTCTATTCCTCGCAGGCCACGCGAATGATGCTGTACCTGTATGCCAGCGGTTACGGCGCACAGGATTCCGCGAATTATGTGTTGAGTTCGGTTGGCAATGGGGTCTGGTCGGTCACCGTGCCGGTGTCGTCGATCCAGGCTGCCGGCATCACTGGATCGGTGTATTACGGCTACCGCGCCTGGGGGCCGAACTGGCCCTACAACGCGAGCTGGGGCAAAGGCTCGGCGGCAGGCTTCATTTCGGATGTTGATGCGAGTGGCAACCGCTTCAATCCAAACAAGCTGCTGCTTGACCCCTATGCGCAGGAGATGAGCCAGGATCCGCTCAACGCGTCAAACCAGAATGCCGACATCTTTGCCTCGGGCGCCAGCTACCGAAATACCGACAGTGGCACGTATGCATCGAAAGGCATCGTGCTGGCACCAAGTACACAAAGCACCGGCACCAAGCCCACGCGAGCGCAGAAGGACGACGTGATCTACGAAGTCAATGTGCGCGGCCTGACCGAGCAGGACAGCAGCATCGCGGCAACCTATCGCGGCACCTATCAAGGCGCCGGACTCAAGGCGCCAGCGCTCGCCAGCCTCGGCATCACCGCCGTCGAATTTCTGCCCCTGCAGGAAACGCAGAACGACGCGAACGACGTCGTGCCGAATTCGGACGCGAACCAGAACTACTGGGGTTACATGACCGAAGACTACTTCGCACCAGATCGGCATTACGCTTACAACAAGGCGGCAGGCGGCCCCACCGCCGAGTTCCAGGCAATGGTGCAGGCATTCCACAACGCCGGCATCAAGGTCTACATGGACGTGGTCTACAACCACACCAGCGAAGGCGGCACGTGGAGCAGCTCTGACCCCACCACGGCAACCATTACTTCCTGGCGTGGCCTGGACAACACAACCTATTACGAACTCGCCTCCGGCAACCAGTACTACTACGACAACACCGGCATTGGCGCCAACTACAACACCTACAACACCGTCGCGCAGAACCTGATCGTCGATTCCCTCGCCTATTGGGCCAACACGATGGGCGTCGATGGTTTCCGTTTCGATCTCGCCGCCGTGCTGGGCAACAGTTGCCTCAATGGCAGTTACACGTCCGCCGCGCCCAACTGCCCGAACGGCGGCTACAACTTCGACGCGGCCGATTCGAATGTCGCGATCAACCGCATCCTCAGTGAATTCACCGTCCGCCCCGCGGCCGGTGGCAGTGGGCTCGATCTGTATGCCGAACCCTGGGCGATTGGCGACAATTCTTACCAGCTTGGTGGCTTTCCAAAAGGCTGGTCCGAGTGGAACGGCAGCTTTCGTGACAGCCTGCGTCAAGCGCAGAACGAGCTGGGCAACATGACGATCTCCATCAGCCAGGACGCGAACGATTTCTCCGGCTCGTCCAATCTGTTCCAGGCCAGCGGCCGTGCACCGTGGAACTCGACCAACTTCATCGACGTGCATGACGGCCTGACTCTCAACGACGTCTATGCCTGCAACGGTTCCAGCAATGCGCAGGCGTGGCCATACGGCCCATCGGATGGCGGCACGACCACCAACTACAGCTGGGATCAGGGCATGTCGGCCGGCACCGGTACGGCGCTCGACCAGCGTCGTGCGGCACGCACTGGCATGGCGTTCGAAATGCTCTCGGCCGGCACACCGCTGATGCAGGGCGGCGACGAATATCTACGCACGCTTCAATGCAATAACAACGCCTACAACCTCGACTCGACGGCCAACTGGCTGACCAATACGTGGAGCACCAATCAGTCGAACTTCTACACCTTCGCCCAGCGGCTCATTGCATTCCGCGAGGCGCATCCCGCACTGCGCCCTGCTACTTGGTACACGAGCAGCCAGGTCGCCTGGTATCAGCCGAGCGGCGCGGCGGCCACGAGCAGCTACTGGAACAACACCAGCAACTACTCGATCGCCTATACCGTCAACGGCTCATCGTTCGGCGATGCCAATTCAATCTATATCGCCTACAACGGCTGGTCCGGCAGCGTCACGTTCACCTTGCCCGCGCCACCAACCGGCACGAACTGGTACCGCGTGACCGACACCTGCAACTGGAACGACGGCGTCAATACCTTCGTCACACCCGGCAACGAACCCCTGATTGGCGGTTCGGGCACCACCTACAGCCAGTGTGGTCAGTCCTTGCTGCTGCTGATCTCGAAGTAATCAGAAAACCGCGGAGAGAATGCAGTTTCCGGAAGTGCGACCTGAGCACGGTCTTCGTGTACCGCTGACCGTGTCAATCCTATCGGCTATCAGCAACTGCTTGACCGCCGCTCGGCTCGCCCTTAGCGGACATGCAGCCAATACACGTGGACACCATTGGCCTGATCTTCGGCGCGATTGCCTTCGCGCCCCTCGATGACCACGCCCCAAACGGTGCGGATGCTTTCACCCTGATGGCTATCTACACGAATGTGTTCGCCCTCCTGAAGCGTAAAACGGGTTTCCAGCACCATGGCCTGATCGCGCTCCCAGACCAGCAAGGCAGGCTTGCCGACGGTGGCGGCCCAGCCGACATGGATCTGCACCTCTTCCGGCGGAAAGTTGCCGCGATTATCAAGCTTCCAGCTCTCGGTCTTCTGCAACAGCGATTCCAGGTGCGGATCGCTCCAGTCCACGCGATTGACTGGCTTTTTCGTGGGTGGCTTGTAATGGTTCATATACGCAAACATTCCCTTGGGCAAGTACTGACAACGTCAGTGCCGACGCCCTGAGGCGGCTTGCAACAGCTTGGCTAGCAGTTGCAGCAAAGGGCACTGACATATGCCATACAGATTTCGGTGGCCGAGGCGACTCACCGGTTATCGGCCACAAGGGAGATTTCTGAAGGGCGCCGGCCACGCCTTCCGTACTCATCATAAACCACCCGAAACGGGTAATCGATGCTCCACCAGTATCACGTTCAGGATCGATCAGACGCATCCCACAGATCGAGCTTGTCGGATGCACGCATTTGCCTAACCATCGTTCGACAACATTTCCGGACGAATGTCGATTTCCAGCAGTTTCGTTCGTCGTCAAGGAAAACCGCAACGACAGCTACGCGCTTGTCACTTGTATGTGCCATCGACGAGGCGCGTCGTATCTCTTGCTGTTCCCGCTCAGCTCAGCCGAACGCGATAAATCCGCTAACCACAGGAGACTGACCATGACGCACGCTACTACCTTCGTTCCCGCCGCCGAACTGGCGAAGCGCAACGGCATGATTTTCCCGAATGAAAGCGATGACTACCGCCAAGCACGCAATGCGCTGCTCGCCGAAGAGATCGAATTGCGCCGACATATCGAACGCGTCGCCGAGCAACGCCGTGCACTGCCACCGGGCGGCGAGGTAACCGGCGACTATCGCTTCGATGGCAAAGACGGACCACTCGACTTCGCTGACCTGTTCTGCGACAAGCAGACTCTGGTCGTCTACAGCTACATGTTCGGCCCGCAGCGCGAGCGGCCCTGCCCGATGTGCACGTCGCTGCTGAGTGCTTGGGAAGGCGAGGCACGTGACATCGGGCAACGCGTCGCGCTGGCAGTGGTCGCACGCTCGCCAATCGAGCGACTCACAAAGTTCGCGAAGGAACGCGGCTGGCGGAACCTGAATCTGTACTCCGATACCAATGGCAACTACAGCCGCGATTACCACGGCATCGACAAGAACGGCGGCGATGACTCAGCGTTCAACGTGTTCACCCGTCGCGATGGCAGCATCCGCCACTTCTGGTCTGGTGAAATGGGTATTGAAAGCGCCGATCCCGGCCAGGATCCACGCGGCGCACCCGACCTGATGCCGCTCTGGACCATCCTCGACGTCACACCCGAAGGGCGTGGCATCAACTGGTACCCGAAGCTCGATTATCCGGACTGATCCAGGGGGCTAGCCACCGGGCGGCACGTCGAACATATACGGCGTCTGTTCCGCCGATGCCCTTTGGCCGAACGCATGCGCGAACGCAGTCAGATGGCCATAGGGCGTCAGAGGGATCGTCGCTCGGAACGCCAGGTGCTCGATAAGGCAGAAAAGCGAGACCTCCAGCATGCTGATGTCGTGTGGCGGCAACGCGTCGATGATCGGCGGCAGCTTTTCATCGAGCCAGTCCAGAGCATTACGCAGGCCCGTCGCCGCCTTGGCGAAGTAGATGCTGTCCGCCGGCAGTTTCGCGATCTGCGTGCCGAAGCCGAGTTGCACCTGCGCCTGCATGGCATGCCAGACAAGCTCCTGCGCATTGCGCGTTTGCGCGTCGCGCACGTCTTCGGGCCAGACGATCCGTCGACGCTCCGGCGCGGATTCCGCGAGCGTACGACAGATGTTCTCGGCACCGAAGATCGCCACATCATCCATCTTAAGCACAGGCAGCTTGAGCGCAGGATTTCCCGCAAAATCGCGCCTATCCAGCGACGCCAGGTCGTAGACCGGAGCGAACTCGCAGGCCACGCCCAGTTCCTGCGCGAATACGCGCACGAGACGGGTAAAGTGCGAACTGCTACGCCCGACGATGCAAGGTACCGAGATCCGGACTGTGTTGTCATCTTCAATGGTCAAGGCTTCACCTCATCGTCAGATCGATCGGCTTGTACTTGTATCTGTCCGATGCGCGGCGATACTTTCGACATGAATTGTGAGGCAACTCAAACGTGGACGCGACAAGCTCAAAATAACGCACTCGGAAGCCGTTACCGGATTTATGCAGATTCGCCGCTCTCTTCGCCAACAGAGGAAAATGCGCGTTCTGATGCCTCGGTAGGCTCTGACCACTACAATGGGCCGCCCTTTATGGAGATACCCCCTTGGCCAAGCCCAATTACTCGTTCGAAAAGCGTCAGCGCGAACTCGCCAAGAAGAAACAGCAGGAAGAGAAGGACGCGCGCAAGCGTGAGGAGCGCGAGGCGGCCAAGGCTGCATCAGACGATGCGAGCAAGACGCCACCCAGCGGCCAGTAAACTCAGCGTGGCGATGTGGTGAACAGAGACCAGCAGCGGCTGAATCACCAGCTCGACCGTTGGGGGGAGAAACTGCCGGGCTGGGCCAACCGCACACTTCGTTGGCTGCGCAAACCATCCTCACGCTGGGTGCGCATTCCCATCGGCCTTTTGCTGATGCTCGGTGGCGTCTTCAGTATCCTGCCGTTGCTTGGCCTCTGGATGCTGCCACTGGGCCTGCTGCTGCTCGTGCAGGATGTGCCGTTTCTGCGCCGCCCCACGCGGCGGGCACTCTTCTGTATCGAACACCGCTGGAAACGCTGGAGGCGACGTCGTCGCCAGTCCAGAAGCGCCGTTAGTTAACCGGCCTGCTTTCTGGCCGCCGCTTGTTGGCGTTTGATAGTGCGGGCGCAGTCGGCGGACTGGATGCGATGGGCGTTCATGATGGCAGCGAGCAAACCGGGGAAGCGTTTTTCAATTTCATCGCAGCGCGCGGTGTTGTGCATTTCCACGCCGCGTCGCTCGCTGCGCACCAAGCCGGCTTCACGCAGCGCGCGGAAGTGCTGTGAAAGTGTGGACTTGGGGATGCTGCGGTCACTGACCTTCAGAAAATTGGAGCAGATATTGGCGCAGGCCGAACTCGCCAGTTCCGCATAGATCGCCACTCGCACCGGATCGGCGAGCGCATGCAGGATGCCCTCCACGGTGATGTCTTCGAGCGATGGGTGAATCAGCGGTCTCATGCCGATCATCCTATCAGCTCTTGACATTTAGTTCCATAGTTCATAAGTTACGAACTATGGGATTTAAGAACATCCCTAGCACTTTTCGTCAACCACCCATCAAAAGGAAACGTCATGAGCAAGCTCACCGGTAAAGTCGCCATCGTCACTGGCGCATCCAAAGGCATTGGCGCGGGCATTGCCAAATCGCTGGCCGCCGCTGGCGCGTCAGTCGTCGTCAACTACGCCTCCAGCAAGGAAGGTGCGGAAAAGGTCGTCGCTGAGATCAACAAAGCAGGCGGCAAGGCGGTTGCCGTCAAGGGCGATGTCTCCAAAGCAGCCGAAGCACAGGGCATTGTCGACGCGGCGATCAAGAACTACGGCAAGCTGGACGTTCTGGTCAACAACTCCGGCGTCTACGCATTTTCCCCACTCGAGGAAATTACAGAAGAAGAGTTCCATCGCCAGTTCAACATCAACGTACTCGGCCTGCTGTTGACTACCCAGGCTGCCAGCAAGCATCTCGGCGAAGGCTCCAGCATCATCAACATCGGATCCGTTGTCAGTCGCATCACTCCGCCGGGTAGTGCGATCTACACCGGCACCAAGGGTGCGGTAGATGCCATCACCGGCGTACTGTCGCGTGAACTGGGCGCACGCAAAATCCGCGTCAATGCACTGAATCCCGGCATTATCGAAACCGAAGGCACCCACTCGGCCGGTTTCATCGGTTCGGATATGGAAACCGGTATCGTCGCGCAGACTCCACTGGGACGGGTCGGCCAGCCGAACGATATCGCCTCGATCGCCGTGTTCCTTGCCTCGGACGATTCTGCGTGGCTCACCGGCGAACAGCTGCTTGCCGGCGGCGGCGTGCGTTGATCGATAAAATCCAACACTGACGCACGCATCGCAAGAGCGCGCATTGGCTGGATAGTAAAGACCCGACCAGAAATGGGCGGGTCTTTTTTATGCTGCCCTGTACTCGATCGTTGCCCCATATTGAGGCCCCGCGCTCTGAATACTCCGCGGAGAGCGCCGATCAGGTCGTGATTCATAGATCGCTTCAAGCCGGTGCAGAGCTGAGCCCCAATGTTCATGCCGCTTTGGTCGAGCGGCCGAATCGTTCCGGCTTACGGTGACGCGTTTAGCGTGCGTGCCTCGGCAATCAAGGCTTTAAGCGCGCGCTGCATGGGTTGAGGATCGTTCGCGATCACCGTCCACAGTGTCGCGCCTTCAAGACGAACAAGTGCATCGGTAGCAACTGTTGTCGCTCGCTTCGCGCTCAACGGGTGTTTCAGGATGGCAGCCAGACCGTCCCGCAACGCGGCAAAATACTTTCTCACCGCACTCAACGCATCAGGCGCATCCGCCTGCACGCCATAGGCGAGATGCAGACCGACGCAGCGCGCGCGATCGGTGAGTGCGGCGGCGATCCGTTTCAACACGGCTTCGTAGCTACCCAACCAATCATTGGCATCGTCGTCGAGATCGGCAAACGTCTCCTCAAGAGTAAGCGCCAGCACGGGTTCGACCAGCGCCTCCTTGCTGGGAAAGCGCGTATACAGGCTGGCCTTTTTCAGACCCACGCGTTCGGCGAGGTCTTGCATGGATGCACCCGCGTAACCACGCTCGCGAAAAAGCTCGCGTGCCTCGACAACGATTTGATCAAGGGTTGTTTTCATGAATATCTGCTCGCATAATAACGACCGGTAGGTAGTATTTTCATCGCAATAGCTTGCCAATGCAAATCATGCGTCAGCCGATACCACCTCTGAATCAAGGAACTTACATGAAATCCCCGCTTTCTCCCGAAACCAAGATCGTTGACGCAAAGCGACGCGGCCTGCTGGGTAGCGCCGTATTTGGATCGGTTGCACTGGCTACGGCGCGCATCGGCAATGCCATGCAGCGATCGGCGTTTCCCTCGAAGCGGCCTTCAGTCGCGAACTCAATACAGGACAATTCCTCCATGACTGTTACGTACAAGACAAAAAAGCTCGGCGACGTCGACGTCTTCTATCGGGAAGCCGGTCGCCCGGGTGCTCCAGTATTGCTCTTGCTGCACGGCTACCCCACCGCAGGTCACATGTTTCGTGACCTTATCCCGCTGCTTGCCAGCGACTACCACGTGATCGCACCGGATCTGCCAGGTTTCGGCAACACGAAGGCGCCGCCGCGTGGCCAGTTCGACTACAGCTTCGATCATCTCGCGCAGGTCGTCACTGCCTTCACCGAAGCATTGGGTCTGAACAAATACGCACTCTATGTTTTCGACTACGGCGCACCGACTGGCTTCCGCGTTGCCGCAGCACACCCCGAACGCGTCACCGCGATCATCTCTCAAAACGGCAACGCCTATGCAGAAGGCTTGAGCGACGTGTGGGCACCGTATCAGGCCTATTGGCGCGCACCGTCAGAGCAGACGCGTGCTGCGTGTCGTGATGCGCTGTCGCCCGAAGCCATCCGAATGCAGTATCTGCATGGCGCCGATCCACTGAAGGTTTCACCGGATGGCTACACCCTCGATGCGGCATACATCGCCCGCCCGGGGATGGACGATATTCAACTGGACCTG
>Ga0302316_10000985_pt1 | contig 23497 bp, 21 predicted proteins | sample III_Palsa_N3_2_FD_200456 | JGI IMG/M metagenome (GOLD analysis project Ga0302316, IMG submission 200456) | Peat permafrost microbial communities from Stordalen Mire near Abisko, Sweden - III_Palsa_N3_2 | ecosystem: Environmental > Terrestrial > Soil > Palsa > Peat permafrost | place: Sweden...
CAAGTGGTGCCGCAGGCCGAGGTGGCCGACGCGCAATCCGATCCGCTGACGGGTGCGCCGCTGGCGGCCGAGAGCGCCGGCAGCGAGGAGCCGCTGGTCGACGCCATCGACGCCGAAGCCGACGTGCCCGTGCCCAGGAAATCCTCCAGCGCCCGCCTGCCCGACCTCGTGCTGGTGGATGGCGGCCGCGGCCAGGTCTCGATGGCGCGCGAAGTGTTCCTGTCGCTGGGCCTCGACATCTCCCGCATCATCGGCGTGGAGAAGGGCGAGGGCCGCAAGGTGGGGCTCGAGGAGCTGGTCTTCGCCGACGGCCGCGAGAAGCTGACGCTGCCGGCCGACTCCGCCGCGCTGATGCTGGTGGCGCAGATCCGCGACGAGGCGCACCGCTTCGCGATCACGGGTATGCGCGCGAAGCGCGCCAGCGTGCGCACGGGCGCCGGCAGCAGCAAGCTGGAGGAGATCGCCGGCATCGGCGCCAAAAAGCGTGCGAAGTTGTTACAGCGCTTCGGCGGTGTCCGCGGCGTGGGGGCGGCGAGCGTTGAAGAACTGATGGCCGTCGACGGCATTTCTAAAACCCTGGCCGAGGAAATCTACCGTGCCCTCCACTGAACCCGAGAACCTGGCGCGTACGCCCGGGCGCTTGCGCCGCGCGGCCGCCTGGCTGGGCCTGTGCGCCCTGTCGGCCTGCCAGGCCCCGACGCCGCAGACGGCCCGCGCCCCCGCGCCGGCGCCCGCCCCGCATCCGCCCGCCGCGGCGGCGCCTTACCTGCGCCCCGCGCGCACGATAGCCGAGTACCGGCTGCAGGCCGCGGCGCGCATGATCGCCGCCAATCCGAAGATCACCTACACCACGCCGGCGCCGAATCCGCTGATGGCCATCCCGGTGCTGGAGATCGAAGTCAACGGGGACGGCAGCGTGCGCCACATCACGGTCATCCGCGTGCCCACGCAGGCGACCGAGACCGTGCAGATCGCCATCGATGCCGTCAAGCGCGCGGCGCCGTTCGGCGACGCCACGCACCTGCCCAAACCGTGGAAGTTCACCGAAGTGTTCCTGTTCGACGACGACGGCCGGTTCAAGCCGCGCATCCTGGATTGATCCGAACTGCGGACAACCGCAGCCTCGCGTCGCGCAATGCAAGGCAGAATAGCCCGATGTTCTTCACGATCCCCACTCTGCTGACCTGGGCACGCATCGTCGCGATCCCGTTGATCGTCGGTGTGTTCTACCTGCCGATTGCGGATCCGTTGCGCAACCTGATCGCCACGGTGCTGTTCGTGGTGACGGCGCTCACCGACTGGCTCGACGGCTATCTCGCGCGCAGGCTCAACCAGACGTCGGCGTTCGGCGCGTTCCTCGACCCCGTGGCCGACAAGTTCCTGGTCTGCGCCGCGCTGCTCGTCCTGGTACACCTGGATCGATGCAACGCGTTGCTGGCGCTGGTGATCATCGGGCGCGAGATCGCCATCTCGTCGCTGCGCGAATGGATGGCCCAGATCGGTGCGTCGAAGAGCGTGGCCGTGCACATGCTCGGCAAGTGGAAGACCATGATGCAGATGATCGCCATCCCGTTCCTGCTGTTCAACGGCGATCTGTTCGGGCTGATCGATACCCGCCTGTGGGGCACGTGGCTGCTCATCGTTGCCGCCGTGCTGACCATCTGGTCGATGGTGTACTACCTGCAGAAGGCCATCCCCGAGATCCGCGCCAAGGCGCGTTAGGGCTTTCCCGCGCCGGCGCTCAGCCGTTGGATGGAAGAATCAAGCTCTCGGGAAGCGAGGATCACATCCGAGCCGAACCGAGCGCCTCTCGGGGGCAGCGACCTGCGGGAGCGTGGGGGCTTGGATACGTAACGAAACCCCATACAATCCCGTCCTCGCTTGACACTGTCAGGCCACAAGGTCTGTAATCATCCGTGGCCGTCGAGGCCAACGTTTTTTTTCGATGAGACGCCAGGATTCTGGCGGCTCGTCGCGGTCAGTCAAGGCCGCATTCATCAAACAATCGCCAGCGTATATCCGAGAGGGGGTTCATTCGTGAACAAGTCTGAATTGATCGAACACATCGCCCGCCAGGCCGACATCTCCAAGGCCGCGGCGACGCGCGCGCTGGAGGCTGTCATCGGCGGCGTGAAGACCACCTTGAAAAAGGGTGGCAGCGTGTCGATCGTCGGGTTCGGCACCTTCGCCGTGACCAAGCGCGCCGCGCGCATCGGCCGCAATCCGCGCACCAACGAACCCATCAAGATCAAGTCGGCCAAGGTGCCGAAGTTCCGTCCGGGCAAGGGCCTGAAGGACGCGGTCAACTGAAGGCCGGGTGCCGCGCCTTCCGCATCCGGAACGCGCGTCGCACCAGGTTTGCAGCGGGTGCTTAGCTCAGTTGGTAGAGCAGCGCCCTTACACGGCGTAGGTCGGCGGTTCGAGCCCGTCAGCACCCACCACCTCTCGATCGGCGCTTGCCGCGCCTGCCTGTCAGTGCAGACTGCGAGCAGCCGATCGAACCAGGCGAACTCCGGCACTCGAGTTCGCCTTTGTCGTTTTTGTCGTTTGTGTTTGCTCGTCCTGTTCCAAGAGGCTTTCCATGTTTGATTTCGTCCGGTCCCACAACCGACTCCTGCAGATCGGCCTTGGCGTCCTGATCATCCCGACGTTCGGATTCTTCGGCATCTCGAGCTACATGCAGTCGAACGAACAGAGCGTCGCGGTGGCGTCGGTGGACGGCCACGAGATCTCGCGCGCCGACTGGGACACCCAGCACCGCAAGGACATCGACCAGATCCGTTCGCGCAATCCACAAGTGGACCTGAAGCTGCTCGATACGCCCGAAGCCCAGCGCCAGTCGCTGGACACGCTGGTGCGCGACCGCGTGATGCAGGCTGCCGTGGCGCGCGAGGGCCTGGCGGTGAGCGACGATCGCATCAAGCACGAGTACCTGACGAACCCGCAATTCGATCAGCTGCGCCAGTTCACGAAGGAACAGCGCGACGCCATCCTCGCGCAGCAAGGCCTCACCGGCAACGCGCTGTTCGACAACATCGGCCAGAGCCTGGCGCGTGCGCAGGCGCTGCAGGGCGTCGCCGCCAGCGGCTTCATGCCGGCGTCGTCCAACAAGGCGACCGTCGACGCCTGGTTCGACACGCGCGACATCCAGTGGCAGCGCTTCGACACCAAGGACTACGCCGCTGCGATCGCGCCCACCGACGCCCAGGTCGATGCGTACTACAAGGCCCACGCCGCCGACTTCGTCGCGCCCGAGCAGGCCAAGATCGAGTACCTGCTGCTGGACGCCGCGGCGCTGCAATCGCAGGTCAAGGCCGACCCGACGCTGGTGCAGGGCTTCTACGACGCCAACAAGTCGCGCTACACCACGGCCGAAGAGCGCCGTGCGAGCCACATCCTGATCAACGTCGCACCCAACGCGTCGGCCGCCGACGTGGCCAAGGCCAAGGCACAGGCCGAGAGCGTGCTGGCCGAGGTGCGCAAGGACCCGGCGGCCTTCGCCGACATCGCGAAGAAGAGCTCGCAGGACGGCGGCTCGGCGGCGCAAGGCGGCGACCTCGACTTCATGCGCAAGGGCGCCATCCCCGGCCCGTTCAGCGACACGCTGTTCGCGATGAAGGACGGCGAGATCAGCGACGTCGTGCGCAGCGACGCCGGCTTCCACATCATCAAGATGACGGGTTCGCGCGGCGGCAGCGTCAAGTCGTTCGACGAAGTGAGGCCGCAGATCGAGGACCAGCTGCGACTGCAGGAAGCGCAGAAGCTGTTCGTGGCCGACGCCGAGAAGTTCACCAACACCGTCTACGAACAACCCGACAGCCTGGACCCCGCGGCCAAGGCGTTCCAGCTGACGAAGCAGACGGCCACGGTCCAGCGCCAGCCGGCACCCGGCACCACCGGCCCGCTCGCTTCGCCCAAGCTGCTCGCCGCCGTGTTCGCCAGCGACGCGATCAAGAACAAGCACAACACCGAGGCCATCGAAGCCGGCCCCAGCCAGCTCGTGTCGGCCCGCGTCCTGGAGTACACGGCCCAGCACACGCGTCCGCTCGCCGAGGTGCACGACCAGGTGGTCGCGGCCGTCCGCAAGCAACAGGCCATGGCCGCCGCGAAGAAGGACGGCGAGGCCCGCGTGGCCGACGCGAAGAAAGATCCCGCGCTGGCCCTGCCGCTGACCGCCACCGTGAGCCGCATCGACCAGAGCGGCGCCGTGCCGCGCCCGGTGGTCGAGGCCGCGCTGAAGGCCGATCTGTCCAAGGGCCCCACCGTGATCGGCCTCCCGCTGGCCGATGGCGGTTTCGCGGTGATCCGCGTCCTCAAGTCCACGCCGCACGTCCCCGACGCCGGCGAAGCCGAGCAGGCCAAGGCGGCGTTCACGAACGCCTACGAGGACGCCGAAGCCCAGGCCGTCTACGACTCGCTGAAGGCGCGCTACAAGGTCAAGTACTTCGACGACCGTATCGCCAAGGTCACGGCACAGGCCGCATCGGCCCCCGACTGAAAAAACCCGCTATAATCTTTCGTTCCGGTGGTGGCTATAGCTCAGTTGGTAGAGTCCCAGATTGTGATTCTGGTTGTCGTGGGTTCGAGCCCCATTAGCCACCCCACCTGACACCGCAAGAAAAAAAGCTCCTGAGACGTCTCAGGAGCTTTTTTTTCGTTCATCGCCGATTTGCGGAGCGCACTGGGTCAGGCACGACTCGCCGGGGGAGTTTGTTTTGCGGCGCGCCCCGTAGATCGGCCATGAACCTTTTTCGTCTGTTCACACCCCGCGCCGCAGTCGGTGCCAATGGCTTTGTCCGTTGCGTATCATGGGACGATCTTCCATGGGAGCACCGCCCGAACGATGTTGTCGAATCCCGAAATGCTGTTGCGCCTCGCGCTGGCCGCCGCGCTTGGAAGCGTCATCGGCGTGGAGCGGGAGCGTTTGCAATGGACGGCTGGTTTGCGAACCCACATGCTGGTGTGTGTCGGTTCGGCCCTGTTCGCGCTCGTATCGGCTTTCGGCTTCTCGGATGTGCTGGGTCTTGCGCACGTCGTGCTGGATCCTTCGCGCGTGGCCGCGCAGGTGGTCAGCGGCATCGGATTCCTGGGCGCCGGGGCGATCCTGTTCAGGCGCGACAGGATCCGCGGGCTGACGACGGCGGCCAGCCTGTGGACGGTGGCGGCCATCGGACTGGCGACGGGGTGCGGTCTCTACGTGCCTGCCGTTGGCGGCACCGCGTTGATCTTTGCCATCCTGGCGGGGCTGAAGCCGCTGGAGCGGCGCTTCTGGTCATCGCGTGGCGGCAGCGAGATCACGCTCATCGTCGAGCGCGACGTGGCGTCGTTGGCCGTCGTGCAGTCCGAATTGACATCGGCCGGCATCGCGATCCGCACGGTGTCGATCGAGCCGGGCGAAGCGGGCGACGAGGACGAGGTCACGGTCGGCGTCCACCGTCAATCGGCCGAGCAGATGGTGACGACGCTGGAGCGGCTGCGTCAGACGAAGGGCGTGCGATCGGCCGCGATGCGTTCCTGAGCGCGGCCCGGTCGTTCCCGTTCGCGGCGCGTCCGGTGCTACCCTGCTGGCCCACGGCCGCTCGCTCTTCTTGCAGCGGCTTCTCCGAACCCGGCATGCAGAGGTGACACGATGACAACGGACAAGGTGGCGATCGTCACCGCAGGTGGCAGTGGCATGGGCGCGGCGGCCGCGCGGCGTCTCGCGCAAGACGGGTTCAATGTGGCGATCCTGTCGTCCTCCGGCAAGGGCGAAGCGCTGGCGGCCGAACTGGGTGGCGTGGGCGTCACGGGATCGAACCAGTCGAATGACGACCTGCGCACGTTGGTGGATGCCGCCATGTCGCGCTGGGGCCGCATCGATGTGCTCGTCAACAGCGCGGGACACGGCCCGCGCGGCCCGCTCCTGGACATCACCGACGACGACTGGCACCTGGGCCTGGACGTTTACCTGCTCAATGTGATCCGGCCGACGCGCCTGGTCGTGCCGCACATGCTGCAGTCCGGCGGCGGCACGATCATCAACATCTCCACGGCCTGGGCGTTCGAACCCAGCCCGATGTTCCCGACCTCCGCCGTGTTTCGCGCAGGCCTCGCCGCATTCACCAAGGTGTTCGCCGACACCCATGCGAAGGACAACCTCCGCATGAACAACGTGCTGCCGGGCTGGATCGACAGCCTGCCGGTCACCGAGGAACGTCGTGAATCGGTGCCGATGAAGCGCTACGGGACGTCCCAGGAGGTCGCGGCGACCATCGGCTTCCTGGCCTCGGAAGGGGCGGCCTACATCACGGGGCAGAACCTGCGCGTCGATGGCGGCTTGACGCGATCGGTCTGAGCGCGCGCTTGAGTTCCACTGGCACACCGGTTGCCATCGTCGGGCCAACGCAGCTGAACTCACCGGAAACCGCATGTCCAGTCGCATCGAAGACTACGCCCTGATCGGCAACCAGGAGACCGTCGCGCTCGTCGCGCGCGACGGATCGATCGACTGGATGGGCATGCCGCGCTTCGACAGCCCGGCCTGCTTCTCCGCCTTGCTCGGCACGCCGGAGCACGGTCGCTGGCTGATCGCGACGATCGCCGGCGACGCGCGCGTGACGCGCCAGTACCGGGACGGCTCGACGGTGCTCGAGACGCGCTTCGAGACCGCGCAGGGCGAAGTCGGCGTCATCGACTTCATGGCGCGGCGCGAGGGCGTCTCGGACCTGGTTCGCATCGTGCGCGGCATCCGCGGACGCGTGGCGATGCACACGGAGCTGATCGTGCGCTTCGACTACGGTTCGGTGCTGCCCTGGGTCTCGCGCCAGGACGACGGACGGCTGCACTTCACCGCCGGCCCGGATCGCCTCACGCTGGCCACTGCGCTGGAGTTGCGCGGCGAGGACATGCGCACGGTCGGCGAATTCGAGATCGCCGCCGGCGAGGAGATCGCGTTCACGCTGTCGTGGTCGCCGTCATGGCGCGACGACCTGCCGGCGCCGGACGCCGCGCAGGCGCTGACGCAGGTGGCGGCGCAATGGGAGGCGTGGTCATCGCGGCTCCCGCAGGGCGACCAGGTGTCGGAGGCCGTCCGGCGCTCGCTGGTCACGCTCAAGGCGCTGGCGCATTGGGAGACCGGCGGCATCGTCGCCGCCGCCACCACGTCGCTGCCCGAGAAGATCGGCGGCACGCGCAACTGGGACTATCGCTTCTGCTGGCTGCGCGACGCCACGTTCACGCTCTATGCGCTGCTGGGGCTGGGCTTCGTCGACGAGGCCGAGGCCTGGCGCGCGTGGCTCGTGCGCGCGGTGGCGGGCAGTCCGGACGACCTGCAGATCATGTACGGCGTGGCCGGCGAACGCCGGCTCGACGAGTACGAGGTGCCGTGGCTGCTTGGCTATGAAGGCTCGGCGCCGGTGCGCATCGGCAACGCGGCCGCGGGCCAGGTGCAGCTGGACGTCTACGGCGAGGTGCTGGACGCGCTGTACGTTGCCCGCAAGGCCGGCCTCGCATTCGACGCGACGAGTTGGTCGCTGGAATGCGCCATGGTGCGTCATCTGGAGACGATCTGGGATCAACCCGACGACGGCATCTGGGAAGTGCGCGGCGGACGCCGGCATTTCACGCACTCGAAGGTCATGGCCTGGGTCGCGTTCGACCGTGCCGTGCGCTCGGCCACCGAGTTCGGCCTCGAGGCGCCGGTCGATCGATGGCGTGCGGTGCGCGACGCGATCCACGCGCAGGTCTGCGAGCACGGCTTCGATGCCGCGCAGAACTCGTTCGTGCAGTCGTACGGATCGACGGCACTCGACGCGAGCCTGCTGCTGATCGCCGTCGTCGGCTTTCTTCCGCCCGACGATCCGCGCATTCGCGGCACGCTGGCCGCGATCGAGCGCGGCCTGCTGCGCGACGGGCTGGTGCTGCGCTACGACACCGGCGACTCCAAGGATGGTCTGCCGCCGGGCGAAGGCGCGTTCCTCGCATGCAGCTTCTGGCTGGCCGACAACTACCTGCTGCAGGATCGCATCGAGGACGCGCAGGCGTTGTTCGACCAACTGCTCTCGTATCGCAACGACGTCGGCTTGCTGGCCGAGGAGTACGATCCGGTCGCGCGTCGCCAGCTCGGCAACTTCCCGCAGGCGTTCTCGCACCTCGCGCTGATCAACACCGCCACGAGTCTTGCGAGCCGCACGGGCTCCGTGCACCAGCGCGCGGCCGGCAGCAGCCAGACGGGCGGCGTGGCGTGAGCTCGACGCCTTCCCCGCGGTACAGCGACAGCACCGGCGCGGGTGTCTCTTTCGGGACGCCGCGACAGCGCCTGCGGTGATTGAATATCGCCTGAAGCGTTTCGCTGCGGCGATTCCCAATCTGTGGAGCACACGATGACCGGTGAATATTCGACCAAGACACGCGACCTGCTGCAACGCCTGACCGCGTTCTTCGACAAGCACATCTATCCCAACGAAGAGCGCTACCTGCGCGAGGTGGACGCCAACCGCCGCGCCGGCAACGCCTGGGTGCCGTCCAGGGTCATCGACGAGCTGAAGCCGATCGCGCAGCGCGAGGGCCTGTGGAACCTGTTCCTCCCGCACGCCTACGAAGGGCAGGGCGGCACGTCCAACCTGGACTACGCGCCGCTGTGCGAACTGATGGGCCGCGTGATGTGGTCGGGCGAGGTCTTCAACTGCTCCGCGCCGGATACCGGCAACATGGAGACGCTGGAGCGCTATGCCACCGACGCGCAGAAGCAGCGCTGGCTCAAGCCGTTGCTGGCCGGCGAGATCCGCTCCGCGTTCCTGATGACCGAGCCCGCGGTGGCGTCGTCGGACGCCACCAACATCCAGTGCACGATCCGCCGCGAAGGCGACGACTACGTGATCAACGGCCGCAAGTGGTTCAGCTCCGGCGCCGGCAATCCGCGCTGCGCGATCTTCATCGTGATGGGCAAGACCGACACCAGTGCGCCACGCCACGCGCAGCAGTCGATGGTGCTGGTGCCGCGCGACACGCCCGGTGTCACCGTGGTGCGTCCGCTCACGGTGTTCGGCTACGACGACGCGCCGCACGGCCACATGGAAGTGACGCTCGAGAACGTGCGCGTGCCGGTGTCCAGCATCCTGCTGGGCGAGGGCCGCGGCTTCGAGATCGCGCAAGGTCGCCTGGGCCCGGGCCGCATCCACCATTGCATGCGCTCCATCGGCGCCGCCGAGCGCGCGCTCGAAGCTATGATCGACCGGTTGCAGGATCGCGTCGCGTTCGGCAAACCCTTGTCGGAGCAGTCGATCTGGCACGAGCGCATCGCCGAATCGCGCTGCATGATCGACCAGGCGCGCCTGTTGACGCTGAACGCGGCCTGGAAGATGGACACCGTGGGCAACAAGGACGCGCGCTCCGAGATCGCGATGATCAAGGTGGTGGCCCCCAACATGTCGTGCAAGATCGTCGACTGGGCGATCCAGGCGCACGGCGCGGCGGGCGTCAGCGGCGACTTCTGGCTGGCCGATGCCTACGCGCAGCAACGCACGGTGCGCATCGTCGACGGGCCGGACGAAGTGCACCGCAACGCGATCGCGAAGATCGAGATCGCGAAGCGGGCGGCGGCCAGGCTGACCCGGGCCGCCTGAGGTCAGCGGCGGTCGCCTTCGGGCTTGCCACCGCCGTTGCGTTCCGGCTGGCCTTGCGGGCGTGCGGGCTGCGCGCGCATCTCTGGCGCCTGACGCCCATGTTCGACCTGCGGGTCACCGAAGCCGCCCGGACGCGGCGTGGCCGCGGTGGGCGGTGCGCCGTGGTTGTTGGCCATGCGTTGCTCCGGCATCTTCATCGCGCGCTGCTCGTGGTCCACCTGCGCGGGCGTCGGGTTGCCGTGAGGCGTGCCCTGGAAGCGTTGCTGGGCGGCCGTGGCGGGCGTGCGGTAGTGCGAGTTGCCGCCGTTGTAGCTGTCACGCGGCGCGGGGCGCTGTGCCACCGGCGTGTTGTAGACGTTGCGCACACGGCCTTGCGGCAGGTTGTTGACCGACTGGTTATAGCGGAAATGGCCGCGATCCCAGCGTCCGCCCCAGTAGCCGTTGCCGTTGTAGCCGTAGCCGTAGTTCAGGCCGCCGTAGTAGCCCACGCTCGTGCCCCAGTAGCCGCCGTGCCACAGGTAGCCGCCGCCGCCGAAGGCCCAGTAGCCCGGCGTCCACAACATGCCCGAGCCGGGCGGCAGCACCCAGGTGCCCGGCACCCAGTTGTAGTCGCCGTCGCTCGGGTCCCACTGCCAGTAGCCCGGCGTCCAGAGGTAGCCGTCGCCCGGAATGGGCGGCTGCGCGTACAGCGGCAGCGGCGGCGGCGCGATGCCGATCGACACGGAGATCTGCGACCACGCGGCCAGCGGCGCCATCAGCGCGAAGCCGATTGCGAGCGTCGTGCGCTTGAAAACGTTTGTTGTCATCGAACAGGCCTTTCCATCGAGGAGACGGTGCCGCGAAGGGTCGCGGTGCTCGGCAGTCAGAGGGCAATCGGCGATCCCGCGACGCCGGGCCGCGAATGCCTTCACACGGGCTCATGATGCAAAGTTCAGCGCACGCCCTCGATCGGGTTGCCGTACAGCGGATTCGTACCGAACTGCGTGCTGATCGCATACGAAATCGCGCAGGCCAGCATCACGGGCACGGTCAGCTGGAACTCGTTGGTCATCTCCAGCACCATCGTGATGGCCATCAGCGGCGCGTGCGTGGTGGCGGTCAGCACCGCGGCCATGCCGATCGCCACCAGCGAGCGCGGGTCGCCCACCCACGCGGCAGGCAGCCACAGCCCCGCCACCTGCGCCAGGACGCCCCCGGCCGCGGCGCCGACGAACAGCGACGGCGTGAACATGCCGCCGATGGCGCCGCTGCCCGAACTCCACGACGTGGCGATCACCTTGGTGAGCAGCACCAGTGCGAGCCACTGCCAGGCATCGGTGCCGGCGAGCGCTCGCGAGACCACGCTGTAGCCATTGCCCCAGACCTCGGGCACGAAGGCGGACAACACGCCGACCAGCAGGCCGCCCAGGCCCAGCCGCAGCGCCGACGACCGGACGCGCGCGAACAGCGCGCGGCTGCGTTCCACCAGCAGCAGGAACCCCCACCCCAGGCCGCCGAACACGACGCCCGCCAGCAGCGTGAAGACCAGGCTGGACGGCAGCATCGCGATGGGCGAGGTGGCATAGAGAGGCCGCGGATCGATCATCACGTAGACCAGCGCGCTGGCCGTGCCCGACGCGATCAGCACGGGCGCGACGGTGTGCCGCGCGAAGAAGCCCAGCGCCAGCTCCAGCACGAACACGACGCCGGCCACCGGCGCGTGGTACGCCGACGCGATGCCCGCCGCGATGCCGCACACCATGATCGCGCTGCGCTGTTCCGGCGCGATCGGGACGATGCGCGCGAGCCAGGCCGACGCCCACGCCGCCAGCTGCACCATCGGGCCTTCGCGGCCGATCGACGCGCCGGTGCCGATCGACAGCATCGCCGACAGCGTGCGCACGACGTTCGCGCGATCGTTCAGGTCGACCCGCCCCTGGCGCGCCGCATCGATATAGTCGAGGTAGTGGTCGCCCTGCTTGCCGCGGGCGACCCAGAGCGCGCCGTATTGCAGCACCAGGCCGGCCAGCAGGCCGCCGACGCCGCAGACCAGCGGGCGTTGCCAGGGCGCGAGTGAGCGCGCGGCGTCGACGAGTCCGCTGCTCTGGCGCGTAGCCAGCCATTCGACCTGCTGCACGAGCCAGCGGAACGCGAGTGTGGCGCCCGCCGCGGCGACGCCGGCGGCGGCCGCCCACAGCCACAAGCGCATCGTGGCCGCGGTCGATGACAGCAGTGCGAAGCGTGCCTTGCGGGGAACTGAATCGGGGAGAGGGGCGGCGTCGTCGCTGGTGGACATGAGGGCATCCTGGATGCCCCATTGTCACTTCATGCGGGATGCAGGTTCCATGCCCTCGTCGCCCCTGGCATGCACCGCGCCGGCCAGCAGCACGGCCGCCGCCGCGCCGAACGCCGACACGCCGAACGGATTCTCGGCAATGGCGCCCGCCACCTGCTGCAGCGCGTCCGGGCTCACCTGTTCGACGAAGCGAGCCAGCTCGAACACCTGCTCGCGCGTGAAGCCGGCCAGCTCGTCGATGGGCAACGCCGAGCCCAGCGCGCTGGCCCGGTTCAGCAGGCCGGCGAAGGCGCCCGAGGCGACCGCCACCAGGGCCAGTGGCCCCAGCGGTTGCAACAGTGTCACGACGATGCGCGAACGTTGCACGACGCTGGCGCCGGCGTAAAGACGCGAGGCGAGGCGTGCGGCGCGCGAACGCTCGCCGGGCTGGCGTGTCGCGATGCCGAGCGCCGTCGCCCGGCGCGTCACTTCGGCCTCCAGGGCCGTGTCGATGTCGTTGTTCATTGTTGTTGGCTCCACCATGGTTTCAGCAGGGATGGAGTGGGGGCGGCGGCGTCGGTTCCGCGGCGGGGCGTATGGCAATGTAAAAGAAGGCGTCGCTCCTGGAGCGTGCCACGGCCCGGTTGCGCGGTGCATCCTGCGAGCCGTTCATGGGCCAGGCCGACGCCTGGCTGGCCAGCGACAGCCAGCGCTTCTACTTGCCCGGACAGGCCGTGCTCTGGTTGTCGAGGCCTTCCTTCTCGGCCTTGAACGTCGTCCCGCCCCGGGTCTGCAGCGTCATGACGTAGACGGTGTCGAAATCGCTGTCGTGCCACTTTCCGACGAGGCCGGGATCGCCGCCGCGCTTCTTGAGGATGGCGCGCGCCAGGTCCTGGAGTTCATGGTGTTCCCAGGCCACGTAGAGCGTCTGCCCATCGTGGGTGGGTTTCAGCAATTCGTCCTGCAGGTCGGCGATGTCGTTCCAGCCCCAGGCCGTGTTCACGGGCAGGCCCGCGCGGATGGCCGTCGGCTCGATCGTGGCGAGAGGGCGCAGGTAGTTGTACGACACGCCCTTGTCGTCCTTGGCGACGCCGGGGTTAGGCGCGTACAGCGCAGCGGGCTGGCCATAGGCCGCGAGCAACACGCCGGGGAGCGCCAGCGCGCGATTCAGGCCCTGGCAGCTCAACTGGCCTAGTCCCGCGGCCGGCTTTTCGGCGTGGCGAAACATCACGAGCTTGACATCCGCGCGGGCCGCGGCGCCGGCCAGCAGGACGCTGCATCCCAGGACGAAGAGCGCAAGTTTTTTCATGGACGGGCCTCGATTCGGAGTGAGCGCAGCAGGCGCGACGTGCAATGTCAAGAAAGGGTGCCAGGGGAGGCCGGGCAGCGCAAGAAGCGCGCCGTCACCTGCGAACGCACGGCCGTGGATCACGACGACGGGTGCCGCACGACCAGGCCCGCGCGCACGACGGCAATGTGGCCGCGCAGGTCGTACAGCAGGTCGCCGAATGCAGGGGGCACCGCGAGCTTCGTGACCGTGGCCTCCACGTGATCGAGGCGGCGCAGCAACTCGTCGCAGCGCGCGGCGTCCAGCGGCAACTCGTAGGAGTCGCGTTCGATGCGCTGGAGCACGCCGTACCAGCGGTAGATGCGTGACTGCGCGCGCCAGCGAAAGACCGCCGGTGCGATCTTGACGCCCGGGATCAGGATGATGGTCATCGGCACGATGATCGCCAGGACGCGTTCGATCAGGCTCGCGATCCAGAACGGGAACGTCCGGTAGAAGAACCCCCGGCCCGAAGCGTAGTAGCGCGACGCGTCCGCGCTGATGGGGATGTCGTGTTCGATGGGCGCGGGGAATTCGCCGGCCTTCTTGTAGAGACCGGCGCGCCCGTGCACCTCGCGTGCGGCCTCCAGGAGCAGATCCGACAGCGCGGGGTGGAGACTGGCGCGCGCGATGAGCTCGACGGTCGGTGCGATCAGGGCCACGTCCTCGGCCGGAATGTCTTCGCCGAAGTCGATCGCGCCGCGTGGCAGCACGAGCCGGTTCAGGTACGTGATTCGGTGCGCGTAGCCTTCCGCCTGCACGAAGTTGAACAGGTGGATGTCCGGGTCGCGCAGCAGTTGCCGCATCATCGCCGTGGGCGTCGAGTCGCTCATCGCGAACAGCGCATCGATGTGACCGGCGAGAAGCTCCCGGATGGAATCCTCCGGCAGGGCGTGGCCGATCTGCGTGCCATCGCCGGGCTTGATCCCGTTGGCCTCGAACAGCCGTTGCGACAGCGCGGACGCGCCGCTGCCTTCCAGGCCGACGTCCAGCCGCAAGCCCTTGAACTCCGACAGCAGGATCCGCGCGTGGCCGCGGTAGAAGACCATGAGTGGCTGGTACGAGACGCTGCCCAGCGAGACTAGGCGCGTCGCGTCGCTGCTGGCCGTCTCGCCGCCGACGACGAAGCCGACGTCGACCTTGCTTTTCGGATCCATCAACTGCGCGAGGTTGTCGCGCGAGCCCTGCGAGGCCACGATCTTCAGCGTCACGCCTTCGCGCGCCAGGATCTTGCGGTACTGCTCGGCGGTCACCCTGAACGCGCTGCCATCGGGGCCGCTCGCCATCGTCAACGTGGTGGGCGGGGCGGAATTCAGGAAGACGAAGGCCAGGGCGCCGGCGACGATGCTGATCAACAGGATCAGCCCGATGCTGATCGGGAGTCCGTGCCCCACGCTGCCGGTCAGCCGCGCCCTGGCGCGCTCGAGCCGGGTGCGCAGCGCGTTCATGCGCGGCACTCGCGCCGGGTTCGTCGGTCGATGCCTGGGCTGCGGGCTTGCGGGTGGGTCACGGAGGGCGGCTTGCAAAAGGAGCCGCCATCTTAAGCCGCGCGCCAGGGTGGCGAAGAGGTGGCGCTTGCGCGCCTGCCCCGCATGCGATGCGTTCAGAAGGCCGCCGGCGATAGCCCTTATCCCTTGATCCCGGGAGAGGCGTCCGACGCAATCCGTCGCAGAATCGTCGGTCGCCCCCGCGAGACAGACCGTTCCCATGTCATTCAACAACCGTTCGCCCCTGACCGTGCTCGTCGTCGACGACGACAACGCCGTGCGCGTGCAGCTGGCCGCCATCCTGGATGCGAACGGCCATCGCGTGATCGAGGCGCACAACGCGGAGTGGGCGCTGGAGCTGTTCGACAAGCACCAGCCCGACGTCGCGCTGCTGGACGTCAACATGCCCGTGCACAACGGCTTCTGGCTGGCGCGCCGTCTGCGCGAGCGCGAATCGGGCAAGTGGACGCCCATCATCTTCCTGTCGGCGCTGGCCACCGACGACGACCTGGAGAGCGGCATCGAGTCCGGTGGCGACGACTACCTGTTCAAGCCGGTCTCCGGCGTCGTGCTCAACGCCAAGCTGCGTGCCATGCAGCGCCTGCTGGCCATGCAGGCGCGCCTGCTGGAGTTGTCGGCGCAGCTCGCCGCGAGCAACGATCACCTGCAACACCTGAGCGAGCACGACGTGCTCACCGGCCTGCTGAACCGGCGCGGCTTCGACAATCGGCTGGCCGAGGCGATCGCGCTCGCCAGGCGCGAGCAGTCGGCGCTCACGTTGATCCTGTGTGATCTCGATCACTTCAAGGCCTACAACGACGCGTTGGGGCATCCGGTGGGCGACGCGTGCCTGAAGTCGGTGGCCGACCTGGTACGTCGGATGTGCCGCCGCCCGGGCGACCACGCGGCCCGCTACGGCGGCGAGGAGTTCGCGTTGATCCTGCCCACCACGCCGAAGTCCGGCGCGATGACGCTGGCGCGTGCCGTTCGCCGCGTGTTCGAAGGCGCGGCGATCCCGCATCCGGCGTCGGTGACGGCGCGGCACGTCACGCTGTCGGGCGGCATCACCACCTGCGTGCCCGATGACGCGACCACGGCCGAAGGCATGCTCACTCGCGCCGACCAGGCGCTCTACGTCGCCAAGGAGAAGGGGCGCAACCGTTTCTTCAGCTTCGAGATGCAACTCGATTCGGTGGAGCAGCGGGCGCGCGAGATCGAGTGAGCCTGCGCTGCGTCGCCGCTTGCTGCATCTTGCTGCAAATCTGCGCAATGGTTTTCCCCGGTTCGCGAGGCGAGTTCGCCGCACTGCCGGTCGATGTCGTCTTCATCGCGTGCTGTGCCTTCATCTTCCGGAGGCGCCGGAAGACAGCGCGGATTCAGCCTTGATGGCGCAGCAAGGCTCAATAATTGCCCTTTGCCCCCGATCGAAGGCGGACTGCTCGCCTTGCATCGACCCGAGGATCCCGCAGTGCAAACACCGGCCTGGCAGCATGGCGTGCTCGATCCGCAAGGGCCGATCGCCGCCGCCGAACGCACGATCCTGCTGAACGCCACGGTGATCATGGCGGCCGTCGTCGTGCCGGTGATCCTGCTGACGCTGGCGTTCGCGTGGTGGTTTCGCGCCGGCAACAAATGGGCGCGGCGCGCGCCCGACTGGGCCTATTCCGGCCCGGTCGAGGTCACCGTGTGGTCCATCCCGACGCTGGTGATCCTGTTCCTGGGCGGCATCGCCTGGATCGGCTCGCACGACCTCGACCCTGCCAGGCCGGTGGCCTCGTCGGCGCCGCCGCTGGAAGTGCAGGTGGTCTCGCTGGACTGGAAGTGGCTGTTCATCTATCCCGACCTGGGCGTGGCGAGCGTGAATCGGCTGGTGGTGCCCGCCGGCACGCCGCTGCGGCTGCACCTGACCTCGGCCAGCGTGATGAACAGCTTCTTCGTGCCGCAGCTCGGCTCTCAGATCTACACGATGGCCGGCATGACGACGACGCTGCACCTGCAGGCCGACAGGCCGGGCAGCTACGCGGGATTGTCGGCGCAGTTCAGCGGCGACGGGTTCTCGGACATGCGCTTCGACACCGTCGCGACGACCGCGGCCGGATTCACCGAATGGCTGGCGGCCGCCCGCGCCAGCACGGACACGCTCGATGCGATGCACTACGCCGCGCTGGCGCACCCCGGCGTTCCCGCGTCCACGGCCACCTGGGGCCACGTGGCGCCGGGGCTGTTCCAGACGATTCTGGCTACCTCGGTGAAGCCTCCCACCACGGCGCCGGCAAAGCCGGCGCCCATGGAATGACATGTTCGGCAAGCTGACCTGGGACGCGATTCCCCTGCATGACCCGATCCCGCTGTTCGCCGCGGGCCTGGTGCTGCTGACGATCGTCGGCGTGCTCGCGCTGGTGACCTTCAAGGGCTGGTGGCCGGTGCTGTGGGGCGACTGGATCACCAGCGTCGACCACAAGCGCATCGGCGTGATGTACGTGCTGCTGGCGCTGGTGATGCTGCTGCGCGGCTTCGTCGACGCGCTGATGATGCGCTCCCAGCTGGCGCTGGCTGCCGGACACGCCCAGGGGTATCTGCCACCGCAGCACTACGACCAGATCTTCTCGGCCCACGGCACGATCATGATCTTCTTCGTGGCCATGACCTTCATGGTCGGCCTGATGAACTTCGCGGTGCCGCTGCAGATCGGTGCGCGCGACGTCGCGTTCCCCGTTCTGAACTCGGTCAGCTTCTGGCTCACCGCGGCCGGCGTGCTGCTGATCAACGTGTCGCTGGTGGTGGGCGAGTTCGCGCGCACGGGCTGGCTGGCCTATCCGCCGTTGTCCGAACTCGCCTATTCGCCGGGCGTCGGCGTGGACTACTACCTGTGGTCGCTGCAGATCGCGGGCGTCGGCACGCTGCTGTCGGGCATCAACCTCACCACGACGATCCTGAAGATGCGCGCGCCGGGCATGGGCTATGGCCGCATGCCCATCTTCACGTGGACCGCGCTGGCGTCCAACCTGCTGATCATCGCGGCGTTCCCGATCCTCACGGCCACGCTGGGCATGCTGCTGCTCGATCGCTACCTCGGCTTCCACTTCTTCACGAACGAGCTGGGCGGCAACCCGATGATGTACATCAACCTCATCTGGGCCTGGGGCCATCCCGAGGTGTACATCCTGATCCTGCCCGCCTTCGGCATCTTCTCGGAGGTGATCTCCACGTTCTCGGGCAAGCCGCTGTTCGGCTACCGATCGATGGCCATCGCGACGATGGCCATCTGCGTGCTGTCGTTCATGGTGTGGCTGCACCACTTCTTCACCATGGGCGCAGGCGCCGACGTCAATGCGTTCTTCGGCGTCATGACGATGATCATCGCGGTGCCCACCGGCGTGAAGATCTTCAACTGGGTGTTCACGCTGTACGGCGGCACGCTGCGCTTCGAGACGCCGTTGCTGTGGGCGATCGGCTTCATCGTGACCTTCGTCGTCGGCGGCGCCACCGGCGTGCTGCTGGCGATCCCGCCGGCCGACTTCGTGCTGCACAACAGCCTGTTCCTGGTGGCGCACTTCCATAACGTCATCATCGGCGGCGTGGTGTTCGGGGCGTTCGCCGGCTACACCTACTGGTTTCCGAAGGCGTTCGGCTTCAAGCTGCACGAGGGGCTGGGCAAGGCCGTGTTCTGGTGCTGGTTCATCGGCTTCTATCTCGCCTTCCTGCCGCTGTACGCGCTGGGCCTGATGGGCGCAACGCGGCGCATGCAGCACTACGGCAACACCGAGTGGCAGCCGTTGATGATCGTGGCCTTCGTCGGCGCCCTGGTGATCCTGGCCGGCATCGTGCTGACGGTGGTGCAACTGGTGGTGAGCGTGCGCACGCGCGAGCGCCTGCGTGACGCGACGGGCGACCCGTGGGGCGGCCGCAGCCTGGAATGGGCCACGCGCTCGCCGCCGCCGGCCTGGAACTTCACCGCCCTGCCGCAGGTCGACGGGATCGACACGTTCTGGGAAGCCAAGCGCACGAACGGCGGCGTTCTGCCCGTCGCGCCAGGCGAGGGCGAGCATCCGTTGGAGATGCCCAAGCCGAGTGCGCTGGGCGTCGTGCTCGCGTTTTTCGCGTTCGTCACCGGCTTCGCGCTGGTGTGGCACATCGCGTGGCTGGCCTGTGCCGGCCTGGCGGGCATCGTCCTCGCCTGCCTGGTGCGCGCCTGGCAGACCGAACACGAGACCGAGGTGACGGCGGCCGACATCGCCGCGTTCGAAGGTCGGGGAGGTCGGGCGTGAACGCGGCCACGACCCTGGTCGCCGAGGTCGAGATCCCGATCTCCGAGCGCGGCCCGTCGCCGCGCAAGGTGATCGTCGGCTACGGCTTCTGGCTGTTCCTGCTCAGCGACATCATCGTGTTCTCGGCGCTGTTCGCGGCCTATGCGGTGCTGTCCGGCCGCACCGCCGACGGCCCGCGCGGCGTGCAGCTGTTCCACCGCGACAAGGTGCTGATCGAGACGGGCTGCCTGCTCGCGTCCAGCTTCACGTGCGCGATGATGGCGCTCGCGATCGAGCTGCGCCACAAGACTTTCATGGTGCTCGGCGCGGCATTGACGTTCGCGCTGGGTGCCGCCTTCCTCTGGCTCGAGCTGAGTGAATTCGCCGGGATGGTCGCGCACGGCGCCGGACCGGATCGCAGCGCCTTCCTGTCGGCGTTCTTCGCGCTGGTGGGCATGCACGGCCTGCACGTGACGCTGGGCCTGTGCTGGCTGGTCGCGATGATGGCGCAGGTCTTCACGCTCGGTTGGCGCCCGATGGTGCTCGATCGCCTGGCCTGCTTCAGCCTGTTCTGGCACGCGCTGGACATCGTCTGGATCGGCGTGTTCACCATCGTCTACCTGGGAGTGCGCTGATGGACGAACGCGACCAACGCAACAACGACCCCGCCGACCTGGAAACGCCCGGCGAAGCGGCCGGCTGGAAGAGCGGGCTGGCCAAGAGCCTGATCGGCCTGGCAGCGTCCATCGTTCTGACGCTGGGCTCGTTCTGGGCCGCCGGCACCGGCCTGGTCTGGGGTCCCGGCGTGCCCGTGCTGCTGGCGGCGCTGGCCATCGGCCAGATGGGCGTGCACCTGGTCTTCTTCCTGCACATCTCCAGCGGCCCGGAGGGCACCAACACGATCCTGGCGCTCGCCTTCGGCGTGTTCGTGGTGGCGCTGGTGGTGTTCGGCTCGCTGATCATCATGGCGAACCTCGACGCGGGCATGGTGAGCATGGATGGCCTGATGCGCATGCAACGCTGAGGCCAGGCCCTTGCGCGACCGCGTCGGACCTGCCGCGGCGACCTGGGTGAAATCGACGCCGACGATACGTGAGCGGGGCTGGTGGGATATCGTTCGATCCAGTCCCCGGTTTGTCCGGGCCACGCTGGACATCTCACCCACCGGGAAAGTCACCGCCATGATCCGTCAACGCCGTCTCGTGCCTGCCAGGAAGCGCCCATGAGCGGCGAACTCGTCCTCGTCACCGGCGGCTCCGGCTTCATCGCGACGCACTGCATGCTGCAGTTGCTGGCCGCCGGCTACCGCGTGCGCACCACCGTGCGCTCGCTCGCGCGCGAAGCCGACGTGCGCGCCACGTTGAAGGCGGCCGGCGCCGATGTGGGCGACCGGCTCGCGTTCTTCGCCGCCGACCTCATGGCCGATGCCGGCTGGGCCGAGGCCGCAGTGGGTTGCGACTTCGTGCTGCACGTGGCATCGCCGTTTCCGGTGAACGTGCCCAAGCACGAGGACGAACTGATCGTGCCCGCGCGCGAGGGCGCGCTGCGTGTGTTGCGCGCGGCCCGCGGCGCGGGCGTGAAGCGCGTGGTGCAGACCTCGTCGTTCGCGGCGATCGGCTATGGCCATCCCGAGGTCGCGCGTCCGTTCACCGAGCACGACTGGACGGCGCCCGAAGGCGGCGGCGTGACGGCCTATGCCAAGTCGAAGACGCTGGCCGAGCGCGCCGCGTGGGACTTCATGGCGCGCGAAGGCGGGGACATGGAGTTGGCGGTCGTCAATCCGGTGGGCGTGTTCGGGCCGGCGCTGGGCGCCGACTTCTCGACGTCGATCGAGATCATCAAACGCATGATGGACGGCGCGTTGCCGGCGCTGCCTCGCGTCACGTTCGGCGTGGTGGACGTGCGCGACGTGGCCGACCTGCACCTGCGCGCGATGACGGATCCGGCTGCGGCAGGCGAGCGTTTCCTGGCGGTGGCGGGCGAGTTCGTCTCCATGCGCGACATCGGCCTCATCCTGAAGAACCGCATGGGAAGTGCAGGTCGGCGCGTGCCCACGCGCGAGTTGCCCGACTGGCTGCTGCGCATCGTGGCGCTGTTCGATCCGTCGGTGGGCCAGATCGTGCCCGAGCTCGGCAAGCGCAAGACCGCCACCAACGACAAGGCGCGCCGCGTGCTCGGATGGTCGCCGCGGTCCACCGAGGACGCCATCGTCGCCACGGCCGAGAGCCTGGTGCGGCTGGGCCTTCTCAAGCACGCCGCCAAGTCCTGACTAGGCGTGCGCCTCGCCGCGCGCCCGCATCCGCCGCTGCATCGCCAGCGATGCCGCGAACACCGCCATGCCGCCGAAGGCGAGCAGCACGCCGACCCAGCCGGTGGACGTCCAGCCCAGTCCGCTGGCGATGGCGACGCCGCCCAGCCAGGCGCCGAGCGCGTTGGCGGTGTTGAACGCGGAGTGGTTCAACGCGGCGGCCAGCGTCTGGGCGTCGCCGGCGGTGTCCATCAGCCGGATCTGCAGGGCGGGTGCGATCGCCACGATGGTGCCCAGCAGGAACACGTTGATGCAGATCGCGAGGGTGTACGGCGCCGTGAACGGAATCGCCGCGAGTACCAGCGCACTCCACACGAGCAGGCCGCCGACGGTCTTCATCAACGACTTGTCGGCGAAGCGTGCGCCGACCAGGTTGCCGCTCACCATGCCCACGCCGAACAGCGCCAGCACGAGCGGCACCGCATCCACGGACAGGCCGGTGACCTCGGTCAGCAAGGGCTTGATGTAGCTGAAGACGGCGAACATGCCGCCGAAGCCGACAGCCGCGATGCCCAGCGTGAGCCAGACCTGTGGCCGGGCCAGTGCGCCCAGTTCGCGCAGCGGACTCGCGCCGTGGGCCGCGGGCACGTCGGGCACGCCCCGGCGGATCAGCACGCAGGCCAGCGCGGCGATGCCGCCCACCAGCACGAATGCGGCGCGCCATCCCAGGTGCTGGCCCAGCCACGCGGCCAGCGGGACACCCACCAGCGTGGCGCTGGTCAGGCCGGACATCACCAGTCCGACCGCGCTGGCGCGCCGGTTGGGCGGCGCCAGCGACGCGGCCATCAAGGCCGCGACGCCGAAATACGTGCCGTGCGGCAGGCCGGTCAGCAGACGCATGAAGACCATCGCGACGTAGCCCGGCGCCAGCGCGCTGGCGAAGTTGCCGGCGGCGAACAGCGCCATCAGCGCGATCAGCAACGCCCGGCGCGGCCAGTTGGCGGCCAGCACGGCCAGCACCGGCGCGCCGATGACGACGCCCAGCGCATAGGCGGTGATGACATGGCCGGCTTGTGGAATGGTCACGCCCAGATCCTTGGCCACTTCCGGCAGCAGGCCCATGATGACGAACTCGCCGGTGCCGATCGCGAAGCTGCCGACGCCCAGCGCCCACACGGCCGGCCAGAAGTGGCGTTCGCGTTCCGCGGCGTCAAGCGGGGGCGGCGCGGCGAACAGGGCGGGCGAGGCAGAAGTCATGAGGGCGGAGTCCGTGCGGCAGCGTGTCCAGGGGTTCGGCGATTGTGCTGCACTGCACCAAACCGTGCTCGCGTCGGGCTTCTGGAAGCCTCTGCGCCAGGTGCGGCTGCGCGACGGCTTGTTGCGCAACGGCATGTCTCTTGCCGTCTCCCTCTTTTCCGTCGAATCTGGAGCGCACCATGACAGCCGACCACCGAACCGCGCTGGGCACCGCCCCCGGTGATGACGCCCTGAAAGCCGGCGACCGCGTGCCCGACGTGACGTTTCGCCTGCGCCGCGGCCCCGACTGGGTGGAGACGTCCACGGGCGAGATCTTCAGCGGCCGCAACGTGGTCGTGTTCTCGCTGCCCGGCGCGTTCACGCCCACGTGCTCGGCGATGCATCTCCCGCGCTACGAGGAACTCGCGCCGGTGTTCGGCCAGTTGGGCGTCGACGAGATCGTCTGCGTGTCGGTGAACGACCCGTTCGTGATGGAGGAGTGGGGCCGCAGCGAGTCGGCCGACCAGGTGCACCTGCTGCCCGACGGCAACGCCGAGTTCACGCGCGGCATGGGCATGCTGGTGGACAAGAGCGACCTGAACTTCGGCGCGCGCTCATGGCGCTATGCGATGCTGGTGCGCGACGGGGTGATCCAGAAGCTGTTCTCCGAGCCCGACAAGCCCGGCGACCCGTTCGAAGTATCCGACGCCGACACGATGCTGCGCTACATCGACCCGTCGGCGCGCCGTCCCGACGAGGTCGCGATGCTCAGTCGCGAAGGCTGTCCGTTCTGCGCGAAGACCAAGGCCGAACTGAAGGCCGCTGGAATCGATTTCACGGACATCTCGCTGCCGCCGCTCCAGCGCGCCCGGGCTTTGCGCGCGATGACAGGCGCGCAGACGGTGCCGCAGGTGTTCGTCAACGGGAAGCTGATCGGGGATTCGGAAGCGACCGCGCAATGGTTGGCCGCAAGAGCCTAGTCTTACTGAGTTAGCAAAATCAAGGCATTATCCTAACTTCTTCAAGCGAAGGGTGAGCCTTGATGGACGAACTCAAGCAATTCGAGGAGTACCTGGGGTATCTGCAACCGGCACTC
>Ga0302316_10000986_pt1 | contig 23482 bp, 22 predicted proteins | sample III_Palsa_N3_2_FD_200456 | JGI IMG/M metagenome (GOLD analysis project Ga0302316, IMG submission 200456) | Peat permafrost microbial communities from Stordalen Mire near Abisko, Sweden - III_Palsa_N3_2 | ecosystem: Environmental > Terrestrial > Soil > Palsa > Peat permafrost | place: Sweden...
GCGCATGACCGGCTGCTTGAGGATGGCGGTTAGGGCGGTGCCGGTGTATTCGACGTAGGCGTCGATGCGGTTGGAGATGAGGGCTTGCTGGCAGAGGTAGGAGCCGGCTAGCCAGAAGCGGCGCTCAACCGGGCCGCCTCCGGAGGCTTCGATCTCTTGGGCTAGGAGCTCGCCGAGGATTACTTGCTCGGTGAAGTTTTTGGCGCCGATGACGATGTGGGAGGAACGCGGCGGGGCGCAGGCTGTTAAGGTGAGGAGGAGGGTGATGAGGAGGGCTTGGAGTGGGTGCCGGAAAGGGCGAAAGGGCGTGCCGGTGTCAGAGGTCTGGCGGGTCCTTCGACTTCGCTCAGGATGACAGGGTTTGGGTGGGTCGAAAAAACTATCTCGAGAGATTGCTGTTGGGGCACTCATGGCTGGCGGACCTGGAGGCGCTTTTCTATTAGGCCTAAGAGGCCGTCGGCGATTAGGGCCAGGAGGGCGGCGGGGATCGCTCCAGCCAAGACTAGTGAGTTGTCTACGGAGGCTACGCCGCGGAAGATTAGCTCGCCGAGGCCGCCGGCGCCTATCGCTGCGGCGATGGTGGCTACTCCTACGCAGGTGACGGTGGCGGTGCGGAGGCCGGCGAGGATTACGCTCGCTGACATGGGGAGTTCGAGCTTGGTGAGGCGTTGGAGGTCGGTCATGCCGAGGGCGTTGGCTACGTCGATGAGCGCGGGGTCGACCGAGCGGATGCCGGTGTAGGTGTTGCGCAGGATGGGGAGAAGCGCATAGCCGGTGAGGGCCACGATGGCCAGGCGTGCGGCTCGGTCGCCCAGGAATGGGACGGGGAGGAGGAGTCCGAAGAGGGCGAGGCTGGGGATGGTTTGCAAGATGTTGGCGATGCCGAGGATGGGGCGGGCGAAGGCTTCGTGACGGGTGAGCCAGATGCCGGTGGGGAGCGCGATGAGGGTCGCGAAGAGCATGGCGGAGAGGGTGAGCCAGAGGTGCTCGAACGTTAGGCGGGCGATTTGGGGGCCGTATTGGTGGAGGAAGGAGGCCATTAGATTTCCCACCAGTTCTGCTTCGGTTGGTCGGAGGCGTCAGGGTGTTCGGCCTCGGGGAGCTCGGCGTCGGGGTGCTCGGGTTCGAAGTGCTGGGGGTCCGGGAGCTCGGGGGCTAGGATGGAAATCGACTCAGTGGCGGGGGTGGGGGCGTTCGAGTGGCGGACGGAGCCGGGGGTGGTCGTACCGAGAGTCAGGGGGGTGACCGGGATGCGATGGGTGGCGGAGATGTAGGCCTGGACGTCGGGGTTTTCGGAGGTGCGGACTTCGTTGAAGGGGAGATCAGCTACTACGCGGCCTTTATCTATAAAGATCACACGGTCAGCTAGATAGAGAGCTTCTTCCAAGTCGTGGGTGATGATAATGGTGGTGCTTTCGGCTTGTACGAGGAGGTCGCGGAGCATGGTCTGCATTTCGGAGCGGGTGAGGGGGTCGAGGGCGCCGAAGGGTTCGTCCATGAGGAGAATGGAGGGCTCGTTGGCGATGGCGCGGGCGAGGCCGACGCGCTGGCGCTGGCCTCCGCTGAGTTGCCAGGGGTAGCGCGGGAGAAGGTCTTTGGGAAGGCCGACGTGGTGGAGCATGATGGCGGCGCGGCGCCTGATTTCGGGTTCGGGCAGGCCGGCCAGCTCGAGGGCCATGCCGATGTTGCGGGCGATGGTCATGCGGGGGAAGAGGCCGGTGTCCTGGATGACGTAGCCGATGGAGCGGCGGAGAGCGATGGGGTCGGTGGTGGCGACGTCTTGGCCACCGACCAGGACGCGGCCGGAGGTGGGGTGAACGAGGGCGTTGATGGTGCGGAGGAGGGTGGTTTTGCCTGAGCCGCTGCGGCCGAGGAGGGCGGTGGTGGTGTTGGGTTCGATGCGGAGGGTGATGTTGTGGAGGAGCTGGCGGGGGGCTTGGCCGCTGGAGGTCGGGACGGAGACGTTGAGGGATTCGAACTCGACGCCTTGGGTGGACATTGGAGCTCTCCGTGAGAGGGTGTCCCAGGGGTTAAAGCCCCGAGCTGTATGCCGATGATTGTCCGGGCTGAAGCCCGGACCTATCTACGAGGCAAAGGCAGAAGAAGAAGCAGATCCCTGCGAGATGCTAGTCACAAAGGCAACGACAACGACAAGAACGGGCGCTCGCGAGGCGAGCGAGCAGCAGGTTCCTCGCTACGCTCGGAATGACAGCCAGAAAAACAACAGCAACGGCAAATGCAACAGCAACGGCAAATGCACAACGGCAAATGCAAGAACAACAGCAAGGGCAACAGCAACAGCAAAGGCTAATACAGTGGTCCGTTCGCTGCGCTCAGGATGACGAGATTGTTCGTGATGCCAGCGAGTGCGACGGCAACTGCGAAGCTAGCCCTCTACGGCGGCCTCGGGGGCGGTTTCGGTGTTGGCTTCGGGTTCGGTTGTCGGAGCGGCACCTTTTACGCGGACTACCGTGATCTTGTCGAAGCCTTCTTTGAAGACTGGGGGACGGAGGCGCTCGGCCATCTTGTGCATGACTTCGTCGGTTACCTGGCGGTCGCGCTTGGAGTTGCGCTCGAGGCAGACGGCTAGGGGGACGTCGAAGAAGACGGCCTGGACTTCGTAGCCGAAAGACTTCGCCATCTTGATCCACTGGCGGCGCTCGTGGGGGCTGAGGTTGGTGGCGTCGACGTAGTTCCAGGGCATCTTGGCGATGAGGCGGGCGCGGAGGAGACTGCGCAGAGTGCTGAAAACGAGGCCCTGGTAGCGCTGCTCGGTGATGTCGTCGAAGAGGATGTTGCGCAGCATGTCGCTGGAGAGAGGGGTGACGCCACGGCGCTTGTACCAGGTGGTTTTGCCGGAGCCGGGAAGGCCGATGGTGAGGACTACGTAGCCGCGCGGGGACTTGTTGGGAACGGCTTCGGGGCCGGCGGGCGGGGTGCCGAGGGATTCGGGCTGGGTCTCGTGGACTAGCTGGGGTTCGGAGTGCGCGGGCTCAGGATGGTGCTCGGGCGCGGGAGCCTTCGCTACGGGTTCGGCTGGGGGAGGAGGGGGTGCTTTGGCCTCGGCGGGTGCCGCGGGGAGGGGCTCTGGATACGAGGGCCGCAAGGGTGCGGGTTGGTTCGCAGGTATCTCCTGCCCAATCTTGCCCGTGGACTCCGACTCGTTCGGACCACGCTTAGAACGTCTTCTCATGAGTGTCCCGCGCAACCAATCGCGCATAGCTGGTTTGTAACACAAGGCTACTCCCTGCCACAAACATGGTGCAGAAGTGTTGGGTTTCGGCGGGGCGCTCTCTGGAAACCCAGGTCTCAAAAGCGAGACCTGGGGCACCCGGAGTTGTGGCTGTTCGGTGTTCGGTGGAGGGTTTGCGGTGATCGGACTGCTTTGGTAGCCTCAGAGTAATCGAGAGAAATGAGGCATCATGGCAGTCAAGGTAGGGATTAACGGCTTTGGACGGATTGGGCGCAACGTATTTCGTACCGCATTGGGGAACCCGGAGATTGAGTTTGTCGCGGTGAATGATTTGACGACGCCGGCGACCTTGGCTCACCTGCTGAAGTATGACTCGATTTTGGGGAATTTGAAGAACGAGATCTCGGCTACCGAGGACTCGATTGTGGTGGATGGCAAGAAGATCAAGGTGTTTGCGGAGAGGGATCCGAGCAAGCTGGATTGGGCGTCGGTGGGCGCGGAGATTGTTGTGGAGTCGACCGGGTTCTTTACCGACGCGACGAAGGCCAAGGCGCATCTTGGGTCGACAGTGAAGAAGGTGATTATTTCGGCGCCGGCTACGCATGAGGATTTGACTGTCGTGCTGGGCGTGAATGATGACAAGTATGACGCGTCGAAGCATCACGTGATTTCGAATGCTAGCTGCACAACGAATTGCCTGGCGCCGGTGGTGAAGGTGTTGAACGATACGTTTGGGATCGCGTCGGGGATCATGACGACGATTCACAGCTATACGAATGACCAGGTGATCCTGGATACGCCGCACAAGGATTTGCGGCGGGCGCGGGCGGCTGGGTTGAGCATGATTCCTAGCTCGACGGGCGCGGCCAAGGCGCTGAAGCTGGTGATTCCGGCGATGGATGGGAAGCTGGATGGGTTTGCGATTCGGGTGCCTACTCCGAATGTGTCGGTGGTGGATTTGACGTTTGTCGCGGAGAAGCCGATTACTGTTGCGTCGATTAATGCGGCGATTAAGGCGGCTAGCGAAGGGCCGCTGAAGGGGATTCTTGGGTATACCGAGGAGGAGTTGGTGTCGACTGACTTCCGCGGGAATCCGCTGTCGAGCATTTTTGATAGCAAGCTGACTAAGGTGGTTGGGAATACCGGCAAGGTGATTAGCTGGTACGACAATGAGTGGGGATATTCGAGCCGGGTGAAGGACTTGATTTTGTTTTTGGTGGAGAAGGGACTGTAGGGCTCTTCCCTGCTTCGCGAATGTGCGGCCTGTTCTCTGCGGAGAGCAGGCCGTTTTCGTTTGGGGCTAGATGACGGCGAGGTGGAACCGTTGAATAGCTAGTTCACGTTCCCGCTTAGAACGAATGCAATGAAACCGAAGTATGCAATGAACACCAAAATATAGAGAGTGACAGTTCCCCATAAGATCCGCTTCCTCGTCCTCTTGCTTTGAAACAGTCTACTGACGAGAAATGCCACAAGAAGCAGCACCACCAAAATCGCAAATGCGATGGCGAGCAGATCAAGGAGCGGGTGGGTGCTGCGCATGTTTTCCATGCTCTCACGGAAAACTTCCGTGGATGGCGTTTTCGTTTGGGGGCTAAATGACAGCGACGTATTTGAAGGGGCGGATGCCGGCGGACTTCCAGAAGTAGGCGAGGATGATGATGCTGGCGATGGCTGCGTAGGCACACCAGAGGCTGGTGAAGGCGTAGCGCTTTACCGCCATTACCGTTAGCAGGATGATCAGGTTGGCGGCGCCGAAGAGGACCATGTCCTTGACCTTGGAGAAGAAGAGCGTGCCGCAGGTGGCGATGACGTAGAGGATCGCTAGCGTCGTGTTGTTGGTGGCTTGATTGATGTAAACGATGCTGTCGCCTTTGACCGAGATTTCGACTGGGTAGGCGATGAGGGCCCATAGCATGTAGAGCGAGGTTCCGGTGCCGATGATCAGGAAGGGCCACATGCGGTTGCGGTTTTTGGCGGTGGCTTCGAAGAGCATCACGCTTAGCGGGATGAGGAACGGGAGAAGGCCCTGGGCGTAGAGCATGAAGGCGGCGCCCATGTTGTGCATGGTGGTTTGGGAGACGTAGCCGTCGAGGCCTAGCCAGACGAAGCCTTCGATGAGCTGGTGGAAGGCGAAGAGGGTGGGGAGCGAGGCGAAGAGGAGCTCGCGGCGGTGCTTGACCTTGGTTAAGGTGACGACGCCGACGGCGGCCAAGACACCACTGCCGACAAAGTTCGCGGTTGCGGAAAAGCACATTCGGGAAGACCTCGGGGTTCTGGAGATCATAACGCAGGTGTGGTGGTGGCGTCGGTTGAGGATTAACATAGGGGCATGAGTGCAGAGATGAAGCGGACGAATATTGCGGGGACGTCGCCGTATGAGGCGGTGATTGGGTTTTCGCGGGCGGTAAGGATTGGGAACGTGGTGCATGTGTCGGGGACGGGGCCGGTGGGCGCTGAGGAGATGAGCGCTGCGGAACAGACGCGGGTGGTGCTGGGGTTGATCGAGAAGGCGTTGAGGCAGGCGGGCGCGACATTTGAGGACGTGGTGCGGACTCGGATGTTTATTGCGCGGGCGGAGGACTGGGAGGAGATTGGGCGGGCGCATGGCGAGGTGTTTGGGGTGATTCGGCCGGCGGCTACGATGGTGGTTGCGGCACTGCTGAATGCGAAGTGGCGGGTGGAGATTGAGGCGGAAGCGGTTGTGGCGGACTAGGTTGGGGCTAGGATTTGGGGATGGAGAATTTTCGGCTGAAAGTGTTTCGTACGGTGGCGCGGCGGCTGAACTTTCGTGTGGCAGCGGAGGAGTTGCTGCTGACGCAGCCCGCGGTGACACAGCAGATCAAGGCGCTGGAGGCGGAGCTTGAGGTGGCGCTGTTCGATCGCGCCGGTGGACGAATTGCTTTAACGGCGGCAGGGGCGGCACTGCTGCCGTATGCGGAAAAGTTGGCGGAGGTTTCGGCGGAAGCGGTGCAAGCTGTGGCGGCGACTACTAGTCGGAATGCTGGGGCGTTGACGATTGCGGCTTCGCAGACGATTGGGCAGTATTTGTTGCCGCGGCTGATTGCGTCGTTCCTGGCGGAGAATCCTCGGGTGGAGATTTCGGTGGTGAGCGGAAATACGCAGGGGGTGTTGGAGGCGCTGATGGAGCATCGCGCGCAGGTGGGGCTGATTGAAGGGCCGGCGATGCGGCAGGATGTGCGGGTGGATCCTTTCATGGAGGACCACATGGTGTGCGTGGTGCCGGCGGGGCATGAGTGGGCTGATGAGGACGTCACGCTTAGGCAGTTGCAACAGGCGACGCTGGTGACGCGGGAGGTTGGGTCGGGGTCGCGGAAGATTGTGGAGCAGGCGTTCGAGCGGGCGGGGTTGAAGGTTCGGGAGATGAATGTGCGGATGACATTCGACTCTACGGAAGGATTGTTGAGTGCGGTGGAGGCTGGCCTGGGTGTGGCGTTCGTGTCACGGTGGGCGGTGAGGGCGCAGTTGGCGTTGGGGACCTTGCGGGTGGCTCGGGTGAAAGGGTTGGAGTTGGGGAGGGTGTTCGCGGTGGCGACGGTGGCGGGGCCAGAACCGGTGGGGGTGGTGGGGGCGTTTCGGCGATTTGTGCTGGAGCGTGCGGAGGGTTTGGCGCCGAGAGCTACTGGGCGGGCGAGAGTTCGATGACAGGTTCGTGCAGTCGCGGAATACAGGGGTCTCTCCACTGCGCGGGATGATGAAGCCATCCCGCTTCGGTCGAGATGACGAAGCTTCGTTGGCGGGGAGATTTTGTGAGGGCTAAATCCCGATGAGGCGGAAGTAGATGGCGGCCAGGGAGGCTGTGCCTACGATGATCCAGAGGGCGATTCCCTGCACTAGAGGGCGGACTCCTACTTGGCGGAGGGTCTTCTTGGATAGGCTGGTGCCGATGAGAAAGAGGGTTGCGGTGAGTCCGGCTTTGCCTAGGTGATTGAGCGCGGCGAAGGTGGGATGGAGGTTGGGGAGATAGGTCGCGAAGGCGGCGGCTGCGCAGAAGAAGAGGATGAACCAGGGGAAGGTTACTTTGCTGCGATGGTGTGTGGTGGGGTGGTCGCGGTAGGCTGCGAGGCGGGCCATGTAGACGGCGGTTAGAAGGCTTACGGGGACGATCCAGAGGGCTCGGGCTAGCTTGACGGTGGTGCCGATGGCGAGGGCCTGGGTGCCGTAGGCGGCGGCGGCTCCTACGACGGAGCTGGTGTCGTGGATGGCTAGCGCGGCCCAGAGGCCGAACTGGTTCTGGGTGAGATGGAGCAGGTGGCCGATTGGGGGAAAGAGCAGGAGGGCGACTGAGTTGAGCAGGAAGACGGTGCCCATGGAGACGCTGATCTCTTCTTCGTTGGCGTTGGTGATGGGGGCGATGGCGGCGATCGCACTGCCTCCGCAGATGGCGGTGCCGGCGGTGATGAGGAAGGAGGCCTTGCCGCCGATGTGGAGAAGCTTGCCGAGGAGCAAGCCGAGGATCATGGCGGTGGTGATGCTGATGGCGGTGTAGGCAAAGCCGGAACGGCCTGCGTGGGCGACTTGCTGGATGTTCATGCCGAAGCCGAGCGCGATGACCGAGGCCTGGAGGAGGAGTTTCGAGAGGCGGGCGGATTCGGCGCGGAGAGGGTGGTCGACTGTGAAGCCGAAGGCGATGCCGCCGACTAGCGCGACGGGCGGGGAGACGATGCCGCTGCCCGCGATGAGGAGGCCGAGAAGGAAGAGGGTGCGGCTGTCGAAGAGTTTATGCGCTGCCGGATGAGCGGGCGGATGGAGGGGGGCGGGTTCGATTGCGTGTGTTGCGGTAGGCATGGTTGCTCCGAGATCTACTTTCGGGTAGCAGCGGCGCGGCGTCCAAGTAGAAGTTGTGATGGGCCATTAGGGATTTGTTGGGGCGGATGGATTTATGCGGGGTTCACGACAGGGGTGGGGTGGTGGTGCTAGAGTTTTGGCGTTCGAAAAACGGCGGCTGCGCTGAGGGATTCGGCGCGGCGGCACTTCAAGGAGCCACTCCCATGGCCACTGCTACTTCCCCTATCGTCGACTCCCGTTTGGGTGCCGCTGCCTCGGCTTTCGTAACCAGCAAGCACCAGATGTATATCGACGGTAAGTTCACGTCGGCTTCGGCGGGAAAGACGTTTGCGGTCTACAACCCGGCGACAGGCGAGGAGATCTGCCAGGTTCCTGAGGGCGATGCGGTGGATGTGGATCGCGCGGTGCGGGCGGCTCGGCGGGCGTTTGATGGAGGGGCGTGGCGGGAGATGTCGCCGTCGAAGCGTGGGCAGTTGCTGTATCGGCTGGCGGATTTGCTGGAGCAGCATACGGATGAGTTTGCGGAGTTGGAGTCGTTGGATAATGGCAAGCCGGTTTCGATTGCGCGGGTGGCGGATGTTCCACTGGCGGTGGATTTGTTTCGGTATATGTCGGGGTGGGCTACGAAGACGCTGGGGTCTACGATTCCGCTTTCGGCTGGCAATGATTTTCTGAGCTATACGATGCGGGAACCTATTGGAGTGGTCGCGCAGATTATTCCCTGGAACTTTCCGTTGCTGATGGCGGCGTGGAAGCTGGGGCCGGCGCTGGCTGTGGGATGTACTGTCGTGTTGAAGCTGGCGGAGCAGACTCCGCTGACGGGGTTGCGGCTGGCGCAGTTGATTGAGGAGGCTGGCTTCCCCGCCGGCGTGGTGAATGTGCTGACGGGATTTGGAGAGCCTTGCGGAGCTCCGCTGGCCGCGCATGATTTGGTGGACAAGGTTGCGTTCACCGGGTCGACTGAAGTGGGCAAGCTGATTGCGAAGGCGGCTACTGGGAATCTGAAGAAGGTGACGCTGGAGCTGGGCGGGAAGAGTCCGGCGATTATTTTTCCGGATGCGGATATGGATGCGGCGATTGCGGGCGCGGCTTCGGCAATCTTTTTCAACCAGGGTCAGTGTTGCTGCGCGGGCTCTCGGCTGTTTGCGCATGAGAGCGTGTTCGACCAAGTGGTGAGCGGCGTTAGCGACATTGCGGGGAAGATCAAGATGGGCGAGGGACTGGATCCTTCGACTGAGCTTGGGCCGCTGGTAAGTGATGAGCAGTTTGCGCGCGTGAATGGATTCTTGAAGAGCGGGCGCGAACAGGGTGCGAAGTTTGTTGCGGGTGGTAAAGAGCACAATGGTCGCGGATATTTTGTGGCGCCTACCGTGATGGCGGGGGTGAAACCAGGAATGAAGGTGGTGGACGAGGAGATCTTTGGGCCAGTGGTGGTGGCGCAGAGCTTTGCTACGGACGCGGATCTGGATCGGTTGGCGGCGCAGGCGAATGACACGATCTATGGGCTGGCGGCTAGTGTGTGGACGAAGGATATTTCGGTTGCACACAAGATGGCTCGGCGCATTAAGGCGGGGACGGTGTGGGTGAACTGTCACAACGTCTTCGACGCGGCGCTGCCGTTTGGCGGGTATAAGCAGTCAGGCTGGGGACGCGAGATGGGGGCGGAGGTGTTGAATAATTACACCGAGGTAAAGGCGGTGACGGTTAAGTTGTAGTGAAAACTGCAACCTCGGGCGGAGAGACGAGAACGAGCAACGGCAAGGGCTAATACAGGGTTCTCTCCACTTCGGTCGAGATGACGAATGGTTCGCGGGTCTCGGATGCGATCTGATGGTTTTCCACAAACGCCCTGTTCGATGCGCGAGAAGTTCGCGGATGGGACGGGGCTCTTTGCTATTCAATTACATCCGGTTCGGTTATCCTTCTGGCAATGTCCAAGCTCTCGATTCGTGACCTCGACCTTACTGGCAAACGTGTCTTCATTCGCGTTGACTTCAATGTGCCGCTCTCGAAAGAGGGCACGATTACGGATGACACGCGGATTCGCGAGACGATTCCGACGATTGAGTATGCGCTGCGGCGCAAGGCGAAGGTGATTCTGGCGGCGCATCTGGGTCGGCCGAAGGGCAAGAAGGTGGACTCGATGAGTCTGAAGCCAGTGGTGGCGCGGTTGCGGATGCTGCTGGATGGTGTGCTCGATGCCGATGAGAACGTGGCGTTTGCTCCGGATTGTGTTGGGGCGGTAGCGGAAGAGATGGCCGATAATCTTGAGCCGGGACAGACGCTGCTGCTCGAGAACCTGCGCTTTCATGCGGGCGAAGAGTTGAACGATCCGGGGTTTGCGCAGCAGCTTGCGAAGCTGTGCGATGTCTACGTGAATGACGCGTTTGGGGCGGCGCATCGGGCGCATGCGTCGACTGAGGGGATTACGCATTTTGTGGGGCAGTCGGCTGCGGGGTTGCTGATGGAGCGGGAGCTGAACTATTTGGGCAAGGCCGTGACGGAGCCGTTTCGGCCGTTTGTGGCGATCATTGGTGGGGCCAAGGTGTCGGACAAGATTGAAGTGATTAATTCGCTGCTGGACCGCGTGGACTCGCTGCTGATTGGGGGTGGGATGTCGTACACGTTTCTGAATGCGAAGGGACAGGCTACAGGCAAGTCGCTGGTGGAGACGGACAAGATTGATGTCGCGAAGGCCGCGCTGAAGAAGGCTGAGGCGCGGGGGGTGAAGTTTCTGCTGCCGGTGGATCATTGTTTAGCAGACAGATTTGGGGCAGATGCAAAGACGCAGTTGTTCTCGGGTGATGGGCCCTTCCCTGCTGAATGGATGGCGCTGGATATTGGTCCGGCTACGGTGAAGCTGTTCGCGGAAGAGATTGCCGAGGCGGCGACGATTGTTTGGAATGGGCCGATGGGGGTCGCGGAGTTTCCGAGATTTGCGAAGGGGACGAACGCGATTGCGAAGGCGCTGGCGAAGAACGAGGACGCGATCACGATTGTGGGCGGTGGTGACTCGGTGGCGGCGCTGCATAATTCTGGAGTCGCGGACAAGATCACGCACATCTCAACAGGTGGTGGTGCGAGCCTGGAGTTCCTCGAGGGGAAGACGTTGCCGGGGGTTGCGGCGCTGACAGAGAAGTAGTGTGCGATAGGCGGGCGGGAGACTTGCCAGTCGTTGGTGCGCGCACATACTGTCCTTTGACGTGTACCAGGAGCGTGGATGCGTAAGCCGGTCATTGCTGGAAATTGGAAGATGTATAAGACGCCGAAGGAGTCGCTGGCGTTTCTGGATGCGTTTCTTCCGCTGGTGGAGGGGCACGAGCGGGATGAGATTCTGCTGTTCCCTACGATGAGCTCGCTGGCGTATGTGATCGAGGCTTCGCAGGGGACGAATGTGCGGGCTGGGGCGCAGAACATGCATTGGCTGAATGAGGGACCGTATACGGGGCAAACGTCGCCTACGATGCTGGTGTCGATTGGCGCGCGGCATGTGCTGCTGGGGCACTCAGAGCAGAGGCTTTATTTTAGCGAGACGTATGAGCGCGTGAATTTGAAGTTGAAGGCCGCGATCAATCATGGGATCACGCCGATTGTTTGCTTTGGCGAGATGCTGGCCGAGCGCGAGGATCTGCAGACGGCGGATGTTCTGCGGACACAGGTGCGGACGGCGTTGAGGAACATTTCGGCGAGCGAGGCGCGGCGGCTGGTGGTGGCGTATGAGCCGATCTGGGCGATTGGTACGGGGTCGACCGCGCACCCGGATGTGGCCGAGCAGGCGCATGGGATTATTCGGGAAGAGCTGGCGCATTGTTGCGGTGTGGAGACGGCGGAGAAGACGCGGATTTTGTATGGGGGGTCGGTGAAGCCGGATAATATCGGGGCGTTGATGGCGCAGCCGGATATTGATGGGGCGCTGGTGGGTGGGGCTAGTTTGGTGCCGACTACGTTCGCGAATATTGTGAAGTACGCGTAGGGAGAGAGCCCCAGGGGCTAAAGCCCGGGTGTAGGTGGGTGCGGGATGCCGGGACTGAAGTCCCGGCCTATCTCAGAGGCAAAAGCAAGAGCAGAAGCAAAGGCAACTACAGAGGTCCTTCGCTGCGCTCGAGGATGACGAGATTTGTGGTGGCGCTAGCGTGTGCAACGACAAATGCAGAAGCAGATCCCTGCGGGATGACAGCCAGAAAAACAAAGGCAAGGGCAAAAGCGGCGTTAGTGGACTACGCCGGTTTGGTCCATGGGCCAGTAGACGAACGCTGCTTTGCCGTAGATGAGGGCGCGGGGGACGGGGCCGAAGTCGCGGCTGTCGCTGGAGATGTTGCGGTGGTCGCCCATGACCCAGAAGTCGCCGGCGGGGATGATGCGTTCGGGCTCGGAACGCTCGTCGCGGAAGCGGTTGGGCACGTAGGGTTCGCGGATGGGGCGGTCGTTGACGTACACGTCGCCGTGGTCGATGCGGACGGTGTCGCCGGGGAGGGCAATGACGCGCTTGATGTAGCTCTTGGTGTGGTCGCCGGGATAGAGGAAGACGACGACGTCGCCGCGGTGGATGGATTCGAAACGATAGGCGAACTTGTTGATGAAGAGGCGATCCTGATCCTGCAGGCGCGGGAGCATGCTGGTGCCTTCGACGCGGACGGGCTGGTAGAGGAAGAGGATGATGAAGAGCGAGATGGCGACGGAGACGAGGATGTCGCGGGACCAGGAGCGCCAGCCGGTGGGCTCGGCGGGCGGGGCCTGGGGGACCAGGGTTTCGCCGGAGCGGAATTGGGGCGCGGGGGGGACGGAGCTTGGGATCGCGTCGGGGCTCGGGTTTGCCTGGGGCGTGAGGGGCTGCTTGGCTTCTTGTTCGGCGGGCGGTTGTTGTAGATCGGGCAAGTTCTGGAAGCCTCGGTGGCGATGGCGGTGCTGAGCCGGTGAAAAGCGGCTTCATTGAGATTAGACGATCTTGGGGAGCTTGCGTACGCAGGGCGCGAGGCGGAAACCTCAGGGGCACGGGCGGTTGATGCGAGGGTGCAGGATATAGGGGATTGTGGATGGTTTCGGCGGTGATTTTGGGGTCGTCACCCCACCCATCCGCAAAAGCGCGTATGAATGGGGCACCCAGGCGGTGGTGGCGGGGTATTCGGGGGTGGGCGGCGAGGGGATGGTGGTGGTGTCGGGGAGGCCTAGGCCGGGGATGAGATTTTTGCCGTCGAGGCCGGTGGGGCTCCAGGAGTCGACGATGAGCTTGCCTAGTTTGGCGATGGAGACTTCGGCTTCGTTGTCGACGGTCCAGCCGTGGTCTCGGTTGTCGTAGGTGAAGATGGAGAGGACCATGGGGCCGGACTTGCCCATGACGATGGCGACGTCGGCGCGGACGGCATCGAGCGAGCCGGTTTTGCTGGCGATGGCGGTGCCGGTTTCGCTGGTGTCGACAGCTTCGAGGTAGCGCGGGATGGTCTCGCGGTAGAACTGATTTTTGAGCATGTTGAGGGCTACGGAGCAGACGGCGCGGTCGGCGGCGTCGGTGGGGAGGAAATGGGCCGTTCCGGGTGTGGTGGCAGTTCCCTGCTGGTGGAGGCGGCAGAGGCCGATGGTTTCCATGAGAATTGCCATCTCGCGGGGAGTGGTTTTGCCGAGGCCGAACTTGGGTTGGTCGGCGGGCATGGGGCCGGTGGCGGGGAGCATGACTTTCTTGTAGAGGTGGGTGTTTTCAAGGCCGAGGGCCTGGAGGCGGGCGTTGATGGGGTCGATGCCGAAGCGGTCGATGGCGAGGTTGGTGGCGGTGTTGTCGCTCACGATGACCATCATGGTGAGAACGTCTTTGAGGGTTAGGGTGACGGGCGTGTCGAGGAAGGTGAGGAGGCCGGAACCGGCGACGGCTTCGTGGGGGTGGAGGGTGATGGGCTCATCCCAGCGGGCTTTGCCTTCGCGGACCTGGACCATGGCGTGGTAGAGAATGCCGAGCTTGATGACGGAGGCGGTCTGGACGGGGAGATCGGGGTCGATGCCAACGACGTTTTGGGTGTTGAGCTGGAGGGCGTAGAGGGCGGTGTGGCCGAGGCCGGCGGTGGCGCGGGCGGTGGTGAGTTGCTGGAGTTGTTGCTGGAGGGTCGGGGTTTGAGCGGGGAGAGCGACGGTGGGGCTGAGGAGTGCGGCGATCAATAGAGGGACACGGCGGAGGGATGGGGTGGGGAGGATGCGCATGGTTAACGGGGGTCCTTGGGATGATGATACGCGGGAGGTTAGGCGGGATGTGTCGGCGGCACGACACACAACAGGAGCCTGAAGAGGTACGTGATGTGCGACGTATCACAGGCTAATGCAGTAGAATGAATGTGGTGACCTATTTGCCATGTCTACGCTGACTATGCCCTCATCTCCGATTGAACAGCCGTTTGCACGGACTGTTTCCGATCTTGAAAATCTCCCAACTGAACGACCCAACGAGGCATCGGAGGGTCTGGATACCAAATCCGCTATTGAAATTGCGCGGATTATTAATCACGAAGACGCGAAGATTGCGGCTGCCGTTAAGAAGGCCCTGCCCGAGATTGCGCTTGTGATTGACACGGTGGCGCGATCTTTACGCGACGGCGGGAGGTTGATCTACGTGGGGGCTGGGTCGTCGGGGCGGATTTCGGCGCTGGATGCTTCAGAGTGTCCGCCGACGTTTTCTACGGCTCCGCAACAGGTTCAGTACATTATGGCGGGTGGACCGAAGGCGCTGGCGAGCGCTTCGGACGTGAATGAGGATTCGCCGGAGCTGGGGCAGAGGGACATTGCCCGCCGCCGGCCGACGCGCAAGGACATTGTGATTGGGGTTTCGGCTTCCGGACGGACGCCTTACGTGGTGGGTGCGACCGAGTATGCGCGGGCTTGCGGCGCGAAGACGGCGGCGATCACGTGCAATGTGAACTCTGACCTGTCGCAGGTGGTGGACATTACGATCCTGGCGGAGGTTGGGCCGGAGATTCTTTCGGGATCGACGCGCATGAAGGCGTCCACGGCGCAGAAGATGATTTTGAACATGATTACCACGGGAGCGATGACGCGGCTTGGCTACGTCTACGACAACCTGATGGTGAACGTGCACATGAAGAACGCGAAGCTGGTGGAGCGCGGGATTCGGGTGCTGATGAAGGTGTGCGGGATTGACCGCGAGACGGCGATTCGGACCATTAAGTCGGCGGGCAAGTCGATACCGATTGCGGTGGTGATGCTGAAGGCCAACGTGGATAAGATGGAGGCCGTACGACGTCTGCAGAAGTCGGATGGGAATGTGCGGTTGGCTATCGAGGATTCGCGGCTGGAGCTGTAGGGGCGGTACGGACAGCCGAGTAGAAGGAGAGAGTCCCAGGACTAAAGCCCGGGTGTAGGTGGGGGCTTAATGCCGGGACTGAAGTCCCGGCCTATCTCAGAGGCAACAGCAAGAACAACAACAAGTGCGAATACAGGGGTCTCTCCACTGCGCCGCGCAAGTGTGCGCGGCTGCGGTCGAGATGACGGTGGTGTGGGGTAAGGGAGAGAGCGGTCGTTTGCTACCGCAAACGATATCCATCTTAGGCGCATGAGGCCGCGCCGAAGATGGGGCACCCGACCTAGGCGGTGCATGCGGGGATACTCCCGTAGCTGGTTAGGATTGCTGGTTGGGATTTCCTCGTGCGGTCGCATCTACACTGGTGGGATGGATAAGTTTGTTATTCGCGGGGGCAATCCCCTGCTTGGGACGATTAAGATTTCGGGGGCGAAGAACTCTGCGCTGCCTTGTATGGCTGCTGCGATTCTGACTGAGGATGAGGTGATCCTCGAGAATATTCCGCAGGTGCGGGATATTGAGACCGAGCGGAAGCTGCTGGAGTCGATGGGTGCGGAGGTGGAGTTGGGGTATGGGCGGGCGCAACATCGGACTTCGATCAAGTGCGCGGTGCTGAGCGATCCGGTGGCGAAGTACGAGATTGTGAAGACCATGCGGGCGAGTTCGCTGGTGCTGGGGCCACTGATTGCGCGCACAGGCATGGCGCGCGTTGCGATGCCGGGTGGATGCGCGATAGGCGGCCGCCCGATCGATTTGCACATCAAGGGTCTAGAGGCGATGGGCGCGACGATTACGCAGGAGCATGGTTATCTTGAGGCGCGGGTGGAGCGGCTGCGCGGCACGCATATTGTTTTCGACAAGATTACGGTGACGGGGACGGAAGATCTGTTGATGGCGGCTGCGCTGGCGGAGGGCGAGTCGCTGTTTGAGAACTGCGCGCGCGAGCCGGAGGTGGTGGACCTTGCCGCGCTGCTGAATGCGATGGGCGCAAAGATCGAGGGGGCGGGGACTTCTACGATCAAGATTAAAGGCGTTGCGAAATTGCATGGGGCGCGGCATCGGATTAATCCTGATCGGATTGAGGCGGGAACGTACTTGATGGCGGGAGCGATTACGGGTGGGGATTTGAATATCGATTGCTGCAATCCTGAGCACCTGGGCTCGCTGCTTGGGAAACTGGAAGAGATGGGCGTGAAGCTCGAGATTGGCAAGGAGAATGTGCGGGTGCATTCGGGCGGCGCGTTGAAGGCGGCAGACATTACGACCGAAGAGTATCCCGGCTTCCCTACCGATATGCAGGCGCAGTTTATGGCGCTGGCGACGCAGGCGGCGGGCACTTCGATTGTGACGGAGAATATTTTTGAGAATCGGTTTATGCATGTGGGCGAGCTGAACCGGATGGGCGCGAATATCTCGGTGCAGGGGCGGTCGGCCACGGTGCGCGGGGGGACGAAGCTGCAGTCGGCTGCGGTGATGTGTTCGGATCTGCGAGCGAGCGCGGCGCTGGTGCTGGGGGCGCTGGTGGCCGATGGCGAGAGCATTCTCGACCGGGTGTATCACATGGATCGCGGGTATGAGCGGTTGGAAGAGAAGCTGCGGGGTGTGGGAGCGCAGATTCGGCGAATGGGCGAGGTGTTTGGGAGGCGTTAGGCCCTGTGCGGACGGCGGGAGTTGCTTCAAGGTAGTGCGAGGCGGGTGAGAGGGAGATTGCTTCCCTACCCATCCGCAAAGGCGCGTATGAATGGGCACCCGGCAGTTGGCTGGTGTTTCGATGGCTGGGGCGAACGACAAGCTGCATGCCTTGTTTCGGCATACAGCTTTTGTTTTCTCTGCGGTTCGCGAAGGCTTGGAAAGTTAGACGGCTACCGGCGTTTCGTTGCGCACATTGACTTGCAGGAGTTCGTCGAAGAGTGCGCGGTACTGGAGCATGGCGGTGCGCATTTCTTCGGTGTTGGCTTCGTTGCCGGCTAGTCGTTGCGCAATGGCGTGGGCCGAGCGATAGTTTTCAACGACGCGGGGGTGGTTGACGGAGATGTCGGCGGCACGCTGTTCGAAGTCGGCGACGGGATAGCCGCGAGCGTTCATGAGGGAGGCGACTAGATCGTCGGCTTCGATGACGGAGCCACGAGGATGGTCGACGAAGCGGGACTGCACTACCTGCCACTCGCTGAGGAAGCGGTCGCGTTCGGCGGGGGCGAGATCGTGAATCTGGAGATGGTTGACGCGCTCTTCGCGAGCGGCGAGGGTGGCCTGGGCGTTGCGTTCGGAGCCGCGCTCGAGGACGATGCGATCGTACTCGGAGCCAAAGCGCGTGCGGAGGTGCTCGGCCTTTTTTTTGCGTTGGTAGATGACGATGGCTACGACCACGGCAATGATGACGACAAGTACGACGATGCCAATAATGAGTCTGGGATCATTCGGATTGAGCTGCATAGGTTCAGTCTCCTGCGAGGAGAGGATGGGAGCGAAATCTCCTGCAACCAGTGAGATGCGATTGGGTGAATTCGAGCTTAATCCGCTGAGCACGAAAGGATGTAGTAAAAATTGGTTGCCTGCGAGAGAACAGTTCTCGTTCTCCGTTGTCGTCGGTCGCGATATAGCTGCAGCGCGCCGGCGATGCAAGGCGACCCTTGGGGCAACCGCCTATAATGGGGGCGATGCGGTTCCCGACGAAGTCTCTCGCCCTTGTCCTCGCTCTTGTGGCGATCTTCGCCTTTAGCCCGGCCGCCTTTGCGCAGACGGAGGGGGACGCTGGTGGGCGCGTCGTGCTGGTGCTTCCCTTCGATAACCATTCGGGGAACGCTTCGCTTAATTGGATTGGAGATTCGTTTCCGGACACGCTGAACAAGCGGCTGACGTCGGCGGGATTTTTGACGATCTCACATGATGACCGGCAGTTTGCGTATGACCATTTGGGACTGCCGGCGGACTTTCGACCGACGCGGGCGACGACGATTCGGATTGCCGAACAGTTGGACGCGAACTACGTGGTGATTGGCAGCTACACGGTGGTGCCGGGATTGGGGAGCGGAGCGGCGGGCAGCAAGACCATGGGAAGGATCATGATCCAGGCGAAGGTGCTGTCGGTTGATGCGCTGCGGCTGCTGCCGGTGGCGATCGAGGACTCGGCTGAGTTAAACCGTCTGTTTGATGCGGAAAATGCGATTGCGTGGAAGGTGGCGAGCGCGATAGATCCGAAGCTGGCGGTGTCGGAGCAGACGTTTCTGGCAGCGCCGGGCGCGGTGCCTCTGCCGGCGTTTGAAGACTATATTCGCGGGATCAATGCGACCTCGAGTGACGAGCGGCTGAAGCGGCTGAAGAATGCGGTTTCGCAGGTGCCGAACTATCCGGCGGCGCTGCTGGAGCTGGGCAAAGAGCAGTATGCGCAGAGGGACTTCGACGGAGCGGCAGTGACGCTCGCGAAGGTTCCAAAGACGGATCTGCTGGCGCTGGAGGCGAATTTTTATTTAGGGCTGGCGGAGTTTAATTCTGCGAACTATGCGGGCGCGCAGGCGGCGTTTTCTTTTGTGGCCAGCCGGCTGCCACTGCCCGAGGTGGTGAATAACGAGGCGGTCGCTGTGAGCCGGCAGGGGAAGGACAGCGTGGAGCTGTTCCGAAAAGCGAGCGATGCAGATCCGTCGGATGAGGATTACCACTACAACCTGGCAGTTGCGATGTTCCGGCGTGGGGATACAGGGGGAGCGACGCGGGAGGCAGAGACGGCGCTGAAGTTGAAGCCCACCGATAACGCGGCGGTTGAGCTGCTTGCGCAGCTGAAAAAGGTTCCTGCGGGGACGAAGTTGAATGCAAACGCCGAGGGAGGGTTCAGCCCGCTGGAACGAATTCGGCGGAACTATTCGGAGACGGGATACCGGCAGGCGGCGTTCCAGCTGGACCAGGTGCGCGCGATCAGGCTGGCGATGCTGCCACCGGAGCAACGGGCTGCGGAGTATACACAGCTGGGGCGGGAGTATCTGTCGCAGGGGTTGTTGCCGGAGGCGGAGACGCAGTTCCAGAGCGCACTGCAGGCGAGCCCGAACTCGGCCGATGCGCATGCCGGGATGGCGCAGTTGCGGGAGGCGAGTGGGAACGCGGCGGCGGCTCGGGACGAGGCGAAGACTTCGATGATCATGAAGCCGAACGTGGCGGCGCTGCTGGTGCTGGCGCGGCTGGATTTGGCGGACAGGCAATTGGCGGCGAGCGCGCAGGATATCTCCCAGGCGCTCAAAATTGACCCGAGGAATGCAGACGCGATTGCGCTGAAGCTGGTGGTGCAACAGCGCGGGCAGACGGTGCCGTAAGGATGCTAGCGAGGCTGGCACATTTGGGTCCGGATGCTGCGCTGCTGGTACTGACGCTGGGCGTGCTGCTGATCTATGTGGAGTTGAATCGGCCGGGGTGGGTGGTGGCGGGTGCGGTGGGGCTGACGGCCACGCTGTTTGCGGTGGCATCGCTGGGGCGGCTGGGAGTGAATCCGGGGGCGGTGGCGCTGGTGGGTACGGCCGTGGTGTTGCTGGGAATGGGCTTGCGGCGGCGGACGCTCGTTGTGGTGGATGTGGGGGCGACGCTGGGGCTGGTGCTGGGGTTCGCGAAACTGGTGAGGGGGCCGGGAGTGGGGATTAATGCAGGGATGGCGGTGGGATGCGGGCTGGTGCTTGGGGGATCGACCTCGATTCTTACGAGGATTGCCCGACGCGCCCGCGCCAACAAAGGGTTAGACTAAATGAGAGCGCATTTTCGCGCCCGGAGCCGCCTCGACTTGATCCGCAAAGCCTTTCCCCTTCTTGCCGCATTCCTTTTTGCCAGCCTCGTTGCCGGGGCACATGCTCAGACCGAAGCACCACCTCCGACAGCACTCGAGAAGCAGCTGAACAAGGTGGATCTATCGGTTGCGGGTATCGGTATCTTCAACAACACAGTCAGTGGTCCGGTAATCCCGCAGAATGCTCCAAATTACTGCTTGTATGACGGCGACACGCCAACCAATTGCGGATCGAACAACATTACGCAATTCGGCTCCAATACGCTGGGGGCGCTGGTGTCGATTCATTATCCGGCAAAGCCTTATTTTGGACTTGAGTTCAATTACAGCTACGCGCGTTATACCGAGAACTACACGGGGCCTGCGGTCACGAGTTTCCTGCCGGTTGGCCTCTCGACCTTCCAGGTCCAGACGAAGGTGAACGAATACACGTTTGGGTATCTGATTACGCCGCCGTACACGATTTTCGGGCTGCAGCCGTTCGCCTCGGTGGGTGCGGGGCCGATGGGGTTCAAGCCGACGCCGGGCGGTGGACAATCCCTGCCGGAAAAAGCGCGCATGACCTATTACTACTCGTTGGGGTTTTCCAAGGACCTGAGCCCGCACATCGGTGTGCGTGCCGGCTTCCGCGAGTTGTTCTTCCTGGATCCGGACTTTGGACAGAACTATCTGACGATTCTGAAGCATGCCACGACGTATGAGCCGATGGCCGGGTTTTATCTTCGGTTCTAGGTGTTCCCTGCCTAGTTAACCTAACTATCTCCAGCTTGCCGGCGCAGCGATTTCGAAATTGGCTATTATTTTTATGAGCTTGCCGCGATGACCCGACCCGTGTACGAAGACGAAGAAGACCTGAAGCGCGAGCGTGAGCTGACGCTGAGTACCGGAGTGATCCTGGGGATATTTCTCGCACTGGTGGTGCTGTGCGGGGCGTTCTTCGGAATTGGATACAAGATGGGTAGCCATCAACCGGTGCCACTGGGTGCTGCAGCCAATTCGGATGGTACGCAGCCATCGACCGGCCTGTTCCGGGGGTTCAAACCGGCGGCGGGATCGCCTATGGCTTCGAGTGCGGGGAGTGGAACGGGGCCGGCGGCAGTGAGGTCCGGGTCGGGAGAGGCTCGCGGCGGAGCGCCTGTGGCGGGAAGTGCGGCACCAGTGGCTGCACCTGCTGCGCACGCGGCAGCCCCGGTGGCGACGACGACCGAGCAGCCCGCAGCGACAGGAAACTTCGTGGTGCAGGTGGCTGCGGTTTCGCATGAAGAAGACGCCCAATTGCTGGTGAGTGCGCTGCGGGCAAAAGGCTATCCGGTGAGCGCGCAAACGGCGCCAGGGGACAAGTTCTTTCACATTCAGGTGGGACCGTTTACGAATATGAAGGACGCTGCGACCGCGAAGCAACGGCTGCTAGCCGATGGATATCAGCCCATCATCAGATAGCAGGAGGTAGGAAGTAGAGAGTGGCTGGGCGGGTTAGGCCTGGGCCAGGGCTGTCTGCATCTCCAAGCGGACTGCGTCCATTAGATCTTCGCGGGTGGCGAAGTTTTGGGGATGGATGGGGGCGAGGAAGCGGACAGTAGCTACTCCGGGAAAAATTTTGAGGCTTCCCTTGCGCATCATCTGCGCGGTGCCGTGGATGACGATGGGGACCATGGGCGCGTTGGCGTCGGCCGCGAGGAAGAAGGCGCCTTTTTTGAAGGGCAGCAGGTTGCCGTCGGGGGAGCGCGTGCCTTCGGGGAAGATGAAGATGTGCATGCCGCTGCGAAGGGCGTCGGCGGCGATGGCTACGCTCTGTTCGGCTTCGGCGCGGGAGTGACCTCGTGATACGGGGACGTACTTGGCCATGCGCATGGCGATGCCGACGAAGGGGATCTTCATCAAAGACTTCTTTAGGAAGACGCTGCACATGCCGGGGATGGCGGGCAGGAGGACGGGCGGGTCGAGGTTGGAGACGTGGTTGCTGAGGAAGATGCAGGACTCGTCGGTGGGGATGTTCTCGGAGCCTTCGATGACGACGCGGATGCCTCCGGCGCGGATCCCGGCGCGCATGGCGAACATGGCCCAGCTGTACATGGTGCGGATGTTGCCTTTGAGAAGCGAGTATGGAATTCCTATGAGGGCGGCGGGCAGGCCGAAGAGGATGAAAACGAAGAGCATGCGGATTGCTGAAAACATGGCGATCTGAGGTCCGGTAGAGGTGTTGCGCGTTCTAAAAACTGCAGCGTGGGTTAGAGGCCGGAGAAAGAGCAACGGCAAAAGCACAAAATACAGGGGTCTCTCCACTGCGCTGCGCTTCGGTCGAGATGACGGTGTATTGGTGATCGGATTCCCGTCGAGACGACGGCGGATTGGTTAAGTTTAGCCGAGCAGGCTGTTGGCGAGTTTTACGTAGAGATCGACACACTCCAGCAGCTCGGACTTACGGATGTGTTCGTCGGGGGTGTGGGCGACGAGGATGCTGCCGGGGCCGAGGAGGAAAGGTTCGCCCCAGTTGGTCAGCGAGGGAATGTCGGTGGTGAACTTGGCGATCATGGTGTCGAAGCCGGGGATCGCGCGCATGTGCATGTAGGGGAGCTTGAGGGTGAAGTTGACCTCGCAGCGGCCGGCGGCGGCTTTGGTGATCTGCTGCTGGAGCTCTTCGGGCGGGCCGACGAGGCGGATGAGGATGTGTGCTTCGGCTTTGTCGGGGATCACGTTGGGGGCGACGCCGCCGTGGATGACACCGATGTTCATGGTGCAGTCGCCGATGCCCTCTACTACAGGGAGAGGGAGGGCTTGGATGTCGTGGAGCGCCGCAAGGAGCTTGTCGATGGCGGAGTCGCCGAGCTCTGGGTAGGCGGAGTGGGCCATCTTGCCGTGGGCGCGGAGCTCGACGCGTAGACAGCCTTTAGAAGCGAGGGCTAGGCGGTTGTCGGTTGGCTCGCCGTTGATGATGAAGCGCGAGCCTTTGGGTGTCGTGTTGGCGAGGAGGGCGCCGGCGGAGTCGCGCTCTTCGCCGACTACGTAGAGCAGGGCGACGCGCTTGCCGGCGGCGATAAGTTTTTCGGCGGCGGCAATCTGGGTGGCGATGATTCCCTTGGCGTCGCAGGTGCCGCGGCCGTAGAGGAAGTCTGCATCTTCGCGGCAGGGGCCGAGGAAGGGTGGGACGGTGTCCATGTGGGAGGAGAGGACGAGGTCGGGAGTGACGCCGGGGAGCGAGGCGTAGACATTGAAGCGGGGGCCGGTGCCGGCGGCGGGATTCTTGGCGAGGTCAGGCTGGGGGACAGGCTGGCGCTCGATCACGTAGCCCTGGGCGGCGAGGTAGGTGGAGAGGAATTCGCCTGCGGGAGCCTCGTGGTAGGTGGTGGACTCGAGGTCTACTAGCTGCTTCGTAAGTTGGATGGGATCGATCGGCATCTGGTGTAAGGATAACTGACTGTCG
>Ga0302316_10000987_pt1 | contig 23481 bp, 23 predicted proteins | sample III_Palsa_N3_2_FD_200456 | JGI IMG/M metagenome (GOLD analysis project Ga0302316, IMG submission 200456) | Peat permafrost microbial communities from Stordalen Mire near Abisko, Sweden - III_Palsa_N3_2 | ecosystem: Environmental > Terrestrial > Soil > Palsa > Peat permafrost | place: Sweden...
ACGGCGGCTTTTTTTCTCAGCAGAAGCTACACCGTCGTGCTGTATCTGGTGATGGCTGTAGTGGTGGGTTACTACGTGGGTCTGCGCAGCCGCTTTCCGGATTTGCCGGCTTTCAACCTGCAGGCCGGCTGGTGGCGATGGTGCATGGCTGCCGTCGTCGCCATCTTCGCTCTTTTCATCCTCGTCACCGTGTTGCTGCATACGTCATGACGACCCGCACCCGCACCCTGCGCAACACGCTGTTTTCTTCGATCGGCACCTACACCGAGTACTTTCTCGGCATGATCGCCGCGATCATGATTGCCCGACATCTGGGGCCGAGGTACTACGGCATCTACGGGCTTTTCATCTGGTTTGCGGCGATTGGCGTGGTGGCGACCAATTCGGGCATCACCACGGGAGTCATCAAGTTCGTGGCGGAACTGCGCGGCGCAGGGCGACAGGATCAGATCGTTCCACTGCTGGCCCATTTCCGCAGGGTCCAGCGATGGCACATGATCCTGGTGCTGGGGATCGGCACGATTCTTTTCGTGGCGGCCGGTTACCGGCTCACCGCAGACATGAGTTATGTCGAATTTTTCCTGCTGGCCGCAGCAGTGGGCATGCGCGCACCCTACATGTTCAATATTGCGATCGCGAAGGGCTTCGAGGCGTTCGATCTGACCGCCCGAATATTCCTGGTAGCGTCGCCGCTGAATCTGATGATGGTGGTCGCCGCCATGCTGCTGCATGCGCCGTTGCTCGGGTTTATCGTGGTCTATGCCATCTCCAGCCTGATTTTTCTGCTGGTATCACAGCGACAGGCTGCCGGACTGATTCGCCGACTGCCTCGCGCTGCCGCGGTGCCGGACGAGCTGCTGCAGCGAATGCGTCGTCATCTGCGCATCGTCTCGGCGACAATCATTATCGGCTTTCTGATTGCCAGCGACGTGGAGATCCTGTTCCTGAATCTCTACGCCACGTCATCCGAAGCCGGTTACTTCAAGGTGGCCTATCAGCTGGCGACGGGCATCATGCTGCTGGTACCGGGCGTGTTCGGCGCACTGCTGCTGCCGATGATGGCGAAAGCGCTGCGTCAGGGTCGCGAGGTCGCCGCGCGACGTTTCGTCAAGGCGACCAGTTATCTGGTACTGCTGGCCGCTCCAGTGGTGGTTTTCGGCATGTGCTTCGCCGTGCCGGTGATTGCGTTGCTGTATGGAAGTGCCTACGCGGCGGCGGCGCCGGTGTTTGCGCTGATCATTCTCTCCAGCGGCATCGCCACGGCAACGCAGGGCGCCAGCAGCCTGCTGGTCAGCGCCGATCGCCAGCACGTGATCCTGCTGCTGACGATCGTCTTCGGCGCCTTGAAGATCGGGCTCGATCTGGTGCTGATCCGGCACTTCGGACTCTATGGCGCGGTCACCGCTGTGCTGGTGGTGACACTGAGCAGCTCGATCACCTATGTGGCGATTGGCATGAAAGTCAGCGGAGCGCATCTGCAGAGCGGACGCCTTGGCCGCACGCTCCTCGCGGCGTTGATCACGTCAATGGTGTCGATACCCATCCTGCGACTCCATCTGCCGCCGATTGGCAGCGTATTGATCGGCGGCGCGCTCGTCAGCGGCGTTTATCTGCTGCTGACCCTGGTGCTGAAGTGCTGGAGCAGGGACGACATCGAGCAGATGCAGGGGCTGCACCTGCGGTTTGGCGCTGGCCGTCCGGCGATGTTGGGGCGGCTGCTGGCATGGGCCGGTGCACGCGAAAGAGGTCAGCCATGATGTCCCTGCACGATAAGCCGATGGTCGCGCGACCGGTCGGCCCGGCAACTGGTGTGGCCAGGGTCGATATCACGGTGCGGGTGGCGCAGGTGACGGCATGAACATCACGCATGTGGTGGAGAACCTCAATCGCGGTGGCCTGGAACGCATGGTGATCGAGCTGGTCAAGCTTCAGCAGCGGCAAGGTCATTCTTGTCAGGTCGTGTGCCTCTTCGAGCGAGGCGCGCTTGAGCACGAACTGACGGCGCTGGGCATACCCGTGAAGGCCTGCGGCAAGCGTCGGGGTTTCGACATCCGCGCCGCTGCTCGCATGCGGCGGATGCTCGGTGAGCACGCCACCGATGTCCTGCATACGCACAATGCCGTCGCCCACTATTACGCGGTACTGGCCAAGCCTGGCCTGAAGGTGCGGCAGGTCATCAATACCCGGCACAGCATGCTGGGCGCGCGGCAGTTGCTCACGGGTGAGTCGGGCACAGGCGTGGCTCGTGTGCTGGATCGTCGTGAAAGGATCTATCGCTGCGCGGTCGCTTTTACCGATGTTGTGGTGACGGTCTGTGAAGCTGCCCGGCGTGATGCCATCGAGCTTGGTGTTGTCACGGCCGACAAGGCCCGCGCGGTACCGAACGGCATCCACGTCGAAGCCTTTGAACCCACGTCCGACGTCATGCGCGAGCGGCTGCGGTCGCTGCTGAAACTTCCCTCCCGTGCGCGGGTCATCGGCAGCGTCGGCCGGCTGACCCGGCTGAAGGACCAGGCGGGCCTCATTCGTGCGTTTCGCCTGGTCCATGAGGCGGAGCCCGACGCGGTAATGGTGTTCATCGGCGACGGCGAATTGCGCAGTGAGCTGCAGCGTGCCGCGATGGCTGAGGGGGTGGCCGAGAGCGTGCATTTTCTTGGCGACCGCAGCGATGTGCGCGAGCTGCTGCAGGGGCTGGAACTGTTCGCGCTGTCGTCGCTGAGCGAGGGCTACTCGATGGCGTTGCTCGAGGCTTGCGCGAGTGCGCTGCCGATCGTGGCGACCGATGTGGGAGGCAACGGCGAGATCGTGCGTGCCGACGCCACCGGTTTGCTGGTACCTCCGCGCGATCCCGCGGCGATGGCGGCGGCGCTGATCGCGCTGCTGCGGCAGCCGCAGCGCGCCCGCAGGCTGGGCGACGCCGCAAGAACGTGGGTCGGGATGGAAGGTTCGCTGGCATTGATGGCGAGCCGCTACGCAATTTTGTATGGAGCCGTTTCGGCATGAGTGTACGCCTGAAAATATTGATACTGACCAACCTGTTTCCGACGCCGTGGGATCCACTGCGCAGTGCGTTCAATCTCCAGCAGTTCGAGCGCCTCGGACTGCTTCATGATGTCGACGTCCTCACTGCGGTCGATTTCCGCGAGCGCATACATGGCGTGCGCGGCAAGGTGGACGTGGCCAACCTGCGCACCGACTGCTTTACCTTCGTCTATCCGCCGCTGATCGGGCGGGCGCTCCACGCGATGTGCTGGCTGGCCTGCGTGATGCTGCAGCGGGGCCGCCGTCTGCGCTCGACTCGCTACGACTGCATTCTAGCCAGCTGGGGCTACCCGGACGCTGTGGCGGCGGGCTGGCTGGCGCGCCGGCTTGGCATTCCCTACGTGGTGAAGCTGCACGGCAGCGACCTCAATGTGCAGGCGAACTACGCAGCGCGTCGCTGGCAAATCAGCCGTGCATTGCGACATGCCGGTGCGGTGATCACGGTCAGCCGAGCGCTGGCGAGTAAGGCGGTCGCCATCGGTGCCGACCGGGCCAATGTGCACACGCTGTATAACGGCGTCGACAGCGATCGCTTTACGCCAGGCAACAAGCTCGCCGCGCGTCGACGTCTGGAGCTTGCCGACGGGCATCCATTGCTGCTGTTTGTGGGTAACCTCAAGCGAGCCAAGGGCTGCATGGACTTGCTCGAGGCGTTTCCCGCGCTGTTGGCGGTCAAGCCGCAGGCGAGGCTGGTCTATGCCGGCACGGGACCTTGTGCGGCGGAACTGTTCGAGCGAGCTGCCGCGCTCGGTTGTTCGGCCCAGGTCAGGCTGATTGGCTCGGTCACACACGTGGGGCTGGCCGACTGGTTCCGCGCTGCCGACCTGCTCTGCCTTCCCAGCCACAACGAGGGCGTGCCAAACGTGGTTCTCGAGGCGATGTCTTGCGGCACACCGGTGGTCGCCACTCGTGTCGGCGGCATTCCCGAAGTGCTGCCTTCGTTCGCCGGATTGCTCGTGCCCCCGCAGGATCGACCAAGCCTTGAGGTCGCATTGATCGAGGCAAGTGAACGCCAGTGGAACACCGCGGAGATCACCGGGCACGCAAGCCGCTTCCGTTGGGATGATAATGTGCGTCGACTTGACCGCATCCTGAAGGCGGCTGTTGAGGGGCACTCCTCCAAACTCGGCGTCAACGCATGAAGCTCAAGCCGAACAAGCAGCAATTCTTGAGTTTGTTGCCCGATGCGCTGGTGCTCACGCGCGGGCCTCGCGACGGCAACGCGCTGTATCTCAGCTTTGACGATGGCCCGGATCCTTCCCACACGCCGCAGCTGCTGGATCTGCTCGACCAGCATCATGCCAAGGCGAGCTTTTTTGTGATCGGCAAGCAGGTGGAAAAATATCCCGAGCTGGCCGCACGCATCGTCGCGGAAGGCCATGCGCTGGGGAACCATTCCTATACCCATCCACCGGCGTTCGGAAGGACCACGCTGTCCCAGCAGCTGGCGGAGATCGAGCGCACCGATCGACTGCTGGAGACGTTCGATCAACAACCCCTGCACCGCTTCCGGCCACCGCGTGGGAGCTTCTCACTGGCGCTGCTCATGCACTTCATGTGGCACCGTCGCAGCGTGGCCTACTGGTCGTACGACAGCATGGATTACAAGCACTGGCCGGATCAGGACATCGTGGCGCGCCTGCGCAACAAGGCGCCGCGCGCGGGCGAGCTTTTGCTGATGCACGACGACGACGCGTGTGCTGGCCGGGTACTGGCAACGATGCTGCCCGAATGGAAGGCTGCCGGCCGCCGCCTGGTCGCGCTGCCCCCCGAAGCCGCATGAGGGTTATCTATCATCACCGCACACGGGGGCGGCACGTCGAAGGTGTGCATATTCGCGGTATCGTCGATGCGCTGCGCGGACTGGGTCATCAAGTCACTGTGCTGTCGTTTCCCGGTGCGGACCCGGAACGCGAGCTGCCAGCTGCAGCAGCCAGCGCCGGGCCCGATCGTGGCAGCACAGGCCGAGGCCGGCTGGCGGCCATTGTCGCCGCGCTGCCTGGCGTGCTTTTCGAACTTCTGGAGCTGGCCTATAACCTGGTCACCCTGGTGCGCATGGCCACGATGATCAGGCGCCTGAAGCCCCAGCTTATCTATGAGCGCTATTCGCTGTTCCTATGCGCCACGGTCTGGCTGGCGCGCCGGCGACATATCCCGATTGTGCTGGAGATCAACGACTCTGCTCTGGTCGAGCGAGTCAGGCCACTCAAGCTGAAAGGACCGGCTCGACGCATGGAACGCTGGTGCCTGAGCCAGGCGACCGGCCTGGTATTTATTTCCAGCTATTTCAGGGACAGGGCACAGGAAGCGTACGGCAGCATCGCGCCCTCGGTCATTTCGCCCAACGCGGCCGATCTTGCGCGGTTCGATCCAGCGCGTTTCGACGTCACGCGCCTGCGCATCGAACGTGGCGTTGAAGGTCGCGTTGTCTGCGGACACATCGGAGCCTTTGCGCACTGGCATGGCATGGATATTTTTGTCGAAAAAATAGCGGCGCGACTGGATGAGGCGCCACTGCTCAGCCTGGTGCTCGTCGGCGACGGCGTCACCTTGCCGGCGATTCGCGCAATGGTCGAAGCGCGCGGTCTGGGCGATCGGGTGCTGATGCCCGGCAGGGTGTCGCACGACGATATCGCCGGCTGGATCGCCTGCATGGATTACGCGGTGCTGCCGGACTCCAACGAATACGGTTCGCCGATGAAACTGTTCGAGTTCATGGCGATGGGCGTGGCAATGATTGCACCAGACTACGCGCCGATTGCCGAGGTCGTCACCGAGGGTGACAACGGCTGGCTGTTTCCGCGCAAACAGACCGATCGCTGCGTGCAGCGCGTGATCGATCTGGCCATGCAAACGCAGGAGCGCCAGCGCGTCGGTGCGGCGGCTCGCGACTATATCGTTCGCGAGCGGCAGTGGCGCAACAACGCCGAGCAGCTGTTGACCCTGCTGCCGCAAGGAGTGCCCGCATGATGCTGATCGCTGTCGTCTCACTGCTGTTAGTGATGCTGGTTGTGGCCGCGCTGGTGCTGACCTGGGCGATTCGCGCTCGCAACATGCACATCTGGCTTGGCAGTTATTTGCGCCGCCCCAGGCAATCTGCGGTTCGTGGCCCGGTCCACGTGATGTTCTGCTTTGTCGATCACTTCGAACCGAACTGGCGACGCGTCGATCTGGCCACGCAGCGTCAGCGTGTTGACCGCTGGTGCCAGGATTATCGCGCGCTGGCCTCGGCCCATCGCGATGCCGACGGCCGACCACCGCAGCACAGCTTTTTCTATCCCGAGGAAGAGTACGTCGAAGAGCATCTCACCAAGCTGGCGCAGCTGTGTGCCGACGGTTTTGGCGAAATCGAGATCCACCTGCATCACGACAATGACACGGCGGAGAATTTCACCGCCACGATAAGCCGCTTTAACGAGTTGCTGCATGAGCGTCACGGCGCACTGTCGCGAGATCCGACAACCGGCCAGTTACGCTTCGGGTTCATCCACGGCAACTGGAGCTTGGACAATTCGCGCGCCGACGGCCGCTGGTGCGGCATAAACAATGAGCTGATCCTGCTGCGTGACCTTGGCTGCTACGCCGACTTCACCCTGCCGTCGGCGCCCAGCGACACCCAGACGAAAATGATCAACGCGATCTACTACGCAACCGACGATCCGTTGCGGCCGAAATCCCATAACACCGGCGAACCGGTGCGCGTCGGCGGGAAGCCCGTCGGGGATTTGATGATCGTGCAGGGGCCGCTGGGCCTGAACTGGCGCGAGCGCCGCTTCGGCCTCATCCCGCGTATCGAGAACTCCGACATCCGTCGCGCCAGCCCGCCGCTGCCGGAGCGGGTGGATGCCTGGGTCGACGCCGGTATCCATGTCGAAGGACGCCCGGAGTGGATCTTCATCAAGATCCACACACACGGCACGCAGGAGCCCGACATGGATACCCTGCTGGGGGATGCGGCGCACCGGATGCACAGCCATCTTGAAACAACCTACAACGACGGTGAGCAGCACGTCCTGCACTACGTTACCGCGCGCGAGATGTACAACATCATCAAGGCCGCCGAGGCCGGCAAGACGGGTAACCCCAACGACTACCGTGACTATGAACTGCCGCCACCACCCGGCGTCGCCGCCGCACGTGCGGCAAGAAGTCATTAGGCGGGGCTGGTGAGCGGCGATCGGGTCAGCGTGATCATGCCGATCTACAACGCGGCGGCGTGGATGCGACGCGGCATCGATTCGGTGTTGCGGCAAACTCATGCCGACGTCGAGCTGATCGCTGTCGACGATGGCTCGCAGGACGAGTCGTTGGCCATTCTCGAGACCTATGCGCGCGTCGACGCCCGCGTGCGGATATACCGGCAGGCTGCCAACGGCGGCGTCGCCGCGGCGCGCAATGCGGGTATCGCCGCGGCAAGCGGCGATTACATCGCCTTCCTCGACGCAGACGACTGGTGGCACGCGTCCAAGCTGGAGCAGCAGCTGGCGGGCATGCGCTCCAGCGGTGCGCTGATCAGCTACGCCGCCTACTGGCGTGTTGCGGAAGACGGCCGCATGCTGAGCCGGGTGACGCCACCGGCTCGCGTCAGTTGGCGCGATATGCTGGCCAGCAATTTCATTGGCAATCTGACCGGCATCTATGCGCGCAGGCTTGGCGACGTGCCTTTTCGCGCCATGGGCCATGAGGACTATGTCTTCTGGCTTGAGCAGGTACGCCGTGCCGGCGGCGCAGTGCGTGTCGACACCGCCGAGCCGCTGGCCTGGTATCTGGTGCGCGAGCGTTCGCTGTCGGCCAACAAGCGGGATGCCGCCCGCTGGCAGTGGACGATCTATCGTGACGTCGAGAAGCTGGGTCTGCTGCAGTCGACGATCTGCATGTGTCTCTACGCGTGGTACGCCCTGGCCAAGCGTCGCGGCGCCAGTTGATTCTTAAGGCGAGGGTTTCGCCGCGAGGCACGCGCGTGGCGGTCGACGCCGCATCGTATGAGGGAGTGCCGCTGCCTATCGATTCTGCGCGGCACGATCAGCAAGTTTCCGCTCCCACGCCAACGCCGTGGTCACGATGAAATCGAGATCGTCGTGCGCTGGCTGCCAGCCCAGTCGGTCGCGCAGCTGGTCGGCGCGTGCGATCAGCATGGGCAGGTCGCCCGCGCGCCGCGGCTTTTCGATCACGTTGAGCGATTTTCCACTGGCGCGCTCGACCGCCTGGATAACCTCACGCACGCTGTAGCCATGGCCATAGCCGCAGTTGAGAGTCAGCGATTCGCCATCGTCATACAGGTGATCGAGCGCCCGCAGGTGCGCCGCCGCGAGATCTTCGACGTGAATGTAATCCCGGATGCCGGTACCGTCGGGCGTGTCGTAGTCCGTGCCAAAGATCGAAATGCTCTCGCGTCGGCCGACGGCGCATTCGCAAACGGCCTTGATCAGCAGCGTGGCATTCGGGGTGGATTGTCCGATCCGTCCCAGCGGATCGCAGCCAGCCACGTTGAAGTAGCGCAGAATCACATGGCGCATGGCGCCGATAGCGCTGACGTCGCGCAGCATCGCCTCGGACATCAGCTTGGAGCGGCCATACGGATTGATCGGCAGGGTGGGCGTTTCCTCGTCGGCCACGCCGCCGGGCGTCATCCCGTAAACCGCTGCCGTGGACGAAAAAAGAAAGCGCTGCACGCCGCTTTCCACGCACGATTCCAGCAGATTTCGCGTGCTGCAGGTGTTGTTGCCGTAGTACTTCAGCGGATCGCTCATCGATTCCGGCACGATGGTATGGGCCGCAAAATGGAGCACTGCAGTGACGCCGTTTTCGCTGAGGATTCGCGTGACCAGCGCACGATCGCCTACTTCCCCGATGATCAGTTCGGCACCCGGCACGGCGTCGGCAAATCCACTGGACAGATTGTCGATCACCAGCACCCGTTCGCCGCGGGTAACCAGTTGTTGAACCACATGGCTGCCGATATAGCCGGCGCCGCCGGTAACCAGGATGGTATTCATTGCGTTGCGCTCGGTTTGAAAGGAAAGTTGTGCTGCAGCCACTCGTCGACGGATCGGAGCAGTTTCAAGCGGTCACCCGTCAACACATAGGTATGGTCGGCCTCCTCGAAAAAGCTCAGTGTCACGTGCTTGTGGCCGGCGATACGTCCAAAATATTCGCGGAACTGCCGGCGGTGGTTGAAGTGCTCGCTCACCCCGCCGCTATAGACGAAGTACAGCTTGAGGCCGCGCTGGAGCATCGCATGCAGCTCGGCAGACACTTCTGCCCTTGCAGGATATTTATGACCGAAGTCCGCCGCGGCAGGTACGGCTTGCGCGTGGCGCACGCGGCGCAGGAAGAATCGCCTCCAACTGGCCAGTCTGAAAGCGCGCGGCAGGTAGTGGCGAAGCATGAAGCCTATGGTGCGATACGTGTAACCGTCGAGAAACACGACGCCGGCAACAGCTTTCTCGGTGCACGCGGCGATGTGCGCGTTGCCTGCGCCGGAACACAGCCCGACCAGCACGAACCGGGTGCAGCCGGATTGTTCGCGCAGCAGGGCCATGGCGTCGGCCACATCGGCGCTTACCTGCTGCCGGCGCGGAAGGGATTCCTGCGTGCCGCTGCTGTCACCCAGGGTGGATAAGTCGACACGCAGGGTGGGATAGCCGCTGGCGTTCAGCCGACGGGTCAGGTCGACGTGCAGGCGAAACGGCCCGATGCGATGAACCAGCCCCGAGTTGAGCACAATGACGCCAACGCGAGATTCGTCCTGGGGCGTATCGGGCAAGCCCGCCACACCGATCAGATGCTGCTCACGGCCCAGGCGAAAGGCCTGTTCCGTGAATCCGTGCGCCCGCGTCATGCTGCCTTCCCCAGCTGGCTGAGCACGGCGCGAATCAGTCCCGGCGAAAGCACCGCATGCTCCAGCCGATCCAGATCATTCCAGATCGTCGCCGGCGTCAGCGACGTCATGCGGGCACCTGCAGCCTGCAGACGGGCGAATTCGTCCGGCGTGCCGGGCGGCCTGGAATCCAGTATCAGGGTGGGTACCGGGGCGGTCGTGATCTGCATAGCGGACAGCTGCTGGTGAAGTCGCGCGTCGACTGGAAATCCGAGCCACTGAGCGGAGGCGTCCAGGGACGATCGTGGCTGGCTGAAACGCATCGGGTCGAGTCGCAACTGGTCCTGCAGCGCATCGAGTTGTGCGACATGGGCGGCGCCATCGACGACAGGATCCCAGACGATCAGCTCGGCAAATTCAGCAGCCGTAGCGCAGGCCAGAACAAGGCTGCCGCCCAAGCGTCCTCCGAAGCCGACCAGCCGTTGGCAGCCACTGCGTCGCCGCAGCTCGGCTGCTGCCGTGAGTGCATCGGCCTGGCAACGCAACCAGTCCACCTCGACACTGTCGCCGCTCGAATCGCCGCTGCCAAAGTAGTCGAAACGCAAAGAGGGGATGCCCCTGCCAGCAAGCGCTTCAGCCAGCTGACGATAGACGCGGTGGCTGCGAATGAGATCCTGCCCGAACGGCGGGCAGAGCAGTACTGCGGTTTGCGCGGGACCCCCAACGCCATGAAAGAGGCCGAACAGTTGATTGCCGACACCAAAATAAGCAGGCATAGCCGGAACGGGTTGCGCACTCATCGTTTGTAGACGATACCGACGTAGATTTCGTTTTCGCTGTAGCTATTATCTGGCACCGAGCTGCTGCGCCGCAGGTGGCTGAGCGATACGCGCCAACTCCAGTGCGGAGTTTCCTGCCGCGCCAGCCCGACGCCGTAATCCCCGGTGCGATCGCGCCGGTCAAGCGATCGATACGTGATTGATTCTTCGGTGCCAAAGCCGAACACGGTCGTCACGGGCGTCAATCGGTAATTGATCGCCGTGCTCACGCTGCGGTCGGATTGATTGAAAAATGGATTATTCAAATAATCGCTGTTGCCATAGCGTGGCGAGATGCTGAAAGTCAGTCGTTCGCTGGCATATGAGTAGATCCCCTCGACGTGTCGATCCAGATATACCTGCGAATCGATCACCGAAGTGCCGGTATTGATGCCCAACGGAGCGATGAAAGCATTGGATTGCCTGGCATCCGTTCCAAAAAGAGTCTGCCCCGGCTGCTGCAGGATCAGGTCTTCTGCTGCATCGGAGTACTGATGGACCGCGCTCAGTTGGAAATGATTGCTCGGTGTTGCCAGCCAGCCCACGGTAAGGCGCGCCAACGGCGTCGAGGTGCTTGGCGCACTGTGGAAGTCGATCTGCGACCAGCCGAGTGCGAGATCAAAATCAACCTGCGAAAGCTTGCTGACGTAGTGCCCGAACAGCTCATTGCGGGTGTAGTTCGGATCGGTCGTCAACGCGCCCGGAAGGTAGAAGGCCGCTGCCGCTGCCGAAGGGTCAGCGAACACGACGCTCTGGCTCTCCAGATTGAGCGACACCTGGGTCGTGGCGCTGAGATCCTTGAACACGCGCAGGGCTGCTTCGCCCCGCGACGAGTTGAACTCCTTGGTCTTGGAGGCGTCGCTGTTGATGTAGCGCAATTCCGCCTGTCCGAGCATGGTGTCGCCGACGCGGAAATGCAGGGTCGGGCCTAGCGTCAGCACATTGGTCTGCTGCTGATTGTTTGGTGCGTTGCTGGCCAGCGTGGACAACGGCTGCACGCCGGCAAAATCCTGCACCGTGAAATCCAGGCGCTGCGGCAAAATCGTCCAGTTGACCTGGCTGGACAGCTGCGCCAGGGTCTGACTGCTGAAGGCGTTGCCGAGATAATCGCGGTACTCCAGGGTCCCGGCCGCATTCGCCTGTACGGCGGAGCCCGCCTGTGCATAGCTGAAGTTGATGCCAGGAATCAGCACGTTCTGGCTTATCGGATCGGTCGAACTCAGGCCCACATTGTCGCTGTGCATCAGGCCCGCGTAGATCGAGTAATCGAACTGCCCGGTCGACGCCTCGGCGGTCGCCGTTGTCAGGGCCAACGTGATGGCGCCAACGAGTATTCTGGATGCCGGCATCATTCCCCTTCCTCTGGTGATTTCGCCCTGCATGAGTCACAAGCTCCGTCGAGGCCAACCAGCAACTTGTCGATAGGAGCGGTCATCTCACGGCGCGTTGTTGAAAACCACTCCAGCCAGCTTATTGGTATCGAAGTTGGCTACCGCCTGGTTGATGGCAGTGGGCGTGTCGCGCCCGTAGCCGGCAACGACCACCACGAAATCGGCGAGGTCGGAAAGAATCCGAGCATCCGGCGATCCCTTGATGGCAGGACCATCGAGAAAGATGTACCGGTCCGTATAGCGGCAGCGCAGCGAGTCGATGACCGCGCGCATGCGGAAAGAGGAAAAATATTCACCGGTGTTCTCGCGCAACTTGCCGGCGGGAATCAGCCGCATTCGCGGGATGCCGGTGCTGTAGAGCGTCGACTGGATCCCAATGGACGGATGCTCCAGATAGTCGATCAGGCCACCGCCGGTCGGGTCCACACCCAGCGCCTTGTGCTGGGCGGGATAACGCAGGTTGCAGTCGATCAGCAGGCTGGTCTTGAATTCATCGAACGCGAAAGCGGTGGCCAGATTGCGTGCGACGAAACTGCCGCCGGAATTCGGGCTCACCGGCACCACCAGAGTCACAAAGTTGTGTTCGCCGCCGAGCCAGAGCAGGCGTGTGCGGATTTCCCGAAAGGCATCCGATTGGCGCCGTACCGAATCCTCGCGATGGATCATGCGACGATCTTCGAGCTGCGTCGGCATCAGCGCTCGGGTCTCCACCATGCGCGCGATCGAACTGCCTGCGGCTTGCGCAGAGCCGTCGTTATTGGCATTGACTAGCCGGCTGTTGTCATCCCTGGCGTTCATGCGATCCCCGTCAACTTGAGCCAAAACACGATGCCATAGGCCGCCACCACGGCTGCCACCATCAGCACCAGCGTGGTGTTACGCAAATGATCCCTGCGTCGGTCCGCGGGTGTGGGATAGAACGGCACGGTCGCCAGCACAGCCAGTCCGGTCAGCCGCTCCAGCTGCGCAGCCGAGCGTACGCGCGGGTCAAAGCGCGCGATGCCGAACAGCAGGCCAAAAGGAATCGCCAGCGCGGCGACCATCCCACCCACGCCGAAGTGCACAAAACGCAGGCCCGACGGGGTCAGTGGAAGCACGGCGGGATTCTGGACAACAAAGGAGAGTCCACCCTGATCGGCGTCCAGATTCATCGACACGCGCGCATTTTCTCGGCGCTTGAGCAGATCCTGATAAACGTCGCGATTGACCGTGTAGTCACGGGTCAGCTCCGAAGTGACGGCCTCTGAGTTGGCGATACGTTTGCTGCGCTCGAGTTCGGATTCGAGCATTGCCTGACTGGCATTCAGGCGCGCGTTGGCAGCGGCGATATCCGAGCGCAGCGTGGACACTTGGCCCTTCATCTGCTGATAGAGCGGATTGAATTGCACGTTGCTGTCCACCGTGGCGCCAGGATGTCCGCTCTGCCTGCGTTGATCGGCATGCGCAATCTGTTGACGCAGGTCTTCGATTTGATGGCGAACACGCACCACGTCAGGGTAGTCGTCGGTGTAGGTCATGCGCAGCTTGTCCAGCTGCGATTGCAGATCGGCCATCTGGCTTTCATAGATGCCGCTGGAGGTCTGCACGGCATTGACCTCGGATTCACCGGATAGCTGCGCGTTCAGTGAAGCTTCCTGTGAGCGCTTTTCGGTGAGGTCCATGCGCGCGGTTTCGATCTGGTTGCGCAGCTGGGTGATGCTGGTGTTGGTGTCCGTTTCGCTGCCGGGCCGCGCGTCGACATTGGCGCCCCGATAGTCCTTCAGCTTGTCCTCGGCATCCGTCAGCTTTGCCCGATAGGTCTCGACCTGGCTGTTGATGAACTCGAAAGCCTCGCGGCTTTCACGTTTCTTCGAAGCCTGGCTTTCGCTGATGAAAAGCTGCCCCAGTTCCTGCGCCACGACGAAGGCGCGTCTGGCATCCGTGTCGCGATAGCCGATGGTGATGAGGTTGCCGTGCGTAATCACGACGCTGGTGCGGGATTTTATTTCCTGGATCAGCCGGTCCTGCTCGAGCGGCGTCGGATGGGTGGCCATCCAGCCCCCGTCGACCAGAATCTGGTCCATCACCTTGCGGCTGAAAATAACCGCCTGCGCGATCCCTGCACGATTGGCGTTGGCCGTCGTCGAGGCGGCGCCTTCCATCAGCGGCGTGATGATGTTGCTTTCCTGCGCCAGGATGGTGGTGGATGCATCGTAGTTTCTCGGCCACTTGAGACCGATAACGAGCGCGGCAAGCGCAATCACCGCAAAGATCACCCCCAGTGCAATGCGCCGACGCTTTGCCTCGGTCAGCAGGATGGGCAGCATGGCCGCGAAAGGCGTGATCTCTTCGTTCATGGCGTAGCCTGTGGTCGCTCAGAAGGCGCGTTGCGGCACGGTAATGACGTCACCAGGCTGTACCGGATAGTTGGTGCTCAACTGGCCTTTCTGGAGAATGTCGTCCAGATGTATGCCGTACGCCTTGGTGGCGTTGCCGGTTTTTCGATATAGCTCGGTGCGATCGGCGGCGGCAAATTCGGTGGTGCCTCCGGCGGCCAGCACGGCGTCCAGGACGGTCATTCCCTGTCGGTACGGCAGCGATACGGGCGCTCGCACCGAGCCGGTGACCCGCACGCGCGACAGATATTCATGGCTGCGCAATTCCACCAATATGACCGCGACCTGCGGGTCGCGCACGAACGCCTGCAGCTTGTTCTTGACCTCGCTGGCCACCTCTTCGGGGGTCTTGCCACCGGCATCGACGTCCCCGATCAGCGGCACCGTGATCTTGCCGTCGGGACGGACCGGCACACTCACACTGAGGTCGGGGTTGTGCCAGACGGAGACCTGCAGCTGATCGTCTACGCCGATGTGGTACGAACTCACCGCCTGGGCGTCCGCATTGATGGTCGGGGCGTCGCTGGAGCCGGACGTGGTTGCGCAGCCCGTGATCGCGAGCAGGCAAAAGGTCAGAAAAAGACGGTGGAACTGCGGCATGACAACCACCCCTGTTTGGTTCTCAGAATGCCAACACTATCACAATATCAAAAAACACAATAAGTTAACGGGCTCGGCGAGTGGAGGTCCCTGGGCCATTCCCGGACTGGCAATTCGCCGTAGTCAGATAGCGGCAACACTGCCAAACTCCCCAAAATCCATGGATTCATCGTATGCAGCTTCTGGAAAGCACCAAGATAGCCATCGTCGGACTCGGTTACGTTGGCTTGCCGCTAGCGGTGGAGTTTGGCAAGCGATACGACACGCTAGGATTTGACATCAACGCCGCCCGTGTCGAGGAATTGCGCGGCGGAGCGGATTCCACGCTGGAAGTCGACGCGCAGGAGATGTCCTTGGCGACGCGCCTGCAGTTCACCGCGACGCTGGATGACATACGCGGCTGTAACGTCTACATCGTCACCGTGCCGACGCCGATCGATGCCGCCAAACGGCCCGACCTGACGCCGCTGATCAAGGCCAGCGAGTCGCTGGGCAAGGTTATTGCAGCAGGCGATATCGTGGTGTACGAGTCCACCGTTTATCCCGGCTGCACCGAGGAAGTCTGCATTCCGATTCTCGAACGAGTATCGGGCCTTACCTACAACCGTGATTTCTTCGCCGGCTACAGCCCCGAGCGGATCAACCCGGGCGACAAACAGCACCGGGTCACCAGCATTCTGAAAGTGACATCGGGCTCAACCCCGGAGGTCGCCGAGTTCGTGGACAGTCTGTACGCTTCCATCATCACCGCCGGTACGCACAAAGCCAGCTCGCTGAAGGTCGCCGAGGCAGCCAAGGTGATCGAGAACACGCAGCGCGATCTGAATATCGCGCTGGTAAACGATCTGGCCAAGCTGTTCAACAAGCTTGGCATCGACACGCTGGAAGTGCTGCAGGCGGCAGGCACCAAGTGGAACTTTTTGCCGTTCCGGCCCGGCCTGGTCGGCGGCCATTGCATCAGCGTCGATCCGTATTACCTCACGCACAAGGCGCAAGAGGTTGGCCATTACTCCGACGTGATTCTGGCCGGCCGTCGTACCAATGACAGCATGGGCCAGTACATTGCCGGCGAAGTGATCCGCCTGATGGTCTGCAAAGGCATCAATCCGGTCCGGGCGCGCATCTTGATACTCGGGTTGGCCTTCAAGGAAAACTGCCCGGATCTTCGCAACACGCGGGTGGTCGATATCATGGATGCACTGGCCGGCTATAACGCCCAAGTCGATGTGTTTGACCCATGGGTGGACGCCGCGGCCGCCAGGCATGAGTACGGTATCGATCTCATCGGCGAGCCAGCTGCGGGACAGTATGATGCGGTGATCATGGCCGTAGGTCACCACCAATTTGCAGCCCTCGGTGCCAAGGGTATTCGTGACTTCGGCAAATCGTCCTCGGTGCTGTACGACGTGAAATACGTGCTGCCGCGAGATGCGGTTGACGGCCGTCTGTAATTTGGCAGTCCAAATGCGTGCCCTGATTGGATTGAGGCAACGCCAGTCGTCAAAGCGAAATGGCGCCTCAGTGCGTCTATCAATCGAATGGAACACAGCGGCATGAAAATTCTTGTCACGGGAACGGCCGGATTCATTGGCTCGCATGTCGCGATGCGGCTGCTGGAGCGCGGCGATCACGTCATCGGCATAGACAACCTCAGCGATTACTACGACGTCAATCTGAAGAAGGCGCGACTCGCGCGATTCGCCGAGCATCCGAATTACACCCATATCACCGCCGATCTGGCCGACCGCGCCGCGATCGAGTCGGCATTTGCCACGCACACGCCGCAGCGCGTGATCAATTTGGCCGCGCAGGCTGGCGTGCGCTATGCGGCGCAAAATCCGCATATTTACGTCTCGACCAACGTCACCGGTTTTCTGCACATCATCGAAGGCTGCCGTCATCACGATGTCGAACATCTGGTGTTCGCGTCGACCAGTTCGGTATACGGCGCCAACACCTTGATGCCGTTCTCCGAGCAGCAGCCGACCGAGCATCCGCTGACGCTGTACGCCGCATCGAAAAAAGCCAACGAGATGATGGCGCACAGTTATGCGCACCTCTACGGTATGGCGTGCACCGGCCTGCGCTTTTTCACGGTCTACGGCCCGTGGGGGCGACCGGATATGGCGCTGTTTCTTTTCACCAAATCCATTCTCGCCGGCGAGCCGATCAAGGTCTTCAACCATGGTCACCACAAGCGCAGCTTCACCTACGTCGACGACATCGTCGAAGGCGTGATTCGCACGCTGGATACCGTGCCCACAGGCAATCCGCAGTGGGATGGCAACAAGCCCGATCCGGCGACGAGTCTGGCGCCGTATCGGCTCTTCAATATCGGGAACCAGCAGCCGGTTGAGCTACTGCGTTATATCGAGGTGCTGGAGCAGTGCCTGGGCCGCACGGCCGTGATGGAGCTTCTGCCGCTGCAGGCGGGCGACGTGCCGGATACCGAAGCCGACGTATCGGCGCTGGCGGCAGCAGTGGATTACACGCCGACGGTTTCTGTCGAAGAGGGCGTTGCCCATTTTGTCCGCTGGTATCGGGATTACTACGCCGTCGATTGAGGCCGGGCGTTACAAGCGGGCTGGCCAATGAATTCGCCAAGCCGTTCTTCGACGGCCAAGTCAGGTCCTCCGCGCGAGCGCGATTTGTCGCGGTGCGGGCGCGGCTCGCTTGCAGGCCGGTTAGAATGCGCCGATGGCGATTACTGGCCTACGTCGTGCGGATGCAACCAGCCCATCCAGATGCCGAAGGCGACCATCGCAATCAGCAGCAGCGACAGGCCGATGCGCCGCGTCAGTGCCCACACGGTGCGCTTGTCGTTGTCCTTGTCGGTCATCATGAAATACAGCGCCTGGCCGAGGCTGAAGATCACTACCAGCAGCACGACCACGAGCGCGGTTTTATAGATGGTTTCCAAGTGATAGACCCGATCCAAGGTGACGTTCCGAGTATAGCGGCCGCTTTCCGGTACCCCGCATGAGCGGTTTTCGTCGTCCTTCGTGGTGGGCGTTGCTGCTGACGGTCGCTGGCGCGTTGGTGTTCATACGTCTTGGCGTCTGGCAGTTGCACCGTGCCGACTTCAAGGATGCGCTTCTGCGTCGGTATGCCGCATCGGCAACGGCGCCGGTGCAAGACTTTGCCAAGGTCGCCGACACGCCGCCGGATGACGGGTTTCCGCGCGTGCGTATCACCGGTCGCTACCTGACCGATCGCGTCTACCTGCTGGACAATCCCAACCACGACGAGCGCGGCGGTGTAGAGGTTTTCGTGCCGCTCGTCCTTCGCGATACGCAAAAGCTGCTGCTGGTGGACATGGGCTTTCTACCTGGCAACGGTACCGGCCAGGAGCCGCAGTTGCCGGTGTTGCCGAGCACCGACGTGAGCCTGCAAGGTCTTTACGTGCCGATGCCACCGATCGGTTTTCAAATGGGCGGCAACGCGCTGCAGCAGGAAACGCGCTGGCCGAAGAAAAGCATTTTTCTTGACCCCGTCGAAGTCGCGCACGATCTCGACCGCACGCTTTATCCGCGCATGCTGGCGCTCGACCCCGACCCGGCGTCGATCTACGTGCGCGTGCACACGCTGGATTTTTCATCGATGCCGCCGGCGCGTCATCGCGCGTATGCTTTCCAATGGTTTACGTTCGCGCTGGCGGCGGTGGTGCTTCTGCTGGTGCTGCATCGCAAACGCGATCCGCGCCGTCACTGATCTGCCCGTTGCCCGCGAAAACTCACTCACTTACCTGCTGCGAACTCATGCCCAATCCCGCCAATGATCCTGCCGCCCTGCGCAAAAGCCGATTCTTTCTGGTGCTGATCGCGCTGGTGTTTGCGGCGCCGATCCTGGTTGCGGGCCTGTTGACGTTCACCGGCTGGCAGCCGAGCGGCAAGGGTAATGGCCAGCCGATCATGCCGCAGCGCAATTTTGTGGACGAGAAGCTGGATGTGCAACTGGCCAATGGACAGACGTATGCATGGCGCGACAGCGAACCGCGCATGACCCTGATCGCGCTGCCGGGCCCCGGCTGTGCGGCGCAGTGCCTGGATGACCTCACGGCGATGGCCAAGGCGCGCGTCATGCTCAGCCGCAATCAATCGCGCCTGCGCCTGCTTTACCTTGGCCAGCCGCCGGCTGGCCAAGGTCTGGTGGCGATTCGAAATTACTGGCAGCTCGGTACCGACGTGGACAACAAGCTGGCCAGCTATCGACCCACGGTGCCGGACAGCGTCAGCGCGGTGTTGGTCGAATCCAACGGCACGGCGCTGTCGCTGTATCCTGCCGGCTCCGATCCGGCCGGCCTGGCGCGTGATCTGCAGAAGGTGATCCACTGATGTTCTCCAACGCGATGTCTCCCCGCATCGTCAAGACGCTGCGGGTACTGACCCTGCTTGCGGCGCTGTTCGCGTTCGGGCTGGTCATGTTCGGCGCGTTTGTGCGCCTGTCCAACGCGGGACTGTCCTGCCCGGACTGGCCGACCTGCTACGGCAAGGCGACCTGGCCTACCCACGCGCACGACATTGCCGCGGCCGACCTGGCTTATCCCGACCGTCCGGTGGAAACCGACAAGGCCTGGCGCGAACAGGTGCATCGCGTGCTGGCCGGTACGCTGGGCATGCTGGTGCTGCTGATCGCGCTGACGGCCTGCTGGCGCAAGGTGTCGGCTCGTTATGCGGTCATCACAGCGGCAGTCTTCGCGGTGGCCGGCGTGGTGCTTTATCAGCGCAGCAACTTTGCGCTGTCATCGCTGCTGTCGGCGCTGGCGATCGCCTTGCCGATTATCGCGGCGCTGGGTTTGAAGCGTAGCGGCGCGTGGAAAGTCAGCGTGTTGGCGCTGGCGATGATCATCTTTCAGGCCATGCTCGGCATGTGGACGGTGACCCTGCTGCTGAAGCCCGTCGTGGTGATGGGTCACCTGCTTGGCGGCATCACCACCTTTGCGCTGCTGGCCTACGCGGCGCTGCGCTTTGCCGGCGTCGGTGCGCCAGACCATCGCATGGCGGATCTGCGTCGGCTGGTGGTCATCGGCATCGCGCTGCTGTTCTGCCAGATCGCGCTGGGTGGCTGGACCTCTGCCAACTACGCCGCGCTGGCCTGCGGGTATGGCGCGGGCGCGTTTCCACAGTGCGGCGGCCAGTGGATGCCGTCAACGGATTTCCACCAGGCATTCGTGCTCTGGCGCGGTATCGGTGTCAACTATGAAGGCGGCGTGCTCGACATGGCGGCGCGCAGCGCCATCCAGATGACGCATCGCTTCGGCGCGCTGGTGGTGTTCTGCTATCTGGCCTGGCTGTCGTTCAAGGCGGCGCGCCGGGGACTGCGTCTGTTTGCGATCGCCATCGCGCTGGCCCTGGTGTGCCAGGTTCTGCTGGGCATCAGCAACGTGGTGTACGGACTGCCGCTGCCGGTGGCGACGGCGCACAATGGCATGGCCGCGCTGCTGCTGTTTACATTGCTGGCGACGCTGGCGCGCACGCAGATGCGCAAAGACGTATTACCCACGCTGCTATCGGAATCACGCTGAGATGGAGCTCGTTCGCGAATACATGCAGTTGACCAAGCCGCGCGTCGTCGCGCTGCTGGTGTTCTGCGCGGTGATCGGCATGTTCCTCGCCGTGCCCGGCATTCCGCCGTGGCGTGCCCTGGTGTTCGGGACGATCGGCATCTGGATGGCCTCCGGTTCGGCGGCCGCGTTCAATCACCTGATCGACGAGCGCATCGACAAGCTGATGGCGCGCACCGCGCGCCGTCCGCTGGCCACCGGCAAGCTCACGCCGCATCAGGTGCTGGTGTTTGCGATTGCCCTGGGCATCGCCTCGATGCTGGTGCTGGCGCTGCTGGTCAATCCGCTGACCGCGCTGCTGACCTTTGGCGGATTGATCGGCTATGCGCTGGTGTATACGGCCTATTTGAAGCGCGCCACGCCGCAGAACATCGTGATCGGCGGCCTCGCCGGCGCGATCCCGCCGGTACTGGGCTGGACTGCCGTCACCGACTCGCTGCATCCGTTCGCGCTGCAGCTGTGTCTGATCATATTCGTGTGGACGCCGCCGCATTTCTGGGCGCTGGCGATCTTTCGTCGCGCCGACTACGCGCGTGCGCAGGTGCCGATGCTGCCGGTCACGCACGGCGTGGTTTACACGCGCTGGCACGTTTTCTACTACACCGTACTGCTGGTCATCGTCACCCTTTTGCCGACCATGACCGGGATGAGCGGACTGATCTATCTGGGCGGCGCGGCTGTGCTGGGCGCCGGCTTTCTGTATTACGCCGTGCGCCTGCTGCGTCCGCCGGACGAATTTTTCGCGATGAAGGTGTTCAATTACTCCATCGTTTACCTGATGGCGCTGTTCGCCTTTCTACTGGCGGACCACTGGCTGGTCGGGCCAGCGGTGCAGCAGGGTCTGGCGTTTCAGCACGCCGGCTGATGGCCTGATCCGTCCGATTCCGGTTCTCCTAGGCGGGCAGGTTATGCGACCAGTTCGATGCCCGCATCGGCCAGCAGCTTCTGCAGGTCGGCCATTTCGTTTCCATAGTGCTTCCAGCGCTGCATGGAGGAGCGGTACATCGGTGCGCGCACCTGCACGGCGCTGGCGGTAGTTGCCGGCGCCTCGTTGTTCTCGAAGTTGAGGCACGCATCGTTCCAGGTAAGGTTGCAGAACTGCAGCAGCTGCCAGGTCGACGCTTCCTGGTTCTCAACCAGCGTTTCGTAATCCACTTCCAGAATGCGTCCCGGAAACTGCGCCTTCCAGTGGTCCATCAGGCGATCGAACAGCACGTAATAGCGCCCGGTATCGAGCAGATCGTACGAGTAGTCGTGAAACGGCGAGGCCTGCCCGAAAAGCTGGCGAAAATTGCTCAGGCAGGTATCGATGGGGTCGCGCCGCAGACAGATGATCTTGGCGTTTGGCAGCGCGTTGGCAATCGCGCCAATGTACAAAAAATTGTGCGGTAGCTTGTCGATGAAGCGCGGCGTGGCGCCGGTGTCGGGCCGCGTGCTGGCAAGATAGTCCTCGCCCAACCTTTTCCAGTCCACCGATTGCGCGCTCACGATGGTGTCGGCATCGATCAGGTTCGTCGTTCGACTGCCGGAGGCACGCTTGAGCGCCAGTGCGAAATTCTGCAATTCGCCGGCCGAATGTACGTCGGGATGGCTGGAAATGATGCGTTCGACCAGGGTAGTACCCGAGCGCGGCATGCCGACAATGAAAATGGGCTCTTCGGTGGCAAATCCCGCCGATGCGGGCTGGGGCTGTGGCGATGCGCGGATGATCAGTTCGAACAGCGCCTCGTCCTTGGCGCTCGAATATCCGCGTTTCGCCCCGCCGGCCCTTTTGCCCGCGACCAGATGCTCGAACGATGTCGCGTATTCGCCCAGGTCCTCGTATTCCTTGGCCAGCGATAGATGAAGATTCATCTGCGCGGCGTGGTTTGCCAGGGTTTTCGGAATCAGCGCCTGCAGACGATCCAGGTGATTTTTGCTCAAGCTCTGCTTGCGCAGCTGCGACAGCGTGAGGTGCGCGCCCCAAGTTGAAGGCGCCAGACTGAGGCATGCCTCCAGCTCGCGTTCTGCGGCATCCATATCGCCGACGAAAACCAGGGACTTGGCAAAGTTGTAACGGTAGCTCGGATGTGTGGGCGCCAGCGATACGGCGCGGTCGTACAGGGCCGTTGCCCGTTCGTGGGCGTTGGCGCGGGTGAAGATCACCCCCAGCGTATCCAGCGTCTGCGCATCCAGCGGTGTCAGAGTCAGCGCATATTCGGCCACGATCGAGGCGTCCGCGGAAAGGTTGACGGTGGAAAGCGCCTTGGCAAACTGCGTCGCGTAGTCTGCGCGCAGTGGATAGAGATCCACCGCCCGCTGCAAGTGGTGCAGCGCCGGTGGCATTTGCTGCAGCGCCAGCGCCGAAATGCCTGCCAGATAATGCATTTCGGCGTGATCCGGCGCCTGCGGCAGCGCACTTGTTGCCAGTACGAACGCGCGCTGCCAGTCCCTCTCGTTGTAGGCGGCGGTGGCCTGGGCATAGATCTGGGCTGCGTCGGTCATGGGCTTCCAGGCGAAGAGCAAAGGTCGAAGCGCCTATTCTGCACGATGAGCGCGGAGGCTTGCGCATCGTCAGGCGATGCGCTGACGGTCTGCTAGCCGGCGCGCGCTGCAAATGTTGCTGGGCGGCGCCATCACCGATTCGAGCGTCGCATCAACTTTCGGCACAAAAGCCGCTTTTGTGCGTTGACTCTCGGGTGCTGCAGTCGCAAAATAACGGGGCTGAGTGGCGTGTCTCGCCCTCGGCTCCCAGTTCTGACAAATAAAGGCATATGGACGTTTACCCTAGTCGCAACGTCGACATCCGCGAGCATCGGGTGCCGGCAATGCATAACAAGCTGATTACCTGCGGCGACCGCCTGCGGTCGGCTGGCGTTTTCCTCGACTAGGG
>Ga0302316_10000993_pt1 | contig 23427 bp, 18 predicted proteins | sample III_Palsa_N3_2_FD_200456 | JGI IMG/M metagenome (GOLD analysis project Ga0302316, IMG submission 200456) | Peat permafrost microbial communities from Stordalen Mire near Abisko, Sweden - III_Palsa_N3_2 | ecosystem: Environmental > Terrestrial > Soil > Palsa > Peat permafrost | place: Sweden...
GTCTTGATGCTCGCGCACAACATTCACGATGTGCAGAGTCTCAAGCGGCACCTTTACGCCAATCGTCTAAACGGCATCGACAGCGAGTGGCTGACGCCTGACGAGGCGAAAGCCTTCTGTCCGCCGATCAATATCTCGCCCGACGCACGATATCCGGTGCTGGGCGCCGCCTTGCAGCGTCGCGGCGGGGTGGCGCGGCATGATGCGGTCGCCTGGGGCTATGCCAGAGCGGCCGACGCTCTGGGCGTCGACATCATCCAAAACTGCGAAGTTACCGGCATTGAACGACAGGCGGGCGGCGCGGTGTCCGGCGTCGAGACGACCAGAGGCCGGATCGGAACCCCCCGCGTGGGAGTGGTCGCCGCCGGGCACACCAGCGTGATCATGGGCCGAGCCGGCGTACGCATGCCGTTGGAAAGCTTTCCGCTGCAGGCGCTGGTCTCCGAGCCGGTCAAACCTGTGTTCCCCTGCGTGCTGATGTCGAACGCGGTCCACGCCTACATCTCTCAATCGGACAAGGGTGAGTTGGTGATCGGAGCCGGGACCGACCAGTACACCTCCTACAGCCAGCAAGGCGGCCTCCACATTTCAGCCCACACGCTCGAAGCGATCTGCGAGCTGTTCCCGCAGTTCTCAAGGATGCGGATGCTGCGAAGCTGGGGCGGCATTGTCGATGTAACGCCGGATCGTTCTCCCATCATCGGAAAGACTCCGATCCCTGGTCTGTTCGTCAACTGCGGCTGGGGCACCGGTGGATTCAAGGCCACGCCTGGTTCTGGTCATGTCTTCGCGTGGACCATGGCCAAAGGCGAGCCGCATCCGATCAACGCCCCGTTCACGCTGGATCGGTTTCGCACCGGCCGCCTCATCGACGAAGCCGCCGCCGCGGCCGTCGCGCACTGAGACCCGTTCATGCTGCTCATCGCCTGTCCCTATTGTGGTCCGCGTCCGGAGATCGAGTTTCGCTGCGGTGGCGAGGCCCATCTTTCGCGCCCGGCCGAGCCAGCCGCGCTCGATGACCAAGCCTGGGCTGAATATCTGTTCTACCGCAACAATGTGCGGGGCGTGCAGGCCGAGCGCTGGGTCCACAGTCACGGCTGCGCCCGATGGTTCAACGCCCTGCGCGACACCGTCAGTGACAGCTTCCTGACGACCTATCTCATGGGTCAACCACGTCCTGATCCCAGCTCGGCGCGAAATTGATGACCCAGTCATTTCGCCTGGCTGCCGGCGGCCGCATCGATCGGACGAAGCCCGTCAGATTCCAGTTCAACGGAAGGACGATTGAGGGGTTTTCCGGCGACACCGTTGCGTCCGCCTTGCTCGCCAACGGCGTGCGGCACATAGGCCGCTCATTTAAATATCACCGTCCGCGTGGCCTGCTCTCACACGGTTCGGACGAACCCAACGCCCTCCTCGGCGTCAGCCGCGGCCCTAGCCGCGCCGAGCCCAACAACCGGGCGAGCGTGACCGAGGCGATCGAGGGGCTGGTGGCGACCTCGCAGAACCATTGGCCGTCGCTGGCGCTTGACGTTGGCGCGGTCAACGACTGGCTTTCGCCGATTTTCGTCGCCGGCTTCTACTACAAGACCTTCATGTGGCCCCGAAGCTTCTGGGACCGCTTCTATGAGCCCGCCATTCGGGCCGCCGCGGGCCTCGGCGTTGCGCCAAGTGAGCCCGATGCCGATCGATATGTCCAACGCTACGCCCACTGCGATGTCCTGGTGATCGGCGGAGGTCCGGCCGGTCTGGCGGCTGCGCTGGCGGCGTCCGAAGACGGAAAGCGCGTCATTCTCGTCGATGAGCAGTCGGAGTTCGGTGGCGCGCTGCTGCATGAGAAGACCGCCCAGATCGACGGGCTAAGCGCCAGCGACTGGCTGAACGCGGCGCTCAAGACGATCGGCGGCCGCGAGAACGTCATTGCGCTGCCGCGCACCACGGCCTTCGGCTACTACAACCACAACCATGTCGCGCTGGTGGAACGGGTCACCGACCACCTCGCATCGCCGCCCGCGAACCTCCCTCGAGAGCGTTTGTGGCAGGTCCGCGCCGGCCAGGTGATCCTGGCGGGCGGCGCGCACGAGCGACCGCTGACCTTCGCCGACAATGATCGGCCAGGCATCATGCTGGCCGAGAGCGTGCGGGCCTTTATCAATCGCTACGGGGTCGCCCCCGGAAGGCGGATCATATTCGCCACCAATGGGGCGTCTGCCTATCAGGCCGCCGCGGACGCAAACGCCGCCGGTCTTTCCGTGACCCTGGTCGACGTCCGGGCCGAGGCGGACTGCGGTCCTGAGCTGGTTTGGTTGCGGATTCTCGGCGTCACGGTCCTGACCTCGCACACATTGGTCGGATCGACTGGCCGGAAGGGGGTGACAGGTCTGATCGTCGCCCCAGTGAACCCCGATGGAAAGGTCGGCGTACGCTTTACACTGCCGTGCGAGTGCGTCGGCATGTCGGGCGGCTGGACACCAAGCGTGCACCTTTTTTCCCAATCGCGCGGAAAATTGAGATTCGATCCCGAGATCGACGCCTTCGTGCCGGGCCAGTCCGCGCAATCCGAGCGCTCGGCCGGGGCGTCAAACGGCGTCTACGATCTGGAAGCCTGTCTCGCCGACGGCGGGAACGCCGGGCGCGGCAATAGCGCCCCGGTCACGGCGGCCACGGCAAGGGCCTATCCAGCCACTTTGGTCGGCTTCAGGCCGAGCCGGGAGCTTGCGAGCGACAAGGGCGCGGGCAAAGGACGCGCGTTTCTAGACTTTCAAAACGACGTCACGGCCAAGGACATCAGGCTGGCGGTGCGCGAGGGGTTTGAGTCCATCGAGCACGTCAAGCGCTACACGACGACCGGCATGGCCACCGACCAGGGCAAGACCTCGAACATGGCCGCGCTCGGTCTGGTGGCTGAGATCCTGCAAAAGCCGATACCCGCCATGGGAACCACGACGTTCCGCCCGCCCTACACGCCGGTCACCTTCGGGGCGATCGCTGGCGCCGCGCGCGGTGAACTCTTCGACCCCGTCCGCAAGGCGCCCCTGCACGATTGGGCCGAAGGACACGGCGCCAAATTCGAGAATGTCGGCCTCTGGCGTCGCGCCTGGTATTTCCCGCGGGCCGGAGAAGACATGCGCGCCGCGGTCAGCCGGGAATGCATGGCAGTCCGGAATGGGGTCGGACTCTTCGACGCCTCAACGCTCGGCAAGATCGAGGTCGTGGGGCCGGACGCCGCGAAATTCATGAACCTCCTCTACATCAACGCCTGGCTGAAGCTGGAGCCCGGCCGGTGCCGGTACGGCCTGATGCTGAAAGAGGACGGATACGTCTTCGACGATGGCGTCGTGGCGCGGCTTGCCAGCGATCGCTTCCATGTGACCACCACCACTAGCGGGGCGCCCCGCGTGCTCGCCCACATGGAAGATTACCTGCAGACCGAATGGCCGAGTTTGAAGGTCTTTCTGACCTCGATCACCGACCAGTGGGCGGTGATTGCGGTCCAAGGGCCAAAGGCGCGCGAGACCATCGCCCCGCTGATATCCGGCATCGACCTCGCTCCGGACGCCTTCCCGCACATGTCGATACGCACCGGTCGGATCTGCGGCGTACCGACACGCCTGTTCCGCGTCTCGTTCACCGGCGAGCTGGGCTACGAGATCAACGTCCCGGCTGAACACGCCCGCTTGGTATGGGAGGCCGTCTACGCCAGCGGCGTCGGCTTCGGCATCACGCCCTATGGCACGGAGGCGATGCACGTGCTTCGCGCGGAGCGGGGCTTCATCATCGTTGGCCAGGACACCGACGGCACGGTGACGCCGGACGATCTCGGAATGGCCGGCATGATCGCACGCACCAAGAGCGACTTCGTCGGCAAACGCTCGCTCGCTCGCGCCGACCTCACCGCAACGGGCCGTAAGCAACTCGTGGGATTGCTGACGCACGACGCCGGCGTCGTCCTTGAGGAGGGCGCGCAAGCGGTCCTGGATCGCCACCAGGCTACCCCTATGAAGATTCTGGGTCACGTCACCTCCAGTTACTGGAGCCAAATGTGCGAACGCTCCATCGCACTGGCGCTCATCGACGGAGGGCGAGCCCTCCAGGGCGAAACACTCTTTGTCACGACGCCAAGTGGTTTCGCCGCCGCGACAGTCATGGAGCCGATTTTCTTTGACGTGAACGGGGAGCGAGCGAATGCCTGAGGCTCGCGAAACCATCTCCGGGGAAGTGCCTATCGAGGGGGTCGCGCAAACGACGGGATCCGTTCGAGTCACTCCGTTGGGCCTCGACGCCCGTTTCTCGCTTAGGCTTCACGCCGAGGTCGCGGCTCGGGTCGGCGCGGTGGAGGGATTTCAACTGGATCTCGCGATCAATCGTTGCGCGATGTCGCATGGCCGGCTGTCCGCTCGATTGGGACCCAACGAGTGGTTGCTGATCGGTCGGCCGGCCGACAGCGAGTGCCTGGGAGATGACCTCGCTGGCGCGCTTGGTGAGGTCTTCCACTCAATTGTTGATATCGGTCACCGCGACATCGCCATTATCGTCGAGGGGCCGTACGCGCGAGATATCCTCAACGCCGCCTGCCCGCTTGACCTGTGCAACGCGGCCTTTCCGGCAGGCGCCGCGACCCGAACCCTTTTCGGGAAGTCCGAGATCGTCCTGTTGCGGCCGACGGCCGAACCGGCCTTTTTCGTCGAGTGCTGGCGCTCGTTCGCGCCTTATGTTCTGGGCCTGCTCGAGGACGCCGCGAGCGAGTTCGATTCGCCCCAGAGCGATCAGCGCTCATGATCAGCGCGTTCGAGCTCTTCAAGATCGGCATAGGGCCCTCGGCTTCTCACACCGTGGGTCCGATGGTCGCGGCAAAGCGGTTCCGTGACAGCCTCGGACCCGAAGTCCGTCGGATCAAAGTAAATCTCTATGGCTCGCTCGCTTGGACCGGGATGGCACACGGCTCCGACACAGCGATCTGCCTTGGCTTGTTGGGGGAGGACCCTGCGACAGTCGAGCCCGGCTCGGTGACTTCGATCGTGAATGCGTTGCGGGAGGCGAAATCCTTTGCGGCGCCTGACGGGCGTCTCATCGCCTTTGACCCGGACAGTGACCTCGTCTTCGACCGCCAAAGAGTGATCGCCCGCCATTCGAATGCAATGCGCTTTCGCGCCCTTGGAGACGCGTGCGATTCCCTCAGCGAAAAGCTGGTCTATTCGGTGGGCGGCGGCTTCATCGTCGACGACGGGGAGGATCCGGCCGCCGCAGAAGTCGAGGTCCCCTACCCGTTCGCCAACGCCTCTGAGATGCTGCGCCTTTGCCGCGCGACGGGCCTGTCGATCACCGAACTTCAGCTAGCCAATGAGGTCGCACTCATTCCGCTTGCCCAGGTCGAGCGTCAGCTCGACTCCATACGCGAGGCAATGTTCGACTGCATTGACCGTGGGTTCGCCAACGAAGGGGTCCTGCCGGGGTGGCTGAAGGTAAGGCGACGAGCCAAGGCGCTTCATGAAAAGCTCTTGGCGTCATACAAATCAAATCGCCAGCGCCCACACGAGTTGATGGACTGGGTGTCGGCCTACGCCATCGCGGTGAACGAGGAGAACGCCGCTGGCGGCCGGGTCGTGACGGCGCCCACGAATGGAGCTGCGGGCATTGTGCCGGCGGTGCTGCGGTATTTCCGCGACTTCTGCCCCGAATACTCCAGCAAACAGGCTCGAACCTTCCTCCTGAGCGCCGCGGCCATTGGCTCTCTCATCAAGCGCAATGCGTCGATTTCGGGCGCTGAAGTGGGCTGCCAGGGTGAGGTCGGCTCCGCCTCTGCGATGGCCGCCGCCGGCCTCGCAGCAGTTCTCGGCGCGACGCCCGAACAGGTGGAGAACGCCGCCGAGATCGCGATGGAGCACCATCTCGGCATGACCTGCGATCCGATCGGCGGCCTGGTTCAAATTCCGTGCATCGAGCGTAACGCCTTCGGCGCCAGCAAGGCCATCACCGCCGCCTCGCTCGCCCTGCGTGGCGATGGCGTCCACCACGTCTCGCTCGACCAGGTGATCGAAACCATGCGGCAGACCGGCGCCGACATGCAGTCAAAATACAAAGAGACATCGCGCGGCGGCCTCGCCGTGAACGTGCCAGAGTGCTGAGGACCCGACCCATGATTGCGCAATCGTCACCAGCTTCCCTGACCCAACCGCCATTTGGCGACGCTGCGGTTTTCGACGCCATCGGCCGGGAACTGAAACGCCAGCAAGTTCAGATCGAGCTTATCGCCTCGGAGAACATCGTGTCTGACGCCGTGCTCGCGGCGCAGGGGTCGATCCTCACCAACAAATACGCCGAAGGCTACCCCGGCCGACGCTACTACGGCGGCTGTGAGTTCGTCGACGTGGTGGAGCAGCTAGCCATCGATCGCGCCAAGGCTCTGTTCGGTTGCGCCTTTGCCAATGTTCAGCCCCACTCGGGCGCACAGGCCAACAGCGCAGTCCTGATGGCGCTCTTGCGGCCAGGCGACACCTTCCTTGGCATGTCGCTGGCGGCTGGCGGACATCTCACTCACGGCGCGCCGCCGACGATGTCGGGGAAGTGGTTCGACGCCGTGCCCTACGGCGTACGCCGTGACGACGCCCGCATCGACTATGAGCAGGTGGAATGGCTGGCTCGTAAGCACAATCCAAAGCTGATCATAGCCGGCGGCTCGAGCTATCCGCGCATCATCGACTTCGCACGGTTCCGCTCGATCGCCGACGAGGTGGGCGCCGTCCTGATGGTGGATGCGGCGCACTATGCGGGCCTAATCGTGGGCGGGGCGTATCCCTCGCCTTTTCCACATGCCCACATCGTCACCTCCACAACGCACAAGACGCTACGTGGCCCCCGGGGCGGCCTCATCCTCACCAACGATGAAGCCTTGGCCAAGAAGCTGAATTCCGCGGTGTTCCCCGGCCTGCAGGGCGGGCCGTTGATGCACGTCATCGCCGCCAAGGCGGTCGCATTCGGAGAGGCGTTGCAGCCGGCGTTTCGCGACTACGCCTCGGCGATGGTGGCCAATGCACGCGCCCTAGCCGACCGCCTAATCGACCGCGGCGCGGCGATCGTCTCAGGCGGGACCGACTCCCACATCGTCCTTGTTGACCTGCGGCCAATTGGAGTGACCGGCAAGGCGGCCGAAGCCGCCCTCGAGCGCGCAGGCCTGACATGCAACAAGAACGGAATTCCGTTTGATCCCGAGAAACCCGCGATCACATCTGGCATTCGCCTCGGCGCCCCTGTGGGAACTTCGCGCGGGTTCGGTGTCGAAGAATTCGAAGAGGTGGGCGAGCTGATCGCCCGGGTACTGATTTCACTCGCCAAGGACAATGAGCAGGACCGTATTGCTACTGAAGACGACGTGCGCGCTTCGGTTCAATCCCTGTGCGATCGATTCCCGATCTACGGCTGCAGGGTGGCTTAGCCGACCCGCCGAGCTCGCTCCACTCGCCAACCAAGAGGAATGCATCCGATATGACAGGTTCGATTGTCTTCTCAAATCCCGACGGCATCCATGCCCCGATGGGTGCCTATAGCCATGGCGTAGCGGTTCCCGCCGGCGCAAGACTGCTGTTCATTGCCGGCCAGGTGGGCAATCGGCCCGACGGGTCTCTGGGCGCCACAATCCTTGAACAGGCCGATCAGATATTCTTGAATATGCTGACCATATTGAACGCCAACGGCATGGATCCCACCGATATCGTCAAGATGACGACCTATGTGGTCGACGGCCAACCCGGCGCTGACGTGGGCGCGGCCCGGCGCAAACACTTCGGAGCCCACAGGCCCACAGCGACGTTCTTCTATGTCTCCCAGCTTTACGCGCCGGAGTGGTTTGTTGAGATCGATGCGATCGCCGCAAAGGTCTAGGGCTGCGGCAGTCGTTCAACCGGACCAGAGTCCGTTTGAGTTCAGCGCGGCGCCATCCGGATTGCGCCGTCGAGGCGAACATCCTCGCCATTGAAGTAACCGCAGGTGATCATGGTGTAGGCCAGCTGCGCGTATTCGTCCGGGTTGCCCAGCCGTTTCGGAAACGGGACCTGGGCGGCCAAGCCGTCTCTCACCGCCGCGGATTGGCGCGCGACGAGCGGCGTATCAAAAAGTCCAGGCAGGATCGTGTTCACGCGGATCGCTTCGCTTGAAAGATCACGCGCGACAACAAGGGTCATGCCCACGATCCCGGCTTTCGAGGCGGTGTAGGCCACCTGGCCGATCTGTCCGTCCTCAGCTGCGACCGACGCCGTGTTGACGATGACCCCACGCTCACCATCAGGCAGCGCGTCCAAGGTCAGCATGCCGGCGGCGCTCTTGGATAGACAGCGAAAGGTGCCCACGAGATTGACCTGAATGATCCGCTCAAAGTTATCCAGCGGGTATTCCTTGATCGTCCCGGTCTGTTTGTCCCGTGAGACCGTCCTGGCCGCGCCCCCGCCAACGCCGGCGCAATTGACCAGAATTCGCTCCTGGCCGATCGACGCCCGCGATTTGGCGAAAGCAGCGTCGACTTCGGTGGTGGACGTGACATTGACGCTGCAGAATACACCACCCAACTCCCTGGCCAGCGCATCGCCACGATCCTCGTTGACGTCGAATATGCCGATCTTGACGCCATGAGATGCGAGTAGCCGCGCGGTGGCTTCGCCAAGTCCGGACGCGCCGCCGGTGATGACGGCCGAAATGGTCTGATCAAGCTTCACGCACTGCCTCTTTCTAGGATTATCACTACTGTCCTATGAGCTAGCCCCAGGGCCGACCCATCGGGGGCGCCCGAAAGCACGAATGGCCTAGCTGAATTGCGAGGGCCGCCTCTGAGCCCACGGCCTTGCCTGCTCCAACTGGCCGGCCAGGCGAAACAGTGTCGCCTCGTCGCTAGGCCTACCGGTGAACTGAATGCCGATAGGCAGATCGGAGGCGCTCCAGGCAAGGGGCACGCTCATGGCCGGCAATCCGCTTATGTTGGCTGCCTTGGTGTTCGGGATGAATTCGTTGACCCGCTTGGCATAGGCCTTCAGGTCAAATGTGTCCCCGTGAAGTTCGCCTATGCGGACCGCTGTAGAACCCGTAGTCGCGTTGAGCAGCAAATCGTGACGGGTGAAGAACTGGGCCATTCGGCGGCCGAACGCATAACACTTTTTCAGTTCATTGAAGTAGTCGATGGCGCTGACGCCCTTGCCCCGTTGATAGGTGAGATAGGTTAGCGGCTCGAGTTCGTCTTCATCGATCGGGCGGCCGCGGAAGGCGGCCTCCGCGTCGAGCATGGCTGCAATCACGGCAGCGTTGCCCACGCCCAGGACGACTGCCGCCTGTTCGGCTTCAGCTGTGAGGCTTACCTCTTCCAGATGGTGGCCGAGGGATTCGCAGAGGTGGGCGACATCCCGCACGGCGTCGGCGCACTCGGCGCTTATGGTCCCACCGTTGAACGCCCCGGTGTTGAACGCTATGCGCAGGGCGCCGGGCGAACGGCCCACCTCCTCGAGAAATGGGCGCTCAGGGCGCGGTGGCGTATAGCGATCTCCCACCTGTGGCTGTCCAACGATGTCCAGGAGCAGGGCGCTGTCGCGGACCGAACGGGTTAGTGCGTGGCTGACCACAAATCCCCCCGGGCCTTCGTTGTTCGGGGCCATTGAGACACGGCCTCGAGAGGGCTTCAGGCCGAACAGCCCGGTGCAGGCCGCCGGAAGGCGGATTGAGCCCCCGCCATCGCTGCCGTGGGCGGCCGGCACGATCCCAGCCGCGACGGCGGCTGCGGACCCGCCGGAAGAGCCACCGGTCGTTCGCCCCAGATCCCAGGGGTTTCGCGCGGCGCCATGCATCCTGGACTCGGTCGTCGCATCGTTGGACATCTCAGGGGTATTGGTCTTGCCGAAAATCACCACCCCCGAGCGGCGCATAGCGGTGACCAGGGCGCTGTCGGCAGGCTGCACGTGGTCTTTGAACACCTTGCAGCTCATCATCGTCGGCGTGCCGGCGACCCATGCGCCGTGATCCTTCATGAGGTAGGGCACGCCCGCCAACGGCCCGTCGAACAAACCCGTTGCTTCCCGGCGAGCCTGATCGCTCATGTCGAGGACGACGGCGTTCACTTTGGGGTTGGCCTCGGCCATGCGCGACAGGGCGGCCTCAAGCATTTCGCCGGGGGTGACCTCTTTGCGAGCAATCAGCGCGGCAAGCCCGATCATGTCGTGCTTCAGATATTCGTCGGCCTGCATGGCGCGTTTCCTAGCTTTGTCTCGTTGGTTGGAGTTGGAAGGGCGCCGTGACAGGCTCCAGCGTCTAATGGGCTCTAGACTTGGCAAGCTTGATCGGTGCGGTCTCACGCATCCCGAGCATAGCCACTAGGCCAATCGCCACACCAACCATCATATACCAGGCGGGCGCGAGCGGACTGTGAGTAGCGCCCGTGAGCCAGGCTACGTTGAATTGTGCAGATCCGCCGAACACTGAGACGGCCACCGCATAGGTCAGGGCCAGGCCAGCTGATCGGACCTTCTTGGGCAGCGCTTCAGTAACGGCCACCAGGACCGACGCGGCTGCGATGGTGCCCACGCCGCTCAGAAGGATCGTCGATGCGAAGAGCACCGCGGCGGTCCGGAAGTGGGAAATGGCGTAGAAACTCGGCAGGATGGCAAACAACAGGAAGATCCAGGGCCCGATCATCACTGGCTTACGCCCGAAGCGGTCAGAGAGCCAGCCGCCCAGAGGGCTGACAAAGATACCAACAATGCCGCCAATTAACGGTCCGGCAAACGCGACCCGGGCGGGCATGTGCAGCGTCGCAATCGAGTAGGTCGTCAGGTATTTCAGGACGTAGGAGACCGTCGTTCCCGAGGCCAACATCAACACCGCAAAAATCACGACACGCAATCGAGGCGGCGCCGCTGTCGGCGCGCCGGGGGCAGCTCCTGCCGGGAGGGCCTCCGGCTCCTCCAGGGTCTCTGACAGTCCACGGCGCAACAAAAGGCCGATTGGAATGATCAGGGCGCCCGTGAGCATGGCCAAGCGCCAACCGATGTCCCTCATAGCGCCGTCGCTCATGACACTGGTGAGGACAACGCCAGTCAGGCCTGCGAGTATCGCCGCGAAGGACTGACCCGCATATTGGAATGAGACGAACAAACCGCGACGAAGCGCGGGAGCTGCCTCAATCAGGTAACTGGTGCTCGGTCCGATCTCGCCCCCAAGCGCGAAGCCTTGCACCAGCCGAAAGCAGACCGCGATAATCGGCGCGGCGACACCAATGCTTTGATAAGAGGGCGTCAGAGCCAGGCCCACGATCGCGACGCCCATCAGCGCGAACGACAGCAGCATCGCTGGCTTGCGCCCCGCCCGGTCGCCGAGCCGACCGATGACAATGGCCCCGATCGGCCGCGTCGCGAAACCGACCCCAAAAGTGGCCAAGGACGTCAGCAGGCTTATGTTGGGGTCATTTGAGGGAAAAAAAGTGTGACCGATGTAGATCGCGAAATACGAGTAAATGACGAAGTCATAGACTTCGAGGGCGTTGCCCACCGACACCGCCGCGATCTTGCTAGCGGCCGCCCTGAAACCAGTCGGTTCGGCCAAGGAAGCGGTTCTCTGAATTGCCACTTCCGCCATCGGTTAAACCCTTTCGGCCGCATCGCTGTCGACAATTGGTTCCACGAGCTCTACGCGCGAGTGGTCACAGCGTCAGCGTCGATACGCGCGGACGAAGGCCAACCCCCTTCCGCGCGCAGAACGTGGAGACCTAGAATCTGGCGCGAAGGGTCACGCCGTAGGTTCTCGGCTCGATGTATACCCCCTGTTCTTCCGCCCAACCCGATGGGAACATCGCGGAAGGACCGAGCAGTGGCAGATAGTCCTTGTCAGTGAGGGAGACCGTGTTGGTCAGGTTCTTGGCCCAGACATAGACGTCCCATTTGTTGCTCGGGGGCTGATAGCCGATGCGTGCGTTCGCAACGGTGTAGCTGGGCAACGCATATTGAGAGGCGTTTTGACCTGCGTCCAATGTCCCGTAGCGAGCGTCGGTGAAGTTCGCGTCCACGTGGCCAATTAATTTGCCGCCATTTGCCAACGGGTAGCCGTAGGTCGCGCCACCGTTAATCGACCAGGGCGGCGACATTGCAAGTTCGTGCCCGGTGGCATTGAAGAGAACGCCAAATACGTTCTGCACATGTTGAAAATTCGAATATCTCGAATCGACATAGCCGATGCCAAGGTTGACACTCAGGTTTTCCACCGGCACGGCCTTGAGCTCAACGTCAAAGCCCTTGGAAACGGCACCAGCTGCGTTTGTTAGGAGAACAACGGGTGGTAAACACTGAACGCATTCGGATCTGACCTGAAGATTGGTGTAGTCATTGTAAAACGCCGCAGCATCGACGCTGAGCCGATTGTTGAACCAACCCGTCTTAGTGCCAACCTCATAGTTTGTCAGATGCTCCGGCATAACGGTTGTGCCGGATTGAAGATTGAACCCGCCACCTTTGAATCCAGTCGACACCTTGGCGTAAGACATTATATCGGGCGTGAAGTGATATTCCGCCCCGGCCTCCCAATTTAGTTGGTCCGTGTGAATATTCCCGACCCAGTGTTCGGCAGTGTCGTTCAGCGGCCCAATGAATGGCCCCGGGTTGTTGAACGCCGCCGTCGTAGGATTAAACGTGGACGCACCGATCTGCTCGCCGCCGTCTAGAGCCTGAGACTCGTCGGTATACCGAAGGCCACCAAAGAGGTTGAATGCGCTGGTTACGTGAAAGTTCGCGTGCACATACCCAGCGTAGTCAATTGTCCTGATCCGGTCGTTCAGGATAAGGTCAAATGGACCGCCCACCAATGGACCGATGTAGAGTGGCGCGTAATATGCAGCCTCTTCATTATAATAATACAGTCCAGCCACATAATCAAATCGTCCACCGGTCGGAGAGCTGATCCGCAATTCTTCAGAACCCAAATCTTCCTGGGTTCGCAAATCTTCCACATACAGATCATACGACGAGTCATCGTCGTTCTCGAGCCAGCGCGTCCTGGTCTCTCGCGCCGCCGTGATCGAGGTCAGCGTGTAGCCGTTTCCGAAGCGGTATTCGGCCGTTACCGAGGCGCCCTCGTCATGCTTGCTCTCCTGAGGCGCGACGTTGGAGTAGTAGGTGTATGGCGCCCCCACGATCGTAGGACCCGTTGACCCTTGCAGGTCTTCGTGTGTTGTGCCGACGTTGTGGGATTGAAAACTGTCAAGACTGGCGGTTAGGCTGAAGTTGCTCGTCGGCGTGTAGAGAATCTGGGCGCGCCCATTCGACAGGTTGATGCCGCCGCCGTCCGGGCCGCCCGCAACCACGTCTTTGACATATCCGTCGCGAGTTTCGGTTTCACCAGAAAAGCGGACCGCAAGCACATCCGGAACAACAGGAAGGTTTACGCTGCCGACGAGATGCAAAAGGTCCAAACTTCCCACCTCCGCTTCGACGTCGCCGCCGAAGTTCGGACCAGGCTGTTTGGTCGTAATGTTGATTGCGCCGGCGATTGTGTTTTTGCCAAAGAGCGTCCCTTGAGGACCGTAAAGAATTTCAACCCGGTCGACGTCGGAGAGGTCGGTGTTCAAGGAGATATTCCGGCCTGTATAAACGCCATCGACGTATTCCGAGACGCCGGTGGTGATCCCCGGGTTAGCGGCAACCTGAAATATTCCCCGGATGGAGATGTAGCTCAGGGATGACGTGGCCATGTGCGGAAAAACGAAATTAGGCGCCGACAGGTCTTGAACTGACTTGTCGCCAAGGACCGCGATGTCCTTAGCGGTGAATGCGGAGACCGCGATCGGTACGTTCTGGAGGTTTTCCTTCCGTTTGGTCGCGGTGACGATAACGGTCTCAACCTCTGTAGCTGCGGCCGGCGTCGACTGGGGCGGGGCAGCGAACGCGGCGTTGGCCCAAAGGCCGGCGAGCGCAGAGACGCCCAGGCCAGCCACCCCGTACAGAAGATTTGACTTGGTTGTTGGCCGGCGGGTCGAGCCACTGTTGCGGCCGCCGGATTGGCTTCTCGACTTTGGCGCGCCCCGGTTCAGAAACCCGCCACCATGATTGTTGTATCGCACGATCGCCCCCTCTTCAGCCCCAAAAGGCATGATTTCATTAGATGAAACTCCAATGTCATATTACGCAACGAAAGGGAGATGTAAAGAAAAATTCATTGACCTGACCCGTTGTGACGTTTCGCTCAGCGTACGGAGAGGTCTCGCGATGTCAGATGGGGCATTCGCTGGCGTGTAGCGGGCCATTTTGTGCAGATAACGCCTAGCGATTCGTCGCCTTATGGCATCCGTCGGCTTTGCTTCGTCGCTTGCACAACGCAAAAACTGAAAGTTTCGTTGCGTTGAGTACACTTATTAGGCGAGCGAAACGCAGTGATGTTGAAGAGAGCGGATGCGAGGCCTTTGTCTGACCGGCCCGGCTCTCACCTTCTGCGACGATCCTGAACGGCCAATGTCGATACCCGCCGCCGGCACCCTCTTAGGTCTATTGCATTGATCGAGATCGGAGGTTCAACTAAACGTCGCGCCGCGGCGCCAAGGATGCGAAGCGGGATGGCTTCGCGAGTGCAAAATGTGTTGGCTGCCGCGCCTCCAGTTGGGCCTGCTGGCCGTTACACAGATAACTTTCGACTTCGCGTCAGGGAGCCAGATGACTAAAGAAGCAGCGTTCGGTCAGGGGATCCGCCGGATCTCAGCAATCCTACAGACGCTTGGCCGGGGACCTGACTCGGGATTGCGGCTCACTGATGTCGCGTTGGAGACAGACCTGAACAAGGCCACGGTCCACCGGCTGCTGAATGGGCTATGTCAGGTCGGTTTGGTTGAGCCGGATCCGTTGACCGGTCGCTTTCATCTCGGGCCGGAAATGTTCGCCCTTGGATCTGCTGCGGCCAAACGGTTCGGCTTAAATGGAATCGCTCGCCCTCACCTGGTGCGCCTGGAAGGCAAAACCAACGACACAAACTACCTTTCAGTTCGGTCCGGTTTCGAGTCCGTCTGTGTCGATCGATGCGAGGGCAGCTACCCGATCAAGGTGTTAACTTTGAATATTGGCGACCGGCGGCCGCTTGGCATCGGCGGCGGCGGCCTCACATTGCTGTCGTTTATGCCTGATGACGAAATCGAACTCGCCATCGAAGCTAACAAAGAGCGCCTTGCAGCATTTCCAACGGTCGATATTCCAAAGCTTTACAGCCTGGTAGAGGCGTCTCGCCAGCAGGGTTACGCATTCTTTGACGGCTACGTGATACCCGAGATGTCGAGCATGGGGGTGCCGGTCATGGGCCCTGATGGCCGGGTTATAGCGGCGATTGCCATTGCGGCTATCAGCAGCCGATTGCAGCGGGATCGACGTGAAGTTCTGCTGGAGATGATGAACGCTGAGGCGAGGGCCCTCGAGGCGAGCCTGCTGTCGCTGACCTTGAACGGGCCAGTCGCTCCTGACGACGTCGTTGATCATAAACCGGGAATCCCAACCACAGCGGAACGCCGTCGCCGATCGGATCGGTAGGAATGCGTTTGGCTCGGTTGCCTGCTGAAGTTAGCGACGCACAAAGCAGCCGTGACAGTGGCAAGGTTTCTGCCGGCCAGCGGCAAAGCCTATCGCATGGGCCATATTCAGATGGAGCGTTCGCGATAGCGCCGGTTGGGGGAAAGCGAAGACGCTGGTTCCAGCCAGGCGTTTCATGCCGATGCTCAAAAGTCGTCCGTGAAGAACCCGGAACTATCTGATTGATAAAGGATTCGGCGGCTTCGTAGGTATCCACGATTGCCGGATTTGGCCGACTTGGCGGATCATGTCCCATCGCGTGGTGTAACAGCGGCGGTTTGATCACCGCGTTCTCCGGCATGGCCGGGTTGGTCAGCTGGCCATGTCTGGCAGGCTGACGAGGGGATTGTCACCTAAGCTGGCGATGGTTTCCAGGCTTAAGTAGCGGGATCGCTGTACCGACCATTCGTCGTTCTGTTCGAGCAGGATGGCGCCGACTAGGCGTGTGATGGCGGCTTCATTTGGGAAGATGCCGACGACCTCGGTGCGCCGCTTGATCTCGCCGTTCAGCCGCTCCAGCGGATTGGTGGAGTGAAGCTTGGCGCGGTGGGCGGGCGGGAAGGTCATATAGGCCAGCACGTCGGTCTCGGCCTCGTCCAGCAGTACGGCGAGCTTGGGCAACTTGGGGCGCAGCTGGTCGGCCACCCTGCGCCATTGGACCTTGGCGGCCTCGGCGTCGTCCTGGGCGAACGCGGCGCTCATGAAGGCGGTGACCACCCGCCGGGCGCTTTTGCCGGCATGGGCCGAGACGTTGCGCATGAAGTGGACGCGGCAGCGCTGCCATGTGGCGAACCCGTATTTCCAGTTCTTCTGCGGCGAGGAGTTCTTCCGCCACGATCTGGCCTTCGACCGTTCCTCGATGACCCGCTGGCGCCAGCGGATGGGCGAGGAGCGGCTGGTCGCCCTGATCCAGGAGAGCCTGTCGGTGGCCACCCGCACCGGCGCGGCCAGGCCCTCGGACTTCTCCAAGGTGATTGTCGACACCACGGTGCAGCCCAAGAACGTGATGTTCCCCACCGACGCGCGGCTGCTGCACCGCGCCCGCGAGCGGTTGGCGCGCCTGGCCAGGAAGCACGGGGTCAAGCTGCGCCAGTCCTATGAGCGGGTCGGCAAGTTCGCCCTGATCAAGCACCAGCGCTATGCCCACGCCAAGCAGTTCAAGCGGGCGAACAAGGCCTTGCGGACCCTGCGCACCCAACTCGGCCGGGTGATCCGCGACATCGCCCGCAAGATCGAGGGCGACGAAGTCCTGAAGGAGGCCTTCGCCACCCAGCTCGCCCTGGCCCGCCGGGTGCGCGACCAGCGCCAGCGGCAGAGGGGCCAGAAGGTCTACTCGCTGCATGCGCCCGAGGTGGAGTGCATCGGCAAGGGCAAGGCCCACAAGCCCTATGAGTTCGGGGTCAAGGTCTCCGTGGCCACGCCGATGATGCGCTGCAAGGGCGGCCAGTTCGTCGCCCACATCAAGGCCCTGCCGGGCGCCCCTTACGACGGCCACACCCTGGCGAGCGTGCTGCCCGAACTTGAAGCCCAAATCGGCGTGAACCTCACCCGCATCCTCGCCGACGCCGGCTACCGCGGCCACAACGCGCCCGATCATCTGCGCCTGAAGGTCTTCACATCGGGCCAGAAACGAGGCGTCACCGATCAGATCAAACGCCAACTCAGACGCAGGGCCGCCGTCGAGCCGGTCATCGGACACCTCAAGGCCGAGCACCGTATGGCCCGAAACTACCTCGCCCACAGGTCCGGCGACGCCATCAACGCCGTCCTCGCCGGCGCCGGCTACAACTTCCGCCTCCTCATCCTCTGGCTCAGGCTTTTGTTGGCCCAAATCCTGGCCGCCCTCGCGCCGACAGATCAGGCCTTGTCAGTGCTCGTTGCGGCTTGATCGGTGATCTTCACGGACGACTCAAAATCCTCGAACTATGGCAAATTCATCCAAGGTCGCGCGGGCCGCGCGCACGCGATTGACTGGTGCAGCGCTGTCCATATGACCCAGACCCATTCCGCACCAGATCATCAAATCGTCGGGAATGGCCAGAAAATCGCCTACAGTCTTGTATCGAAGAGCCCAGGATTCGAGCGCCGCTGTATGCAATCCATGCTCGCGGGCCAACAGCATGACTGACTGCAAAAACATGCCCAGGTCCGCCCACTGGCCATTTTGCATTGACCGGTCGATAACGAAGAATAGTCCGACGGGCGCGCCAAAGAATTCAAAATTCCGCGCCGTCTGCCGCTTCCGCTCCGCCACGTCTTCGCGCGAGATGCCGAGCGCGGCGTACATAGCCGTACCATTGTCAAATTTTCGGCTGATGTAGGGCTCTTTCATAATGAGCGGATAGATGGGGTACTCGGTCGGTCCGTCGGCAAACTGACCATCCACCATCTTTGCTTTGACCAACGCCTTGAGTTGGCTGAGCTCTTCGCCCGCGACGACCCAAATGCGCCACGGCTGCAAATTGCCTCCTGAAGGCGTCCTTGTTGCGCCGGCGAGAATTGCCCTTACCGTCGCCTCAAGAACAGGTGTGTCAAGGAATGCGCGGCAAGTAATTCGGGTATCTAGAGCTTCAGAAACGCGCATCAGGTCTCACCCGCGAGGAAACGATTGGCCGTTGGGCGAGTCTCGACATCGGCGCACGGGCCAAGCCTGAGGGGCGCCAGTTGCATAGGCGAACGATGCTGATCGTCAGCGTCAGAGAGGTACGCCGTCTCACTATTTGCTAATTTAGTTTCACGCAACAAAATTCATGACGCTTGGACGCTCGATTGACAGCGAGCGCCGCGCCATCCTGAACGCCAGGAGCGGCCGACCAGATCAAATCCCGCTGGTTGCCGCCGCGCTCGGCAGAGCGAATCCCGAGGATTCCCATCGCGGCTATTTACATGCCCATCCCGGCTCATATGATGTAATGATCATTTCATTGAATGAAAATCCTTCGTTTCGAGCCATTGGGCTCGAAGCGCCCAGACTAAGCTCAGGGAGCCCTTCTCGAAATGCGTGCCGCTGAAAGGAACCGCGCATACCTCGTGCTGAGCGAGCGCTTTGCAACCGCTGCGAAGCTGTCCGCTGCTCGCGAAATGCTGTTCTGGGATAGTCAAACCTACATGCCAGCGGGTGGCGCCTGGGCGCGCGGAGAACAGGTCGCGGCGATCTATTCGGCATGCGCGGATCTAATCGCGGCGCCGGACGCCGGTGACCTATTTGCCGCGGCGGAAGAAGCGGCTGACACCCTTGGAGACGTGGAGCGATCCAACCTGGCTGAGATGCGGCGGATGTGGCGTCATAGCGTCTCAGCGCCGAAGGCCCTGCTCATGGAGAGGGCTCGGTTTTCCAGCGCTCTGCACGCCGACTGGCGGGCCGCGAAATCATCCAACCAGTTCGCCCTCTTCGCTGGCGGTTTCGCCCGACTTATGTCGATCCATCGCGAGATCGCCGAAGCGACTGGGGAGGCCTTGGGTCTATCCGCCTATGATGCGTTGATGGACGCCACCGATCCGGGCCTGACCGCCGCCGTGATCGACCCCATGTTTGATGATCTGGAAGCTTCACTGCCGGCGCTGCTTGGCGAAGTCCTGGAACGGCAGGCGGGCTGGCCGAAGCCTAGGGCCTTCTCCGGCGATTTCTCGATAGAACGTCAGCGGGCCTTGTCCCAGACCCTCCTCTCGGCCGTCGGCCATAGCCCGGCCCAAGTGCGCCTCGACGCCTCCCCCCAAGCCTACACGATCGGCCAGTCGCCCTCCGACGTGCGGATCATGATGCGGTTCGACGCCGATAATTTCCTCTATTCCGTCCGGGCAACCCTGCACGAGGCCGGGCATGTGCTTTACGAACTCGGACTTCCGCGCGAGCTTGCCTTCACCCCGGTAGGGGCCCCACGCGGCGCCACAACTCATGAAGGCCAGGCGCTCATGCTCGACATGCAGGCCGGCCGGAGCCGCGAATTCCTCACATGGCTTGCCCCGGTGCTGGCGAAGACCTTTGGCGGAGAGCCCGAGAGCTGGACCCCAGCCAACCTGCTCAACCACTACCGGCGCGTTGGCCAGGGCTTCATCCGAACCACCGCCGATGAAATCTCCTACCCTTTGCACGTCATCCTTCGCCACCGCATCGAGCGGGCTCTCCTATCCGGGGACCTTTCAGTCACTGATCTGCCTGGCGCTTGGTCAGACCTTTCGCAACGCCTGTTCGGGCGGCGCCCACCTGACGACGCACGCGGATGCCTGCAGGACGTTCACTGGGCGAATGGGATGTTCGGATACTTCCCCAGCTATGCGCTCGGCGTAGCGTTCGCCGCCCAATTGTATGAGGCCGCCACCTCAGAGAATCCCCAGATTCAATCGAACCTGGCCCACGGCGACTTCTCGTCCCATCGAGACTGGGTCCATCCGCGGATCCATGACCGCGCTAGCAAGGTTCCGTTCGCAAAGCTGGTCGAAGAGTCCACCGGTGCGAGTTTGTCGACCGCAGCGCTTAAGCGCCATCTGCGTAACCGCTATCTGGAAGAGGTCATGCCTTGACCGATCGGAGGCCGTTCCGGGCCGGAATATTCATTGCCGCGACCTCGCGACCGAGACCTCCACGCGCCGCAACAGGACCGTTTTTGAACGGGAGACGGGACGACAATGCAGCGTGAAGCCGCAAGGGATCCAGCGGTCACCGTGTTCCTGGCCAAGCGGGTGATCACTATGGATCCTGGTCGCCCCCACGCCGACGCGGTGGCCGTTAAAGATGGGCGGATTCTGTCAGTCGGCAGCCTGACGACCATGAAGCCATGGCTCGATCGGCTTGATCATGTGATCGATGAGACGTTCGCCGACAAGTTTGTGCTGCCGGGCTTCATTGACCCGCACACCCATTTCAGCATGTCCGGGGCGTTCTTGGGCCTCCACTATGTGGGACCAATTGAGTCGCCCGGTCCCAACGGCATGAATCCCGCGCTGACATCCAGGAGCGCGGTCATGTCCCACCTGCGTGCATTGCACGAAGGCATGAGCGACCGAGATCGACCGCTCTTCGCCTGGGGCTTTGATCCAGCCATCCAAGGGGGGCAATTGGATCGTGACGAGCTGGATTTGATATCGCGAGAACGTCCCGTCTGGATCATCTCGTACGCGCCTCACTTTGTGTACACCAACAGCGCGATGATTGAACGCCTGGGTGCGACTGAAGACCTCAGCATTCACGGCGTCGGCCGCTACGCCGACGGTCGTCTCAACGGCCAGTTCGTCGAGGTTGCAGCGGTTCAATACGCACTGTCCCCGTTCCTAGACGACGTGATGCGGCCGGATCGAAACGAAGAAGCGCTCCGGATGCTCGGACAGACAGCCAAGAAGGCCGGCATCACGACGACCGCCGACATGGCGTTCGGCTTCACAAATTTTGATAAAGAATGGCTCGAATATAAGAAGGTCGTCCGAAGCGAAGACTTCCCATTGCGAATGGTGCTGGTTCCGCTGGAGTCAGCCATTTACAAAGCGCACGGCGATGACTCTGCTCGTTTTGTTTCGAGCCTTGAAGCCCTATCTGACGAGAAACTGCGCTTTCACGGAATCAAATTCATAAACGACGGTTCCTATCCGGCGATGTCCCTCCGGGTAAAGTTTCCCGGCTACCTCGACGGCGGCAATGGACTTAGGGGCGACGTTCCTTGGGATGAGCTTGCGGACAGGATGTTTCCGTATTGGGAAAACAGGATCCAGATTCACGCTCACGCCAACGGCGATGAAACGATCGACGCGGTGCTGGACACGCTGGCGTCATTGCAATCAAAGAAGCCACGGTTCGACCATCGATACACGATCGAGCACTATTGCATCAGCACGACGGACCAAGCCCGTCGCCTCAAGGCGCTCGGCGGCGCCGCCAGCGTCAACAACTACTTCGTGCATTACCGCGGCCAAATTCATAGCAATCAAGGTTTCGGCCCTGATCGATCCGAGGCCACCGCGAGGCTAGGCTCACTCGAGCGGGAAGGTGTGATCTTCGCGCTCCATTCAGACTTCTCTCTCGTCGTTGTCCCGCTCCACCCGCTGACCGCGGTCTGGGTCGCGGTCAACCGCATCGCAGCGGACGGAGAAACCGTCCTGGCCCCCGGAGAGCGGATCGGTCTGGAGCGCGCGATGCGCGCCATCACGATCGACGCGGCCTACGTCCTCGGGCTCGATAGCGAACTCGGCAGTCTCGAAGTCGGAAAGATCGCTGATTTCACCATAGTTGATAAGGACCCGTTCGAGACGAACGTCCTGGCCATCAGGGATATACCCATCTGGGGCACCGTCCTGAGCGGCGTGAAACAGCCCGCATGAACCTTGCCCTCCTTCGGACCGGCTCGCCATGAGCGGCGCGGATGTTTTCGACGCCTGGCAGCTGTTGATCGGCATCAGTCATGTGGCGAACGCCGTTCGGCCTCAAAGGTCTGCGTCGAAGACGATCCCATTCACCCTGATCAGCGGGTTTCTGGGCAGCGGAAAGACCACGCTGCTGAAAAGCATTCTTGAGGCGCCATTCGCGCAGCGGATCGCGGTGCTGGTCAACGATTTTGGCGCGATCAACATTGACGCCGCGCTCATTCGCGAGCGCACTGCCTCCACGATTGAGCTCTCCAACGGCTGCGCATGCTGCAGCCTCGCGGCCGGACTTACAAACACCCTCACCGATCTGTTGGCGTCACCGCGACCACCCGAAGCCATCATCATGGAGGCGAGTGGAATAGCTGAACCGGTGGGAATCCTGCATGTGGCACTAGCCCACTCGGAGCTATTCTTGAACGGCGTCATCACTGTCGTTGACGCCGAAAACATTGAGATGCAGGCGAGCGACCCGCGGCTGAAATCCACCATTGAGCGTCAGATTAAGGCGGCCGACATCGTCATTTTGAACAAGGCGGACCTGGTGGGGCCTTCGGGCATCGAAGTCGCGCGGCGCAGAATACGGCAAATCTCGAGCGAAGCGCGCATTCTGGACTGCGTCTATGCGAACATCTCACCGCAAGTGTTACTTGGCATTGAGCTCGGCCTGGCTGGTGCAAACACTTCAGCTGAGACCGCGCAGGAAGCTCCTCACAGCGCATTCAAAACCTGGACGGTGACGAGCGAGCGACCGTTCAACGACCGGCGTCTTTGCGAATTCGCGGGCTCACTTCCGGTGTCGACCCTGCGCGCCAAAGGCTTCGTCCGATTGGCGCGTGATCCACCGCGCTGGCATCTGCTTCAGGTCGTCGGGAGGCGCTGGAGCCTGGCGCCGGAGGACTGCGACATCGTCCAAGAGGGTCCGTCAGAAATAGTCTTCATCGGCCTGCCAACCGATGCCGAAATCGAAGCCGTCACCACGAGGCTACGGGCATGCGAGGCCAGCTTGCCGCCGTTGAACTATGGGACATGACCGATAGATGAGACCTCGTGCGCAGCCAGGGGGAAGCGGCAAGTCTTAACTACCGTAGGCGTTCGTCGGGATGAAGCCGCTCCCTAGCCGGCTTGGGAGAGGCGGCGAGATCGGAGTCCTTGTTGGGCGATCGCCGCGTGAATTGCCTGATGCAAGGCGCTCGGTTCGATAGGCTTCACCACGTGGGCATCAGCCCCTGCCGCCAGACAGGCTTCAATATCCTTGTCTGAACCCGAACCCGTCACGGCCACCATAGGGGTGTCTTGGTTGAGACCAGCCACGGCTCTGACCCGCCGCATCACTTCAAGCGTACCCCTCCGGTGATGGCCGCCTTGCCCAGGAGGGGTGAGGTCGGGATGCTGCGCTCGTAAGGAGTCCTTATGAGCGCTCATAGCTGTGCAGCATGGCCCACGTAACGTTGATGACGGGGCCGGAGCGGCGGCGACGTTGGGGGCCCGACGATCGACGGCAGATATTGAT
>Ga0302316_10000997_pt1 | contig 23399 bp, 18 predicted proteins | sample III_Palsa_N3_2_FD_200456 | JGI IMG/M metagenome (GOLD analysis project Ga0302316, IMG submission 200456) | Peat permafrost microbial communities from Stordalen Mire near Abisko, Sweden - III_Palsa_N3_2 | ecosystem: Environmental > Terrestrial > Soil > Palsa > Peat permafrost | place: Sweden...
GGAAACCCCGCAGGCGACTATTGAGACTTGCGTAAGTACATGACAGATTCAGAACAACTCTGCTTGTCGCCAGAACGCGCACACGAGGGTCGAGCGGCGCTGCATGGAGCGCAAGTGACGACGCGCGCGATGTGCGAGGTCGGTGAGATTGCTGGCGCAGTAGTTCGGCATAGCATGGTGCTTGAGGTATCCCCAGATGCATTCCACCGGATTCATCTCCGGGGCGTAGGCGGGCAAGAACTCCAACGCGATTGCGCCTCGCAGGCTATCCACGTACTGGCGCACGAGCTTGGAGCGATGAGCTTGCAGCCGGTCCCACACGATCAGCAGCTTCGTTCCGATCGTGGCGTAGAGGGCTTTGAGGAACTCGATCACCTGCGGTGTGCGGATCGTGCCCGGGTGCATCCGGAAGTAGAAGCGCCAGTAAGTCACTCCGGCGATGACCGAGAGCTGTTTCCAACTGAAGCTGTATTGCAAAACCGGTGTTTCGCCCCGGGGAGCCCAGGTGCGTGCGCGACAAGGCCGTTCGGACAGTCCCGACTCGTCTATAAAGACGATGATTCGTCCTTGCCGCGCAGCGATTTTTTTAATTCCGGCCACCTCTTGGCTTTCCAGGTGCGGATGGCCTTCTCGTCGCGCTGGCGTGCTTGGCCGCTCGGGCGCTGCACGCTCCAGCCTAAGGACCTCAGCAAGCGCCACACCGAAGGCTCGGTAAGACTGACTGAGAAGCGCTGCGCGATCAGCGTGCGCATGCGCGGCAAGGTCCACAGCTCGGTGCCAAAGCCTGCCGCCAGTGCACCGGCCTTGAGCAAACCCATCAGTTCCTGGCACTGCGCATCCGATAGCCGCCGCGGTCGGCCAAAGTGCTTGGGTCGTCGCAGGGCATCGAGCCCACCTTCTTGGCGCACCGCCTCCCAGCGCGACACCGTCGTGCGCGTTACGCCCACGCGCCGGGCCACCTCCGCCTGCGCCACGCCGGCCGCGAGTAGCCGCGCAGCTCGTCGCCGACGCCGCTCCAGTCCGATCAGTCTCTGCTCGATGTCCATCCTCACCTCGAATGTAACCACTCGAAATGGTTGGACAGCAAGCAGAGAAAAAAGTGCTACTCACTTACGCAAGTCTCAATAGGCGACACGCCGCTCCGACGACGTAATCACCCCTTGTGCTTATTGGTAGCGGCAGAACTTCGAATACAAGCCACCGCACAAAGCAAATCACGGCCCGAGATCCCTCGCATTCGAGGGACGAATGTATGGATGCGCGACCTCGGTTGCGAAGCACACTCGGTTGACCCAGTTGCACCGTACGTTTCTATGCCGTTGAGCGCCCACGTCAGTGCAGGCATTCCGTACCATGTAGTCGATCCTACATCGTAACCTGTTACTGCCGTGTGAGGATTTTACACAAGACACTCGCGATGTTCCCGCACGAGTCCTTCAGAGCCTTTCATCACACCGCCATAACGCTCTGGCTGATAGCATCGGTCAGTAGTTCCGGCGACCCTGGAGGCAGTCATGGTCAACGCGATCGTCGCGTGCTCTGTGGTTCTAGCGCTCGCAGCGCTGTACTGTCTTGCCAGAATTCCTGACTCTCACCCTCAATCTTTGAGGCGCCGTTCCAGTGCCCGGATACAACGACTACTGAGAATTGGGCTACGCCGGAATGCGCAGCGATTTCTCCGCCATGGGCACGAACGATGGCTTTCGGCCAGCGAACTGCGAAGGCGGCGATAGCCCGGGGCGCCTGCAACACGCCTTCGGCTCGTTGTGCCGCGCACCCGAACCCCGAACCGCAACCGGATGAGCGCAGCACACAAAGTAATTCCAGGGGATCGCCCTGCCTTTCCAGTCGCCCCATTCGCGCGTAGGCGCTACCAGCCGGCGAGAAAATCCTAACACCGCGGCGTCTACACATCCCGGCCGACGGGAGCATCATCTTCCGCAGTGAGGCCACCTATGTATATCAATCCAATTCATGCAGGTCCGGTAGGGTTCGCGCACACTTTGGCTCTCGCGACTTGCTCACAGACTCGGTCCGAGGATTCCGGACACCGGGAATCCCTAGATTGCACCTCACGGATGCGTGGATTCAAGCCCCTGCGGCGCCTCGCGCAGTGGTGGCGACAACTGGACAAGGACGCCGGACTTACTGCCGATCCGGTGCAGCTGATGCTGTTGTCCGAGCCAGCGGGACGTCCTTACGCTACCGCCCTCAGTGGGCTGCTATTAATGGATCACATTTGTAAGAACCGCGCCACAGCCCTATCAAGAGTGCGCGGAGCCGCGGTAGGGCTCCGGCTTACGTAAGCGTAGACGACCCTGGTTGAGAATTGCTAGTTCCGGAAGGGACGAAAGCGCTTAGCGCAGTCGCACGTCAGCAATCCGCACAACTAATCCTGCCGCAATCGGTCGGGCGCATCAGCGCATTTTTCTGGGGCCGATCTAATCCTGCCGCAACCTATATCCCAATCCCGCTTCGGTCACCAGATATTGCGGGCGATGCGGAAGCGGCTCAAGCTTCGAGCGCAAGTTCCTGATGCACACTCTCAGGCTACGAGAGTCCTTCAGATGGGTTGGGCCCCAGACTTCACGGATGAGCTGAGTCTGCATCACGATCATGCCGCTGTGTCGGGCCATGCATTCCAACACTCGAAACTCCAGTGGTGTCAGGTGCACTGGGCCATCGGGTCCGTTTGCGTCCCGCCGCTGTAGGTCGACCCGAGTGGCACCGAACTCGAGCAAGGGGACCTGATCACTGGCGCGCACGTTGCGTCTGAGCGCCGCGCGCACTCGCGCCAGAAGCTCGGCGGCGCTGAAGGGCTTGGTCATGTAGTCATCGGCGCCAGCGTCAAGCGCCGCGATCTTCTGTTCTTCCATTGTGCGCGCCGAGAGCACAATGATCGGCACGGGCGACCAGCTACGCACACTGCGAATTACCGTCAGGCCGTCTCCGTCGGGAAGTCCGAGATCCACGAGCAGCAGGTCCGGCTTGCGCGCCCGCGATTCGACATCAGCTCGAGCGGCCGTTTCGGCTTCTATCACACGAAATCCGCCCGAACCCAGCAAAGCCTGCAGGACTTCCCGGATCGCCGCATCATCCTCGATGACCAGGATGAGATGCATTGCCTGCGTCATGCCTCTTCCGCGGTCGGTAGTGTCAATTCAATGCGCGTACCGCCCGCCGATCGCCCGTGGGCTTCGATCTCCCCGCCATGGGCCCGCACGATCGCGCGGCAGATCGCAAGTCCCAGCCCCACCCCAACAATGGTGCCCTCGCCCGTGCCGCGCTGAAATTTCTCGAACAGAAGCCTCGGATCACCCGGCGGCAGCCCCGGACCATCATCATCTACTGTGATCCGCACCTTGGATCCCGGAGCGTGTCCCGCGCCACCATTATCGGCGATGCCGGTAATCACGATGTGCGTTCCGGGAGGCGTGTATTTAACGATGTTGTCCAGCAGATTGGTGAAAACCTGTGTGATGAGATTCGCATCGACGTACACAGGTGGCAGGTCCACGGGTAGTCGCAGTTCGACGCTGTAGCGCGTCAACGGCTCCTCGAGGGTACGCAATGAGGACTCCAGGAGTTCATCGAGGGTCTGCCAGTCGTTACGAAGCTTGATCTGCCCTGATTCAAACCGCATCAGGTCGAGCACATTGGAGACCAGCTCGGACATTTCGCGCGCCTTGGTTTCGATCGAGCGCGCGAGGCTCAATCGAGTCGCCTCGTCCAGTGAAGCGCTGTGTTCGGCTAGCGTGCTCCCCGCACCCGCCATTACCGCGAGCGGGGTGCGCAGATCATGCGAAATCGACGCCAGCAGCGTATTGCGCAAACTCTCACCTTCGGCGGTAACCCGGGCGACTTCCGCCTGTTCCGCGAGCGACGCCCGTTCCAGAGCTAGGCCAATCTGTCCGGCAAATGTTTCCAACAAGTGGCTCTGCTCCGGCAGCAGCACCCGACGCGCGTTTTCGGGCAGGACCGCCAGCACACCCAGAGGCCGGTTCGCGTCTCCCAGCGGCACGTACAAGGCGGGTGCTGCCGACAAGGTGTCTGTGCCGAGGCCCGCCTGGCGGCCGTGGTCCGTCACCCACTGCGCCACGGCCAGATCCGCGCCGCGCAAGGCCGTCTCACCCGGCGCACCGGTCGGAAAGTGCAGTCGACCAGTGGCATCCGGCAGCAATACCACCACTTTGCATCGGAAGACCTCGGCGACATGGCGGACTGCAATCCGACACATGTTCGCGGTGCCGCGCGTCGCGGCGAGCTCGCGGCTCATTGCGTACAACAGCGCGGTTCGGCGCTCACGCGCTCCGGAAACACGGGTCTGCTGGCGCACGCTGGCCATTAGCGTGGCAATGACGAGGGAGATCAGTAACATTACCGCGAAGGTGATCAGGTACTGCGCATTTGCAACCGCGAAGGTGAAGCGTGGTGGCACAAAAAGGAAATCGAACGAGGCGACGCTCAATATTGAAGTCAAGACCGAAGGTCCGCGCCCCAGTCGCAGCCCGGCAACGGTCACGCCCAACAGGTACACCATCACCAAGTTGACGATATCCAGGTGCGGAAACATGGCGAAGGCCGCCAACGTGCAGGCAATGCTCAAGGCCACCGCCCACCCATAGCGGCCCCAGCGCACCGGGGTCGCCAACTGCCCAGTCCGCGTCGTTCTCCGACTCACCTCAGTGGTCTGTGATTCGGGGCACGCCACCGTGAGGACATCAAAGCCGCGGGCTCTCCTGGCCAGTTCGCTCGCGGTGGAGGGTCGTATCAGGGCTTTCCACCCATGGCGCTTAGGGGAACCAACGATGACTCGCGTCACATGGCGGGTTGCGGCGTACTCCAACAGGGCCTCAACCGCCGTAGGGCCATCTAGCGTGACGGTCTCCGCCCCCAATGACTCACCAAGGCGCATCAGCTCTATCCGACGGTTGCGCTGCGCCTCGGACAGTTTGAGCAGCGCCGGTGTCTCCACATAGACAACAGTCCAATCGGCGTCCAGCGCATCCGCGAGCCGTTTGCCGACCCGGATGAGCTGTTCCGATTGCGCATCCGGTCCCGTGGCCACCAGCACGCGATCGCTCGCGAGCCTTGAACGATGCGTGCGGTCGATGACCGCCGAGTCGCGCGCCGCGGCCTCGACGCGGTCCGCGACCCGACGCAGAGCGATCTCACGCAGCGCCATGAGATTGGGCTTGCGGAAGAAGCGTTCGACGGCGTTGGCCGCATCGGCCTGTAGGTAGATCTTCCCGGCCCGCAAGCGCGCGAGCAGATCATCCGGGGGCAGGTCGATGAGTTCGACTTCATCCGCCGTGTCGAACACATGGTCGGGAAGGGTCTCGCGCTGCTGGACCCCCGTGGTCTGCACAATCAGATCATTGAGGCTTTCCAGGTGCTGGACATTGACGGTTGTCCACACGTCAATCCCGGCTTCGATGAGTTCCTCCACGTCCTGCCAACGCTTCGGGTGGCGGGGCGCCGGCTCACCACCCACCAGGTTCGAGTGCGCCAGCTCATCCACCAGCAGGATGGCCGGATGCCGGGCGAGTGCCGCATCCAGATCAAATTCGGCGCGGGTAATATCCCGATAGCAAACTGTCCGCGTGGGCAATCGCTCCATACCCTCCGTGAGGCGCTCGGTCTCGACGCGCCCATGGGGCTCCACGTACCCCAGGACCACATCCGTGCCGGAGGCCTTGACCGAGCGCGCGGCCTCCAGCATGGCGTAGGTCTTGCCTACTCCGGCCGATGCGCCGAAGAAAATCCTCAGGTGTCCGCGTTTTGCCCGTGCCTCCTGGGCCTGGACATGCTCCAGCAGCTGGTCCGGGTCGGGTCGTTCTACCACAGGCTCAAGGCTGCCCGCTGGGCGCCTTGGGAGCGAGGCCGTCCAACGCCAGGTTCAGCGCAAGTACGTTGACGCGCGGTTCGCCCAGCAGCCCCAAGATGCGGCCCCGTGCCTGGGCGTCAATCAAACTGCGTACGTCTTTCTCCGCAAACCCACGCACGCGCGCGACCCGTGGCGCCTGGTATTCGGCCGCGGCGACGCTCTCCTCCGGATCCAGACCGCTGGCCGATGCCGTGACCAGATCCACCGGAATCGGCGCATTGTTGCCCGGATCGGCAGCGCGCAGGGCCTGGATGTGGCCCTTGACGCCGTCGATCAGTGCGGGGTTAAGAGGCCCAAGGTTGGAACCGGTGGATCCCGTACCCGCATACGGCTGCGGTGACGTAGCCGATGGCCGGCCCCAGAAATACTTCGGATCGCTGAAGTTCTGGCCGATGAGGCTCGAACCAATCGGCTTGCCGTCCCGAGACACGATGCTACCCGAAGCGGTATGGGAGAAAGCCACTTGGGCGATGCCGGTGATGGCCAGTGGGTACAGGAACCCGGTCAGTACCGTGAAGAACAGAAACAGTACAACCGCAGGACGTATGAGTGAACGCATGACAACCAACCTCTAAGTCAGGTGGACCAGTTCGAGCCCCAGATCAATAACCTTGATGCCCACGAATGGCACGAGGATGCCCCCTAAGCCATAGATCAGCATGTTCCGACGCAGCAGGACTGCCGCACCCAAGGCACGGTATTTCACGCCTTTCAACGCCAGGGGGATCAGAAAGATGATGATCAGCGCGTTGAAAATCACGGCGGAGAGAATGGCCGAAAACGGGCTCGCCAGGTGCATGACGTTCAGGGCATTCAGCTGCGGATAGGTGGTCGCGAAGGCAGCCGGAATAATCGCGAAGTACTTTGCCACATCGTTGGCGATGCTGAAGGTCGTCAGAGAGCCGCGGGTCATCAGCATCTGCTTGCCTGTCTCCACCACTTCGATGAGCTTGGTGGGATTGGAGTCCAGGTCCACCATGTTCCCCGCTTCCTTCGCCGCCTGCGTGCCGGTGTTCATGGCCACGGCAACATCGGCCTGCGCCAGCGCCGGCGCGTCGTTGGTGCCGTCGCCTGTCATTGCGACCAGTCTGCCTTCGGCCTGGTGCTCGCGGATCAATCGCAACTTGGCCTCGGGAGTCGCCTCGGCCAGGAAGTCATCGACGCCGGCTTCAGCCGCGATCGCCGCCGCCGTGAGCTTGTTGTCACCGGTGATCATGATGGTCTTGATGCCCATGCGTCGCAGCTCGCCGAACCGCTCCTTGATTCCCCCTTTTACGATGTCCTTTAGCTCAATGAGGCCCAGTACCCGCCCACCGTCCGACACCAGCAATGGCGTGCTGCCGCGGCGGGCGACCTCCTGGACGGTGCTCTGAATCCCCTTGGGAAACACGCTCCCGGTCGCCTCAACATGTTTCATGATGGCATCCGCGGCGCCCTTGCGGACCTGGCGCGTGCCAATATCCACACCACTCATGCGCGTGTGTGCGGAGAACGCGACGAATGTCGCGCCCAAGGCGCCCAGGTCGCGCTCGCGCAGCTGGAAGCGCTGCTTCGCCAGCACGACGATACTGCGGCCCTCCGGAGTCTCATCGGCGAGGGATGCCAGCTGTGCAGCACTGGCGAGTTCTTCTTCTGTCACTCCGGGGGCCGGCATGAAGGCCGCGGCCTGCCGATTGCCCAGCGTGATCGTCCCGGTCTTGTCGAGCAGCAGTACGTCGACATCGCCGGCCGCCTCCACCGCACGCCCCGACGTGGCAATCACATTCGCCTGCATCATCCGGCTCATGCCGGCCACGCCGATCGCGGACAACAAGGCGCCTATCGTCGTCGGAATCAGACACACCAGCAGAGCGACCAGGGCCGTGATGGTGACCGGCGTTCCGAGCTTGGCGACGGAGACGCTGTAAAGCGAGTATGGCAGCAGCGTGGCGGTCGCAAACAGGAACACGAGCGTCAGTGCCACTAGCAGGATGGTGAGCGCGATCTCGTTCGGGGTCTTCTGGCGCTTGGCGCTCTCCACCATCGCGATCATGCGATCAATGAAAGTCTCACCCGGATTGACCGTGACCTTAACCACGATCCAGTCAGACAGCAGTCGCGTACCACCCGTGACGGCTGAGAAGTCGCCACCGGATTCACGGATGACGGGCGCCGACTCACCCGTGATGGCGCTCTCATCCACCGATGCCGCGCCTTCGATGACTTCGCCATCGGCTGGCACGTAGTCGCCGGCCTCAATCAGCACCACATCCCCGCGCCGCAATTCGGTCGCGGAAACCGTGGTGTGGTGCGTCCGGTCGGCCGGATCCGCCAGTTTCTTGGCCGATGCACTTTGCTTCAGGCCGCGAAGCGCCGCGGCCTGCGCCTTGCTACGCCCTTCGGCGAGCGCTTCGGCGAAGTTCGCGAATAGCAGCGTAAACCACAGCCAGACCGCGACATTAATAATGAACCAGGCCGGCGCCTCTCCTTTGCTCAGCAGCGCCTGAGCTCCGAGGACCGTGGTCAGGATCGCCCCGATGTAGACCACGAACATCACCGGATTGCGCCACTGCACGCGTGGATCAAGCTTCGCGAAGCTGTCCGCCACGGCCGGGCCCAGCAACGATCGATCAAACATGGACAGTTTTGGATGCGTCATGAGTTTGCCTTCAATTCAATGCCAGAGCATCAAGTGCTCAACGACCGGACCGAGCGCCAGTGCGGGCACAAACGTCAGGGCGCCGACCAGCAGGATGGTGCCGATCAACAGCACGACAAATGTCGGGCCGTGCGTGGGCATCGTTCCGGAGGTGACCGGTACCCGTTTCTTCGCGGCGAGCGACCCCGCCACGGCAAGCACTGCAACGATCGGCCAGTAGCGTCCAAACCAGATCGCCAACCCTAAGGCCACGTTGTAGAACGGCGTATTGGCTGAAAGGCCTGCGAAGGCGCTGCCGTTGTTATTGGATGCTGAGGTGAACGCGTAGAGAATTTCAGAGAATCCATGGGCGCCGGGATTGGCGACACCCGCCTGGCCCGCGGCCACCGATACGGCGACCGCGGTACCTGCCAGCACCAGGGCGGGCATGACCAGGATCGCGATCGAGGTCATCTTCATCTCGAAGGCCTCGATCTTCTTGCCCAGGTATTCTGGTGTGCGTCCGATCATCAAGCCGGCGATAAAGACGCCCACGATGGCGAATACCAGGATGGAGTACAGGCCCGTGCCTACGCCTCCGAATACGCACTCACCCAGTTGCATCAGGAACAGCGGCACGAAGCCCCCCAGCGGAGTAAAGGAGTCGTGCATGGAATTGACTGCCCCCGTGGAGGTCGCGGTGGCCAAGGGGGCAAACAAGGCCGACGCGCCGATGCCAAAGCGGGTTTCCTTGCCCTCCATGTTGCCGCCGGACTGCAGGGCACTGGCACTCTGATCGACACCGAGGTGAGCGATGAGCGGATTGCCGGCCTGCTCGGAGTACTCCGCCAGCCCCACCAGCGGCACCAGCAGGATGAGCATGGCCGCCAGGACCGCCCAACCCTGACGGGTATCCCCGACGGAGCGCCCAAAGGTGTAGGTCAAGGCGCCGGGAATCAGCAGGATCGCGAGCATCTCCAGGAAGTTCGTGATCGCATTGGGATTTTCATAGGGGTGTGCGGAGTTGGCATTCATGAAGCCGCCACCATTGGTGCCCAATTCTTTGATGCTTTCCTGGGAGGCGACCGGCCCCATCGGCAGTGTCTGAGTGTGCGTGGTAACGGTCTCCTGCACGGGATTGCCTGCCTTATCCTTGACCGGGTTACCTTGAGCATCCACCTTGGGCTGCTGGTAGGTCAGAGCCTCGACGGTTGTCACATCCTTATAGGCACTGAAGGTCTGGACCACACCCTGCGACGCCAGAACCAGCGCCAGTACAGCGGCAAGCGGCAGCAGCACATATAGAGTGGTTCGCGTCAGATCCACCCAGAAATTGCCGATCGTGGCGGAACTGTGCCGCGCCAGGCCGCGGATCAACGCAAACGCGACCACGATTCCTGTTGCCGCAGACATGAAATTCTGCACGGCCAGACCCGCCATCTGGGTCAGATAGCTCATGGTCGACTCGCCTGAGTACCCCTGCCAGTTGGTGTTGGTGATGAAGCTGAGTGCGGTGTTGAAAGAGGAGTCCGGCGAGACGTTGGCCAATCCTTGCGGATTCAAGGGCAGCCACAGCTGCACCCGCTGCAGTCCATACACCACCAGTGCCCCAACGGTGTTGAACAGCAGTAGTCCGAGCGCATAGCGCTTCCAATCCATCTCCGCCGCCGGATTGACCCCGGCGGCACGGTAAGTCAGACGTTCAATGGGTGCGCCAAGGCGCAAAGGCCAGATGGCGGCACCGTCCATCACATGGGCCATGTACAGGCCCATGGGTTTGACGCATAGCACCACCAAGCCGAAATAGACCACCAGTAAGGCAATGGTTGAAGCAGTCATCAGAACTTCTCCGGCTTGATCAGTGCGTACACCAGGTACGCGCACAGCGCGACGCAGAGCAGCCCGCTAATGAGGTAAATCGTGGTCATTGCGGACTCCTGAGGCGATCAATCGCCCAGACCAGCCAGTGCGTCACGGCGTAAAGCGCAATGACAGCCAGTACAAATATGACGTCCATGACGGGCCTCCTTTCGGCAACGCGCGGACTCTATCAATGCACAGGTGAGCGGGCCGTTAGTATTTCGCTCGATGGAACCTTGCGGATCTGGTAGGGCAAGGGGTGCGGCCGCATGTTGCGCCGACTTACGCGAAGTGGGAGAAGATCATTCCGACCTGTCAACCGCGGACTTTTGCAGCATTCGTATGCTAGTCAGCGCGCGACAACAAACAAACCCAATCGTCGCAAGAGCGGAGTAATCGTCAAACCCTGCACAAATATAGAAAACGCCACCACGGCGAATGTCAGCGTAATGATCAGGTCATGCTGAGGTATCGCCTCCGGCAAAGCCAAGGCCAGGGCCAAGGCCAGAGCACCACGCAAGCCACCCCAAAACAGGGCGTGTTGGTGTCGAGGATCCACCTCGAGGCTGCTCCTCGAGAACATGGCGCAGAGTGGATAGACAGCTATTGCACGACCCGCGGTCACCATGATGACGGCGACCAATACCGGCCACCAAAGATTTTGGAAGTGCTGCTGCGCCTCTTGCGCACCAATCAAAAGGAAGATCAGTGAGTTGGCGATAAACGCGAGGTACTCCCAAAAGGGCACCAGTACTTGACGACCAGTCTCAGTCATTAAGCCGGATAGCGGTGAGCTGTACTCCGCTCTCTTCGTACCTGCCAGGAAAAGGAGCAGGGAGTCGCCGATGTACGCGACGTATTCCAAAAACGACTGCGGTGCATGGCGATTAGCGTCGATCACTAACGCCGATGATCGAAAGTTACCCACGACCAAACCTGCGGTGAGCGCAGCAAGCACACCTGAGCAATGAAAATACTCACCCAAGAAAAATGACCCGTATGCGGCCAAGGTAGTGAAAGTAAGTTCCACCAAATAATCGGGAGTACGTCCCGCCAAGAACATGAACCCAGAGGCCACCACACCCCCGATGAGAATACTTCCGACGATCGTGATGGCCAAAGCCCCGGCGATCAACAAAAGATTCTGATGATCCCCGGCCAGGATGCCGAGCGTAACAACGAATGCGACTGCCGCCGTGCCATCGTTGAGTAGACTTTCCGCCTCCAAAAGTAAGCGGACGCGCCCCTTGACGCCGGATGTCTTAAAGCTTGCTATGACCGACACCGGGTCGGTGGCGGCGATGAGCACACCGAAAATTGATGCGCTCGCCCAGTCCCACCCTAACGCGTAATGCATGCCCATCGCGGTCACGGCGGCCGCCAGCACCACCCCTACGGTGGCCAGCAGCGACAGGACCGGCAAGTCTCGCTTGAATTCTCGCCACTCAATAAACAGCGCCGCCTCAAATACAAGCGGCGGTAAAAAGACCGAAAAAATCAAATCCTTCGATAAATGCCATTTGATAGTGATGTGCAGGAAATAGAGCCCCATGCCGGCAAGCACCAATCCGACGGTATAAGGCGTCCGCAAGCGCTGCATCAGCATCGCTACTAACGCCGATACGAAGAGAAGAAAGCCGAGCTGAGATAGATCTGAGACCATGCGCAGGTTAGAGCCACGTCCGAGCAAAAGAGGCTGGCGGCAGATTGCGCCCGAATGATCGACTGCTGGATGCACGCCCGGGACCGCGGCGGTTCGACCGTCTGAGGCGTTGGAGAATGGATCGACGATTGCTGGGCACGTGCGGATTTCCGGCTGGCGGCCCGACCAGCACAATTCTATTACGCCGTTCAGTTACGACGTAGCACCCTGACCTATCGTAGTGGACGCCCACTTGATCCGCAAACATTCTATTGATCGCTTACGCCGCGGCGCCAGAAGCGGTGCTGCCCACTGAGCTTTCGGGATTTCCGGGCGGACCACCTCCACAGTCCGTCACCATTGCAGCTCCAATGAAGCTGCACGCAAACCAGCTGGTTTCCCAGTCAATTCGCGTCAATGGTTACAGATCCACACCAACATAAGGTAGGCGCTGGTCCCGTCGTGGCTGTTCAGGAACACGACCTCCGGGATCGACCCTTTGAGCTGCACCGTCTCGAACCGGCGTCGCAGTCGAACGATGTGCCTTGCGTGTGGGGGACTGGCCGACCTGGCCTGTGTCTGACGGGCGTCGACCGCTACGAATCCGGCGCTCATCAATCCGGCCAGCACCCGCTCCGTGGGGATGAACGTGTACTTCGAGCTCATCCGCTCATGCGCCGCTGGTGCGAACACTGCCGGGGCACGTTGCATAATCCTGTTGCGCCGTTCAGCTACGGCTCAATAACCTTGGCCATCGTAGTAGGTGTCTGCTTGATCCGCAAATATTATGGCAGGTCATTATGTTGGTGCATGGTGTCCACCTCCGCCGAGGCTCCACCGGATATCTCGATCTTTATCAAACCGACCAGCACCTGACGGCCTCAGGCCGAAAATGAGACGACGGACATACTCACTGGAGCCAGATTTAGGTGCGGGGATCACCGTTGTGGAGAGAATCCGTTCTGTCGGACAGACTCCTAACATCAGATTGCCGACACGGAGACATCACTGTAGTGATTCCAGGATGATAAAGTGCTTGATGCAAACGGTCTTGAGCAAGTGCCTGGATCTTGTGCGTTGCCCGCTGTTACTCCAACATTGAAATCGGAGGTCACTCTTGTGAGCACCGCCGTTGCAAGCAACGACGCACCGCTCGTCGGGCGACGCCCGTGGAAGCTGGCCTCGATCCTGTGTATGGGCGTCGTTTTCGGCGATATCGGAACCAGCCCGCTATACACGCTCAATGTGGCCGCCAAAGCTTCCACGTCAAACGGTGCCGTCGCGCCCGCAGCCGTACTCGGAATCGTTTCGTTGATCTTCTGGTCGCTGATCATCGTCATTTCGATCAAGTATGCGATCCTAATAATGCGTGCGGACAACCATGGTGAGGGCGGTATTCTGGCGCTGCTTGCCTTGATCAGCCCGAGTCGCGCACTGCAGAGCCGGGGACGCGCCGCCATGATCGTCGTGGGTCTCGTCGGCGCGACCCTGCTTTATGGCGATGGCTGCATCACGCCAGCGATTTCTGTTCTGAGCGCCGTCGAGGGCATCAAAGTTTACGCTCCGCAGTTGGATCGGATCATCGTGCCACTCACGGTCGCCATTCTAGTGGTCCTGTTTCTTATCCAGCGCAAAGGCACATCCTTCGTCGGCGGACTATTCGGACCCGTCATGTTGATCTGGTTCATCGTCATCGGCGTGCTCGGTGCGGCCGGCATAGCAAGGCACCCGGCGATTCTCGCCGCGCTCAGTCCCCTTCCTGCGATTACCTATCTGTCGCATGCCGGTCCCCTGGCGTTCGCAGTGATCGGAGGTGCCTTTCTTGCCGTCACTGGCGGTGAGGCCTTTTACGCAGACATGGGTCATTTCGGCCCGCTGCCGATCCGGGTCGCCTGGTTTGGCGTGGCGCTGCCGACGCTGACGCTCAGCTACTTCGGCCAGGGTGCACTGCTGCTGTCACAGCCATCCGCTCTGGAGAGCCCCTTTTATGAACTCGCACCGCAGTGGGCGCATATCGGCCTCGTGGTTTTGGCGACCGTCGCGACAGTGATAGCATCCCAGTCGATCATCTCAGGGGCATACTCCCTGACGCAGCAGGCTATGCAGCTCGGATTTCTTCCTCGCATGAAGGTTGTGCATACGACAGGTCGCGAGATCGGGCAAATCTATGTTCCAGTCGTCAACTGGGCGCTGGCATTTCTGACGCTCGCCGCGGTGGTCGGCTTTGGCTCCTCGGATGCATTGGCAGGTGCTTTCGGGATCGCGGTTTCGTTGCTCATGGCGATCACGACCCTGATGGCGACCTTTGTCGCTCTGCAGTGGAAGTACAATCGCTGGGTCGTGGCGCTAGTCAATGGCACTCTGTTCACCTTGGAGCTGCTGTTCTTCGCCTCGACGTCCACGAAGCTTATCGATGGTGGCTGGTTCCCGCTGTTGATTGCCGCGGTAATCTCATTTCTCATGCTCACCTGGCGCAAAGGCGAGCAAATTATGGATTCCGTCCGTCTTGCGCTGCGACAGAGCGTGGAGCAGTTTGCCGATGTGCTCAAGGCAGACCCGCCAGCACGCGTCCCAGGAACGGCTGCAGTTCTCGGGCGCATGAGGTATGGGGTTCCGCTGGCGTTGACGCGAAATCTCATGGTCAACCGTGTCCTGCACGAGCGCGTGTTACTGGTTGCCATCGCCTTCGCCGAGGTTCCGCGCGTTTCTGCCGAGCAACGCGCGGAAGTCGCGCAAGTGTGCGACAGCGTGACTCGAGTGGAGTTGCGCTACGGCTATATGGAGCAGCCCGATGTTCCTCTGGGACTTCGTACGGCGTTGGCGCAGGGAAAGATAAATCCGTGCAAATTGGACTCCCTGATCTATTTCACCGGGCACGAGACGGTGGTTGCGCTGGGGAAGACACCCGGGATGATCCAGTGGCGCGAATCTTTGTTTGCTCTCATGCATCGCAACGCGCAGCGGCCAGGGGCCTATTTCAAAATACCCAGCTTGCAGATCATGGAAATTGGCGTCGAATTCGAAATATGAATGATGCAACTGTTGAATTTATCGAGCGCACTTTGCTTTGAACCGAGGACCGCATCTGTGAGCTTCACGCTCGACCCGATAATGTGCCCTGTCGAGCGCCAACGACGCTTTGCCGGCCGGAAAAACTCCGATCATTGCCAAGCCGAGAAGCTGTGGCCAAGCTCAATGAAGAGCCAGGTCTTGCGCTGACCCTGCGCTTATCGGTGGAACGCCCTTCGGGCTCACTGCTGCCATCGACTAGAAATGGTGGAAAGGGAGGGAATCGAACCCTCGACCCCGGCATTATGAGTTGGATAATTGTAGTCTTTATTTTCAATAACTTAGCGAAGTGGCTCCCGTTGCAATTGGCACCACGAAGCACAACTGAGCACAACTGATTCCCGCAAATCTCCCGCACGATTCGGCTCGTTTGCGTGGCACACGGCACCATCCTATCGTGCCAGTTATGCGGGCGACCGATGAACTCGCTCTCACGAATGTGTTCTGAAGTGCATGGGCATGCGCGCCCCGCGCAGATCCCAACCGCTACGTCCCGTTGCCTGATCCGACCTGCGGCTGCCAGAACCGCATGAAGCTCTCGGCATAGCTGCGGCCCACTGCCAGGCAGAACCGGTGGGACCCATCCTGCGGACCGTGCCAGAGGACCACGTTGATATGTCCGACCTGCGTGACGGCGACGGCGTCGGCTTGCAGGCTGCGCGGATGCAGGTCCACGGAGACGCCTCGGGCCAGGACGCTGCGCACCTGCGTGCCCCAGGCCTCGAAGATCACGTAGCCGTCAGATTGATCGCACACTGCGGCCACTCCGCCCAGCATCTGCTCAACTGCGGAGGGCCAGGCGTTATCGGCGGCGCGGCGGATGAGCAGCCAGCGGCGCGGTCCGACGCCCAGGCAGGTGAGTTCGGGAGCCTGCGCGCAGCGAGGCCCTTGGGGTAAGGTGATGTGCAAGAACTGCGACGCGAGGGCCTGTAGGGTTGCGGTTTGGGCGGATGAGGCCTGCAGACTCACCACTTGCGTGCCGCTGAGCGGCTGTATGGCAAAGGGCGGATCACCCATGAACGCGCTGCCCGGAGGGGTCGACGAAGATGGGAGGCCCAATGCGGGCCTCGAAATCACCGCTGCGCACCGGGTCCCAGACGCGGATGCTCTCGCCATGACGCTGCGGTCCATTGCGCAGCAGCCCGAGCCCGATCCAGGACTGCATCGCGGGCGAGAACGCCACGGAGGTCACATAACCCTCATCAGCCTGCGGGGTGAGCGCGACGCCGGGCCTCAGGAGATGTGCTCCGCCCCGCAGCCGGTCCGCCGGCCGAACCGGTTGCAGCCCGACAAGCGCAGGTCGGTGCGGATCGACCAGCGCCGGGCGCCGAGCAAGCACCGCTCCGATGAAGTCCTTCTTGCTCGACATCATCCGGCCGAGACCCAGATCGCGGGCCGTCGTGTGGCCATTGATTTCATTTCCGGCCACATGACCCTTTTCGATACGCAGGGTGGAGAGCGCCTCCGTGCCATAAGGGATCAGACCGTACTCCCGGCCGGCCTTTGCAATCGCCTCCAGCATCACCTGTCCCTGGCGCGCCGGTACGGCGAGCTCGTACCCCAGCTCACCGGAAAAGGAGATCCGGAACAGCCGCGCCGGCAGGCCGCCATTCACGGTCAGTGTCGTCGCGGACAAAAAGGGAAACGCCTCGTGACGGATGCGGCCGGGTTCGTCGACGAGGCGTTCGAGGACCTCGCGTGCCCTCGGTCCCGCAACCGCGTACTGTGCCCAGTGTTCGGTCACGGAGGTCAGCTGCACATCCAACGTTGGCCACAGCACCTGGTGGCAGAACTGCAGATGTTGCATGACCCGCCCGGCATTCGCCGTGGTCGTGGTCATGAGGTAATGATGCTCTGCGAGCCGAGCGGTCGTCCCGTCATCCAGCACGAAACCATCTTCGCGCAGCATGACTCCATAGCGGGCTTTGCCAACTGGCAGCGTCGAGAAGGTATTGATATAGATGCGGTCGAGGAACTCCCCGGCATCGCTTCCCTGCAGATCGATCTTCCCGAGCGTGGAGACATCGCATACCCCGGCCGTCCGGCGTACGGCGGCGGTCTCGCGCGCGACACTGGCAAACCAGTCCCTGTCTGCGGCCTGCGGGAACCATTGCGCCCGCAGCCATTCGCCGGCTTCGACGAACTGCGCCCCCTGGGACTGGGCCCAGGCGTGGCCTGCCGTGCGTCGCGTCGGCCGGTAATCCCGGCCGCGATGTGAACCGGCGATTACCCCGATGGCGACCGGCACGACGGGCGGACGGGCAATCGGCACGCCCACGGCCGCCAGCGGTTGCCCGAGGCATTGCGCGAACAGTGCCTGGCCGATGATGCCGGACGTTTTCCCCTGATCGGTGGCCATGCCGTGCGTTGTGTAGCGCTTGAAGTGCTCGAGGCTGCGCAGGCCCTCTGCGTGGGCCAGTTCGACATCCGAGTCGGTGACATCGTTTTGTGGATCGACAAACACCTTGCGTCGCGCGCGGCGTGAACGCCACAGCGGTGCCGCGGTGCAGTCCTCCTCCTGGACAGGCGGTGCCATCACGCTCGAGCGCCCGAATCCGGCGGCCTCCGCGGCATCGCGTCCGGCCTGTGCGCCCTGAGTGAGGCACCCGTGCAGCTCCGGCTGTCCGGTCACCGAACCGGCAACCCGCAGCGCCGGCGGCAGAGCGTCGGGGACGAAGGCCGATATCGCCGGCTCCCATTTTGGCCGGTGCCCCAGATGGGAGGTCAGTGCCAGCAGGGGATTCCAGCCGCCGGATACGGCCAAAAGATCCACGTCAAGGCGACGGATGGCTCCCGGGCCATCCAGATAGACCCGGCGCACGTGCTGATGACCTGTGACACCCCTCACCTGAGTGTCCAGATAAAACGGGACGTCGCGTTGCCGCGCGGCTTGCAGCAGGCGTTCACTCACACGTGGTCTGGCGTCGATCACAGCGGCCACCTGGCCGCCGGAGGCTGCCAGGTCGAGTGCGCATCGCCAGCCACTATCGGTGGTGGTGAAGATGCACGCACGCTCACCCGCGCGGACACCGAAGCGGTGCAGGTAGGTGCGTACGGCAGAGGCGAGCATCACCCCCGGTCGGTCATTGTTGCCGAAGCCGATCGGCCGCTCGACCGAACCGGTGGCCACGATGGTCTGCGCGGCCACGATGCGCCACAGCCGCTGCCGAACGCAGCCAGGCGCCGCATCGTGGTGGTCCGTGAGCCCTTCCACCGCGGCATAGGACCTGCCGTCGTAGCCCGCGAACACCACGGTGCGTGTCATGACCGTCACGTTATCCAGGTCGCGCATTGCTGAGGCGCAGCGCGTGACCCACTGCATTGCCGACCCGTCCCCGACCCTGAGGGTCTCGGCGTTCAGGGTCCCACCCAGCACGAAATCCTGTTCGCACAGGAGCACCCGTGCGCCCGTCTGGCCCGCCGCGATCGCGGCCATCAGTCCTGCAGGGCCGGCACCGATGATGAGGACGTCGCAATGGGCGTAGGCCGCATCGTAATGGTCCGGATCGTTCAGACCGCTGGCCCGGCCCAGCCCGGCAGCGCGCCGGATGAGCGGTTCGTACACCTTCTCCCAGAAGCCCGCGGGCCACATGAAGGTCTTATAGTAAAAGCCCGCCCGCAACAGCGGACTGAAGCAGGAGGCCGCCGACATCACATCCCAGCGCAGCGAGGGAAATCGATTCTGGCTGCGCGCCACGAGGCCATCATGCAGTTCCACCGTCGTCGCGCGCGTGTTGGGTGCGGCGCGGGCGCCCTCTCCCAGGGTCACCAGCGCATTGGGTTCCTCCGCGCCGGCAGTGAGAATTCCCCGCGGCCGATGGTACTTGAAGGATCGGCCGATCAGCGCGACGCCATTGGCGAGCAGGGCGGAGGCGAGCGTGTCCCCGGCGCAGCCAACATACCCTCGCCCGTCGAAGGAAAAGCCGAGGCGCCTATCCCGATCGATGAGACCGCCGGCGGCTACTCGAGTGGACCCGCCGGCGCTCATCGCGCCACCAGTTCTGTCGCGGTCACTTGGTGCGTGACGGTGTCCCGCGTGACCCGCAGCCAGCTGCGGCAGCCGGCCGCGTGATACCAGTGCTCCGTGCTCGCGCCGCGTGGGTTGTCACGCAGGTGCAGGTAGTCATGGAACGCTTCCGGTGCATCCGCTGATGCCGGGTCCGGACGGGACCCCGTGGCCTGACCAAGGGTGATGAACTCTTGCGCGTCCCGCTCGCCGCAGAATGGACAGTGAATGCGCATGGTCAGTGAAGGTTCGCCTGGGCGCCCTGCCCGTTCTCATCGATGACCTTGCCGCTGCGGAAGCGGGACAGCTGAAAGGACGCCGCGTTGGTGTGTGCTTCGTCGCGTGCGATGAGGTGGGCGAAGCACCAGCCGGAGGCCGGTGTGGCTTTGAATCCGCCGTAACACCACCCACCGTTGAAGTACAACCCCCCGATCGGCGTGCGGTCGATGAAGGGGGAACCGTCCATGCTCATGTCGACGTTTCCGGCCCAGGTGCGCAGCACCCGAAGGCGTCCGATCATCGGCATCAGCGCCATGCCGGCTTCGCATACCTGCTGGATCACTGGCAGGTTGCCCCGCTGGGCGTAGGAGTTGTACGACTCGATGTCGCCGCCAAACACCAGGCCGCCCTTGTCAGACTGACTGACGTAGAAATGTCCCGCGCCGAAGGTGATCACACCCGGTATGAGAGGCTTAACGCCCTCGGTCACCATCGCCTGCAGGACGCTGGTTTCGATCGGCAGTCGCAGCCCGACCGTGGCGCACAGTCGCGAGGAATCCCCCGCGACCGCCAGCCCGACCTTGCTGGCGCCGATGAAGCCGCGACGGGTCTCGACACCCTGCATTCTTCCGCCCGTGACCCGCAGACCTAGTACTTCGCAGTTCTGGATGATATCGACGCCCAGCTGACTGGCGGCGCGCGCGTAGCCCCATACCACCGCGTCATGGCGCGCCGTGCCACCGCGTCCTTGCAGCAGGCCGCCGCGGATCGGAAAGCGGGCATTGGCGAAGTCGAGATAGGGCGCCATGTGGCGCACCTGCGTCTCATCGAGCAGCTGCGCATCGATGCCGTGAAGGCGCATGGTGTTGCCGCGGCGGGCATAGGCATCGCGCTGTGCATCGGAATGGTAGACGTTGAGGACTCCGCGCTGGCTGACCATCACGTTGAAATTGAGCGCTTGCTCCAGCGACTCCCACAGTTTCATGGACTGTTCGTAGAACGCGGCGTTGGCGGGTTCTCCGTAATTGGAGCGGATGATGGTGGTGTTGCGACCGGCGTTTCCGGAACCGATCCAGCTTCTTTCCAGCAAGGCGATTCTGCGGATGCCGAACTCTCGGGCGAGGTAGTAGGCGGTGGCCAGCCCATGCCCGCCACCGCCGACGATGACGACATCATAGTCGGCCTGCGGCGCGGCATCGCGCCACAGCGGCGCCCACGCGGTGCGTTTGGAGATCGCCTGTGCGGCGAGCGTCAGCCAGGAATAGCGCATGCGGCCGCTCAGCAGTCCAGAGTGGTGCTGCGCTCCCACTCAGTCAGATGACGGGAGTATTCATTCCAGCTGTGGGTCTTCAATTTCACGTACGAGTTGGTGAATTCAGCGCCGAAGGTATCGCGATACATGGCGGACTGTTCAAAGGCGCGCAGCGCATCCAACAGGTTCAGCGGCAATGTTTTCGCTGCTGCGACGGTATGACCGTGGGTGTACATGTTGACGTCGAGGGGGGCACCCGGGTCATAGCCGCTGGCTATACCATCCAGCCCGGCGGCGAGAATCCCCGCCTGCAGCAGATAAGGGTTTGCGGCGCCATCCGGCAGCCGCAGCTCGAACCGGCCAGCCTCAGGCACGCGGATCATGTGCGTGCGGTTGTTGCCTGAATAGGTGATCTTGTTGGGAGACCAGGTCGCCCCGGAGACGGTCACCGGCGCGTTGATCCGCTTGTAGGAGTTCACCGTCGGATTGGTCAGCGCACACAGCGCCTCGGCATGCTTGAGGATGCCGCCCAGGAACTGGTAGCCCAGCCGGGACACACCGAGTACGCCGGCGGCATCGCTGAACAGGTTCCGGTCTTCACTCCAGACCGAGACGTGGGTATGGCAGCCGTTGCCCGTGAGCGCCGCGAACGGTTTGGGCATGAAGGTGGCGCGAAGACCGTGTTTTTCGGCGATGGAGCGCACCATGTATTTAAAGAACGCATGCCTGTCGGCCGTGACAAGCGCTGTATCGTACTGCCAGTTCATCTCGAACTGGCCGTTCGCGTCCTCGTGGTCGTTCTGGTAAGGCTTCCAGCCGAGTTTCAGCATCGCATCGCAGATTTCTGTGATGACATCGAAGCGCCGCATCAAGGCCATCTGGTCATAACAGGGCTTGGCCTGGCTGTCTGCGGCATCGGCGATCGCGGACCCGTCTGCGCTGATCAGGAAGAACTCGCATTCCACGCCGCTCTTCATCTCCATACCGGCGGCCGTTGCCCTGCCGATCATCGAGCGCAGAAGATTGCGGGGCGCCTGCGTCACTTCCTTGCCCTCCATCCAGGGATTGCCGGCCAGCCAGCCGACTTCCGGTTTCCAGGGCAGCTGGATGAGACTGTCCGGATCCGGAACGACGAAGACATCGCTGTGGGCAGGAGTCATGTCCAGCCAGGTGGCAAATCCCGCGAAGGCCGCCCCGCTGCGCGACATGGCATCGATCGCCTCGGCCGGCACCAGCTTGGCGCGCTGCGTACCGAACAAATCGCTGTAGGAGATCAGGAAGTACCTGATGCCCCGCTCCTGCGCGAGCGCCTGAAGATTCGTGGTCATTCCGACCTGCTCCCCGGTATCCAGGATGTCCCCGCGAGCGGCACCTGCGCCATCGCGGCCGCCTCCACCGTCAGCGCCACCAGATCCTCCGGCTCGAGGTTGTGGACATGACTCTTGCCGCAGGCCCGCGCGATGGTCTGTGTCTCCAGCGTTAGGACCGACAGGTAGTTGGCCAGCAGGCGCCCCGCCTTGATCGGATCCAGCCGTGCGGACAGCTGGTCATCCTGAGTCGTGATGCCGGCGGGATCGCGGCCCTCGTGCCAGGCATCGTAGGCTCCCGCGGTGGAGCCGAGCGCCTGATACTGCGCCTCCCACTGCGGATCGTTGTCACCGATTGCCACCAGCGCCGCGGTGCCGATGGACACCGCATCGGCACCCAGCGCCAAGGCCTTGGCCACATCCGCGCCATTGCGGATGCCGCCGGAGACGATCAGCTGGACCCTGCGGTGCATCCCGAGATCCTGCAGTGCCTGGACCGCGGGCCGGATCGCCGCGAGGATCGGGATGCCGACGTGCTCGATGAACACATCCTGTGTCGCCGCGGTGCCGCCCTGCATGCCATCCAGGACCACGGCATCGGCGCCGGACTTCACGGCGAGCGCAATGTCGTAGTAGGGACGGCTGGCTCCGACCTTCACGTAGATCGGTTTCTCCCAGTCCGTGATCTCCCGCAGCTCCTCGATCTTGATCGCCAGGTCATCCGGTCCGGTCCAGTCCGGGTGCCGGCAGGCGGAGCGCTGGTCGATGCCCTCCGGCAGGGTGCGCATCCGGGCCACGCGGGCCGAGATCTTCTGCCCGAGCAGCATCCCACCCCCGCCGGGCTTTGCACCCTGCCCCACGACCACCTCGATCGCGTCGGCCTTGCGCAGGTCCTCGGGGTTCATGCCGTAGCGCGACGGCAGAATCTGGTAGACCAGCTGGGAGGAGTAGTCGCGTTCCTCGGGCGCCATTCCCCCATCACCCGTGGTGGTGCTGGTTCCCGCCGCTGCCGCACCGCGCGCCAGCGCCTCCTTGGCGTTCCCCGACAAGGCGCCGAAGCTCATGCCGGCGATCGTGATCGGGATCTTCAAGTGAATGGGCTTGGAGGCGTGCCGCGCGCCGATCACCACGTCGGTGCCACATTTCTCCCGATAGCCCTCTAGGGGATAGCGCGAGATGGAGGCTCCCAGGAACAGCAGGTCATCGAAGTGGGGCAGGCGGCGCTTGGTGCCGCCGCCGCGGATGGCATAGATGCCGGTGGAGGCCGCGCGCTGGATCTCGGCGATCGAGTGCGGGTCGAAAGTGGCGGAAAAGCGTGGTGGACCGTGACGGGGCGTGCTGTCCATGCTCAGTAGGCCCCCGCATGATCGACATGGAAGTGATACAGGCTCCTCGCCGATCCGTAGAGCTTGAACTCCTCGGGGCTCGCCGCGTCCCGCAGGGCGGCGCTGCGCAGCAGGGAGTCCAGGATCTGCAACTCGGTCGCACCCAGCGGCTTCGGGACGCAATCCGTGCCGAGACTCCTCACCGGGCCGCGCAC
>Ga0302316_10000998_pt1 | contig 23373 bp, 18 predicted proteins | sample III_Palsa_N3_2_FD_200456 | JGI IMG/M metagenome (GOLD analysis project Ga0302316, IMG submission 200456) | Peat permafrost microbial communities from Stordalen Mire near Abisko, Sweden - III_Palsa_N3_2 | ecosystem: Environmental > Terrestrial > Soil > Palsa > Peat permafrost | place: Sweden...
GATGAGCGGACTTGGCAACGAGGATCGCTTGTTGTGGCCGTGGGAAGATGGCGGTTGGGAACGGATGCGGTTTCAGGCTTCGCAATGTAAGTTCAATCAAGATGGGTGCGGAGGGTGAGGGCATTCTGTTCCTTACTCGGTGAGGGTTAGCTTCCTGTCGTCATCTCAACGATGACCTTAGCGGCAACTTCGGTGCCCAGGTCTTTGGCGAGTTCCAGCACGCCGTTGCTCACGCGGGAGAGGATCGAGCCGACAGTTCTGGAATCTCCCTTCTCGGCCGCTTCCGCCGCGTCTCCCAGTAACGCAAGCTGCTTATCGTCCTCGCGAGAGAAGGCTGTTTTACGGAACTCGTTTCGCAACTGCTCCAATTCGAGGGCAAGGGTCTGGAGGTCGATCTGTTGTTGGGCATCCGTGGATCGTTCGTACACGTTGACGACGCCCTGAGCGCCTTTCCCAAAGGCCCCTATGGAGCCGTAATTGTTGATTTGGTCGCCGTGGAAGACAGGACCGGCAACAGTCGGCGGGTGAACACGGTTCAAATCCGACAAGGGCCGATTGTTCCCCTGCGTCATGCTTGCCTTCTTTTCAGCATTTGGAAAAGCTTCAAACTCGCGCACCATGATCTCCAAGTCCGTCTGCAAGCTCGCCGCTACGGCATACATGCTTCGCTCAGCTTCTTGCGTAAGCACGTTGATGGCGGGCCCTCTACGCTGGAGCGTAAAGGCTTTGTGAAGGTGTGCTTTCTTGGTGCGGGCGTACCCGTCGATCTTGCCGGCGAGGAATGCAATGTCCGGACGGGAGACGTGACCGTTGCGCTTCTCGATCAAATCGACCCAAATCCGAAAGAGCGCGCGTACTGTCAGCTCGGCTCCGTCAATTTGAATCCGTCCGATGGACGCTTCCTGCTGACCGCTCCGCCCAACAGTCGATCCGGCGCGAGCCGCATACTCCCGTTGTGCTTCCTGAACCTTCTCGCGTGTTTCCTTGGAAATCTTTTCGACTTCCTTGTTGAACTTCAGTTGCGCGATCTGGTTTAGGTCCTCGTACATAGGGTTTTGCTTTGAATCGGCGAAATTGTAACGACCATTCTATCTCTTGCAGGGAAGCTGCGGATGACGGCGTGCGCAGCCAAATCGCTTACGCTACTCTGCTATTCCGGGCGGGCCGAATGAAGGGCAAGGAAGCATGATCATGTCATGATCGCTGATTAGCCCAACTATTGAGCAGCGGTGCGAAATTTTCTGTAGTGCCTCTGGAGCCAAGGTATGGGGGAGACATCCTGCATTCTGATCTTGACTAGTTCCTCAAGGTCAAAATCTGAAAGGATCAGCAAAACTTTCCGGGGATTAGAATCATTGAATATCGAGATCTGTTTCCGAAGCAAGTTATCGCCGGGCGGTTTCCTGGTCACGATGTAACCCAAGCGGCCAATCCTGTCGCCTAAATAGGTGGCCGCTTGATTGAGAGCGGCCATCGTAAGATCGTCGGTGTTCTTGACCTCGAACATCACGAACAAGGACTCGTGGGACGTCCGCACGTAATCGAAGAAAGTCGCGTCCGAGTCATTCGTAAAAATAATGTCCCTACGTTCGGTACCGTCGATCGTGCGTTCCTCAAGGCGCCCGTCGATCAGGTCTGGACAGAACACGAATGTAAGAATGTCGAGGACAAGCCCCTGATACGCTGTAGCTTCCGACTGTCCTGGAGGGATCGCGGCCAAACGCACCAATAGAGATTCTCCCGTGCCGGCGGAGCCGTTTTCAAGCGGAGGCAAGACCGGCTGGGCTGCTGCCGCCTGTTGCTCCCGTTGCTTAATATAGGCGTCGATGATGGCGGTCTCTACGCGGCTTGTAGTTGTCACTTCGGCCTTTGAGGGCGCGCGTCCGGCCACTCTCGGACGCTGCATGGGCCGCGTACCACCGTACCTCTCCTACCGGATGTGTGACAGCTAAAGGGACAATTCGATCTATGATCGCCTTTTGTGCTCTTTCCAGGAGCCGAGCTCTGTTTCAGACAATTCTCTCTTGAAGGCTTTAAAGGCCCACATTAGAATCTCCATACTTTGTTGCTGCTTCTGCATCGGTGGATTCGTGCGATCCAGAAACTCTTGTATGTCGGGGTCTGGCGCTTCGGCATGCATGAGCACCAATCCATCCTTGCGTAACGCTTCAGGCGTCTCAGCGTCATTTGCCACCCGGTATCCACGAATGTCCATACGGTGGAGAGCAAGTCGCCATACTCGATCTTCATCATTCTGTGAGTCAATTGGACCGAGTGCAGCTCGAAGGGAAGTTCTGGCGTTTTTTGGAATCAGACCTTTACGCATGGATGCTCTCCCGTAAACAGGGAGATCCCCCAAACCATGAGTAGCCCCGGTAGATTAATCAGGAGTGCCATCGGTGCCTCGGTCTGGAGACCTCATGACTGAGAGCACTCGATTCCAAAACGGATCCCTCAAACGAGTGAAGAACAAAACCACGCCCGATACATGGTTCTTCCGCTATTACGAAGACCGTGACGGCAAGCGGGTCCACCGCAATATCAAAGTCGGCTCGGTACAGGAACTTCCACTCCGAAAAGACGCTGAGAAGGCAGTCGCTTCTCTGAGGGTAAACATCAACTCGAGGGTACGCACGCCAGAGACGGTAAGCGACCTTATAGCCCACTACTCGCAGCGCGAACTCACGCTAGAGCGAAAGTCGTTCGCCACAATCGAAAACGTCAAGGGCAACCTGAAGCGTTACATCGAACCCAAGTGGGGTCGGCTCCGACTCTCGGAAGTGAGAACTGTTTCAGTCGAGGAGTGGCTTAATACTCTTTCGTTGGCGCCAGGCACGCGATCGAAAATCAGGAATCAGATGTCGGCCCTCTTCGCTCACGCGATACGTTACGAGTTCATCAACACGAATCCCATCTCGAAGGTGCGCACTTCCTCTACCCGCCTAAGGGAGCCCGATGTACTCACACCCAATGAATTTCGGTCTCTGCTGCCCCAATTACCTTTGCGGGAACAAGCAATGGTGATGTTGGCAGGGTCGACTGGCCTTCGAAGGTCGGAAATGTTTGCATTGCGGTGGTCCGATATTTGTTTCCAGACCATGCAGGTCTTCGTCACGAAATCAATCGTCCGAAACCACGTGGGCAAATGCAAAACGCCTGCAAGTCGAAAACCGGTTCCCCTTCACCCAACTGTCATTGATATGCTCCTGGAGTGGAGATCTCAATCTTTCTACCCAAACGATGGAGATTTCCTGTTCCCTTCGGTCCGCCTCAACGGCGTTCAGCCCCTGTTCCCGGACATGGTTCTGAATAACATTATTCGGCCAGCGTTACAGCGGGCCGGCATCAGTGGGAAAAAGATCGGATGGCACAGCTTCCGGCACTCGCTTGCGACGAACCTGCGGTCGATGGGAGTGGATATTAAGGTGGCACAAGAATTGTTGCGCCACGCTAACAGCCGCATCACACTCGACCTTTACACGCGCGCGGTTTCGTCAGATAAGCGGGAGGCAAGTGGCAAGCAGTTCGACATGTTGATGGGTAACACCATTTGCGTACCGTCGTCCGTACCGTCGGCAGCCTAACTATTACGATGCACAACTATAACGTCTTCATTCAAAGGGTTTTATTGGTGGGCACAGCAGGATTCGAACCTACGACTTCCACCGTGTGAAGGTGGCACTCTACCGCTGAGTTATGCGCCCATCGCCCTGCGAGAGGCGCAAGGGTGTGCTGAAACTCCAGAATACCATCCTGACAACGGACTCTCCAACCCCGTGGGCGGTTCTGCCCCAACTGGCTGAGGCAAAAGGTACAATTAGCCTCTAATGAAGCGGCCCTCAGCACCGGTCAACCCGCCTGCCGGCGTCCGTCCTGAGGACGAGGCCGGCGACGCTGTAGAGCCGTTGGATCCGGAAGTTCCCGAGGATTTGGACGAACTCGCGCAACCTGAGTCCGAAATTGGGGTTTCGGAGGGTATGGGAACCATGGTCTTCCATCCCGGATTGCTTGATGCGGCTGCAACACCTGACGTAAACCTGCCCATTGACCGTCCGGTGGGCGCAGAGCCGCTAACTCCTGAGCAGATTCGGGCCCGAGCGGCGGCTATGGCTCGCGGAGATTTTTCTGAGTTGTCCGATGCCGAGGTGATGTTGGAGCTGCGCTCCGGCAACATGGCAGCCTTCGATGTTCTGCTGGCGAAGTATCGCAAGCCGATCATCCACTTTATGTTCCGGATGGTGCGGAACCAGGCGGTCGCGGAGGAGTTGGCGCAGGAGGTCTTCCTTCGGGTGTACCGTTCGCGTGAGACGTATCGCGCGGAGGCTCGCTTTAGCACCTGGCTTTATCGGATTGCCACCAATCTTGGCGTGAATCATGCGAGAGATACGCGGCATGAGCGGATGGCTTCGACCATTTATCTGGACGAGCCCGACTCTGAGACCGGGACGACTCCCGATGTGGCTGATTTGACGCCCTCCGCTGAGGCCAACATCCTGCGTCGCGAGCGCATGAACGCTATTCGCCAGCATGTGATGGCGCTCCCGGAGCGGCAACAGACTGCGGTGCTGATGCATAAGTACGAGGGTATGGATTACAAGCAGATCGGCGAGGTGCTGAAGCTTTCCGAGTCTGCGACGAAATCGTTGTTATTTCGCGCCTACCAGACGTTGCGCGAGAAGCTTAAGGATTTTATTTAGCCGCCTGGAACGAATCGGCGAGGTACATCGTCGAACGATACAAGGATGGCCGAAACGGAAGAACAGAATTACAACCCGAATTGGGGAATGAAAATGAAACCCGAAATCAAATTCGATTGCAAGACGTGCCGGACGCACCTGCCGGATATTCTGCTGGACCAGGAATATGCAGCGAAGAATCCTGCGTTGGCCAGCCATATTGAGGCCTGCGAGGACTGCCGCACCGAGGTGAAGGAGCTGATGGCTACCTTTGCTTTGCTCGATGAGTATGCTGCTCCTGAGCCCTCTATGTACTTTGACTCCAAGCTGCATGCGCGCCTGCGCGAGGCCCAGGCGGCTGGCCCGGAGAGCTTGTGGGAGCGGATGCGTTCTTATCTGACTTTCAGCACCGGGCGTGGGTTTCAGCCTGCTATAGCGTGTGCGTTGGCGCTGATACTGGTGATCGGCGGCGGTGGAACGTTCTTCCAGATGCGCGGTATCCATCAGGTTCCGGAGACTCCGGCTACTTCCGCAACGGTGAACGATTTGCGGGTGCTGGACAACAACATTCAAGCCGAGCAACAGATGAATCAGCTTCTGGATACGTCCGGCTCAGAGGATGGAGACGCACCTCCTACGACGTAGGAGCTTGTGTCTTCTGCAACATACGCTGTTGCTTCTCAAGTTAGAAAGCCGCCGTTCCAGGCGGCTTTCTGTATGATGGGGAACGACTCGAAAATACTGAACGCTTTGTCTTTAGATGGAATGGCTCCGTTGTATCAATCCATGCATCGCTTCTTCCCAATTCGAGTGTTGGCGGCGGTTTTAATGCTGCCCCTAAGCGCGGCGTTGTTCGCTCCTAAGCCTATGTATGCGTTGCAGATGGCTCCGCCACAGCCTGGCGCGGGTGTGCCTGTTGAGCGTCGGCCTCGGCCGGTGGTTAAGGCTAATGGGGTGCATCTGGAAGAGTGGTTGAATCGGCATAACAATTTGACGCCGGAGCAACAGCAGAAGGCGTTGGAGAACGAGCCTGGATTCAAGGAGTTACCGGCGCAGACGCAGCAGAGGTTTTTGGTGCGGTTGGCTCAACTGGACGCGATGACGCCGCTGGAGCGAGCGCGATTGCTTGAGCATAATGAAGCAATGGAACGACTTACGCCTGCTCAGAGGCAGCAGTTGGATGCGGCTATGAGGCAGTTGGGAGCTTTGCCGCCGGATCAGAGACGGTATGTGGCGAGGACGTTTCGGGGGCTTAGAGAGTTGGCTCCGCCGCAGCGGCAGGCGGTGCTTAACTCCGATCGTTTCAATCACTTGACTGAAGGTCAGCGGGCTAGTTTGAATAGCTTGTTGCAGGTGGAACCGTTGATGCCGCCACCGTACGATGCGGCGGCGCAGCCCCTGGATCAAAAACCCCAATAACGACGGGCACTTTCACGGTCGCAGGCATGGAGACGACGGATCGTTTTCACGGTGCGCCGGTGAGATTTCACGGTGCGATTAGCGCACGGTGGGTGGGTCAGTTTTTGAAGAAGTTTTTGGCCAGGAAGAGGACGTTGGCTGGTCGCTCGGCGAGGCGGCGCATGAAGTAGGGGTACCACTCTGTGCCGAAGGGGACGTAGACGCGGACGCCGAAACCTTCGGCGACGAGGGTGCGCTGGAGGTCGCGGCGGACGCCGTAGAGCATCTGGAACTCGAAGGTGGATTTGTCGAGGCCGGAGGTGGTGACGAAGTTTCGCATGTTGTCGACGATGGCGTCGTCGTGGGTGGCTATGCCGCAGAAGACTCCGCTGGTGACGAGCTGGCGCATGAGCTTAATGTAGTTGGCGTCGACGTCGGACTTGGCGGGGAATGCCAGGTCGGCGGGCTCTTTGTAAGCGCCCTTGCAGAGACGGATGCGGATGCCCTGGGATAGGAGGCGTTGCGCGTCTTCCTCAGTTCTGTAGAGGTAGGCCTGGAGGACTGTGCCGACGGCTCCGGGCCAGGTTTTGTTGAGGCGTTCGGTGATGGCGATGGTGGCCTCGGTGTAGTCGGAGCCTTCCATATCGATGCGGACGAAGCTGTTGATGGTGGCGGCGTGCTCGACCATTTCGCCGACGATGCGCTCGGCTAGCTCGGGGCCGGCGCCATGGCCGCCGATGTCCATGCCCATCTGGGTGAGCTTTACGCTGACGTTGGCGTGGAGCTTGCGGGTGGCGATCTCATCGAGGAGGCGGTGGTAGATGGCGGCGCTCTCCTCGGCCTGGGAGACCTGGAGGACGCTCTCACCGAGGGAGTCGAGCGTGACGGCGATTCCTTCGGCGTTGAGGTGCTCGGCGGCCTCGATGGCTGCTTCTACTGTCATGCCGGCGACGAAGCGGCGGGAGACCCTTCTGCCGATGGACGAGCGTTCTGCGAAGGCTCGGAAGGCCCTGTTGGAGGAAAGCGCGATAAAAAGTGCCCGTAACAACCCTGTTTCACCTCGGAATCGATGCTCGATCATTTTCGCACGACGGGGGTGTGGTGGTTTTTTTGGGGGGTGGTTGAAGCATTCGCGACGCGCTCGAGACGTACCCCAGCGGCTGAAGTCGTGCCCTTAGCGAAAGAAGATTCCTTCAGCATCCTGGGGTGGGCTGAAGAGAACCTTGATTCGAGTGGCGGTGTGGCTAGTCCTTCGACGGCGTGGGTGGTATGGGAATTTTAGATCGGGCTTACAGAGGGTGCTGAAAAAGTCGTGGCAGCGCCCAAACATTCCCTCAGCGGCTAAAGCCGCATTGCAATAGCTGGGTTTAACGTACGAGCTAAAGCTCGTACCCTTCAAAACGAGGCTTTTTCAGTCCTAACCCAGGGCTTCGCCCTGGGTTAGGATATGGCCGCGCCGGTGGCGCTAAGTAAGGCAACGGCAAGAGCAACAGCAACAGCAACGGCAACGGCAACAGCAACGGCAAGAGCAACAGCAACAGCAAATACAGGGGTTTCTCCACTGCGCTGCGCTTCGGTCGAAATGACAGTGTGGGGGTGTACGAAAACAAGCAGCAACAACGGCAACAACAACAGCAACAGCAACGGCAACGGCAACGGCAACGGCAACAGCAACAGCAACAGCAACGGCAACAGCAACGGCAAGAGCAACAGCAACAGCAAATACAGGGGTTTCTCCACTGCGCTGCGCTTCGGTCGAAATGACAGTGTGGGGGTGTACGAAAACAAGCAGCAACAACGGCAACAGCAACAGCAACGGCAACAGCAACGGCAAGAGCAACGGCAAGAGCAACAGCAACAGCAAATACAGGGGTTTCTCCACTGCGCTGCGCTTCGGTCGAAATGACAGTGTGGGGTGGGTGGAAACGAGCAACAACAACAGAAGAAGCAACAACTGCAACAGAAGAAGCAGATTCCCTTCGGGAATGGAAAATTAGAAGAGCAACTGCAACGGCAACTGCAACTGCAGCGGCAACTGCCAATACAGTGGTCCATTCGCTGCGCTCAGGATGACGAGAGTAGGGGTAGGACGGGGGCGCAAGAACAAGCAATGACCGAATCGAGTTTGCTGGTTGAATGGCGCCAACGGTGTGCCGGGGTTGGCAGTGTGGCAGGTCCTTCGACTACGTTGCTCGCAAAGTGCGCGAGCAACCCCGCTCAGGATGACACATCTGTAGTAAATCAGCGTCCGCTTAGGATGACAGAGTTGGAGTGCGGTTAGCGGGCTTCTACGTGCTCTATGGTTTCGGGGCGGTCTACCTGGGGGGTGACCATGTTGCTGGTGTCTTTCATGGCGGCGATGGCCTGATCGTAACGGCCACGGAGGGAGTTGGTGCGGATCTGGGCCATCTCTTCCAGCATCTTCATGCCGTCCTTGAGATAACTCATGCGGCTGCGCTCGTCGTGGCCCCAGGTGACGGGGACTTCGTCGATGCGGTACTTGAGCTTGCGAGCGATGAAGAGAATTTCGGGGTCGAAGCCCCAGCGTTCAATGGTCTGGAGGCGGAAGATGGTCTGGGCAGCCTCGCGTTTGAAGGCCTTGAAGCCGCACTGAGTGTCTTGAAAAGGCAGGCCGATGACTAGCCGGGTTACCTTGTTGAAACATCGGCCGAAGAACCGGCGATAGAGAGGCTGATGGACCGTCTGCTTCTGCTTATCGAGCCAGCGGGAGCCGATGGCGACGTCGGCGCCGGCTTCGAGGGCGGCGAATAAGCGCTCGGCTTCCTCGATGGGGGCGGAGAGATCGGCGTCGGTGAACATGACGATATCGCCTGCGGCCTGCAGGAGGCCGTTGCGGACGGAGTATCCCTTGCCGCGGTTTCCTTCATTCTTGACGAGGTGGAGCCGCTCGTAGAGGGCCATCCAGTGCTGCACGACGTCGACGGTTTCATCGGTCGAGCCGTCGTCGATGACGAGGACTTCGGCGTCCCAGCCGCGGTCGTCGATGCAACGCATTACCCGCTCGAGTGCGCCTTCTATGCGCGCGCACTCGTTGTATGCCGGGATAACGATGCTTAATGCAGGATGTGACATATCTTGATAAAGCCTTTCCACGGCGCCGGCCCGTTCCATCGCTCTTTCCTTTTTGACAGACAGGGACAAGACACAGGAAACCGACTTATGATACGCCACCTATTAGACGCTTTGGAATTGGTATTTGGACTCAAAAGTTTGTGGGCGGTTTGTTCGAAGCTGGTGAAGACCTCAAAGCGTACCTCGGCGGCTAAAGAGGATGCTGAAAAAGCCGGGGAAGCTGCAAACGCGGGGTTCGCAGAGTACGCGGAGTTTCGCAGCGGAACTTTGCGTACTTTGCGTTTGCAGTCGATTGTCGCGAAATATTCGGGTTAGTGCGAACCAGAGAGACGGCGATATGCGCATTAAAGCTGGGGCAGTGGGTCGTCGCTGTTTTGTAATTAACCGTTGGCAATTTTTCGGCAAAAGCGGTTATCCTACGATCAGCAACCCACGAACCGATCAAGCACCCTCGGCAGATCATCAGGATTCCTGCATGGCATTATTATCAGGATTCCTTCGTGGCAGTAAGGATGACAATGAAAAACTTTGCGCTACTCTCCCTTCTCCCGTTAGTGACTTTGCTTACCGGTTGTTCGGCTAGTTTTTCTCCAGATTTAACGCCGAATACAGAGGTTGTGGCAGGTCAGCCGTTTTCCGCGACCGTTATGGGTGGACGCCAGCCTGTAGCTGGGGCGCATATTTATCTGCTGGCGGCTGATACGACTGGCTATGGCCATGCCTCCGATTCCCTGTTTCTGCCCTATACGGGCTCGACTTCGCAGACGGTGCTGGATACCAGCGGCGGGCCGACGAATGGCTATTACTACATCAACACGGGCGCCACTGGAGCATTGAACGTGGTGTCCGCGGAGTACAACTGCACGGTGGGGCAGGCGGTTTATCTGTATGCGCTGGGCGGGAACCCGGGTAACCCGATCACGGGCCCGAATGCCGGGGTGAACTCCACTGCTGCCATGATGGCGGTGCTTGGGATCTGCGAGGCTGGCGGGAACTTTGCGGCGATTGGAGCGGGTGGGGTGAATTTGTCGGAGGTTTCGACGATCGCTGCGGCTTACTCGATGGCCGGGTTTGCGACCGATGCGCTGCATGTTTCGTCCAACAGCACGGCGCTGAGCAAGCAGGGGCTGACGAATGCGTTCAATAACGCGGCCAATCTTTACAATATCTCGGCGGGCAACCAGGCCTCAGCCAATACCAAGACGGTGAGCGGCTCGGGCACTGTACCAGCGGCGCAGATCAATATGCTGGCCAACATACTGGCTGCTTGCGTGAACTCAACCGGGCCTACGTCGCTTACGTGTGCGCCTCTTTTGAGCCATGCGCTGAGCGGCGGCGCGAGCGGAACGGCGGCGACCGATACGGCGACAGCGGCGATCAATATGGCGCACTATCCGAGCCATGCGGTGAATACGCTGTTCGGTTTGCAGGGTACGGTGGTGCCGTGGCTGCCGAATGTGACCGGCACTGCCCCCAATGATTTAAGCGTGGCGATCAGCTTCACGGACACAAGCATTTCGGGGCCCTACAGCGTCGCGATTGATAACGCCGGAAACGCCTGGGTGAGCAACAGCCACTTTCCTACCAGCGGGGCGCCGGTGACCGAGATCAGCTCTTCCGGTACGGTGACCAGCTACGGAGCGTCGAATACGAATATTGCGGGGCCGAATGGCCTTGCCATCGATGCTTCGGACAATGTGTGGTTTGCGGACGCATCGTATTCCGTCTTCAAGATGTCCTCGAGCGGGAGCTTTGGGACGGCGACGTCTGGGTACACGAGCGATGCGTTCCTGAATGAACCGCCTCTCTCTGTTGCGATGGATATTTCGGGCAACGTGTGGACCGCCTCGCAGAGCGGCCCCGTGGTGGAGTTTTCCGGAGGCGGCGCTGACCTGACCGGAGGAAATGGTTTCGCCATGCCGGGCCGCACGAACGCCTACTCGGTGACGACCGACACCAATGGCAATGCGTTTTATGCCAACAACTCCGCCGCCAGCACCGCGGTGGGCGGTGTGTTCGAATTTTCGGCGGGAGGCGTTCGGGCCAATACGACTCCTTATGGGACGAGCCCGGCGGAGAAGGATACGCTTGCCGTGGCGACCGGCCCCGGGAATACGATCTGGGCGGTGAACGACTCGAATAATTTGTTTGAGCTGAACGATAGCGGGACGCTGATCTCCGGCGGACTGACCGGCGTGTACAGCGGCGGCGGTCTGGCCGATGGGGCGGCGATTGCCGTGGACGGCGCAGGCAGCGTGTGGATTGCGAACTCGGGCGGCGCGGGTGTTTCGGCGTTTACCAGCGCTGGGGTTGCGTTGAGCGGGAGCACAGGTTTCGGAAGCAGCTCAGGAAATGTGCTGGGCGCCAAGGGCGTTGCGATCGACGGCTCCGGTAACGTGTGGGTTACAAGCCCCGGCAGCAGCAGCGTGGCCGAGCTGGTGGGGGCGGCGACGCCGGTTGTGACGCCGATTGTGGCGAGCCTTGTGGCTCCGTATAGCAACGCTGCGTCCAAGCCTTAAGGCAGGGAATAGGGAGTAGGGAGTAGGAAGCTGAGAGGAATCTGGTCCGGCAGGGATGTTGGGCCAGATTGCTGTTCGGGGTGATGGGTGAATTTCCTCTTTTTTCAGAAACATTTGGATGCGCCAACTTTTTCGCACCGTGGGACGTCTATGTCAGTATCCCGTTACGTCTGTATGGGTTGCAAAGGGAATTTGGGCCACGTTTCTTACCGCTGCACGGCATATCTGTCGTGAAATGACATAAACTGAAACCGCCGGGAAGTCAGCTGAGTCTTCGGTTCGTTGCCTGGCACTTTGGACCACCGGAGCCATAAAACTATGACGAAAGCCGAACTCGTCGATCATGTGACCGCCCTTGGAGACCTCACCCGCCGCGATGGCGAGGTGATCGTCGATACCCTTTTTGATTCGGTCATCGGCGCGCTGAAGGCCGACGACAAGGTGGAGGTGCGTGGATTTGGAAGCTTCCGCACCCGCCAGCGCAAGCCCAGGACAGGGCGCAACCCGAAGACTGGTGCCTCGGTTGAGGTTCCTGCCAAGCGTGTGCCTTACTTCAAGCCGAGCAAAGAACTTCGTGACCTGGTGAATCCGGGCGAAGGCGCTGGGCATAAGGTCGATCCGCACCATCCACCGGCGATGTAAACGTCTTCCTGGGCGGCGCTTCCCTGCGTGGGTTTTAGCGCGGGGTGTTGTGGTTTTCGGTTACACTCTGCATCATGCCGCCAGCCATTGTCGCCAACAATCTTAGCCGCAGCTTCAGCGGTTTTACTGCCGTCGACCGGATTGATCTTTCGGTTGAGGCGGGACAGTTCTTTGGGTTTCTCGGGCCGAATGGCGCGGGGAAATCTACCACCATCAAGATGCTGACGGGGTTACTGGAGCCGAGTGGTGGGACCATTCAGATCCTGGGGCAGGACCTTATCGCCAACCCTGTTGAGGTGAAGCGGCATATCGGCGTGGTGCCGGAGGGGATGGCGCTGTTTGGCAAGCTGACGGCGACGGAGTACCTGCACTTTGTGGGGCGGATGTATGGGCTCGACAAGGCCACGACGACGCAGCGGACGGCGGAGCTGCTGGAGTTTATGGGGCTGGCGAGCGAGCAGAAGAAGATGATCGCGGACTACTCGCATGGGATGGGCAAGAAGCTGGCGCTGGCGGCGGCGGTGATTCATGGGCCGAAGGTGCTGTTTCTCGATGAGCCGTTTGAGGGCGTGGACGCGATTGCCGCGGGGACGCTGAAGAATATGCTACAGGGGATGATCGCGCGGGGAGCGACGATCTTTTTGACGTCGCATGTGCTGGAGATTGTGGAGCGGCTGTGCTCGCATATTGCGATCATTCATAAGGGGCACATTGTGGCAAATGGGTCTCTGGATGAGCTGAGGGCGGGGGTGCAGGCGAGGCTGACGCCGGGGGTGGATGTCGACCCGAATGCGCGGCTTACGCTGGAGCAGATCTTCCTGAATATTGTGGGTGGTGAGGTCGGGGTGACGAACCCGGAACAGGAGCTTCCGTGGCTGGGCTAGGGGTGGAGGCCGGATGGACGGCGGCGCAGACGCGGGCGCAGTATGGCGCGATCGCGCGGCTTCGTTGGCGGATACTGGTAAACCAGTTCAAGAAGAAGGGTGGAGCGGGGGAGCTGGTTGGGAGCATCCTGGTGTACCTGGTGTTCGGCGCGTTTGCGTTTGGGATGATGGCGTTTGCCGGGGCGATGAGCTATTTTGCGGCTAGCTCAGGGCACCTGGACAAGATCGACCTGGTGCTTTGGGGGGTGTTTGCGCTGTGCCAACTGGCGAATATCCAACTGGGGCAGCCGGGGACGGTGTTTGATCCGACGCAGTTGATTCGGTTCCCGCTACGCATGGGGAATTATGTGGCGATACGGCTGTTCTTTGGGCTGCTGGCACCGGCGAATATTCTTGTAGGGTTGCTGTCGTTTGCGGTGGTTGCGGGCGTGGCGGTGGCGGTGCCTTCGCTGTGGTTCTATGCGCTGGTTGGCCTGACGGTGTTTGCGGTGGTGAATGCGCTGTTCACGCGGATGATGTTTGCGTGGATCGACCGGTGGCTGTCGACGCGGCGGGCGAGAGAGATCTTTACGGCGTTGATCTTTGTGGGGTCGATGGGGATTCAGTGGGCGAACTTTACGTTCAATCATCTGGGATCGCGGGTACCGATGCGTGGCGTCAACAACAGTGTGAGTTTTTATCATCGGGCGGAACCGTTTCTTGGGGTGTTGCCGCCGGGGTTGATCGGCAGAGCGATGGTGGCGGCGAGCCAGGGGCGGGTGTTGGGATATGTGGGGTTCACGGCGGGGTGTGCGCTGTTTGGGGCGGTGTTTTTTGCGGTGTTTGCGTGGCGGATGAGCGTTGAGTTTCGAGGGGAGAATTTTAGCGACGCGGCGAATGGGGTTTCGGCGAAGGCTAAGCCGGTGGCGGTGGCTGCGCCAGTGGCGGCCGCTGCGCCGGAGCGGGCGGGGCGGTTTGCGCTGCCTTCTGTCGTTGCGGCGGTGGTGGGCAAGGAGATTCTGCATGTGCGGCGGAATACGGGGATCTTTTATGCGCTGATTGCGCCGGTGGTGTTTGTGTTTCTCTTCGCCGGCAGGATCGCTACGCGGGGCAATGCGGCGTGGATTTTTCCGGCGGCGCTGGCGTACTCGTTGATGGGGATTGCGCCGATGTCGTTCAACTCTTTTGGGCTGGAAGGCGCGGGGGTGCAGTTTTATTTCATGGCGCCGGTGCGGTTTCGGGATGTGTTCCTGGCGAAGAATTTGGTGAGCTTTGTGCTGGCGTTTGTTGAGATTGCGGCGGTGTTTGGGATCATCAGCTATGTTGCGGTTCCGCCCAGCCCGCTGATGCTTGGGGTTGCGGTGCTGTGGGCTGCGTCGACGCTGTTGTTGACGACGACGCTGGGCAACCGGCGGTCGGTGACAGCGCCGAAGAAGATTGACCTGGGACGCGCGGCGTCGAAGCAGGCTTCTTCGCTTAGCGCGTTGATCAGCCTGGGGACGCTGGTGGTGTCTGCGGCTGTTGGTGGAGGGTTGCTGATACTGGCGATTTACCTGCACGCCCTGTGGGCGCTGCTGCCGCTGTTTCTGGCGTTTGCCGCGGGGACGTTCTGGTTTTATCAGCAGGGGTTGGGGACGATCGATAAGTTTGCGCTGGATAATCGCGAGGCTATGTTTGAGGAGCTTTGCAAGAAGTAGTGCTGGGGATAAGAGAGCATGTCCCAGGGGCTAAAGCCCTTTTAGGCTTGTCCTTATTGTCCGGGCTGAAGCCCGGACCTATCTCAGAAGCAAGTGCAACGGCAAGTGCAACGGCAACGGCAAGAGCAACGGCAAGAGCAAGAACAACGGCAACGGCAAGTGCAAGTGCCAATGCGGGGATCTCTCCACTGCGGCGCAAAAGCGCGCCTTCGGTCGAGATGACAAGGTTTGGGGTGGTTTGAGGAGAGCGGTCGAGCGTTGCTCGATACCCCACCCTTTGCAAAGTGCGCAAAGGGTAGGGCACCCAGAGTTGTGGCAACCGCAGATTCCCTTCGGGAATGACAAACAAGAAAGGCAATGCAGAGGCTCGTCAGGCGGCTTAGGGTTTGGTGCCGATTACGCTTAGCATTCTGCCGGTGTAGCCGTCTTCGGCGCGGTGGGAGAAGTATTTGCGGCGGCCGTCTTTTAGACGGGTGCAGGCGGTACACTCGCTGACTACGCTGATGCGGGACTTTGAGAGGCCGGCGTCGAGAAGCTGCTGGCGGTTGGCTTCTACGAGATCGAGGTGGATCTGGGGGCCGATGTTGGAGTGGCCGGGAGCGCGGGCGGTAAGGAAGAGGAGCGGGTACTTTTCTTTGACCGGGTCGGAGTCGTAGACCTCGGAGAAGAGGGTGGGCGCGTAGGCGAACTGGCTTTCGAACTCGAACCGGACCTCTTCGCCGACGGCGAAACAGCAGTGACCGATGGCGGGACCGATGGCAGCTATGAGGTCTTTGGGGCGGGAGCCGTATTTTAACTGCATGGTTCCTACGCCGCGCTCAACGACGCGGGCGAGGGTGCCGCGCCAGCCGGCGTGGAAGGCGGCGACTGCTCGGGTTTTGGTGTCGGCGATGAGGACGGGGACGCAATCGGCGGTCTGGACGCCGAGGAGAATGCCCGATTGGTCGGTCATGAGGGCGTCGCCGCGTAGCGCTGCTTTGCCCTCAGCGGTTTCGAGAGGCGAGTTCCCTGCTTCGATGGAGCGGATGAGGCCGCTGTGGAACTGGCGGATTGTGACCAGTTGCGAGGCGGCGCGGCCGGTGACGGCGCGGAGGAAGCGCTTGCGGTTTTCGGCTACCGTGGCGGGGTCGTCTTCTTTGGTCCAGCCGAGGTTCTGTTCGGACTCGCCATAGGCGGAGGTGCCACCGCCGCGGCGGGTGCTGAAGCCGGCCTGCAGCCAGGGCCAGCGTTCCCATTGGGGGACGCGGACGATGCCGGCGGCGAGGCGGCTTTTGGGGGAGTTCTGGGTGGCGGGTGTGGACTTCGGATGCTTGATCCTGAAGCCGTCTTTCCAACTGCCGGTGCGGGTGGAGCGGGTTCCGTGCTCGAGGCCAACGCCTGCGAAGATCGCATCTACTGCGCCGATGGCGTCGGCACTCTCTAACCAATCCTTCATATAGGACTATTTTACTGGTGGGTGGGGGTTTCTGGAGGGGTTTGGGTGGGCGCGGGCGGAGATTTGAGCCTTGGTGGGGGAAAACATGCAACTGCAAGTGCAGAATACAGGGGTCTCTCCACTGCGGCGCAAAAGCGGGGCCCTTCGACTTCGCTCAGGGTCGAGATGACAGTATTTGCAGTCGAGATGACGGGGTTTGGGAGCTTTAAAGATTTTGGGCCCGCTTTCCAGCGGGCCCGTGAGAGGCATTTTGGGGAGGGAAACAACTGAGGAATCTTGGAAAGGTGCCCAAAAGGGCAAAAGGGGGACTACAAAAAGGTGGGACGAATAAGAATTGCCTCTCAGTTATGTGGGTAGACATCAAATTGGCTCGATAGGTTGCCTGGGATTGAAAAAAATATTTGAGATATTTTTAGTGGGTTGGGGGACTGGAAATCTTCCTTTTGAGTTACCTTTAGGGTTGTTGTGCGTCTAACGCCTCGACCTACAGAGAGGCGTTGACCTCCGCGCCGGAATACTTCCACCAAAATGCACGGTAACCCTTGCATCTCATGGGTTTCGGCGTTACGATACCCCGGTTGCCCGCATGAATACAACTACCACTACTACCCAGATCGCCTCCCACCTGCTCCGTTCCAGAATCGGAAAAATTTGTGTTGCTATAACCGGCGTTAACGCCGAAGAGTTGATAGAAAAAGCGACCGCCGTTCTGAAAGAGACCACATTTCTTGAGTTTCGGCTCGATTACCTTGCAAAACCGGCGGCTGCTTTACCGCAGTTGAAGGATTTTCTTGCAGCGAATGGCGCCGCGACCGTGATCGCGACCTGTCGATGTAAGGACAATGGCGGGAAGTTTAGCGGTTCGAATACCGCCGCTCTCGACATTTTGATGAAGGCAGCTGCGGCCGGCTTCCAGATTGTCGATATTGAGCTGGAATCCATTGAAAAGCTGCCGAAGACGACGATGACGCACCTGCGCGAGGCTGGCGCGGCTGTAATCATCAGCTATCACGACTTTCATGCGACGAAGGACCTGGACGGCATTTACAAGCGGATTGAGCCGTTTGGGCCGGACTTTATCAAGGTTGTGCCGACGGCGAAGTCGCTGACCGATAACCTGACGCTGATGCGCTTTCTGGAGCGGATGGAAGACCAGTCGAATTCCAGCATTGTCGGCATCTGCATGGGCGAGGCGGGCATTATTTCGCGCGTGCTGGGGCTGCGGGCGGGTTCGGCGTTTACGTTTGCCTCCGCCAGCGTGGGTGAAGAGACGGCCTCCGGGCAGATTGCTGCGCGGACCCTGATCGAGACCTACAGGATCGATCAAGTGGACGCTGCCACCAAGGTCTATGGCGTGGCTGGGAATCCGATTCGCTCTTCCCTTTCGCCGCTGATGATGAATACGGCGTTTCGGCGGGAGACGGTGAATGCGGTGTATCTCGCCTTGCAGACGAGCAAGGCGGATGACGTGTTCAAGCTGGCGAAGGAGGTTCCGATCCAGGGGCTGAGCGTGACGATGCCGCTGAAGGAAGACATTATGCCGCTGCTGGAACGCAGCGATCCTCTTTCGGTGAAGATTGGTGCGGTGAATACCGTGCTGCGCGCGCAGGATGGCAAGTTCTATGGCTTCAATACGGACGTTGCGGGGATCGTAGGACCGCTGGAGCGCCGGTTGAGCCTGAAGGACGCCAAGGTACTGGTGCTGGGCGCTGGCGGGGCTGCGAGAGCGGCTGTGTTCGGGTGCCGGGACAAGGGTGCTGAGGTCTGGATTTTGAACCGCACGCCGGAGACAGCGCAGAAGCTGGCGCGGCAGGCGGGAGCGAAGACGATCAAGCGCGAGGCCGTGGCCAAGATGGGCTTCGACGTGATCATCAATGCGACTCCGATTGGGATGACCGGGCAGAAGGGCGCGGCGCTGCTTGGGCCGGAAGACCTTACGGCGCGGATCGTGTTTGACCTGGTGTACAACCCGATTGAGACACCGCTGCTGAAGATGGCGCGGCAGAAGGGTTTGACCGCGATCTCCGGTGTGGAGATGTTTGTGCAGCAGGGCGCGCGGCAGTTTGAGATCTGGACCGGGAAGCCGGCGCCGGAAGAAGAGATGTTGCGAGTTGTGTTGCATGCGCTAAAGCAGGGTGCGGAGGCTTCTGGTGAGGCTGTTGCGCCGGCGGTGGTGGCGGCGGCGCCTGAGCCGGTAAAGACGGCTGCGAAGGTGGTTGCTCCGGTGAAGGTGGCTGTTCCCGCAAAGACGGTTGCGAAGAGTGCGCCGGTGAAGGCTGCTCCTGCGAAGGTGGTTGCGAAAGTGGCACCAAAGCCCGCGGCGAAGAAGGTAGCCGCTAAAGTGGTCGCGAAGAAGGCCGTTGCTAAGAAAGTGGTCGCGAAGAAGAAGTCGCGGTAGCTTTTATGTCGGGCTTTCGGGCCTTTGTGTTTCTTTTGGCTGGGCTGTGATGCCGTTGGCGCTTGGAGTCGTTGCCCTATGGGAACAGCGTTGCCAGTCCGTACAAAATACAGGGGTCCTTCACTTCGTTCAGGATGACGAGGGTAGGGGTGGGTGGAGGAGAGCGGTCGAGCGGAGCTCGATGCCCCACCCTTTGCAAAGTGCGCAAAGGGTAGGGCACCCAGACCTGATGTCGCCCGCACCTGATGTCACCACGTCACCACACCGATACCCACTCACCCGATACACGGGGTGGTGATGGGCTTAGTGTTTTGTTGCTTGGGGTGCGGGTTCGAACTCCTTGTCCATCCAGTGCTTGAGGGCGTCTACGCTTTGGGGGCGGCCCAGGAAGTCCTTGACCAGATCGGCGGCGGGTTTGGAGCTGCCGGGTTCCAGGACCGCGCGGCGGTAGCGGAGTGCGGCGGGGCCGTCGAGGATGTTCTTTGGGTCGAAGGCGGAGAAGAAGTCGACCGCAATGACCTTGTCGAGGACGTAGGTGTAGTAGTTCGATGAGTAGCCGGTGAGATGGGTGAATGAGTCGTAGAAGTGGTTGCCGTCGACGAACTGGTAGGGGCTGAAGCGGGTGTAGTCCTCTTTGAGGAGGGCGTCGAAGTCCACCGTGTCGGGGTTGCGATTGTGTACCTGTAGGGCGAAGGTGGAGTAAAGAAGCTGCTGCTGCACCCAGCGGCCGCGGCCGTAGTAGCTGGCGCGGTTCATGCGGGAGATCAGCTCCAAGGGCATGACTTCGCCGGTCTTGTAGTCCTTTGCGAAGCCCTGCAGGATGGCGGGGTCGTGGAACATCTCTTCGAGCATCTGCGAGGGGGCTTCAACGAAGTCGCCTTCGGTGGAGACGCCGCTCTGCCCTGCCCAGCGCTGCTTGCCGCCGAGGACCTCGTGCATCATGTGGCCGAACTCGTGGAAGAAGGTGACGACTTCATCGAACTGCATGAGGCCTGGGTCGCCAGCGACGCCGCCGGAGAAGTTGCAGACGAGGGTGGCCTCGGGGAGCTGCTCGCCCTTGATGCCGGGGACGAGCTGGGACTCGGAGAACCACTTATCCTTGCCTTCGCGGGGGTGCATGTCGAGGTAGATGCGGCCTATAGGCGAGGGTCCAGGGCTCAGGGCCAAGGGTCCAGGGGATGCTTCATAGACGTCGTAGGCGTGGACGGAGGGATCCCAGACGGGGGCGTTGGAGGGGCGGAATTCGAGGTGGAAGAGGCGTGAGGCGGTCTTGAGGATGCCGGCTTCAACGGGGGTGTAGGGGAAGTAGGGACGGACGGATTGGGAGTCGAAGTCGTAGGCGGTGCGGCGGTACTGCTCGCTCCAGTAGCCGGAGTCGGAGAGGGAGATGGGGAGGGCGGAGGCGTCTTTGGTGCGGACGAAGTCCTGGAGGAGATCGAACTCGTGCTTGGCGCGGTCGCGGGAGGCTGCGTCTACTTCGTCGAGGAAGGCCTTCATTTTGGGGGCTGAACCCATCATCTGGTCGGCGGTGGCGAGGTCGGCCCAGGTGGCGAAGCCTAGAGTGGTGGCCATCTGCTGCCGGGCTTCGAGGAGGTCTTTGAGGACGGGGGTGTTGGCGGGGTGGGCGCGGTCGTTATAGGCGAGGAACATCTCGCGGCGGAGTTTGGAGCTCTTGGCGTAGGTCATGACGGGGGTCATGTCGGGGCTGTCGGTGGTGAGAGTGATGGTGCCGTCGGCGGAGGGTTTGTGGAGGGCGATGTAGTCGGCGGGGAGGCCGTCTAGTTCGGATTTGTCTGTAATGGGGATTTTGCGGACATCGTCTTGTACGTTGCGAGCGAATTTTAGCGAGATTTCGGTGATGCGGTCTTGTAACTGCTTTATTTTGTCGCGGGTAGCCTGGTCTTTGTCGACGCCGCCGAGGCGGTATTCGAGGAGATTGCGGTCTACGTAGTGCTTGGTGGCGGGGTCGGCTTGGGTGGTGTCGAGGGCTACGAGGGCGTGGTAGATGTCCTGATTGAGGGCGAGGGATGAGCCTTCGGCGGAGATAAGTTGTACTAAGGATTGGGCTTTGTCGCGGATGTCTTTGTTGGGGTTGACCTCGAACATGATGCCGGTTTGGTCGCCGGCGAGGTTGAGGTGCATCTCGGCGCGATCGAAGGGGAGGAGGGTGTTTTCGATGGTGCGGGGGCCTTTTACGGCCAGCATGTCTGCTATGAGGTGGCGTTCTTCTGCGATGTGCCACTGGACCCAGTTGTCCAGCGAGGCGGCGTCAGTGAGATTTACCCAGGCGTGGAGCGGGTCTGCGGGCTTGGTGGGGGTGGTTTGGGCGGAGAGAAGGGTGGCGGGGATGGCCAGGCAGAGGACGCGGAGAGCTGATCGCACGAAGGGCTCCTTGGGGTAGAGACGGATGGTTGAGATCATACCCGGGATAGTAGAGGATTTGCCAATAAAGACGGTGACTTTACGGTGACGGGCATGGTGGGCGACGGTGGGTTTTACGGTCGCACGGACGGTGGTTTACGGTGGGTTTTCACCGTGACGGTGAGGGGGGATGATGGTGCAACGTTCGAGGAGAGCGGTCGAGCTTTGCTCGATACCCCACCCTTTGCAAAGTGCGCAAAGGGTAGGGCACCCAGAGTTGTGGCACTGCGGAGGAGGGCCAATACGGGGGTTTCTCCACTGCGCTGCGCTTCGGTCGAAATGACAGTGTGGAAGTGGGTTAGGTGGTGCTTTTTTGGATCCAGGTTTGGAGGGCGGTCATGCTTACTTCGCGGCCGAGGAAGTCGTGGACTAGCTGGCGGGCGGGTTTGGAGCCGCCGGGTTCCAGGACCTGGCGGCGGTAGCGCATGGCGGTGGTGGTGTCGAAGGGGATGCCGGGTTCGGAGAGGGTGGTTTTTTTGAACTCTTCGAAGAACTCGAGGGCCATGACCTTGTCGTAGAGGTAGGTGTAGTAGTTGGAGGTGTAGCCGACGAGATGGGTGAAGGCCGCGTACATGCGGTTGCCGTCGACGAACTCGTAGAGGGAGAAGCGGTCGTAGCCCTCGCGAAGGAGGGTGTCGAGGTCTAGCTCGGCGGCGGCGCGGTCGTGGGTCTCCATGGAGTAGGTGGCGTACATGACCTGCGTGAGGGTGCTGAGCGCGCGGCCGTGGGCGGAGGCGCGGGTCATGCGGGCGACCGTCTCGTAGGGGATGGGTTCGCCGGTTTCGTAGTGTTTGGCGAAGGTGCGGAGGAGTTCGGGGTCTTCGAAGAACTCTTCCAGCATCTGCGAGGGAACTTCTACGAAGTCGCCTTCAGTGGCGATGCCGGATTGGCCGGACCAGCGCTGGCGGCCGCCGAGGACCTCGTGCATGAGGTGGCCGAACTCGTGGAAGTAGGTGACTACGTCGGAGAACTGCATGAGGCCGGGGTCGGTGGCGGTGGGTTGGGGGAAGTTGCAGACCAGGCTTGCTTCGGGGATTTGGGAGCCTAAGACGCCGCCGACTAAGGAGCACTCGGAGAACCACTTGGATTTGCCTTCGCGGGGGTGCATGTCGAGGTAGATGCGGCCTACGGAAGAGGGAGTAGGGAGTAGGGAATAGGGAGTAGGGGTGTCGGGGTTGATGGAGGGTTGTGGGTTTCCCAGGGCATGGGCGGGGGCAGAAGCAGGTCCTTCGCTCTGCTCAGGATGACAATTTGTGGAGGGTTCAGAGGTAGTGTCTTCGTAGATGTCGAAGGCTTTTACGGCGGGGTCCCAGGTGGGGGCGTTGGGGGCGGGGACGAAGCGGACGTGGAAGAGTTTGCCGGCGGTGGCAAGGATGCCGGCTTCTACGGGGGTGTAGGGGAAGTAAGGGCGGACGGATTGGGAGTCGAAGTCGTAGCGGGCGCGGCGGAATTGCTCTTCCCAGAAGCGGGCGTCGGAGAGGGTTAGCGGCAGGGCTTGCGGGTCGTGGGAGCGGACGAAGGATTCGAGCTCGGTGTACTCGTGGTGGGCGGTTTCGCGGGCGGCTTCTTCGACCTTGTTGAGGAAGGTGCGCATGTTGGCGGCGGAGCCCATCATCTGGTCGACGGTGGCGAGGTCGGCCCAACTGCGGAAGCCGAGGAGCGAGGCCATCTCCTGACGGAGGCTGAGGAGATCGAGGAGGACTTGTTTGTTGGCGGGGTAGCCGCGGTCGTTGTAGGCGAGGTACATGCGGCGGCGGAGCGCGGGAGAGATGGCGTAGCTCATGATGGGCGACATCTCGGGTGGGTCGGTGGTTAGGGTGATGGGATTTTCTGCTGTGAGAGTGCCTTCGGGGGTTTGGGTGACGCCGTGGCGGGTTAGATAGTCGGCGGGTAGGCCGAGGAGGTCGTTGGGGTTGTCGACGGGGATCTGGCGGACGTCGTCCTGTACGGTGCGGGCGAAGGTCATGGAGAGCTCGGTCATGCGCTCGGCGAGGGCTCGGACCTTGTTGCGGGTGGGTTCGTCGCGGTCGACGCCGGAGAGGCGGTAGCCGAGGAGAGTGCGCTCGAGGTAATACTGCGTGGCAGGGTCTTCAGCGGTGGCCTCAATGGAGGCGAGGGCTTTGTAGACTTCCTGATTGAGCGAGAGAGCTACGCCTTCGGCGCTGACGGCTTGTGAGAGATCCTGTACGGCGTCGCGAACTTCAGAGGCGGGGTGGACCATGAACATGACG
>Ga0302316_10001000_pt1 | contig 23348 bp, 22 predicted proteins | sample III_Palsa_N3_2_FD_200456 | JGI IMG/M metagenome (GOLD analysis project Ga0302316, IMG submission 200456) | Peat permafrost microbial communities from Stordalen Mire near Abisko, Sweden - III_Palsa_N3_2 | ecosystem: Environmental > Terrestrial > Soil > Palsa > Peat permafrost | place: Sweden...
GGGGGGGGGGGGGGGGGCCACGAGCGCCAGCTTGGCCATGTGGACTCCCCATGGGAGAGTGGTGTTGATGCCGTAGTCGCCGTCGCCGGAGGTGAGGCAGCCGAGACGGCCGACGCCGTAGCCGATGGCCGCGGCGGGGGCGGCGAAGTCCAACATGCGCATGGCGGCTTTGCGGCCGGTGAGGCCGTTGGGTTTGGCGAGGTGGCCCTGAATCATGAGCATGGTGACGCCGGCGAGGAGGCCGCCGAACCAGGCGAATCCGGCCTGGAACCAGTGCAGGAAGCCGAAGAGGATATCCACAGGGTGATGCCAGGTGGGGAGCATGATCTGACGCCAGGCCAGGGCCATCTCGTGGGTGTTCTGGAGTTCGTGCCAGGCCTTAGCGCCGAAGATGCCGGCGAGCGTGACCAGGGCGACGATGCCGAGTGCGTCGGCGTCTACGCCGTTGCGGACGAAGTTTTTGTGCAGGACGACAGTTGCGCATACCGCCGCGAACCAGAGAAGGAGGCCGAAGGTGCCGATGTGCATCGAGCCGATATTGATGAAGGGATACATGTTGACTTCAGTATATCGGGCCAAGGGCGGCGGGGTTTCGCCGGGGCGGGCTGGAGGGGGAAAACCACACGTTTTCCTCAGCGTGTTTTCGCGCTAACCTGAGCCAATGCCCATGAATGTGCCCGACTTTGTGCCGCCCGGAACGATGGAAGTGCTTTTCTCGAAGGAACAGATAGCCGAACGCGTGAAGGCGCTGGGTGAAGGGATATCCGCAGAGTACGCTGGAGAGTCGATTGTTCTGATCGGCGTGCTGAAGGGCGCGGCGATCTTTCTGGCCGACCTGGCGCGGGCGATCACGGTGGACAACACGTTCGATTTCGTGGCGGTGTCGAGCTACGGACGGGCGAGGGTCTCGTCCGGCGCGGTGAAGCTGATCAAGGACATCGACAACCCGATCGAGGGGCGGCACGTGATTATTGTCGAGGACATTCTGGATACCGGGTTGACGCTGAACTATCTGCGCGACCTGATGCTGCAGCATAAACCGGCGTCGCTGAAGATTGCGACGTGCCTGGATAAGCCGGAGCGGCGGCTGGTGCCGATTGAGGCAGATTATATTTGCTTCAAGATTCCGAACCGGTTTGTGATTGGGTATGGGATGGACTATGCGGAGCGGTATCGCGGGGTCGACGATATACGGCTTTATCCCGAGACGCCGCCGGGACACTAACGACAGAGAGTAGAAGGTAGAGAGTAGAACTTGGGGCGGCTTTCTATGCTGTGGCTTTGCTGCGGACGCTAAAATACAGGCATGGGCTCAGCCACACATATCTCTTCCTCCACAACACAGATTGTTCGGCCTGCGCGTAGTTTGCGGGGGTCTATTACGCTGCCTGGGGACAAGTCTATTTCGCACCGGTATGCGATGCTGGCTGGGTTTGCCAAGGGCGTGTCGCGGCTGACGAATTTCTCTACAGGTGCCGATCCGCATAGCTCGCTGGGGTGCATGGAGGCGATGGGGGCGAAGGTTTCGCTGGAGGGAGCGGCGATCTCGGTGACCGGGACGGGCGGAGTGCTGCTACAGCCTGTGGGCGATCTGGATTGTGGGAACTCGGGGTCGACGATGAGGATGCTGGCGGGGTTGGTGGCCGCGCAGCGCGGGGTGTACCGGTTTGTGGGCGATGAATCACTGACGGTGCGGCCGATGGAACGGATACGCAGGCCGCTGGAGGCGATGGGAGCGCGGATTGCGCTGACGGAGGGCCATGCGCCGATGACGGTGCGTGGCGGGGAGTTGAGAGCGATTGATTTTGAGGCGCCGATTGCGAGTGCGCAGGTTAAGACGGCGGTGTTGTTTGCGGGGTTGCAGGCCAGTGGCACCACTTCATTTGCTGAGTCTGTTCGCACGCGCGATCATACCGAACATGCGCTGCGGGCGTTTGGGGTGGAGTTGGAGCGGCGCGGGGAGCGGGTGTATATCGAGGGCGGACAGAAGCTCAAGGCCATTGACGCGAGCGTGCCGGGAGACATGTCTTCGGCGGCGTTTTTTCTGTGTGCTGCGCTGCTGTTTGAGGACTCGAATTTAGTGCTCGATCTGCTGGGCATGAATCCTACGCGGGCGACGTTGCTGGATGCGATCAGCGCGATGGGTGGGACGATCAAGGTGCTGGATGTGCAGGAGCAGCACGGCGAGATGAGCGGGACGATCCAGGTGAACTGCGGGCCGGGCGGATTTAGGGGCATGGAGATCGGCGGGGCGCTGTCGGCACAGTTGATCGACGAGCTACCGGTGATTGCGGCGGTTGGACCATATAGCCGCGATGGGATTCGGATTCGGGATGCGAAGGAGCTGCGGGTGAAGGAGTCCGACCGGATTGCGCTGGTGGTGAAGAACCTGCGGGCGATGGGCGCAGAGGTGATCGAACATGAGGACGGTATGGATATTCCTGGCGGGCAGCGGCTGCATGGCGGGGTGATTGATTCGGGACTGGACCACCGGATTGCGATGGCGTTTTCGATTGCCGCGTTGCGTGCCGAGGGTGAGACGGAGATTCATGGAGCGGAGGCGGCGAGCATCTCGTTTCCGGAGTTCTTTACGTGGCTGGATGAGTTGGCTGTGCGTTAGGCTCGCCAGGCGAAGCTGCGTGGCGGATAGAGGGCCAGCAGTTCGTGCAGGTTCTGCTCGACTTCAGGGACGTCTACTTCGTCGATGATGTAGCCGGGCGTCTGCGCGGGCATGTCGGCGTTCTTGAGGATGCGAGCGCGGGGATTTCCGAGAGGCAGCCATTCGACGGGCGGGGACCATGCGGGTGCGAGGATGACCATGGGGACACGCATGGCGCGGAGCAGATGCATAGGGCCGGTGTCGAGCGTGAGCGCTACGTCGGCGAGGCCCATGAGGGCGGCGAGTTCGAGCAGGCCGGTGCGACCGGCGACGCTTGTAGTGGCGAAGGAGAGGCCGGTGCGAAGAGCTTCGATAGCGGGCGACTCGGAGGCGGAGCCAACGAAGACGATCTGCATGTTGTACTGACGGTGCAGGGTTTCGGCGACTGCGCGGAAGCGTTCGGCGCGCCAGGATTTTAGCTGGGTGGGGCTGGTTTGCGTGACAAAGATCGCGATGGGCAGGGACGGGTCGATGCCCTCTGCGGTGAGCAAGGCCTGGGCCTGGAGCAGATGCTGTGGCGACGGAAATACCTGGGGTTCGATCAAGCCGGGATTGGCGGCGAGCGCGAGGGCCAGCGCTGTGCCATGGCCGAGCGCGTCGAGGATGCGGAGGTTGTTGGCGATCTGGCTGAGGCATGGGTCGAAATGAAGCGGCGCAGCGCTGAGGCCTTGCAGGACGGAGAAGCCGACGCGGGTGTGGGCCCCGCCGAGCAGAGCGGCGAGGGAGAGGCGCGAACGCTCGTTGCCGAGGGTCTGGAGAAGGGCGTAGGGCTGGTTGTCGAAGAGCTTCGCGGAACGGAAGGCTTTGATGGCTCCGGGAAGATCGCGCAAGGGGCTGGGCGCGGGTACGAGCCGCTCGAAACCGGGATTGTCGCTGAGGATGTCCAGGGCGAAGCCGCTGGCGACGGCAGCGATGCGTGCTCCCGGAATGGCGGCGTGGAGAGCGGGAATCAATGGGGTCGCATGGATCGCCGTGCCCAGAGCCTGGGGATGCTGAAGCAGGACAAAGTTGCGAATTCCTGAGAGCGGGGTGTGCGTGGGAGAGGCCAGCCGTTCAAGACTTCGAACGGCAGTGGCGGCGAATTGGGTGGCGGATGCGATAGGTGAAGGATATCGCAACGCTGCAAGGATTTACCATGCAGAGAGCGGGCCAGGAGGCGAGCGACGTGGAAGCAAGTAGACCCATCATCATCACCGGAGCGGCCGGGTTTATCGGGCGAAACATCGTTGCGGAACTGAACCGCCGCGGGGAACGCAATCTGATCCTGGTGGATGAGCTTGGCAAAGACGAGAAGTGGAAGAACCTGGTCGGGCTGCGCTATGAAGATATCCTGGCGCCAGACGAGTTGCTGGGCGCGTTGGAGGACGGCGAGTTTGCGGAGGCCCGTTCGGTGATCCACATGGGTGCGTGCAGCGCGACGACCGAGAAGGACGCGGACTATCTGCTGCGCAACAACTATCGCTATACCCGCGCGCTATGCACCTGGTGCCTGGAAAACGATGTGCGCTTTGTGTATGCCTCAAGCGCGGCGACCTACGGCGACGGCTCGCAGGGGTATGACGATGCCGATGAGGTCACGCCGACGCTCGAGCCGCTGAATATGTATGGGTACTCGAAGCACATGTTCGATCTATGGGCTCTGGAGCATGAGCTGTTCGCGCGGATCGTGGGGCTGAAGTACTTCAATGTCTTTGGGCCCTACGAAGACCACAAGGGCGATATGCGCTCGGTGGTGACGAAGAGTTATGAGCAGATACGCGATGGCGGCGTGGTGAAGCTGTTCAAGAGCTACCGTCCGGAGTATCGCAACGGAGAGCAGATGCGGGACTTCATCTATGTGAAGGACGCCGTCGATGTGACGCTGCACTTTGCCCTGCAACCGGCGGAGGCAGTGGGCGGCCTGCTGAACTGCGGGACGGGGACGGCACGGACGTGGGTGGACCTGGTGACCGCGGTGTTCTCGGCGATGGGACAGACGCCGCGAATTGAGTTCATCGATATGCCGGAGCACCTACAGGGGAAGTATCAGTACTTCACGGAAGCCAAGACCGCGAAGCTGCGAGCGGCAGGATATACGAAGCCGTTCCGCAGCCTTGAAGAGGCCGTGCGGGATTATGTGACGAGCTATTTTATTGCGCGTGAAGGCTGAAGCAATGCGGGAAGCGGGAGCGGCGAGAAAGGTGGAGATTGTCCGATGAAGGTCACCCAGGCGGTCTTCGGGGTCTACCATCACTTTGAGCTGGCGCACCAACTGCGGCGGCGCGGGCATCTGCAGAAGATCTACTCCACGTGGCCGTGGGCGCGGCTGAAGCGTGAGGGGCTTCCGCGCTCGCTGGTAAGCTGCTTCCCTTCTCTGCACGCGGCGGACATGTTGCTGGGACGGACGCGGTTTTATCCGGAGAGCGTCTCAGTGCGCGTGAGGGCGTTGACGGTGGTCACGTTCGACCATTGGACGAAGGTGACGATGCCGCCGTGCGACGCGTTTATTGCGATCTCCGGCGCGGGGTTGCTGACCGGACGCAAGGTGCAACGCGATGGCGGGAAGTTTATCTGCGACCGGGGCTCGACGCATCAGCGATACCAGGAAGAGTTGATCGCGGAGGAGTACAAGCGCTGGGGCGTGCTGCCGAGTGTGAGCGCGCCGCATCTGGTGGTGCGCGAGGAGGCGATCTATGCACAGGCCGATGCGATCACGGTGCCGTCGACTGTAGCGAAGCGGTCGTTCGTTGCGATGGGCGTGGCGGCAGAGAAGGTGCATGTGATTCCTTATGGAGTGCGGTTGGACCAGTTTGCGCCTACTGCAAAGCCAGAAGCCGACAGGTTCGATGTGCTGTTTGCCGGACAGGTGAGCCTGCGCAAGGGGATTCCTTATCTGCTGGAGGCGTTCGCGCGGGTGAAGCATCCGCGTAAGAGCCTGACGATTGTGGGAGCTGTGCAGGAAGATGTGCGCGCACTGTTGCCGAAGCTGCCGCAGGAGCATGTGAGCTTTGCCGGGTCGATCGCACAGGCGGAGCTGGCGAAGAGGATGAGCGCCAGTCATCTACTGGTGTTGCCCAGCGTGGAAGAAGGTCTCGCGCTGGTGCAGGGACAGGCGATGGCTTGTGGATGTCCGGTGCTGGCGACTACGGCGACGGGCGCGGAAGATTTGTTTACCGATGGCGTTGAGGGCTTCATCGTCGCGGACCGTGATGTTGCGGCGCTGACGGAGCGGATGCAGCAGGTTGCGGATGATCCTGCGTTACAGGCGAGGCTTAGTGCCGCGTCGCAGGAGCGGGTGAAGCATCTGGGTGGATGGAATCAGTATGGGGATGCTTGGGACAGGCTGCTACATGAGTTGACGGGTTTGCCGCGGGATGCGGATGAGCCGGGTTACATTTTGTAGCGGCTCATGGCGACTACATCTTATATCTGCCCATTTCATCATCGTTGAGGTTTTCGAGCCAGCGGCGGAGGTCTTCTGGGGCCAGTGAGGTTGAGCCACCGCTTGCTTGCCGCGCGTGTTCGAGGAGTTGCTTGCTGACGAAGATGGGGCAGTCGCTGCGCAGCGCGAGGGCGATGGCGTCGGAGGGGCGGGCGTCGAGGGCGACGACTTCGCCGCCCTGGTCCATCCAGATGGTGGCGTGGAAGGTATCTTCGCGGAGTGCACCGACGACTACGCGGGTGACGCGGGCGTTGAGGCCGTGGATGACGTTGCGGAGAAGATCGTGCGTCATGGGACGCGGCGTTGTGGCTTTTTCTATTTCAAGAGCTATCGCGTTGGCTTCGAAGAGGCCGACCCAGATGGGGAGCACGACTTCGCCGGCGAGGTCGTTGAGGACGACGATGGGCATCTTGGTGGAGGGGTCCATCATGAGGCCGCGGATGCGTACTTCGACGTCGGGTTGCGCCGCTTCTTTGGTCTCGGGCTCGGGCTTGAAGCCGGGCAGATGCATGGTTGTTAGTTTACGCCGAGAAGCAGTGATTAGTGGTTAGGAAGTGCGGTGATACGGGCGTTTAGGGCGGCTTGAGCTATGGCGGCGGGTGATGGAAGCGACGGAGTGGATGTCGCTTCGCCGACTAAGGAGCTGGGGAAGACCTGGGTAATGCGGACGTCGATGTAGCTGCCTATTGCGGGTGTTGTGTCGCAGGAAAAGTTGACGGTTTTGTTCTGGGAGGAGCGGCCGGTGATCTGGCCTCGGGAGTTGGCTCCGTGTTCGACCATGACTTCGAGGGTCTGGTCGAGGTGGCGAGCGTAGTTGGTGCGCTGAATCTCGCGCTGGCGGGCGTTGAGGATGGCGAGGCGTTCGATCTTTACTTCTTCTGGAATGCTGTCGTGCATGTGGATGGCCGGTGTGTTGGGCCGGGGGGAATACTTGAAGCCGAAGATGGCGTCGTAGTTGACGGCTTCGAGGAGGGTGATGGTCTGCTCGAAGTCGCGGTCGGTTTCGCCGGGGAAACCGACGATGATGTCGGAGGTTAGGGAGATGTCGCGGCGGGCGGCCTTGGTCCAGGCGATGCGCTCGAGATACCAGTCGCGGGTGTACTCGCGCTGCATGGCTTTTAGGACGTCGCTGCTGCCGGACTGGACGGGCAGGTGAATGTGGTCGCAGAGCGCGGGCATGGCGTCGATGGCGTCGACGATGTCGCGGGTGAAGTGGCGCGGGTGTGAGGTGGTGAAGCGGACACGCTTGATTCCCTGCACTTCTCCGACGGCCAAGAGCAGCTCGGCGAAGGTGCGCTTGTTGCTGGGGTCGCGGTAGCTGTTGACGTTCTGGCCGAGGAGTTGGATCTCGGTGAAGCCTTGTTGGGCGATCATCTGGGCTTCGGCGAGGACGCTGGCTGAGGTGCGGCTGCGCTCTTTGCCGCGGGTGTACGGGACGACGCAGTAGGAGCAGAACTTGTCGCAGCCTTCGATGATGGTGATATAGCCGCGGTGAGGATTGGTGCGGGCGGTGAACTCGGTGTCGAAGGTTTCTTCAGTCTGGCGGTCGTCGAGGCCGGTGATGCGGGTTTCGCCGGCTTCGAGGCGCGCCAACATGCTGGGCAAGTTGCGGTAGCTGGAGGAGCCGACGACCATCGAGACGTAAGGGGCCTTGTCGAAGATCTTTTCTCCCTCCTGCTGGGCGACGCAGCCGAGGACGGCGAACTTTTTGCCTTCGCCCTGGAGTTTCTTGTACTCGTTGAGACGGTGGAAGACTTTTTGCTCGGCCTTATCGCGGATGGAGCAGGTGTTGTAGAGGATGAGGCCGGCGTCGGCTTCGTCGGGAACCTGGGCGTAGCCCTCGCGGAGGAGGGTGCCGACGACTTTCTCGGAGTCGTGGGCGTTCATCTGGCAGCCGAAGGTTTCGATGTAGAAGGTCTTGCTCATGGCAGTTACCAGTATAGGGTGTCTTCCTCAACCCTACTGGGCGATGGTGCCGGGGAGGCGCTGGGTGAGCTGGGCCTGGTAGAGGCTGGTTGGGAAGACCATGGTGCCGGAGGAGTCGATGGCGCCCTGCGGGAGGACGGTGGAGCTACCGGGGGCGGCGGTGGTCTTCTGAGTGCCGATGCAGCCGATGCACCAGTTTTCCGAGCCTGGAGGCTGCTGGATGCCGAAGGAGCCGGCGGTGGAGTTCCAGGCGACGCCCCAGCCGATGGCCCAGCCCTGACCGCTGCCTTCGTCGCCGCGGTCCCAGAGGTTGAGGGTGCCAACATTGCCGCCGGGTTTGGAGCCTACGGTGGTGTTTTCGATGAGTAGGCCGGTGGCCCAGCGCTGGTGAGGCTCGATGCTGTCGTTGCCCTCGAAGCTGCCGTTGCGGAGGACGAGCGGGCCCTGGGTTTCGCTGCTGGTGGAGAAGAAGTACATGTTGTCGGAGATGTCGGAGACGGTGTCCATGAGGATCTGGGTGGCGCCGTTGATGTAGTAGTCCTCGAACTTTGCGTCGTTAGTCTGTGTGACGGTGTGGGTTAGGGCGACGTTGGAAACTGTGATCTGCTTGCCCCAATCTTCGATGTCGATGGCCTGGAGCGGGTCCTGGGCGGTGATGTTGCGTATCCAGCCGTTGAGCACGGCGTAGGTGACGGCTACCTGATAGGAGGCCGTGGGTGGGACGAGAGTGGTGGAAGGGACGGGGGCGATGACGCGGAGGTCTTCTATGCCGACCTGCGAGATGCGGCCGGGGAAGGTGAAGGCTTCGACCGTGGCGCCGGGGACGTAAGTGGCGTTGATGGAGTCGGAGAGGGGCGAGTCGAGGGTGATCTGATTGCCGTTGATGGCGGTGATGATGCGGTCGGTCTGGAACTCGGTGTTAGAGGCGTTGATCCAGTTGCAGGTGCCTCCGCTGGCCGCGCAGCCGGTGGCGTTGGGGTCGATCTCGGCGTTACCGGCCATGTCCATGAAGGCGATCCAGGCGGTGGTGGAGGGGCGGAAGATCATGACGCTCTGCCCTACGGTGTAGACGGAGGCGCTGGAGAGGTCTAGGGTGAGCGAGCCGGCGGGGACGTAGGTGTCGGTGACGGTGGTGGTGGTGCCACCGGTATAGGTGGGGTTCGCGGAGCTGCTGCCGAGAGTGAACAGAGGGTAGGGTGTGGTGGCGGGGGGCATGGTGACGATGGTGTTGGTGGAGGCGGAGGTGCCATCGCCGCTGCCGCGCAGGACGACGCCGCTGGCTGTGAGGGTGAGGGTCTTGCTGACGGTGAAGCTGCCGGGTTCGAGCAGGACGGCTCCGCGGAGACCGGTGGTGGGGTTGAGGGTCATGGCGGAGACGGTGGCGATGGCTGCCTGGATGTTGGCGGTGTCGTCGGAGCCGGAGGGCGAGACGGTGGCTTCGACCGTGGCGGTGGGAATGGCGGTGGCGCCAGCTTCATAGCCCGCGGTGGAGAAGTCCATGATCTTGTCGCCCTGGGTGTCGAGCAGCTTGTAGGTGAGGACACCGGAGGAGTTGTAGTAGACCCACTGGCTGGCTGGGGCGGAAGGAGCGGAGAGCGTGATGGCAGCGGAGGCGGACTTGGTGGGGTCCTTGATGCTGGTGGCGGTGAGGATGACGGCTCCTGCTCCGGGAAGGCCGGCGGGGGCGTTGTAGGTGGTTGCCGCGGTGGAGGAGGCGGAGAGCGTGCCGGGGCCGGTGGTGATGGTCCAGGTGACGCCGGAGTTGGTGGAGTCGTTGGCGACGGTGGCGGTAAAGGGTTGGGTTGCGCCATCGGTGAGGGTTACTGAGGTGAGGCTGAGGGTGACGGAGATTGCGGGTGTCGCAGGAGTGGTGGTCGTGATGGGGGTCGTTGAAGAGGAGCAGCCGGCTAGGAGGGACGCTAATAAGAAGCAGCCAACTGCGGGCCGGGCGTGCGGGAATGGCTTGGCTGGCAATCGGTCTCCTCTGGTGGGGCTTGAGGACGAAGGTAGGTGGTGGGTTGTAGCGATGTCAACCAGCGCGAGGGCTTTCGTCCCACAGAGCAGGACGGGCTAGCCGCGTTCGTAGTGGAAGAGGAGTTCCTGCTCGCTGGCGACGGGGATGCCGTTGCGGGTGGCAGGATGGAAGGTCCATTGCTGGATGGTGGCGAGGACGGTCTCGTCGACGCCGTGGCCGAGGCCGCGGTTGAGGGTGTAGCTGGCGATGCGACCGGTGGGGTCGATGACGATGTCTACGATGACGTCGCCGCGGGTACCGGCGGGGAGGGCGGCGAGGTCAGGATGCGGCGGCGGATGGATAAGGACGGAGGCGATCTTGATGTCGCCATCGCCGAAGGTGTCGGTGCCGGCGTTGGCGGCGGGGGTGGTGGAGGCCGTGGTCGAGATCGAGGGAGCCGCGATGGAGGGCGGCAGCGTGGGTGTGGGGATTTGAAGACGGCTGGGCGCTGGTTTGGGGGTCTGCGCGGGGGCGGCTGGAGAACTGTGGCCAGGGTTGTAGGTGAGGAGAAGGCTGTGGCCGGTGAGGTCTCCGGTGCGCTGGGTGGCCTTGAGGATGGTTGGGCGGTGGAGAAGAAGGAGGCCGAGTACTGCCAGGTGGAGCGCGAGGGAGAGCGAGAGCCAGCGGCTGCCGCTCAGATCAAAGAGCGCGGAGGTGGGTTGATCTCGCTGCGAGGCGCTGAGCATCGTGAGGTGCTCCTGACTCCAAGGTACAGGCTCCATTATAAATGGAGCGAGACAACCTGCTCGGGCTAGGTGCCGTTGTTGATGAACGTGCAACTATCCACGTTCGCGGTACTGGTCGTCGCCAAATACACTGAACCACCGGAATCGCCAGCCTGCATCTCGACCATGGTTGCGGGACACGCGCGTGCGGGCAGTCCCTTGGGAAAGAGCAACGCATTGGGTACGACATTGAATGGGTTGGTAACGCCGTCGTTGGTGATGGTGACGTTCAACATGCCATCCACCATGATTCCCTCTTTGACCTGGGCGGAGAGGATGCCTGTGCCGTTGTTGGTGTAGGTGGGACCCTCGCCGGATTGGGAGCCGGAACACGTAGCATCGGCCAAACGCGGGGCGGCGAAGAACGGGCGGCCGCCGGCCATGATGCCGAAGTCGAAGCTGGTGTATGGGCCCGTCCAGAAGGTGTTATTGGTGAAGGTGGTGCCGGCAAAGCAGGGGTACTGCTGTCCGGTCCCGGGAGTGTTGTTTCCGTTGACTACGGGGCCGGTAAAGGTGATGGCGGTAATGTTGTCGGTGGCGATCGGCGCGTTCATTGAATTCCCCGCAGAAACAATCGTGTTCCCGGTAATGGTCGAATCCTGCGTGGTGCCCGCGACCGCAGTCCCAAAGATCACAATCGCAATGTCAGCCATATCGACGATCGAATTGTTGGTGATCGTAAGATTTTCGCAGTACATGGTCATGCCATCCGCCGTCGCACTGAAACCATGTGTCACGGAGTAGCCCGTCAGCAGGTTTCCGGAGATGGTCTGCTTGCTGCACGGGTGAGCGTCGGTGACGCCCTCCGAAGCGAAGTTCGAGCCCACGCTGGGATCGCTGCTCTTGTTGTTGCTGACCAGGGTCCCGGTTCCACCGAGCGTATCGACGTTGGCGCCTCCGCTGCTCCCGACGATAGGGCGCTGGCCGTCAATCCAGACACTGGCCAGCGTGGCGCCGCCTGTCACCTGGACTACCGCTGTCGTATACGAAGCGGAGCGCACCAGGCGGGCCATCTGGGTGTAGTTGTTGGGCGGCGGCGTGCCGCTGGTCTCGAGCGTGACCCCCGCCGGAATGACGAGTGTTGCGGGAACGGGAATCATCGCTGCCTGGGCGAGGAGCACCGTTGAGCCGGACTTAGCCGCGCTCAAGGCGCTCACCAACGTCGCATAAGTGCTGATGCCGCTGCTGAGGAGATTGAGAGTAGGCGCGGGTGTGGTCCCGAAGCTGTAATCGGGGTTGTAGACATTCGTTACCGCTGTCGATCCTACCGTCAACTGCCATTGGTTTGTCGATGTACATATTGTGGCTGCATCGCTGGTGAACTCCGCCCCCGTATACAGGCTGGCCGCCAGGTTCGCCGGCGTGGTGCCCGCATTCAGTTGGGACTCATACGTGGTCAGCTCTGTAGAAGACGGATCCCTGTTCAGAACCGCGCGTACGATTGCCATCACCTGCGATTGCGTATCGGGATTCGCGGTCTTGAACTCGGCTGTATCGAAGAAGGTCTTCGACGCAATGCCGATGGTCTCCATCGCGCTGACCGAGCAGCCGCTGGTGGCCAGTGAACCTGTGGCTGTGGGGGAACCGACAAACGTCTGCCATCCCGCCTGATCGGGCGCACGTCCGAGTGCCTCCGTATAGAGCTTGGCGATGTACTGGGTTGGAATGTACGAACTTAGTTTGGCCGTCGCCGGAATCGGAATCTCAGGGGTCGCCGTCGCCTGGTTCGACGCCGCGGATTCCACTCCCGCAGTGACTTCGGTGACCACGAAATAGTAGGCCGTCTCGTTGGTCAGCCCAGCCTGGGTGTAGGCGGCGCCGGTGAGGCTTCCGACTTTGGTCCCGTTCGCTGGGGTCACGCCCGCGGCGGTGGAGTAGTACAGGTTGTAGGACGCTGCTCCCGTGACGGCATTCCAGGCCAACTGGACCTGCCCATTTCCTGCGGTCGCCGTCAAGGCGGCCGGTGTCTGTGGCGTAATCGTTGCAGGCGTTGCCGCCGGGGTTACAGAGCTTGAGCAGCCGCTAAGCAGCAGCGCACAAAACCCAATCAGCCCCAACGCCTGGGCTGGTCTTGCAACGAATACTGACATCAATCTACTCCCGGGAATTTCCATGACCTTGCTGCCGCTCTCGCAGGGCGAGCGCTGATGGCCAAATTACAATAGAGAATTCATTTCCGATTCGCCGAGGATGGTAGAGAGCTTGAGGTTGGTTTGTCAATCAAGTGGATTGCATTTGAGGGGGTTTGGTAGCGTTACCGGGGCTCGAACCCGGACTCTTCGCCTTGAGAGGGCGACGTGTTAACCAGTTACACCATAACGCCACGGTGCGGAGGGGATTCCGCTGCGACTTTGTCAGTATAGCAAAGGGTGAGCGAAGTGCAGAAGCAGATTCCCTGCGGGAATGACAGAAAGAAAAGCAAAAGCAACTACAAAGACAAAAGCCAATACAGGGGTCCTTCGCTGCGCTCAGGATGACGGCGAAAAGAAGATGCTAAAGGCCCAGTTTTTTGACTTCGTCGTTGTAGTACTTGCGGTAGAGGATGTCCCATTCCTGGGAGCCTTCGACGATGATCTTGCGCTGGGAGGAGATCTTCATGCGGGCGGCGGCGTCGATTCTGGTCTCTTCCATGAGGAGCTTGGTGAGGGCCTTGCGGGCCTCCTGGCGGATCATGTTGCGCTCTTCGAGGAAGTCGACTTCGTCGATCTCGGCGAGGGTGTCGGCGACGACGTGGGCGAGCTTGTTGAGCTTGTCGTCGGTGATGCGCATGGTCTGGGTGGCGGGTTTGGCGAAGTCGCGAGGGGCGGCCATTAGAGCACCGCCTTGTACTTGCGGGCGAGTTCCTGCTTCACCTTTTTGAACATTTCGGGGTAGCTGGCGCCGGTCTTGAGCATGTCGTCCTGGAAGGCTTCGAGGATGACGCGGACCTCGTCGTTGATGCGGTCTTCGAGGGAGAGCTCTTCGATGAGGCCGGCGGTGACGCGCTCGTTGACGATTGCGGGTTTGTCAGTCTTGATCATCTTCGCGGCGACCAGATGCTTTGTGGTCTGGCGCGCGAGATAGCCTACGTAGTCTTTCGAAAAAATCATGGTCTGGAAAAGGTTAGCACGTAGAGAGGGTTCAGGGCCCAGGGTCCAGGGTTCAGAGCGAGAGATCAGAGTTGAGGTTGAGGGAGGAAAGCGCGTAGCTTCGGTATCTGCGAGAATGGTGGTCTATGCATTTGGATGATTTGGCTGTAGTAAAAGACGATATGGTGGCGTTCATCGCCGGGCACGGGATGCGGCGGATGAATGGGTATGTGCCCGAAGATGTCCCGACCGTGGTGTTTGAGGACGACGACAGCGACGGGTGGAAGGACTTTGTGGAACATGCGAAGTCGGCCAATGCGCCGTTTCTGACCATGAGCGAGGTGGTGCTTGAACCTGAGGATGTGGCCACGTTGATCGGGCAGGTGCGCGATCAGAACTATCCAGACCATGACGTGGTGGAGCTGGAAGAGGCTCAGGGGCTGACGCAGCATGTGGGCAAGACCGGGTATCTGCAGCTGGGGTTTGCGCACGGCGGCGTGATGTTTCTGTATGAGACGGCGACGGAGTGGTACGACACATTCCAGGAGTTGATGGAGTCGGTAGGCGATTTAGGGCAGATCATCGTCGACGACACGGACGAGGATTAGGGGCTGAGGGGATGCCGGACGTGGAGTGGGTGGTTTCGGCGCGGGATTCTGAACTGGCGAGGAAGTTGGCGGGAGAGTTGGGGCTTCCGGTAGCGATCGCTTCCCTGCTGGTGGGGCGTGGGATAGAGACGGTTGCGGCAGCGAAGGATTTTCTGCGGCCTTCGGTGGAGCAGTTGCACGATCCGTATCTGATGCTGGGCATGGAGAAGGCCGTGGCGCGGCTGCGAGCGGCGTTGCTGGGCGGTGAGCCGGTGCTGATATATGGGGATTATGACGTCGATGGGACGGTGGCTACGGTTCTGTTGAAGACGGCGGCTGAACGAGCGGCGACTATGTTGGGCGTGGCTGCGGATATTCGATATCACATACCGCACCGGATTCGCGAAGGCTATGGGATGACAGAGTCGCGGATTGCCGGCGCGGCGGCTGAGGGTGTGCGGCTGGTGATCAGCGTGGATACGGGGATTCGGGCGTTTGCGGCGGCGGCTGAGGCGAAGCGGGTGGGGCTGGATTTGATCGTGACCGACCATCATCTGCCGGATGGGGTGGAGGGTATTCCGAAGGCGGCTGCGGTGTTGAATCCGAACCAGCCGGGGTGTGGGTATCCGTATAAACAGCTTTGCGGGGCGGCGGTGGCGTTCAAGCTGGCGCAGGCGTTGCTGGAGAGTGCGGCGAAGGACGATGCAGAACGGGAGCGATTGCGGGAGAAGACGCTTCCCTCTTTTTTGAAGCTGCTGGCGATTGCTACGATTGCGGATGCGGTGCCGCTGACGGGCGAGAACCGCGTGATTGCGGCGGTCGGGTTGGTGGAGCTGCGGAAGCCGTCGCAGGCGGGGCTGAAGGAGTTGATGGAGTTGGCGCAGATTGATTCGTCGCGGCCAATTTCGGCGATGGATGTGGGTTTCAGGCTGGCGCCGAGGATCAATGCCGCCGGGCGGATGGATATTGCCAGCGATGTGGTGGAGCTGTTTCTGGAGAAGGATGCGGCGGTGGCTCGCGGGCTGGCGGAGAAGCTGCATCGGCTGAATGACGAGCGGCGGGCGACCGAGGCGGAGGCGCTGCGAGAGATCGAGGCACGGCTCGAGGCGATGGCGGAGCTGGAGGCCTGCCTGGTACTGGACGATGCGGCGTGGCACCGCGGGGTGATTGGGATTCTGGCGTCGCGGGTGGTGGACCGGACGGGTAAACCGGCGCTTGTGCTGGCGCATGAGGATGGGGTGGCTTATGGATCGGGGAGATCGGTGGCGGGATTTCATTTGCTGGATGCACTTACGGCGATAGATGTTGAGGGCAAGTTGTTTACGCGATTTGGGGGACATGCCCATGCAGTGGGGTTTTCGCTGGCTTCGGAGCGGGTGGCGGAGCTGCGGGAGCGGATGGTGCGGTATGCGGAGTTGCAGGGTGGAGGCGAGGCCGTCGAAGTGCTGGAGTGCGATGCGGCGTTGCGGCTGGGGGAGATTACGCCGGTTTTCTTGCAGACGCTGGAGCAGCTGGGGCCTTTTGGGAATGGGAATGCGGAGCCGGTGTTCGTGAGCGAAGGAGTGCGGCTGGCGGCGGCGCCGAAGGTGGTAAAGGAGCGGCATTTGCGGGTAGCTGTGGAGGACACGGACGGGGCGCGGTTTGGCGGGATGGCGTGGGGACGGCGTGTCGACTGGGCGGCGCGGGCCCGGGAGGAAGGTTGGGTGGAGGGTAACCTGGTGGATGTTGCGTATCGGCTGCATCGGAACTGGCATCCGGATTTTGGGGGATGGGAGCTGGAAGTGGTGGGGATGCGTGGGGCGGAGGTAGAAGCAAACGAAGCAGGTCCTTCGCTGCGCACAGGATGACAATTTGTTTAACCGGGGGATGTCATCCCCAATTCAGGGTGACAATTCAAGAGGGTCAACTTTCGAGCCGGGCCGGGGTTGGAACCTCGTAAAGCACTGGTGTGAAAAGTTTTGCTTCGCCGGGCCCTGATGGTGCGTCTTATATACTGACTTTTTGCTTATGGCCCAACAAGAATCAGGAAGATCGCGCGGTTGGATAGGTGGCGTTGCCGCGCTGGCAGCCTGTGTCGTGCTGTTTTTGGTGGTACGCAGCATGACCCATGGCAAGGTGACCGTGCGGGTGGCGGCGGTCGAGTACCAGGACATCCGGAGCACGGTTTCGACCAATGGGAAGGTGGAGTCGGTGTCGGATTACCAGGCATCGGCGATGATGCCGGGGACGGTGACGAAGCTGTTTGTGGAGGTCGGGCAGAAGGTTTCAGCCGGGCAGGAGCTGATCCGGATGGACGACAGCGACCAATTGAGCCGGGTAGCTTCGGCGCAAGCCAACGTGGCGGCGGCGGAAGCGACGCTGCAAAATATGAAGCGCGGCGGCACGACGGCAGAGACTTTGAGCGCGAGCAACGATCTCCAGGCGGCGCAGCTCCAGAAACAGCAGGCAGCGTCGGCTTTGACGTCCCTGCGGAACCTGGAGGCCAAGGGTGCGGCTTCGGCCAATGAGGTTGTGGCCGCGCAGCAGAAGCTACAGGATGCGGAGACGCGTTTGGCGGCGGTGCAGTCGCGGCGCACCGGAACGTACGGGGCGAGCGATCTTGTGACCCAGGAGGCCCAGGTTGCGCAGGCGCGGATCGCGTTGCAGGCGGCGGAGAGCGCGCTGGGCGGGGTAGATATACGGTCACCGATGGCGGGAACGGTGTATTCGGTGCCGGTGCAGGAGCATGACTTTGTGCCGGGTGGCGGAGTGCTGCTGAATGTCGCCGACCTGACGCGGCTGCATGTGCGGGCGTTCTTCGATGAACCTGAGATTGGGAAGCTTGCCGTGGGGCAGCCGGTGAAGATTGTGTGGGACGCCAAGCCGGGCGAGTCGTGGCATGGGCACATCCTGCAAGCGCCGGCGACGATCATCCCTTACGGGACGCGGAACATCGGGGAGTGCGTGATTTCGGTGGACGATGCGCAGGACGACCTGCTGCCGAATACCAATGTCACGGTCACGGTGATCACCAAGGAAAAGGCCCATGTGCTGAGCGTTCCGCGCGAGGCGCTGCATACCGCGGGGCAAAGCGATTTCGTCTACAAGGTGGTGAACGGACGGCTGCTCAAGACGCCGGTGCAACTGGGGGTCGTGAACCTGACGCAGGTGGAGATTACCGGAGGCCTGGTGGAGGGGGATACGGTGGCTCTGGATGCAACGACCGAGGCCGAGCTGCGGGACGGGCTCGAGGTAAAGGCACAACCTTAGATGGGACACATACGGCAGCAGAAGCTGTTCTTCGCGCTTGTGGGAGTGCTGTTGCTGGCGGCTGTTCCCTGCTTTGCCGAAGTGACGACGCCGAAGCGGCCGGTTGCCAATCCCCTGGCTGAGAGTGAGCGGACGTTGATGCAGGGCCGTGGGGACGATGCCGTCGCCATGCTGCGAACGATTCTTACCGCGAACCCGAAGAACGACCAGGCGCACCTACTGCTGTGCCGGGCGTTTTATGCGGAAGAGCTGGCCGATGCGGCGGTGAGCGAGTGCGAGGCTGCACTGGTTTCTCTGAGCAACGACAGTAAGGCGCAGGATTGGATGGGACGCGCGTACGGACTGAAGGCCGACCGTTCGGGGCCGCTGGCGGGTTACAAACTTGCGGCAAAGGTCAGGGTTGCGTTTGAGACTGCCGTGCAGCTCGATCCAAAGAACCGCGATGCGGTGAACGATCTGAGCGAGTATTACGTGGGCGCGCCGTCGATCCTCGGGGGCGGGGTGGATAAGGCGGCGGAGCTGGCGACGCGGGTGGAAGCGCAGCTTCCGCAGGAGGCGCACCGGATTCGCGGGCTGGTGGCGGAGAAGGAACGGGATTTTGGGACGGCGGAGCGGGAGTTCAAGGCCGCGGTCGCAGAGGGTGGACACCCCAATGCGTGGACCGACCTGGGGCACTTCTACTATCGCCGCGAGGAGAAGGACCAGGCCGTGGAGGCGCTGCGGAAGGCGCTGGAAGCGGACAAGACACACGACGAATCGCTGGTGGATGTGGCGAGCATTCTAAGCAAGATGAAGCGCGAGGAGGGATTGGCGGAGCAGGCGCTGCGGGATTATCTGGCGTCGAACGCGAAAACGGATGATGAGCCGGCGTTCAAGGCGCATGTGGAACTGGGGAAGTTGCTGGAGAGCGATGGCAACAAGGCCGGGGCGCAGGCGGAGTTTGAGAGTGCGCTGGCTTTGGCGAAGGATTATGCTCCGGCCAAGAAGGCGATCCAGCATTAGGAATGCCAAAGAGAAGTGGTTGCATCGTAAGGTAGTGCAGGAGAGAGATTTGCGGAGCGGAATGAAGCGAATGCGGGGGCTGAAGGGATTGGCGGCGGCGGCCATGCTGATGGCATCGTGCGCCTCTGCGCAAATTTCGTTGAGCGCGGCGGTGGATCTGGCGCTGCGGAACGATCCCAAGGTGAAGGCGGCGCAGGCCGATGTGGATAAGGCAAGGGCCGCGTTGGCGGAGGCGAATGCGGCGTATATTCCCAGTGTCTCGGTGGCGGGCGGCTACGGAGCGGCGACCGGTGTTCCGCTGAATCTGCCGGTGGTGTTCAGCCTCTCCAGCCAGTCTCTGCTGTTCAACTTCTCGCAGCGGGACAACCTGCGGGCGGCGAATGCGGCGGTGGAGTCGGCGAAGCTGGCCCTGGAGGAGATGCGGGAGAAGGTGTCGGAAGATGTTGTGGAGACGTATCTCGACCTGGACAACGCCCAGCAACGGGATGCGGTGAAGAAGCAGGCTTACGGCTATGCGACGCGGCTGGTGAGGATTGTGAACGACCGCTATGACGCGGGGCAGGACACCCGGCTGCAACTGCTGGAAGCCAAGCACACAGCGGCCCAGATGAACTGGAACCAGCTCCACGAAGAGGATGAGGTGGCGACGCTGGCCGAGCACCTGCTGTTCCTGGTGGGGATTCCGGGAGACCATATCGAGACGATTCCGAGTTCGATTCCGGCGATGCCTGACCTGCATACAGCGGTGGCGAACGAGAGCGACAGCGCAGGGGTCCGGGCGGCGGAGGCCAGCGCCAGGAGCAAGCAGGAGGTCGCCTTCGGGGAACGGCGGTATGCACTGCGGCCGCAGATCGGGTTCGGGGCCAACTACAGCCGCATTACGACCACGCATACCAGCTACACGACGTACTATCCGGCGTTTTTGAATAAACATAGCGACAATGCGCTTTCGGTGGGCATCCAGATCCAGATTCCTCTGTTCGACCGGGGGCACGACGAACGCGCGCACCAGGCCGCGGCGGAGGCCAGCCGGGCGCGGTTTACCGCCGAGGATGAACGCAACCAGTTTCTGGAAGGCCGGTTCAAGTTGCGGCACAGCCTGGAGGAACTGAATGCAGGGGTCGACGTGGCGCAGACGGCGAGCGAGCTATCGAAGGCGCAGCTGGAGGCTGTGGAGGCGCAGTTGACGGCCAGCGCGAGCGATCCCGACCGGCCGCAGATGACTCCCAAGGATGAGCAGAACGCTCGCCTGCAACAGAGCCAGAAGGAGATCGACCTACTGAATGCGCAGCAGCAGATGAACCAGGCTGAGGTGAATTTGTTGCGGCAGACCGGGCAGTTGGACGGGTGGATCAAGACATCACTGGCGCTGCCTGTGAGTATCTCGCCTACAGCAGCCAAGCCGTAGCACAGGCAGGTGGGTTGTGCGGCAAAGAATGCGAATCCGGCTGCACCGGGGATGGTGCAGCGAGCGCGCCAGGCGGAGAGCCCTCCACAGGCACATGAGGGGGACAAAGTGCTAAAATCGAGGTACTGACATGACGCTAAAAACCCTGCTCCTGAACCCGCCTTCCTTTGAAAACTTCGATGGGGGCGCAAGCTCCCGCTGGCCCGCTACGCGTGAGATCGAGTCGTACTGGTACCCGGTGTGGCTGGCTTATCCGGCCGGGATGCTGGAGGGGTCGAAGCTGCTGGACGCTCCGCCGCACCACGTGAGCGCGGAGCAGACGATCGAGATGGCGAAGGACTTTGAGTTTCTCGTACTGTTCACCTCGACGGTGGGCTGGGCGGGCGACCATGGGCTGGCTCGGGCGATCAAGGCTGCGAACCCGACGATCAAGATTTGTTTTGTGGGGCCGCCGGTGACGACCGACCCGGACCGCGCGCTGAATGAGTGCGAGGTGCTGGACTTTGTGTGCCGGCGCGAGTTCGACTTCTCCGTGGTGGAGTTTGCCAATGGCAAGCCGCTGCATGAGATTCTCGGGATCAGCTACAAGGATGCGAACGGGGTGATTCAGCATAACCCGGACCGTCCGCAGGTGGAAGACCTGGATGCGATGCCGTGGGCGACGAAGATCTACAAGCGCGATATGGACGTGACGAAGTACAACGTGCCGTTCCTGCTGCATCCGTATATTTCGCTGTACTCGACGCGTGGATGCCCGGCGCAGTGCACGTTCTGCCTATGGCCGCAGACGCTGAGCGGCCATGCGTGGCGCAAGCGGTCTTCCGATGACGTTGCCGCTGAGATGGCGTGGGCGAAGGAGAACTTCCCGTTTGTGAAGGAGTTCTTCTTCGACGACGATACGTTCAACATTCAAAAAGTCCGCACGATTGAGCTGTGCGAGAAGCTGAAGCCGCTGGGCATTACGTGGAGTTGCACCTCGCGCGTGACCACCGACCGCGACACGCTGAAGGCGATGAAGGAAGCCGGCTGCCGGTTGCTGATCGTTGGGTTTGAGTCGGGCGATCCGCAGATTCTGAAGAACATCAAGAAGGGTGCGACGGTTGAACGTGCGCGGGACTTCGTGAAGGACTGCCACGATCTTGGGTTGGTGATCCATGCGGACTTTATTCTCGGCCTGCCGGGCGAGACGCGGGAGTCGATCCGCAACACGATCAACTTTGCCAAGACGCTGGACTGCGAGACGATCCAGGTGTCGGTGGCCCATGCGTATCCGGGCACGGAGTTCTATGACTATGCCAAGCGCAATGGGTTTATCACCAACGAGATCATGAACGATACCGGTGGGCACCAGATGGCGCACATTGAGTATCCGGGGCTGCCGACCGAGTATGTGATGGAGATGGTGCACAAGTTCTACGACGAGTACTATTTCCGCCCTAAGGCCGCGTTCCGCGTGGTGTGGAAGGCGATTGTGAACCGCGACGTGCCGCGGCTTTATGTCGAGGCGAAGAGCTTTATGAAGCTGCGGTCGCAGCGGAATAAGGCGTCGCGGGCGAAGAAGGAAGAGAATGCTTTGAAGGCGCAGGAATCTGTGAGCATGAACGCGTAAGTTGCTCCTGAGTCGTAAGTAAGAAAAGGCCAGACCGGCGAGGTCTGGCCTTTTCTCTTGCCGGCTTGACGTGGTTGGCCTACCGTATTACTTTTTAGAGAAAGTAAGGAGGGCTTCCATGACCACGAGCTTGACTGTAAAGGGACAGACGACCGTGCCCAAAGAGGTGCGGGAACGTTTGAAGCTGAAGCCTGGTGGGAAGATCAAGTGGTTCTTCGATGCGCACGGTGGTGTGGTGGTTCTTCCTGTACGGCCTGCGAGTGCGCTACGCGGGATCATCAAGTACAGCGGGCCTCCCGTGAGCATTGAGGACATGGATCCTGCGAACTTTGGCAGATTGCGGTCTCGGCGGAAGGCAGCAAAGTAGCCGTGATAGGCTTGGACACGAATGTCGTCCTGCGTCGTCTGCTGCAAGACGATGCGACACAATCTGCAATTGCGAATCGATTGTTCAACCGTGCGGCGATGCGCGATGGCGATCCATGCTTCATCAGCCTGACCACGATACTTGAAACCGTGTGGGTACTCCGGAGCCGCTATCGGCTGCCGGTCAATGTGGTGGCCCAGGCAGTGCAAACATTGCTTTCAACCGAAGGCGTCATCGTTCAGAACGAGCGTGAAGTTTTCGCCGCCATGCGGCTAATGCGGGAAGGAGCGGGGTCTTTTGAGGACGCACTTATCGGCCAACTCGGGGTGTGGATTGGCTGCGAGACGACTTTGACGTTCGATAAGAAAGCGGTGGCTCTGCCAGGATTCAAGCCTGCATGAAGTGCAAGGCGAGAGGAAAGATACACGCTCGCAAAAGACACGTAAAATAGAAAGGTGTCGCACCGCCTTAAGCCAGCACAGTACGCCATTCTTGTTGCCGTGATGCTGACCGCGTCGGTGGGCGATACGTTTCTCTCGCATGGGATGAACCAGGTGGGGGTGGTGGATGTGCATCACCTGGGGTTGCTGTTTGGGGCGTTCAAGAACGTTTGGATCCTTGGCGGGATCGCGTTGTTGATCGGTTTTTTTGCCTGCTATCTGACCGCGTTGAGCTGGGCGGATCTGACGTTCCTGATGCCGGCGACGGCGTTTGGGTATGTGATTGTCGCGCTGTTGAGCCGGTTCTGGCTGCATGAGCATCTGTCGATCTGGCGGTGGCTTGGGATCGTGATGATCGTGTGCGGGGTGGGGTTCATGGCCAATGGGCCGTCGCGGACGGAGCATCCCAAGCTGGATGTGATGGACTCGGGGGTGGGGCGATGATCGCATCTACATTGCTGACATGGAGCTGCATCCTGGGGGTTGCGGCGCTGGCCGTGACAGGCGAGGTGCTGACGGCGGCGGCGCTGCGCAAAATCGGCGACTTCGACGAGATCCGCGCCGTGAGCGGGATGCGCGGGGCGATCCTGGCGGTGGTGAGCAGCCCGATCTTCTTCCTGGGCTCGCTGGCGATGATGCTGAACTTCTTTATGATGCTGTACACGTTAAGCGTGGCGGAGGTTTCGCTGGTGGCGCCGGCGACGGCTTCTTTGACGTACATCGGGAATGCGTTTGCGGCGAAGATTTTTTTGCACGAGAATGTCGACCGGCGGCGGTGGCTGGCGGCGGGGTTTGTGGTGGTGGGTGTGATTTTGTTGGCGCACTAGCCAGTCCCAGGGGCTGAAGCCCTAGTTCTTTGGCGATGCGAATGTC
>Ga0302316_10001001_pt1 | contig 23346 bp, 18 predicted proteins | sample III_Palsa_N3_2_FD_200456 | JGI IMG/M metagenome (GOLD analysis project Ga0302316, IMG submission 200456) | Peat permafrost microbial communities from Stordalen Mire near Abisko, Sweden - III_Palsa_N3_2 | ecosystem: Environmental > Terrestrial > Soil > Palsa > Peat permafrost | place: Sweden...
GTGATCATCCCGGCACTCGGCGGCAACACCGGCAGCCTGCTGGCCACGCTGGTGCCGGCCATCCTCAAGGCGGTGGTCGTGCTGGCGGTGCTGCTCTCGGGCGGGCAAAAGGTGATGCGCTGGTGGCTGACGGTGATCTCGCGGCGCAAGAGCGACGAGCTGTTCATGCTGAGCCTGCTGGGCGTGACGCTGGGCATGGCGGCGCTCACGGAGCTGGCCGGGCTGTCGCTGGCCCTCGGCGCCTTCGTGGCCGGCATGCTGATCGCCGAGACCGAATACAAGCACCAGGTGGAGACGGACATCCGGCCGTTCCACGACGTGCTGCTGGGGCTGTTCTTCATCACGATCGGCATGAAGCTCGACTGGCACACGCTGGCCGACGAATGGGTACTGGTGATCGTGCTCACCACGCTGCCCATCCTCGCCAAGGCCGCGCTGGTGGCCGGCCTGGCCCGCATCTTCGGCAGCGCCCCGGGCGTGGCGTTGCGCACCGGCCTGTACCTGGCCCAGGCCGGCGAGTTCGGCTTCGTGCTGCTGAGCCTGGGCACCGACCACCACGTGCTGCCCGAGCGCTGGGTGGCCCCGGTGCTGGCCAGCATGGTGCTGTCGATGCTCGCCTCGCCGTTCCTGATCCTGTACGCCAACCGCATCGTGATGAAGCTGGCCAGCAGCGACTGGCTGATGCAGTCGGTGGCGCTGACCACCATCGCCAAGCGCGCGATCACCGCCGAGAAGCACGTGATCATCTGCGGCTATGGCCGCTCGGGCCAGAACCTGGCGCGCATGCTGGAGGTGGAACGCATCCCGTACATGGCGCTGGACCTGGACCCCGACCGCGTGCGCCAGGCCGTCGCCGCCGGCCAGAACGTCGTCTTCGGCGACGCGGCCCGGCTCTCCAGCCTGATGGCGGCCGGCCTCGCGCGCGCCAGTGCCGTGGTGGTCAGCTATCACGACACGCCGTCGGCGCTGAAGGTACTGCACCTCGTGCAGACACATGCGCCGCGGGTACCGGTGGTGGTACGCACGATCGACGACACCGACCTGGAGGCACTGCGCGCCGCCGGCGCCACCGAGGTAGTGCCCGAGGCCATCGAAGGATCGCTGATGCTGGCCTCGCACGCGCTGGCGCTGGTGGGCGTGCCGATGCGCCGCGTGATCCGCCTCGCGCGCGACGCACGAGATGCGCGCTACGGCCTGCTGCGCGGCTTCTTCCATGGCGCCGACGACGACGGCGCCGGCGAACAGCAGGTGCGCCTGGCCAGCGTCACGATTCCCGCGAATGCCACGTCAGCCGGCAAGACGCTGGGCGAGACCGGCGTCGAAGGCGATGGCGTGCACGTGGTCTCGCTGCGGCTGTCGAACGGCCACGTGCTGCAGCCCAATCTGGATCAGCGACTGGCTGCCGGCGACACGCTGGTGCTGGCCGGCATGCCGGAGCCGCTCAAGGGGGCGGAGGAGAAGTTGACGACTGGCGCCTGAAGGCCGGCAGCTTGGGTCAGGCGACCGGCGTACCGCGCTCGAGCGTGCCGCGCATGCGCTCGGCCATCACGGCGCCGGAGGCGCGCAGGATCTCGTAGGCAAGCTCGGGCTGGCTCGCCAGCATCTCGTCCAGGCGCGGACGGCTCAGGGCCCACACGACGCTGGGCGCGATGGCATCGACCTGCGCCATGCGCATCGTCTCGCCGAACAGCGCCGGTTCGCCGACGATCGCGCCGGCGCGCAACAGCGCGATCTTGGCGGCCGACGTGGCCGTGCCACGCACGTAGACCTGCAACGTGCCGGACTCCAGGAAGTACATCGTGCGATCGGAATCGCCCTGGTAGATCAGGACGTCGCCGCCCTTCATGTCGCGCCGGATCAGGTACGAGCCCACCACACGCCAGTTTTCCGGAGAAAAGCGCGGCCGGAACGCGTCGTACGCGTTCAGCGTGTGGATGGCCTGGACCAGATTTGAAACGTTCATTCTCGAATCCTCAGCGAGGGCGCCACACCCTGCAGCGAGTCATGGCGGCCCATCGTGCCCGTTGACGGGCATTTGACACCGATTGTCACGTCCCAACCTGAGGACGGCAAGGCAAAGCGCAACGTCCGTCGGGGGAGGGGCCCCGTCTGTCGCGTCCGTGGGACGAGATCGACCCTCAATCGCCGGGGGACGGATGGACTCCGCACGCGGAAACAGCGCAGGCGGAGGCCATCACTTTCCGATGCAGAACCGCCCGAAAATTTCCCCCAGCAAGTCGTCCGCCGTGAACTGCCCGGTGATCTCGCCGAGCGCCCCGTGGGCCAGGCGCAATTCTTCCGCGAACAGGTCCAGCGCGGCGTCGCGTTGATCGGCGTGCGACTGCGCCAGCTGCAGGTGTTCGTCCGTGCGCGCCAGCGCCTCCACGTGGCGCGTGCGCGCGATGAAGACGCCGTCGGGCACGTGGGTGGCGCCGGCGCGTTCGAGCAGCGCGTCGCGCAGCGCGTCGAGGCCTGCACCGGTCTGGGCGGACAGCGCGAGCGCGCCTTTGGGCAGCGCGTGGTCGGGCGCCAGGTCGCGCTTGTTGAAGACGTGCAGCGGCTCGGCCGCGTGGGCGCGGGCGAGGTCGGCAGCGATCGCGGCGTCATCGGCCTGCGCCTGCGGGTCGTCCGCTCGGCTCAGGTCGTGCAGGAACAGCACGGCGTCGGCATCGGCGATCGCCTGCCAGCTGCGTTCGATACCGATGCGCTCCACCTCGTCGCTCGAATCGCGCAGGCCCGCGGTGTCGATCACGTGCACGGGCACGCCGTGGATCTGGATCGTCTCGGTGATGCGGTCGCGCGTGGTGCCCGCGATCGGCGTGACGATGGCCAGCTCGGCGCCGGCCAGGGCGTTCAGCAGCGAGCTCTTGCCGACGTTGGGCGCGCCCGCGAGCACGACGCGCAGGCCCTCGCGCAACAGCGCGCCCTGGCGCGCGCGCAGCATCACGGCGTCGAGCTGGGCGCGGATGTCGGCGAGCTGCTTTCGCGCGCCGGCGCGCTCGAGGAAGTCGATCTCCTCTTCCGGGAAGTCGAGCGTGGCCTCGACCAGCATGCGCAGGTGCACGATGCGCTGCGCCAGGCCGTCGATCTCCTTGGAGAACGCGCCGGCCAGCGAGCGGCCGGCCGACCGCGCGGCGGCCTCGGTGCTGGCGTCGATCAGGTCGGCCACGGCTTCGGCCTGGGCCAGGTCCAGCTTGTCGTTGAAGAACGCGCGCGCCGTGAACTCACCGGGGTTCGCGATGCGCAGGCCCATGCTTCGGCCCGCCTCCAGGCAACGCGCCAGGATCAACTGCAGCATCACCGGGCCGCCGTGGGCCTGCAGTTCCAGCACGTCCTCGCCGGTGTACGAATGGGGGGCGGGGAAATGCAGCGCGAGGCCCTGGTCCAGCGCCTGGCCTTGAGCGTCCAGGATGGGCCCGTAGTGCGCCACGCGTGGCGTCAGCGGCTTCGCGCACAACGCGGCGATCAGCGTGGACAGGTCGCGGCCCGACGCCCGCACGATGCCCACCGCACCGCGGCCGGGGGCCGTGGCGATCGCGACGATCGGGTCGTTCAGGTGGGCGAGGATGGTGGCGGTGTTCATCTCGCGGTCATTGTCGCGCGACCCGCCTGAAGCGGTCGCCCCAATGGAAAACGCCGCGATCGGTGCAAGCTCTGCTTGCACCGATCGCGGCGCCTGTCGTTCGCCGTGGGGGGCGCGTCAGCCCTTGACGATCTTCGCGTCCGTGACCTTGGGCGCCTTCGGCTTGCCGCCGTTGATCTGGCGGTTGATCAGCCACTGCTGCACGATCGTGAGTGTGTTGTTCGTCACCCAGTACAGCGTCAAGCCGGCCGGGAACGAGAACAGCGCGGCGCTGAAAGCGAGCGGCATCAGCCACATCATCTTGGCCTGCATCGGATCGGCCGGGGCCGGTTGCAGCGAGACCTGAAGCAGCGACGTGGCCGTCATCAGGATCGGCAGGATCGCGTACGGATCCATCACCGACAGGTCGTGGATCCAGCCGATCCACGGCGCGCCGCGCATCTCGGCCGACGACGTGAGCACGGTGAACAGCGCGATGAAGATCGGCATCTGGACGAAGATCGGCAGGCAGCCGCCCAGCGGGTTGACCTTCTCCTCGCGGTAGATCTTCATGATCTCCTGCTGCTTCTGCTGCGGGTTGTCCTTGTAGCGGACGTTGAGCTCCTGGATGCGCGGGTTGACCGCCTTCATCTTGGCCATCGAGCGATACGCGTTGGCGTTCAGGCCATAGAACGCGATCTTCAGCAGGAACACCAGCGCCACGATGGACCAGCCCCAGTTGCCGATCACCATGTGGATCTTGTTCAGCAGCCAGAACAGCGGCTGGGCGATGATCTTGAGCAGGCCGTAGTCCTTGACCTGTTCGAGGTTGGGCGCCAGCGGCGCGAGCAGCTGTTCTTCCTGCGGGCCGGCGAACAGCGTGGCCTTCACCGTCTGGCTGCTGCCCGGCGCCACCGTGCCCACCGGCGTGAACATCGCGGTGAAGTAGGTGGTCTGCGAATGCACGCTGGCGTCGAAGTGGCCGACGCTGTAGCTGCGCGACGTGCCCGGTGCCAGGATCCAGGCCGACGAGAAGTAGTGCTGGATCATCGCGACCCAGCCGTTGGTGGTGACCGTCTTCGAATCGATGGCGTCCTTCGCCTTGCCCTTGTCGATGTCGGCGAAGCTGATCTTGTGGAACGTGTCGTCGCGGTAGACGGCCGGGCCGGTGTACGAGCTCGGGCCGTTGAAGTAGCCGCCCGGCGGCGTGCGGCCGTCGCGCACCAGCTGCAGGTACAGGTCGGGCGCGATCGGGGCGCTGGAGTGGTTGATGATTTCGTTCGTGACGTCGATCGCGTAGCTGCCGCGGTGGAACGTGTAGGTCTTGACCAGCTTCACGCCATCGACTTCAGGCGACTCGAAGCGCACGGCGAGTTCGTTCTTGCCGTCGGCCAGCGTGCGTTCGGTGCTCGCCACGTGCATGACGATGTGTTGCAGAGCGTCGCGGCCAGGCACGTTGGTCAGACCGGTCTGCGCGGCGTAGAACTGCGTGCTGTCGGTGTCGAACACCTTCACGTCGGCCTTCTCGGGCGTCGGCGCGCTCATGCCCACCATGCGCTTGATCTGGCGCCAGATCTCGCTGTGGTTGTCCACTTCCTGGTACTTGAGCAGGTCGAGGTCGATCAGGTCGGCGCCACGCGTGTCCAGCGTCGCCTTGACGACGTCGGTCTGCACCGTGAACTGCTGGACCGGGAACTCGGCGAACGCGCCGGACGCCGCACCCGAGGCGGGCGTGGCCGCGGCGACGAGCGCCGCGTTGTTGACGTTGGGCGCAGAGGCGGAGGTCGCCACCGCGACGGCCCTGGGACGCGCTGCGAACAGCGACGGTTCGCCTTGGTAGACGCGCCACTTGTCGAACAGCATCAGCAGCGACATCGTGAAGACGACCAGCAGCAGGGTGCGGCGAAAATCGGTCATGTGGAGGTGTTCGAGAGGTTTGTTTTGTCGGTCGCGGCCATCGTCGGCGTCGCGGCGGCCGGCACGGAGCCGGTTTCAGGGTGCAGCAGGCCGGAGAACAGGCCTGCGGCTGATCGCGCAGATGGGGACGCTTTCGCGCGATCCCAGGGCATATTGTCGGGCACCTCGTCGCAACCCCCGTGACACCACGGATTGCAACGCAGGATGCGCCACCCGGCCAGGCCGGTGCCGACGACGGCACCGTGGCGTTGCAACGCCTCGATCGCATAGGCGGAACAGGTGGGCGCGAAGCGGCAGCTCTGGCCCACCCACGGGCTCAGCAACAGGCGGTAGCCGCGCACCAGGCCGACCAGCAGCGTTCGCGGCAGGTGCAACAAGGCGGTCAGGCCGCGCATGGCGTGCCTTCGGCGGAATCGGCTGGCGGCGGCGAAGCGACAGGCTTGGCCTTCGCGCCCTTGGCCGACTTGCCTTTGTAGGGCGACTCGCCCGGAGGGCGCGGCTTCACGCGATCGCGTTCGCCGCGGACCGCGCGATCGAACAGCGCGCGCAACTCGTCCCGCGCCGCTTCTCTCAGGGCGTCGGAGGCCGCGCTGGGGTACTGCTTCGGATCGAACGGCGACCGCTGGCGCACCACCCACAGGCCCGGCTCCAGCTGCGGCGCGCAGGCGGCCGCGACGTTGCGGATCTGCCGCTTCACGAGCGTGCGCGTGACGGCCCGCTTGGCATGACGCTTGGGAACCACGAGGCCGAGCCAACGGTTCGGCCCGGGGGTCGGAATCGGGGTTTCCACCAGCCCGGACGGGCCCGGAACCTGCGAGTCGTCCACAACGGTCGCCAGGGTGTCCGGAGTGCCTGTGGATAACTCTGTAGACAAGCTGGCGACAACCGGTGCATGGCCTGTCGTGCTGCTCTCCAAACTCGCGCTCGAATCTTCTGCCGGCGTCTGTATACGTGCCATCGGACGCTTCAACGGCAGCGGCCTGCCGTCCAGGTGATGGACAGCAAAATGGGGGCTGCGCAAGCGCATGGGCGTCGCAAGCACGCGCACGTAGTCCACGGGCCGCACAATGCGGCCGAGCAGCGAAGAATCGAGGTCGCCTGCGGTCATGGCCGCCGGCCCGGTGTGCCGTGAAGCAGGAACTCGATGCCCGGCAACACGGCCACCCTCGAAGGGGCGGGCGCAATGACACAGGCGTGGGCGGCCAGGGCCACCCGGGAATTCCTTACCGGCGAAGCGTTCAGTCCGACGTCTGGAATCAGACGGCGAGACGCTTGCGACCCTTGGCACGACGTGCCGCGATGACGGCACGGCCGCCATTGGTCTTCATGCGAACGAGGAAGCCGTGCGTACGGGCGCGACGGACTTTGGAAGGCTGGTAGGTACGCTTCATGATGAAAAATCTCCGGGGAACCCTCGATTAGAGCAGAGAAACCCGTTAAGAGTCAACGAGTTGGCACGTACGGCCGTGCGATGCGTGGGGATTGACCTGGCTCTTCTTTCTGTGGATAACCGTTTATTTGACGTTCCGTCACGGGTAGAATCTGCCGGCTTGAGAAGAACTTGTCCACAATGTCCCTAGACCTTTGGCACCGGAGTTGCGAGCGTCTCGCAACCGAGCTGCCCGAACAGCAATTCAGCACCTGGATCCGGCCCTTGCCGCCGGCCGACTTCACCGATGTGGGTGACGGCGCGGTCGCGCTCGTGCGCGTGCCCAACCGCTTCAAGCTCGACTGGATCCGGTCGCAATACGGCTCGCGCATCGAGTCCGTGCTGACCGAGCTGGCCGGCAAGCCGGTGCGCCTGGAACTGTCGCTGGCCCCGCGCACCGAGCCCGCCGCGCCCGGTCACACCGCCGTGCCCACCGGCAGCGGCTTCATCACCACGCATTCGTCGCCGCAGCGCATCGGCGCCGTGTTCGAGCACGCCCTCGCCACGCCAGCCAATGGCCATGGCGGCATGACGGCCCCCGGGCCGGCGCGCCCCATGCACATCGCCCCGGCGATGAATTCGCACCGGCTCAACCCGGCGCTCACCTTCGACACCCTGGTGGCCGGGCGCGCCAACCAGATGGCCCGCACCGCCGCGCTGCACGTGGCCGGCGCCCCGGGCGCGATGTACAACCCGCTGTTCGTCTACGGCGGCGTCGGCCTGGGCAAGACCCACCTGGTGCATGCCGTCGGCAACCAGCTGCTCAAGGACAGGCCGGACGCACGCGTGCTCTACCTGCACGCCGAGCAGTTCATCTCCGACGTCGTCAAGAACTACCAGCGCAAGACCTTCGACGAGTTGAAGGCCAAGTACCACTCGCTCGACCTGCTGCTGATCGACGACGTGCAGTTCTTCGCCGGCAAGGAACGCACGCAGGAAGAATTCTTCAATGCGTTCGAGGCGCTGCTGTCGCGCCGCGCGCACATCATCATGACGAGCGACACCTACCCCAAGGGCCTCGCCGATATCGATGAACGCCTCACGAGCCGCTTCGACTCCGGCCTGACCGTGGCCATCGAGCCGCCCGAGCTCGAGATGCGCGTGGCCATCCTGATCCGCAAGGCGGAAGGCGAGCAGGCGCAGATGCCCGAGGACGTGGCCTTCTTCATCGCCAAGAACGTGCGCGCCAACGTGCGCGAGCTCGAGGGCGCGCTGCGCAAGGTGCTGGCCTACTCGCGCTTCTCGCAAAAGGAGATCAACATCGCGCTGGCCCGCGAGGCGCTCAAGGATCTGCTGTCGATCCAGAACCGCCAGATCTCCGTCGAGAACATCCAGAAGACCGTCGCCGACTTCTACAAGATCAAGGTGGCCGACATGTACAGCAAGAAGCGCCCGGCAAGCATTGCCCGCCCACGCCAGATCGCCATGTACCTGGCCAAGGAACTCACGCAGAAGAGCCTGCCCGAGATCGGTGAGCTGTTCGGCGGCCGCGACCACACCACAGTGCTGCACGCGGTGCGCAAGATCGGCGGCGAGCGGCAGAAGAACACCGAACTGAACCAGCAACTGCACGTGCTGGAACAGACACTCAAGGGATGATCTCGAGAATTCTTGAAGCCTCCGGCAGGGGAGGCGGGGAAACTGTCAAGCAACAACTCTGGGGACCGTTTCGGGACAACTGGACAGTCATCCACAGGCAAGGAAGCGGGACGAAAGTTGTTATCGATGAGTCCGACAGCAACCAGGGGTTCGACCCCCAGACTTGTGCGGCCTCCAAGCCCTTGATAAATCAGGCGAAAATAGAGTTCTCCACAGTGCACGACGGGCACTACCAGCTACCACCAGGTTTAAAAAAGAGGAAGACATGATTGTTCTCAAAGCGCCTCAGGAAAAACTGCTTGGCGCGTTGCAGGCGGTGTCGGGGATCGTGGAACGCCGGCACACGCTGCCCATCCTCGCCAACGTGCTGATGCGCAAGAACGGCGACTCGATCGAGTTCACCACCAGCGACCTGGAGATCCAGGTGCGCACGTCGGCGTCGCTGGGCGGTGACGAAGGCAGCCTGTCGACCACCGTCGGCTCGCGCAAGATGATCGACATCCTGAAGTCGCTCCCGAGCGACCAGATCATCTCGCTGACCTCCAGCGGCACCAAGCTGACCCTGCAGGCCGGCAAGAGCCGCTTCACGATGCAGACGCTGCCTGCGGACGATTTCCCGCTCGTGAACGAGGCCGTCGACTTCGGGCCCAGCTTCGGCGTGCCGCAGAAGGTGCTCAAGAGCCTGATCGACCAGGTGCACTTCGCGATGGCCGTGCACGACATCCGCTACTACCTGAACGGCATCCTGTTCGTGGCCGAAGGCAAGACGCTGACGCTGGTGGCCACCGACGGCCACCGCCTCGGCCTGGCCCAGGCCACGCTCGAGACCGAGATCCCGAAGCAGGAGGTGATCCTGCCGCGCAAGACGGTGCTGGAGCTGTCGCGCCTGCTGGGCAACGTCGACGAGGCCATCGAGATGCGCTTCGCCGGCAACCAGGCCAAGTTCACGTTCTCGGGCCTCGAGTTCGTCACCAAGCTGGTGGAAGGCAAGTTCCCCGACTACAACCGCGTGATCCCGAAGAACCACAAGAACTCCGTGATCCTCGGTCGCCAGCCGTTCCTGTCCAGCCTGCAGCGCGCCGCCATTCTCACCAGCGACAAATTCAAGGGCGTACGCGTGAACCTCGAGCCGGGTGCGTTGCGCATCGCATCGAGCAACGCGGAGCAGGAAGAGGCCAAGGAAGAACTCGAGATCGACTACGGCGGCGACGCCATCGAGATCGGCTTCAACGTGACCTACCTGATGGACGCGCTGAACAACATCGACCACGACATGGTCAAGCTCGAACTGCAGGACGGCAACTCGAGCGCCTTGATCACGGTGCCGGATCAGCCCGGCTTCAAGTACGTCGTGATGCCGATGCGTATTTAAGGGCGCCGAGGAGGGGCTGCAAGGCGCTTCCTCGGCCTCGTCGTGCGGTGGCGCACGGGTGACCCGCCAACGCGGGCCACGAAGCTCCGGCAAGGGGCTGCCGCCGATACCCGGTTTGGATAACGACATGGCTCGCGCCGGCCACGAGGCCCGCGCATGCATCCAGGAAGTGAACTGCAATGACTGATCAGACCCCGAACGACGACACCCCGAAGGACGTTCCGACCCCGCAGCAGCCGGACGCCAGCGGCGTCGTGCCCGCGTTGCCGGAAATGCCGGCGCTGTCGGCCGCCGAGGTGAAGGCCGACAACGCCGCGAAGTCGCTCGCGGTGTCGGCGGCCTATGGCGAAGGCTCGATCCAGATCCTGGAAGGCCTGGAAGCGGTGCGCAAGCGCCCGGGCATGTACATCGGCGACACGTCCGACGGCACCGGCCTGCACCACCTGGTCTTCGAAGTGGTGGACAACTCGATCGACGAGGCGCTGGCCGGCTATTGCGACGACATCACCGTCACGATCCACACCGACAACTCGATCTCCGTCGTCGACAACGGCCGCGGCATTCCCACCGGCGTGAAGATGGACGACAAGCACGAGCCCAAGCGCTCGGCGGCCGAGATCGCGCTGACCGAGCTGCACGCCGGCGGCAAGTTCAACCAGAACAGCTACAAGGTGTCGGGCGGCCTGCACGGCGTGGGCGTGTCGTGCGTCAACGCGCTGTCGAACTGGCTGCGCCTGACGGTGCGCCGCGACGGCCAGCAGCACTACATCGAGTTCCGCAAGGGCGTCCCGCAAGATCGCATCATCGAGATCCGCGACGGCTTCGAGACGAGCCCGATGAAGATCACCGGCGAGACCGAGCGCCGCGGCACCGAGGTGCACTTCCGCCCCGATGAAGAGATCTTCAACAACATCGACTTCCACTACGACATCCTCGCCAAGCGCCTGCGCGAGCTCTCGTTCCTGAACAACGGCGTGAAGATCCGCCTGGTCGACGAGCGCAACGCCAAGGAAGACAACTTCGCCTACATCGGCGGCGTGAAGGGCTTCGTCGAGTTCATCAACAAGGGCAAATCCATCCTCAACCCGAACATCTTCCACGCCCACGGCGAGAAGATGAGCGACCAGAACACCCCGGTGTCGGTCGAGGTGGCGATGCAGTGGAACGACACGTACAACGAGTCGGTGCTGTGCTTCACCAACAACATCCCGCAGCGTGACGGCGGCACCCACCTGACCGGCCTGCGCGCCGCGATGACCCGCGTCATCAACAAGTACATCGACGACAACGACTTCGCCAAGAAGGCCAAGGTCGAGATCGCCGGCGACGACATGCGCGAAGGCCTGGCCTGCGTCGTCAGCGTGAAGGTGCCCGAGCCCAAGTTCTCCAGCCAGACCAAGGACAAGCTGGTCTCCAGCGAAGTGCGCGCCCCGGTGGAAGACATCGTCAGCCGCCTGCTCACCGACTGGCTGCTCGAGAACCCGGTCGACGCCAAGATCATCTGCGGCAAGATCGTCGACGCCGCGCGTGCGCGTGACGCTGCCCGCAAAGCCCGTGAAATGACTCGCCGCAAGGGCGTGCTGGACGGCATGGGCCTGCCCGGCAAGCTGGCGGACTGCCAGGAAAAGGATCCCGCCATGTGCGAGATCTACATCGTCGAGGGCGACTCCGCCGGCGGCTCCGCCAAACAGGGCCGCGACCGGAAGTTCCAGGCCATCCTGCCGCTGCGCGGCAAGATCCTGAACGTGGAAAAGGCGCGCTACGAGAAGCTGCTGTCCAGCGAAGCCATCCTCACGCTGATCACCGCGCTGGGCACCGGCATCGGCAAGGGCATGGGCGGCGACGACTTCAACCCGGACAAGCTGCGCTACCACCGCATCATCATCATGACGGACGCGGACGTCGACGGCGCCCACATCCGCACGCTGCTGCTCACCTTCTTCTATCGCCAGATGCCCGACCTGGTCGAGCGTGGCCACATCTACATCGCGCAACCGCCGCTGTACAAGGTCAAGCAAGGCAAGCACGAGCAGTACCTCAAGGACGGCGACGAACTCAACGCGTTCCTGCTGAAGGTCGCGCTCGACGGCGCGTCCATCGAGCCCGGCGAAGGCCGCCCAGCCCTCAGCGGCGGAACGCTGGAGGAACTCGCCCGCAAGTACCTGCTCGCCACCAGCGTCATGGATCGACTGTCCAACTGGATGGACGTCGAAGCCCTGCGCACCATCGCCGACGGTCTCACGCTGAACCTGGACGACGCCACGCAAGCCGAAGCCAGCGCCATCGCGCTCGCCGCCGCGCTGCACGACGCCGAAGTCACCGCACAGTTCGACGAACGCACCGACAAGCACATCCTGCGCATCGGCCGCCAGCACCACGGCAACACCAAGGCCAGCGTCATCACGCAGGACTTCCTGCACGGCGCCGACTACGAGGCACTGAGCAGCGCCGGCATCACCTTCAAGGGCCTCCTGAGCGGCGAAGCCGTGGTCAAGCGCGGTGAAGGTGAACGCGCCAAGGAAAGCAAGGTCGCAGACTTCCGCGCGGCGATGGCCTGGCTGATGGCGCAGGCCGAAAACGCCGTGGCACGCCAGCGCTACAAGGGGCTGGGCGAGATGAACCCCGAGCAGTTGTGGGAGACCACGATGGACCCGACCGTTCGCCGCCTGTTGAAGGTGGAGATCGAGGACGCGATCGAGGCGGACCACGTGTTCACGATGTTGATGGGCGACGAGGTGGAGCCGCGGAGGCAGTTCATTGAGCAGAATGCGTTGCGGGCGGCGAATATCGACGTTTGATTTTTGTCGGATGACACAGAAAGTGAAATCTCTGCCAGGTTAGTGACAAGGTACTGACAGAGATAGTGAAAGGATCTGCGCGAGACGCAGATGGCAAAACGCCTGGCAGTGCCAGGCGTTTTGCATAGGGGCGGTCGAATCGCCGAGGCAGTGCCGGACGGTGACAGTCAAACTTTGCTCGAAAGCTCGAAGTTGATCCGCTTGACTGATACCTGGATGCATACGTCGCCATTTTGCTGCGAGCGGCAAAGACCTAATTCCGCTCCCGCTGATACGGCCACCCCTATTTCAGGTGGTTGCGCGAAGCTCCGGGCGTCGGCCCAATGATCGGTCGCGCGCTACTTCAACGGTGAATTGCGTAGCCCGTCCACCTACAAGGTACCGAACACCGCATGTCGAACGTTCTCAAGGACATCTACAGTTTCAAGGGTAAGCTGGAAAACTACTTTGACGACAAGACGCCAGTCGATCTTTGGCGCGGCCAGAAGAGAGACCTGATCAAGAAGAAGCGTGGAGCGCTGTACCCTGAGCTTGACGGCTTCACGCGTGGCGACGGCACGTTTCGCATTCCGGACGTTGAGGTCTTCAAGCGCGAGAGCGACGGGGTCACGATGGTCCGTGGCTGCCGGTGCGTTGCGGGCGACGGGGACTACCGCGGCGTGTCCACGTTCGACGTCATGCCTGATCTGGGCAAGTCTTTTATGTACTTCCGTATCCCCGGAGGCACGGCAATCCCAGAAGCACTCGCGGTGACCAAGGACACGTTCAACCGACGCTTCGGTGGTTACCATTACACAGTCGCGCCGAAGGACGACATGCCGTTGAGCCTCTTCCTTGTCTGGTTGGGAGCGATCGAGGCGAGCCTGATGGCCGAAGGAGGCAAGTGATGACTGAACCGATCCGTTTGACCGACCAGGCCGTCATCACTGCTGCCCGCGCCTTGATCATGGAGAACAAGCGCTGTGCGGCGAAGCTCAAGGACGACTCGCTGTCCGACGAACAGGCCGAGTATTTCGGTGACTACGTCCAGTTGTTAGACGCAGCGATGGGCGAGATCGAGACGCTCTACGTCGAACGTCAGGCGACGAATCGGCACATGGGGTCGTTCGACGCGCTCTACGAGTCGGTCTCGCTCGATAAGGACTGATGCGGGTCAGCCTGTCTTGCCGCGAGCCTGATCCGGGCGGCCTGGGCTCGACAGAGGGTGCGGCGGGATATTTCACTTATCGTGTCACCCGACATTTGTCGGGTGAGATCGACGCCGGAGCTGGCTCGTCAAACCTGAGGCGAGCAAAACGGAGGCTCCCGACCCGTCGTCAAGCCGCGCGCGTCACAACGCAGGAAGGCCCACAGCCGCATCGCTCGACGTCTTCAGGCGGCGCACTTGGCGCAGCGATGGACCGGCCCGTCGTTCCAGGCCGAGCCCAGGATGAGGCTGCAGAAGTTCAGCCGTCGGTAGCTTGGATCCTTGAGTGCGAGGACGTCTGCCTTCACGTTGCCGAAGGTCGTCTGGGGCTTGCTGCGGGTGCCCTGCGAAAACGCTTCGATGATCCCTTCCTTGAAGTTCTCGCCGCGCGGGTGGGCTTCCAGCACCGCCTCACGCTGGACGACGGGAAAATCATCGTAGGCAAGCCCCAGCACGTCCATCTCGACGCCCGCGGTCACCAGCGCGACGACCGGCTTCTTGTGCTTTGGAATCCCCGGCGTCGTGTGCAGGGCGATGGCGTCCCACACCTGTTCGATGTCATCTTCCGGGATGGCATGGCGGCGCAGGAACGCTTGCGCCGCGTTCGCGCCATCGACTTCGAAGCGCTCGGATGCGCTCGCGTAGGCCTCCATCAAGCCCATGTCGTGGAACATGGCGCCGATGTACAGAAGCTCCGGGTCGTAGGCCAAGCCGCGACGTTCACCGGTCAGCGCGCCAAAGAGAAACACGCGGCGGGAGTGATGGAAGAGAAGCTCCGTCTCCGTATCCCGCACGAGATCGGTGGCTTCGCGAGCGAGTTGGCTATCGGGAATGACGATTCCGGCGATCGTGGTCATGGTTAAACTCCTGTTCGAGGCGATGACGGCCGGGTGTCGGTGACGTCTGGTGTGAATCAGTTTGGGCTTGTCGAGCCCCGATGCGCCGGGCCTGCCGCGTCGGCGTCTGCCAATCGCACGCCGTTCACCGCCAATCCGCCTGCACCGCGCCTGCGCACGCGTTTCGATCACCCTGGGAGTGCCGTGCGCCACGTCGTCATCGCGATATTCCCTGGTGTCCAGGCGCTGGACGTCTCGGGCCCGCTGGATGTGTTCAGCGAGGCCAACCTGTTCGTGCCGGATGGCGTCGGCTACTCGACCCAAGTCGTGAGCCGGGGCGGGCTGGCCGTCCGCGCGTCCAATGGCCAGCAACTGCTGGCCGATCTCGCACTCGAGGATGGTGGCGAATTCGATGTCGCCCTGGTTGCCGGCGGACCGGCTCTTCCCCAGCAGACTGTCGATCCATCGCTGGTGACATGGCTGCGCGACGTGGCGTCCAGGTCTCCCCGATTCGGCTCCATCTGCACGGGCACCTTCGCGCTGGGATCTGCGGGCTTGCTGGATGGCCGGACCGTGACGACGCACTGGCAGTGGTCCGGCCTGCTGGCCAGGCGATTCCCCGATGCACGAGTCGAGGCCGACCGGATCCATTGCCGCGATGGCGCGCTGATCACCTCTGCCGGCGTGACCGCGGGCATCGATCTGGCACTCGCGCTCGTCGCCGAGGATCATGGCGCCGAAGTCGCGCGGGCGGTTGCCAAGCGCCTGGTCGTCTTCGTGCAGCGGCAAGGAGGACAGTCGCAGTTCAGCCCGTTCCTGGCGGCCACGTCCGACGACGCGGCGGATCCGATGCATCGCGCGCAGTCGCACGTCGTCGCGAACCTGCGCGGGGACTTGTCGGTGACGGCGCTGGCTCTCGTGGCCGGAATGAGCGAACGCACGTTCGCCCGGCGCTTCCTCGAATGGGCCCAGGCCACGCCGCACGAATTCGTGGAGCGTGCCCGGGTCGACGCCGCCCGGCACTTGCTGGAGAGCACCGGCGCGCCTTTGAAGAGCATCGCCTGGGACTGTGGGTTCGCCTCGGCCGACCGGATGCGGCTGGTGTTCGCCCGCCGGTTTGGCGTCCTGCCCACCGACTACCGACGCAGGTTCCGTAGTGAATGAGCGTTCTCTCCAAGACCGTCGATTCAGGAACTCGTCACTCTGCCGAGTCCATCCGTCACGCCGGCGGCGTGAGCCGCCCCTTCGCCGCCTCCAGCAACGGCCCCACGATGTCCAGCGGCAGCGGAAACACGATGGTGGAGTTCTTGTCGGCCGCGATGACCGTGAGTGTCTCGAGGTAGCGCAGTTGCAGCGCCTGCGGATGGCGGCCGAGGATCTCGGCGGCTTCGCTGAGCTTGGTGGAGGCCTGCAGCTCGCCTTCGGCGTGGATCACCTTGGCGCGCCGCTCGCGTTCGGCCTCGGCCTGGCGGGCGATGGCGCGGATCATCGTCGTGTCGATGTCGACATCCTTGATCTCGACGTTGGCGACCTTGATGCCCCAGGAGTCGGTCTGGGCGTCGAGGAGCTTCTGGACATCGAGATTGAGGCGATCGCGCTCGGACAGCAGCGCGTCGAGCTCGTGCTTGCCTAGCACGGCGCGCAGCGTGGTCTGCGCGAGCTGGCTGGTGGCCATGAGGAAATTCTCGACGCGGATCACGGCGCGTTCCGGGTCGATGACCTTGAAGTACAGCACTGCGTTGACCTTGACCGAGACGTTGTCGCGCGTGATGACGTCCTGCTTGGGGATGTCCATCACGATCAGGCGCAGGCTCACGCGGACCATCTGCTGGAGTGCCGGAATCAGCAGCACGAGGCCGGGCCCCTTGACGGCCAGGAAGCGGCCGAGCATGAAGACCACGCCGCGCTCGTACTCGCGCAGCACCCGCAGGGAAGCCGCCACTGCGAGCAGCAGCAGGATCAGCAGCAATCCGAACATGAAGGATCCGATCATCGTGATGCTCCTTCTACGGCGACCCCGAGCGTGAGGTCATCGATGCGTTGCACGCGCACGCGTTCGCCGGGCCGCAGCGCGCGCTCGCCGTGCACGCGCCAGTGCTCGCCTTGGACCAAGGCCCAGCCGTCCTGGCCGCTGGCCTCGACGACTTCGCCGATCAAGCCCACCATCGTCGACGCACCGCTGGCCGGCGGTCGCCGCCGGATGCGTGCGGCGAGCGTGACCAGGGTGCCCACGAACGCCAGCGAGACGAGGGCGAGCGCGGCGATCAGCGGGCGCGACACGCCGAAGCCGGGCGCGTCGCTGTCGACCAGCATCACCGCACCGAGCGTGAAGGCCACGACCCCGCCGATGCCCAGCGCGCCATGGCTGGGCACGAAGGCCTCCATCGCGAAGAACGTCAGCCCGAGCAGGATCAGCGCGACACCGACGCCGTTGATCGGCAGCGTCTGCAGGCCGAACAGGCCCAGCAGCAGGCAGACCGCGCCCGCCACGCCAGGCGCCACGAGGCCGGGGCTGGAGAACTCGAACAGCAAACCGTAGAAGCCGACCAGCAACAGCAGCAGTGCCAGGCTCGGGTCGCCCACCGCGGCCAGCAGGCGGTCGCGCCAGTCCGGATCCCAGGCCTCGACGCGGGCGCCGCTGATCGCCAGCGTGACGGTGCGGCCGCCGCCGAGCTGCACCGTCCGGCGGTCCAGCTGTCGCAACAGGTCCGGCACGTCGTTGGCCACGACGTCCACGACCTGCTGCGACAAGGCTTCGGTGGACGACAGGCTCGCCGCCTCGCGCACGGCGCGCTCGGCCCATTCGGCGTTGCGGTGGCGCAGCAGCGCGAGCGAGCGGATGGCGGCGGCGGCGTCGCTGATGCGCTTGGCTTCCATTGTGTCGTGCGGTGCCGTGGCCGAACGTGCGGCCGTGGCGCTCGCGGCGGCCGAACTTGGCAGGGTGGGTTCGTCAGGGGCCGGGTCGGGCGCCACGCCGATCAGGACCGGAGTCGCCGCGCCGAGCGTGGTCGCGGGCGCCATCGCGGCGACGTGGCTGGCGTAGAGGATGAAGGTGCCCGCGCTGGCGGCACGCGCGCCTGCCGGGCTGACGAAGGTGGCCACCGGCACCCTTGACGCCAGGATCGCCCTGACGATGGCGCGCATGGAGATGTCGAGACCGCCCGGCGTGTCCAGCTGCAACACGACCAGCGCCGCGCCGCGTTGCGCTGCGCGTTGCAGTCCGCGCTCCACGTAGTCGGCACTGGCCGGCCCGATCACGCCATCGACACTCAACAACAGCACGCCGTTTCCGCTGGCCGCGGTCGCGGCAACGGGAGGCGTCTGGGCGCCGGCGAGGGGTGCGAGCCACAGGACCAGCGCGCACAGCGAAAGCGACAGGCTGCGCATGGACGGATAGTAGGCCTGCGGCGGGCGATAGTCCATGGCGATGGCTACCCCGGCCGGACCAGGTGCGAACCGGCTGTCCGGGGGTGTATCGTTACGCGTGCGGGCGCACTGACGTTCGCCAACTTGCTTGAAGGCGTCCACATCATGCGTGTCCCGTTCTCTTCCTGCATCGGCGGTCTGGCCGTCTGCATCCTCGTGGCGAGCCCGCTGGCTCGTGCCGACGATTGTGCGATGGTCAAGGCGGCGTCGATCGCCCAGATCAAGGTGCCGCATGCCGTTGTCCACGTGATGACCCTGCCCGGCAAGCCACCGCAGCGCTTCGAGATGATCTTCAAGGGCGACAAGGTGTACACGCTGATGAACGGCGCCTGGAGCTCGATGGCGTTTTCCGTGCAGGATCAGATCGATACCATCAACGCGGCCTCCGAACAGGCGGCAAAGGCCACCTACACCTGCCGCAAGGTGGGCAGTGAGTCGGTCGGCGGTGAGTCCGCCAGCGTGCTGGCCTCGCATGGCGACGCGCACGGCAAGGTCACCGACTCTCGACTCTGGCTGTCCGACAAGACCGGGCTGCCGCTGAAATCGGAGGTCCGCCTGGCGACCGGTACGGTCATCACGGACGAGTTCCGATATACCGGTGTCGACGTGCCGCCTGGCGTGAAGTGACGTCCCTGCGCGGCGAGTTCGGCTGTCGACCCGCGCGCGATCAGCCTAGTCGCCGCTCCACGAAGGCCTGCATGAACCGCGCCACGTCGAGCCCGTCGTGCCCTTGCGCCAGGCCGGCGCGGGCGCTGGCATGGCGCTCCTCGCCCACCAGCGCGCGCCGCTTTTCCAGCAGATAGGCGCTGTAGTCCTCGACGAACTCCGGGTGCGGTTGCACGCAGAGCACGTGGTCGTCCACCTGGTAGGCCGCGACGGGGCAGAAGTCGCTGCGGGCGAGCAGCGTGGCGCCGGCCGGCAAGGTCAGCACCTGGTCCTGGTGCGAAGCCAGCAGCGACAGCGTCGGTGCGGAGCCGGCGTGTTCGGGCTTCAGGGGCTCGGGGCCGCACCAGTCGTAGGTCATCCGGCCCATGCCCCAGCCTTGGGGTGCACGGCCCACCTCGGCGCCCATGCACAGTGCGATGAGCTGGTGGCCGAAGCAGATGCCCAGCAGCGGCTTGCGTTGCCGCAGCAGGTCGGTCACGCGCGTGCGCAGCGCCTGGACCCACGGCTCGTCCGAGAACGCGTCGGCGCGGCTGCCGGTGAGCAGCACGGCGTCGTACGCGTCGAAGCTGTCGGGGTATTGCCGGCGCGTGGTGTTGAAGCGTTCGAACTGCCAGCGCGTGCCGGCGGCGGCGAACATCTTCTCGGTCATCGCGCCGTAGCTGACGTATGCGTCGGCGACGGCCGCGTCGAGGTTGTCGTTGTCGAGGATGCAGACCTTGATGCCGGCTGCGTGAGGATCATTGTTCATCAGCCGAATGCTACGCGAGGCACGCTGGCCGCGCGCGTGGGGCGCGGAATCGCACCGCGCCGTTGTCGAACCGAAACCGGCGCAACCGGGGTTCCTTCGTCTCCTGATTTACCCGCAGAGATGCAACCAGTTGCACCTTTGTCACCAGTCATTCCAGGCGTCTCGACGGGCGTGGTTCACCGGTCAGTTCGTTGGTCGATTGGATCGATGGCCTCGCGTGCCTGCATACTGTGAGGATGAGCGAAGATTTCAAGCCCGGGACAAGACCGCTTTTGCGGCTTGCCGGGCTCGATGCCGTACGGGTGTTCGTGTCGCGTGCCGATGAGGCGCACGTGATCTGGACGGCCGTGCTGGCCTTGATGTTGAGGCTGTACCAGGAACCCGATGCCAAGGTTCGACGCGAGTCGGGGCCGACGGACTCGCAGGTTGTCACGGCCCTGCGCGTCGTTCTGGGCGAGAACTTCGGCGGCGAGGCGGCCGATTACGCCTCCTGGGCGCTCGTGCGCTACGGCTGCCGGCAGAAACCGACGATGGCCGCGCTCCATGTGTGGGAAGGGCTGATGTTCGAGTGGCAGCAGCGCCGCGCGAGCGCACCGCGCATCGCGCTGATGCTGCGTGACGGCGGCCTCGACAAGCCGCTGAAGGCCGCCGCGCTCGAGGCGCTCGACGGCTGGGTCAATGATCCCGTCAAGGCGCTCGGCGAGGCCACGGACATCATCGAGGCCTTGTTCGGCGAGCGGCTGGTGGAATACAACCTGCACGACGACGGCGCCACGCCCGCGCAAGACGCCTTGTTCGCGGCGCTGGTGACCTCGGTCGTTCCGACGGCCCAGCTGGTGCTGCTGCGCCAGAGCCTGCTGCGCGGCGAGGACGGCGCCGTCTGGCGCGTCGAAACCACCTACGAGAACACCGAATACCGGTTCGACGCGCCGGCCGTCGGCTCGGCGATGGACGTCGATGCCGTGATGGCGGGCGTGGACGACCTGCTGGAGCGCAGCGGGCGTCCCGAGCGCGTCTATCGGCTGGCGCCGGGGCGCTACAACAACGGCGAGATGGGCATGTTCATCGTCGTCGATGGCACGCGGTTCCCCGAGGTCGCGTGGCGCCTGCGCCTGCCGCTGCTGCGCAGCCCCAGCGTGTCCGAGCTGTCACCCGGCATTCCGATGGCGGCGCCCGAGCCCTTGCGGGTCGGCGCGCGTCCGATGGCGCCGCGCTTTCGGGCGCCTGCGCCGCGCGAGGCCGCGGCGGCCGAGGCGCCCGCAGGCAATGGCGCGACCGGTGGCGATCCGATGTCGATGCTCGAATCCCAGTTCGTCACCGTGCTGCCGCCGGCCGCGCCGGTGGAGCGCGGGCCCGACGCGGCGATGAAGCAGTTGATCAACGCGCTGCGCCGCTCCTTCGGCGCCGGCCGCTTGCTGCAAGGCGGCCGCTGGATGAAGCAGGTGCGTACCGAGCCGCCGGAATGGATGACCGCCAGCGGCGACCCGGTGCGCATCTTCTACGAGAAGCAGGAGACGCTGTTTCGCAAGGGCCGCATCGGCTGGGCCGCGCTGGTGGAGGCCGACGACGGCGTCTTCGCGCGCGGTGGCGACGACTTGCCGGGCGTGCTGGTCTACAGCGAGGACGAGTATTTCGACGCCCGGCCCGCCGAGCTGGCCGCGCTCGCCTCGCGCCTGCGCGAATTGAGGGCGGTGGGAGCAGCCGGCCCGTTCGAGCTGAGCCGCTTCGCGCAATTGGTGCGCAACGATTCGGGTCGCCCGCTCGGCGTGGCGGTGTTGCCCGCATTGAACGCGAAGACGCCTTTGCTGAGCAGCTTCGTCGCCATCCGCTCGCACTTGCCGGACGGCCTGCTCGCGGCCGACTGGTTTCCGGTGCTGATGCACCCGTCCAGCGTCGTGCCGATGATCGTGCCGTCCACCTTCTGGCCGCCCGCGCTGCTGGCGGCGTGGAACGAGCGCCGTCTCGGCCTCGAGGCGCCGGTGGGCCAGGGCAAGGCGGCCTGAGCGGTTTCGCGCCTGCGCGCGCCCGCTTGCAGACGCCCGGCGCGCTCGCGTCGATCTGCGCGGCGATCGGCCTTCAGATCGTTGGTTCGCGGTCGAACTGGCTGTCTATGATCTTCGGATCATGACGCTCCCGTTTTCCGGCTCTCATCGCGCGGCGCACATCGCTGCGCGCTACCGCAATGCGGCGCTGGCGTTGGGCCTGGCCGTGGCGTTGCTGGCCAGCACGGCCATCTGGCTGGTGGTCCAGGAGCGGCTGCAGGTCTGGGCCGCGGCGCATCGCAACCAGCAGGATGTGGCGCAGGCCGTGCAGTTGTCGATGAGCGGCCTGTTGTCGCAGTCGGTCACGAGCCTGGCCGGCATCCGCACGGACCTCGAAGCGGCACCGTCGGCATCGCGTGCAACGCAATTGAACATCCTGCGCGAGGCGCAGCGCTTCGATCCGCTGTCGGCCTACCTGGGCATCCGTTCCGGCGGCAACGTGTCGCTGGTCGATGCGCGCGGTCAGGCGCGCGACGATGTGGCCGCGCAATCGGTGCCCGTCCTCGGCGGTTCCGACGCGGGCGCTGCCGTGCGGTTCGGCGCGCTGTTGAAGATGAAGGGCGACCCGGCGTGGTACGTGACGATCGTGTTGCCAGGGCCGCATGCCATGGGCGACGATGCGATCGTCTTCGCGCTCGTGCCCACCGAGCGCCTGCTGGGCGCCGCTGCCAGCCTGAAGGTGCTGCCTGGCGGCTTCGTCACGCTGTTCACGAGGAGTGGCCCGCGGCTGTTCCGCAAGATGATTGCCGAAGACACGCTCGAGCCCAACGGCAAGCCGGTGCCCGCGTGGGTGCTCGCGCTCGTCAATGAGCACGCGATCGGCAGCTTTGCCAGCATCAGTACGGTGGACGGGCGGCCGACGATCTACGGCTATTCGAGCGCCAGCGAACTGCCGCTGATCGTCACCGCCGGCGTGCCGGAGTCGGTGCTGCGGCACGAGTGGCTGGCGAAGGCGACGGCGCCGTTGGTGGTGCTGGTGTTCGGCTTGCTGGGCATCGTCGTGTTCGGGCTGCGCTTGCGCGGGGCGCTCGACGAGCAGCGTGCCTACGTTGCATCGCAGGAATACCTGGCCAGCCACGACCAGCTCACGGGGTTGCCCAATCGCTACGCCTTCCTGCAACACGTGCAGCGGCTCATTCGCCGCCCTGCGGATCGACACGGCTTGTGCGTGCTGCTGCTGGACATGAACCGCTTCAAGGACGTCAACGACACGCTGGGCCACGAGGCCGGCGACGCGGTGCTGCAGACCCTCGGCACGCGCCTGGATCAGTTGCTGAAGGCCGACGAGGTGTTCGTGGCGCGGCTGGGCGGCGACGAACTGGCGCTGTGCGCATCGCATGTCGACGCCGGCGACGCCGTTGCGATCATCGCCTTCTGCGAGCACGTGCACGCCGCGCTCAGCGCGCCGCTGGTGTCGACCGGCATCGAGTTCTCGGTGACGGCCGGCATCGGCATCGCCACCTATCCCGCGGATGCGCAGACGGCGCCCGAGCTGCTGCGCTGCGCCGACATCGCGATGTACCGGGCCAAGCAGGACCTGGCGCCGTACTGTCGCTACACGGCGGGCCTGGACAATTTCACATCGGGCGCGCTCGCGATGAAGGGCGACTTCGCGAAGGCGATCCGGGACGGCTCGCTGAGCCTCGTCTACCAGCCCAAGCTGCGCGTGAGCGACCTGGCCCTGGTGGGCGTCGAGGCCTTGTCACGCTGGAACCATCCGGTCAAGGGGCTGATCGCGCCGGGCGAGTTCCTGCCGCTGGCCGAG
>Ga0302316_10001010_pt1 | contig 23224 bp, 15 predicted proteins | sample III_Palsa_N3_2_FD_200456 | JGI IMG/M metagenome (GOLD analysis project Ga0302316, IMG submission 200456) | Peat permafrost microbial communities from Stordalen Mire near Abisko, Sweden - III_Palsa_N3_2 | ecosystem: Environmental > Terrestrial > Soil > Palsa > Peat permafrost | place: Sweden...
CGTCAACGCCGAATCCAAGGCCGCCGACGCCGCAGCCATCGCGCAACTCGACGCCGTCACCGCCGCGCTCACCGCCTCGCAGCTCGAGATCGCCTCTGCCAAGTCGCAGCTAGCCGAAGTCCAGGCCGCGCTCGCCGCCCACATCCTCTCCACCTCCCAGAACGCCGACGCGCTCGACGCCCAGGCCCCACCCCGCGCCGTCCGCCACCGCCTCCCCGCCGAGCGCATGAGCATCACCCACAAGTTCGGCATCGGCGGCCACGAGGGCTACATCACGGTCGGCCTCTATCCCAACGGAGCCCCCGGCGAAATCTTCATCCGCATGGCCAAGGAAGGCTCCACCATCTCCGGCCTCATGGACTCCTTCGCAACGGCCATCTCCATGGCCCTCCAGCACGGCGTACCCCTCAAGGTGCTAGTCGAGAAGTTCGCCCACACCCGCTTCGAGCCCTCCGGCTGGACCGGCTCCGAAGAGCTAGGCTACGCCAAGTCCATCATGGACTACCTCTTCCGCTGGATGCAGCTCCGCTTCCTAAGCGGCCAGCAGCTAGACCTCTTCGCCAACCTGAAGCAGCCAACCCTCGCTGCCCCGGGTGCCCCATCTTCGGCGATGGCTTCATCGTCGCCTAAGGTGGGATCCGATCTCATCTCGACCGAAGCACAGCGCAGTGGAGAGACCCCTGCATTTGGTGATGCCACCACCGCTCAAGCAACCCCCGCCACCCACGAGCTCCACGGCGAAGCCTTCCAACACTCCGACCGCACCCCACCCCAGCAGGGAATCGCAAGCGAGCCGCAGGCATTGATCTCGAGGGACCTCGAAGCCTCGGCCGGCCTCTCCTCCTTCGCTGAAACCGGCGGCCCCGCGTCCACCCACCCACTCGACACGGTAGACCGCAGCGTCTTCCACACAGCCTCGGCGATGCAATCCATGTACAACATGGGCGACGCCCCCAGCTGCAGCACCTGCGGCAGCCTAATGACCCGCAACGGCTCCTGCTACCGCTGCATGGAATGCGGCTCCACCAGCGGCTGCAGCTAGGGTCCTGCGCGGACGGCGAGAGTCGCTTCGCGCATCAACAGAAAGGCCCGTCGCTAGGCGGGCCTTTCATTCGCAAACACACGCTACACTTTGTTGATATTGTCCTTGAGGAGCAATCGGGGTTTGGGCTTTCTCAATATTCTCCAGGATGACGACTTTTTATTCTCTCTGCAATTAGGGCATTGTGGGGGCCGCTCTCCAGCTTTGAGTGAAATCTCTGGAAAGCTAATGCCGTAATATTTGCGGCAAGTGATGCACCCATAGATGCCTTCTTTTTCTACCGGCTCACTCGGTGAGTAGCCCCACGCCTTGCCTAAGTACTCAGCTAGCTTAGCGGTAATGTAATCGTGGGCCTCGGCTGAAAGACTTCGAAATCTATTTGCAGATCCCTCGAAAGACTCTCTGGGAACATGGAACACTTTGGAAAAATCTACGAAGTAGTCGTCGGCCTCGCCACGAATTGGATCGTACACTCCGGCCACATTTTCATACACCCCAGATCTCACTTTGGACCGCTGCTCAGCATCCCATTCGTCGGGGCAGGGCTCGATTGGCAGGAATAGCAAATTGTTAGCATCGACGAGATCACACGTCGGGGTGATACACATTGCTAAGATACCGCTGAACATTTCAGCCGCGTCTTGAAGGAAGTCGACCTCGTTATCGGCGTCGGCAGCAAGCTGTATTGTCTGAGCGGGATCACGCATCGAAGGCGTTATTAACACTGACCGATAGAAAGGCTCCGCTGGGACCTTAGGGAAAGGAACATTTTCAAAAATGTCACAACGGGCTGGCTCTAGTAACTCCGGTTCATAGAAATCTTCGCGATCGGGAACCAATGGAGCCTACTTCTTGGACGCGACGACAAAAGTTCTAGAGTTAACCAGCAGCCGAGGGCCAGCGGGCTTAGATCGCATTTCACCGGCCGGCAGATCATCGGCATTCCGAAGGACGAGGCGCTTAGGCGCCCGTCCGCGCAACAGTCTTGGGAAAGAATGAGCGGGAAACGACGGAACAATTTTCTCAGTCACATAAAGACCAGAACGAGCATCTGAGCCCGCGACTGCAGGACCACATGCGATCGTCGGCGCCGTGACGTATTTCCGAATCCTGCGAACATCCGTGTCGGGCGAGCAAGCGAGAATCGGAGCAAGTAGCAACATTGGATAGCTCTTTCGTTGCGGTTAGAAAAGTGGTTTCAACAAGCTACTGAGTTTTTCGTGCATCAGGCGCGGAAGCCGCTTTTCCGGAAGCGATAGCAGAAACCATTGTCTGGAGAGAGGCTGAAAGTGCCTCAAGCTGCGCAATGTTCATAATAACCTGAATATCAAAACTGAAGTCGTCTGGAATACCGGCCTTCGCTTCTTCTTCAGATTTCGGCAAGAAAATTCCGAAATCAAGAACGAGCTCTGCAGCAGTTGTCCTTGCGCGAATCGCATTAGCGAAGATGGTTCTTGGGCGTTCGTCCACGAGTACACTCCCTATCGCACCCAATGTATTTCTGAAAGAGTGCCCACTACGAAGTTACATCAAATAAGTTTCGATGACGTTGACAAGGGTAGCAACGGAAGCGGATCGAGCAAAACAAGAGGAATCGAAACATTCGGATATAGGTCTTGGGTCGATTACCGCCCATCATTCGAGGCCGCCACTGACTTTATCGGCGCTTCGTAGCGTTCCGCTAGGCTAGCAGACTTTTGGTCCCAAATCGAACATTCTACCAAGACGATCCGTTGCCGGGTGACCCATTCATATACAGCTTCCTGCGGATGAGTGGGTTCCACTCTGCCGAAGGCCGGAGTGAAGCCGCAGGCGTAACGACGGAATTGCCTTCCTCCATGCCGCCCGGCCGCCCGCCCGGGACCCCACTCTGCGTGTTCGCACGCGGAGCGCTAGCAGCCGTACTGCTTTTTCTCCTGCTCGGCAGGTTCCCAGGGAGTTGCTACAAACGTACGCTGGAAGAAGGCATCGTCTACGACATACTGTTCGTGATTTTCACCTTCGACGATCCAGTCCCCGGTGTGAACAGGACGCTTCCCAAGATCAGTAACGATCGAGTCATCATGGGTGCATTGACTCGCTTTCACCAGCAGGGGTCTACGTGTGCGAAAAGTATTCATGGATCAGCTCCGTCAGCGCTTAACACCGACAAGAACTATTTCAACAGCCAGCCCATAAAAAAGACGTAAGGCAAACGATAAATGTTTAACACCTTGTCGCTCGATGGGTCACGGAAACGGTAGCCAACCTACCCGGATGCCCATTTATGCGCGGCTTGGGTCTTGGCCTTTCAGACGCAGCCAGCCGTCGAGCGTTGTGCAGAGCCGGCGAGTCTACGCCGCCCCAGGAACATCAACACCGGCAGCCCCAACCCCGTCGCCAACAGCAACACGCTGGCAGGCTCCGGAGTCTCCGCCGCCTGCTCAAACTGATCCGCCAGAATCGTGTCCGCGGTGGTCGTCGGATGGAAGCCGTCCCAGAAGAGATACTGACTTGGATCGGCGCAAACCGTCGAACCGTTGAAACACGGCTCCGTTATATTGGTGAGCCCGAATGCCGCGGGGTCAGCCTCAACCTGGTTGAGCAGGTTCGCGGTGTTGAAGTAAATGGCATCCCCAGGAAGACCGGCCACCAGCGCCGTATTGAACGCATTGGTATAAGCTGTCGCCGCGGCGTCGCCTGCGTAATCCGGCGTCAGTCCAAGGTTCGGCAGGCCCGGCACCAGGATATGTTGGGCACCATCGGCCTCCAGCGTGGCGACGATCGCGTCAACGTTGGCCGCCGCAACCGTCGGCGAACCGTCGGTAAGGAAGTCGTTCGCCCCACCCCACACCAGAAACAGGCTCGAGGACACCAGCGGCGAGGACAAAAGCGCAGCAGACTCCGCCAGCTCCTCCTGCATCCCCGGCAAGCCTAACGCGCCCGGCGTCGTCTGCGTCCCTCCGTCGACATAGTTCCCCACGCCCGAAGTCGCCCCTCCCACCGCGAAGTCATACAGCGGAACCCCCAAATTGGTAGCCAACTGTTCCGCGGCCACCGGCCCGTTGGAGAAGCGGCCGTCATAGTAGGGAGCAGGCGGATATCCAATCAAGGAATAAAGATTCCCATTGTCGGACAGGCTGTCCCCATACACCACGAGCGAGGAAAACGAACTGGCGAAAGCGCTCGCCGTGAACGCCATGATCACAATCGCTATCGATACAGCGAACATCACATACTTGCGAAGTTGCATAATCCCTCCAATTAAAGAGAGCAAGCGACAGCCATCAAAAGACAGCAAGCGATCTGTCCGGTCGGAGCAACCGCCAGGAAGCAAACAGTCTATACCCGTATCTTCACGTTTGTCGGCAGGGTGCGAATCGGGCTCGCCCAAAGACTATCCCTCATCACCACGACGCCCAACTTGACAGCCGCACCCCCCAGAAAACGCCCGAACCCCACCCCCGAAATCCACAGTTGGGTCAAATGACCCAACTCCCACACCAACCGCCCCCAATCCCACCAAACGCGCGTCCCGAAACGAGGCTAAGATGCAGCCGCGTCACCCGAAACCCACCTAAGTCGCACAAGTTTTCACTACTTCCCCACGCCAGACGGCCCCCCGCCATGGCTAGCCCAATCTCTATAAGTCTTCTGCAAAACGAAGAAAGCCTCCTTTTTCTCGCCAGCATTAGAGATCAAACCCTTCCGATTGAACCCATCCTGAAGCCCCGGCAACTGCCGCATAGGAGACCGGAAATCCACCAGAATCCAAGGACTTAACCCCCGAAACTGGGGAATTTTCGCCAACATAGGCAGCTGATGCTCGAAAATACTAGCCTGATATTCTTCCGTCCACCGCTGGGTAGCAGCGCCATGCAATCCCGCCTTAGCGTCCCCTCCGAACTCACTCACAATCAACGGTTTGTCATACCCAATATGCCAGTGAGTAAGGTCAGCATCCGCAGGAGTCTGCTCGTACCACCCAATATATTCATTCATCCCAATAACATCGAGCGCCTCACCCAAAGGATCGTCCACATACTTGTCGTGCCCCTCGGATCGCACCAGCAGAGCCGCCGTCACCAGCCGCGTCGAATCGAGCGCGCGCGCATCTCCCGCAAGTGTCTTAAGAAAAGCTGTTCGCTCCGCAGTAAGAGGTGTCTCGTTCGCGATAGACCACAGCACCACCGACGCCTTATCCCGATCCCGCCGAATCTCCTCTTCCAATTGTCCTTGCGCCTTCGCGAGCACAGCAGGGCTGCCAAAGTCCACAGCCCAATAGACCGGAATCTCAGACCACACCATCAGCCCCAGCCGGTCAGCCGTACGAGTCATGCGTTGATCATGCGGATAATGCGCAAGCCGAACATAGTTGCAGCCAAGCTCCTTGGCCCAACCCAGCAGCGTGGCAGCATCCTTGTCATTGTTAGCCCGACCCCCACGCACCGGCGCTTCGCCATGAATCGAAACGCCGCGAAGAAACACAGGCTTCCCATTTAGCAGGATATCGGTCCCGCGAACTTCAATCGTTCGAAATCCCATTTCATCATCGAGGCTATCTTCGCCAGACGCAAGATGTACCTTGTACAGTTTGGGATGCTCGGGAGTCCACAACGCAACATCCTTCGCCGTCAGCGATATGCTGGCACATTGATCGTTGCCAAGCTTGGCGGACACGCTGCGCCCCAGTTCTGGAAGCGAAACCGTGACCTCGTCTCCAGCGCTCGCGCCTTGCACGTGCACGCTTCCCACAATCGCAGTGCGCTCGCGATTTAAATGCAGGTCGTAGTCGTCGATGTATTTTTCCGGAACATCGATCAGCGAGACGTCCCGCGTGAGTCCGCCATAGTTCCACCAATCCGTGTTGAGCGTTGGGATACCTTCTGCCGAACGAGTGTTGTCGACGGCAATGACGACGAAGTTCTTACCTGCGCGAAGGCTGTTCGAAACGTCACAGTCAAAATCGGTGAAGCCGCCCTCGTGGCTGCACACCTTCTGGCCGTTCACCCAGGCGATGGACTTGTAGTTGGCTGCGCCGATGTGCAGAAATGTCTTGTGACTAGCCGGCTGTGTATAAGTAAAGTCTCGCTGATACCACAACAGGCCTTCGTAATAGAAGAGCGATTCATGCTGCGTATTCCAGTCCCCGGGAACCTTCAACGTCGGCGATTTGCTGAAGTCGTACTCGACCAGCCCTTGGCTGCCAGTCTCCGCACCACCGTTGAGGAAGAATCCATCCTTTCGTATCTCTCGATGAAAGTTATACAGGCCGCCGTCATAGGGGTCGACGATGTAGTGCCAGTCTCCATCCAGCGTGACAGCTTTTCGATGGTCGGCATCCACCAGAACAGTGGTCGACTGGTTTTGCCCATGCGCGCCAACAGCAAGGACGGCGCCAAAGACCGCGGCCAGAAGTACGCGAAAGTAACGTTGCATCAGAACTCCGTTGCCCTAAAGTTTGGCGATCGGCAAACCACGCCGATCGCCCTTGAGAAACTGCTGCTATTGAATTTAGCGCAAGATCAGCCCTGAAGAACAAGCCAGATTCAGCGCAGGTGCGAGCGCTCTGATGTCGCCCGCACCTGCGCCGCGCCAGCCTAGAACGATAGCCTGCCCCCAAACTGGATGACGCGTGGGCTGCCCTGCGCAGACGTGATCTTGCCGTTGTTGCCCGAGGACAGCGACGCCGTGGGGTTACCGAGACTAACCATGTTGAACACGTTGGTCGCCTCAGCGCGGAGCTGGAAGACAATGTTACGCGGGAAGTAGATGTTCTTGAAGATGCCCAGATCGATGTCGCGGTATCCAGGTCCTAGCAGCGTGTCTCTTCCCACATTGCCGTCAGCGCCACCAGGACCAATTCCTCCCGGGACACCAGGACCGTTCGCAATAAACGCGGCCGTATTGAACCACTCCGTCACCTCACTGCCAGTGGAGCAGATCCGGCACCGGTGAGGATTGAGGAACGGACTCACCCCCGGAACGGCGTCGGGCCGGTTATGGCCGTTGCTGTCGTCGTTTTTGGTTGATCCGGTCGTGATCTCGAACGGCCCACCGCTTTGCAGGTAGACGATCGGTGCGATCGTCCAGCCATTGAGCAACTCCTTCCCTGCAATGTTCGACCCCTTGAAGTAGCTGATGTTCCATGTGCCCGACATAACGGCGATGCTGCGCCGGTCAGCATCCATGGGCCCCTTCTCCTCCTTGAGCTCATCGAAGTCCTGGGCAGTCATCTGCCCAATGGCGGACTCGTTCGAGCTTTGGATGGCGTGGCTCCAGACATAGAAGCCATTCACACTAATGTTTTTCGACATAGGCCGGTTAGCCGAAATCTGTAGCGACTGATAGGAGCCAGTCTGGTTTGTGATGAGGTAGATGTTCTGTCCCAGGACACCTGGATCGTAAGGCCGGCGAGCGTTGATGCTCGCTTGCGAAGTGCTCGGAGGTCCGAAGGCCGTAGAGTACGGAGCGTAGTTGTCGTCAATCATCGTAGGCACGTCACGCGAGAGCGTACCAACGTAGGCGGCGGTCACGCTCACTTTGCCCGGCAATTGCTGCTGAACGGCGAGGTTCATCTGGCAGCTGAAAGGCCATTGCGAGTGAGGGCCAATCGTTTCAACGCTGGCTGCGGGAAGGAAGCGCGGCGTAGCCGGATTGTAGACGTACGGGAAGGGATCGCCAGTCGGGAAAGACGCTGGATTCGCGTAGACGTTCGACAGCGATGTAATGGAGTTAAATGTCTGGCGTACGGCGAACGGCTGGGCATTGCCCGGTTGGTTCCACTCGTTGCCGCTGGTAGCTCCGTAGAAGACACCCGCGCCCAGGCGAACAGCGGTCTTGCCGTTCCCAAACGGGTCCCATGCAAGGCCGACACGCGGTGAAATATGATGATATTTCGTGCTCACGATCCCGCGCGCGATTCCTGTGTCCCCGGGGAAGACCAGGCCAAGCGGCGCGCTCGGGATCACAGTGGATTGCTGCCCGGGAACAAACGATGCCGTCCGGTTGTGCGATTCAACGGGAGCGGTGTCGATGTCCCAGCGAAGACCCAGATTTGCCGTGAAGCGCGGCGTAATCCGATAGCTGTCCTGCACAAACAGCGCCGTGTGCCATGCACTGATGAGCGTCTTGTACGGAGTATCCTGTTCCATCGTGCTCACCTGGCCGGTAACAAAATCGGCGAGTGCATTGCCGGTGGTCGTCGGAGCCGAACTTGCAAAATTGAAGACGCCAAAGTTGTACAGATTGCCTACGAACATCGTCTTGTCCAGCGCAAATTCACCGCCATAGTTGAGGGTATGTCTACCGCGGGTCATGGTGACTACATCGCGCAGCGAATAGAAGTCCGAGGTCGACACGGGTCCGGCCAGCGAACCTCCCGCCGACCAGGCTCCCGAAATGATCAGTTCAGGAAGCGCGGATGGTCCCTGGATCGTAAACGTTGATCCCAGTTGCCCCAGGTTGGTGGTGGGCAGATTCACGCGGCCGCCCGCTGCTCGCGTAAAAGTAACCCACGCCTGGTTAGCGGTGTTCGAGCTGAACGTGTGTACGTCGCTGAGGTTGGCATTGGTCTGTCCCGTGTAGGACTGGTTGATCGACCAGGGAATGTTGCCGCCCCCATAACCATTCTGTGTCGTCTTGATGTAAAAGTACGTGGCCGCTACATGGTCCTTCTCGCCAATAAGCTGGTCATACTTGCCGAGATATTCGTTATCATCCGTGGGGCTGGTAAAGTTGCCCGTGTACCCTCCACCTCCAGTGCTCGGATGAAGAGGACCATTGGGCAACGGGACGAAAGCGTTCGTGTTGGTAGCGAGCATGGTCGCAGCCGATTTGTCTAGAAGGTCAGTCGGGACGCAGTTTAGCGTTGGGGTGGCGCAATTCGGGCTGCTATTTGTTCCATCCACCTGTATCTTGGTTCCGGGCATATTGACCTTGAAGGTATCGGCGGTGAAGTCGCCGAGACGCTCATCCGCCGTTGGCGTAATGCCACCCGTGAGCGGTTGGCCGACGACCTGGCGCAGACCCGCATAGCTCACGAAGAAGAACGCCTTATTCCGCACAATGGGGCCGCCGAACACTCCGCCGAAGTTGTTGCGATGGTAGGGGTTCTTGATAGTAGTACCCCAGGGGTAGGCGTTGAAGTCGGTGTTGCGGTTGAATTCAAAGACCGTCGCGTGAAACGCGTTGGTTCCTGATTTTGTGACAGCCGTGACCACGGCCGACGACATGTGACCGTATTGCGCCGAGAAGTTGGCAGTCTCAACTCGAAACTCCTGCAGCGCGTCAGGATTCGGCAGCTGGTTTCCATAGTTGCGAATGCCCGTAATGTTGTTGCCTCCATCCAGGTAAAATGCGACCTCCGGATTGCCGCCATCAATGGATCCGTTGATCTGAACATCTGTGGATGGAAGGCCGATGACGAAATTCGGGGTGCCGTTCGGATTCGAAATTGTACTGGCGCTGTTTGCCATGACGCCGGGCGTGAGTGAGAGTTCGGTGTAAGCATTGCGATTGACGAGCGGGAGACCGACGATCTCCGCACCCTGCACGATCCTGCCCAATTCAGCCGTAGACGTATTGATCAACGGCGGAGCGTCGGTCACGGTCACCGTCTCTGTTGCCGCACCCACTGCCAGCGCGATCTCCACCGTCAGCGTCTGATCGATGTTAAGATCGATGTTTTCCTGCAAAAAATGCTTGAAGCTGGCTGCGTCTGCGGCGACCGTGTAGCTGCCGATCGGAAGATAATCGATGCGGTATTCTCCCAGTGCATTTGTCGGCACCGTCCGAGAGAATCCGGTTGCCACGTTCGTGGCCTTCACGGTCGCTGTGCTCACCGCCGCCCCGCTTTGATCCTTCACCGTTCCAACGATGGAGCCGGTAGTCTGCTGCGCATGCAGACCCGCAGCGCTGGCAAATAAAAGCACAACGCTGAGCAGGTACAAAAGAAATCTTGCCTGGGGGAGTGGGTGGTTCTGGCTTGCGGTTTTCATCTTGCCTCCGAAAGTGGTAATTCTCTACATCGCTTTCCCGCCAGTAGGTGGGGCTTCCGTATCTATCTCTGGCAGTAAGAGGTGATGTGAGCTCGGCTGTCACACTATGGGTCCGGAGATTGCTTTGTCTTGTGAATTGGGGGTGAATGCAGGTTAGCTGCGCACCATGCCATTTGACTGAAAAGGTGTGGGCCAAAAGGCTATTAGATTCAATCAGTTCCCGGCCGCCACTAACACTTGTTAGTGGTTGTTAGTGATCGACGTGGGCGCCGACGGTCGTGCCCGCCTGCCGGTCGCGCTCCGAGCCGAAACCCCTTCACGATGGTGTGACCAATCTGCTATCTTGAATCACCTCAATGGGAACGTCTGCGGCATCTGCCGGGTTGGATTTTACGGAGCGCACGGAGCTCGAATGGTTGCTGGAATCAGGAGCTCTCGGTCGCTCTGCGAACCTCATTAAAGTCTTGCGTTACGTCTGCGAAGAGACGGCCGCCGGACGCGGCGACCACATCAAGGAGTACTCGATCGCTGTCGAAGCCCTGGGTCGAAGGGCAGACTTCGATCCCCAGACCGACACCATCGTCCGTGTAACGGTTCACACCCTCCGCAAGCGCCTCCAGGATATCTACGAGACCGGCGAGGGCATGTCCCACCCGGTGCGTATCGTCATTCCCGCCGGAAGATATGTAGCGCAGTTCGTGCATCTACCGGAAACCGGCGAAGCGGCATCCCTGTCACACTTTCCGCGACCAGAACCCGGCCGCGCCCCCCTCGCCGCGCCCCCGTTTGCATCTCCGCCTTCGTCTCGTCCTTCCGGCTCGGCCCGCGCTCCCTGGCTCTGGTTCGTCGCCCTCATTGTCGTTGGCCTGGCTGCCGCTATTCTCTGGCGCCAGTCCCACTTATCCCACTCCAGCCTGATGGAAGCCTTCTCACCCGCGGCCCCCGTCACCATCAGCGGACCCACCCACATCCTCTTCGGGAAGGGAAGGCACCCCTACACCGACCGCTCTGGGATCCGGTGGGAACCGAAGCCTGCGTGCGAGGGTGGAGAGAGCGTTCCTCCCACCGGCGTTGCCTTTTCGGGAACCGAAGACTCCTACATCTACGACGGCGGTATTCGTGGAATTGTCCGGTGCACCTTCCACGCGCCCCCCGGGCCTTATGAACTGCGGCTGCATTTCGCCGAACCGACCAATCTCCAGCCCGTTCAGCGGGGTATTTCCCTGGCCGTGAATGCCGTCGCCACCCACCCCGTCGACGTGGTTGACCGCTCAGGCGGAGATCGCGCCGCCACAACCTTCACCATTCCGGGCATTAGTCCAGAGAACGACGGCACCATCCACCTGGATTTCACCAGTGAGGTGTCCCCCGTCAATGCGATTGAGATCCTGCCCGCACCCACAGCTCAACCGCTTCCGCTTCGAATTGTTGCCGCATCGACTCCGTTTAAGGACGACGGTGGAAACGTCTGGCTCTCTGATCGTTACTTCCGCGGAGGCCGCCACGGGCAGCCCACCGATCAGGAGCATCGTCCCAGTCTCGGGCTCTACGCCTCAGGCCGCATCGGCACATTTCAATACTCGCTGCCAGCTCCCGTCGGCAGTAAGTACCGCGTCACACTCTATTTTCGCGAGGCATGGTTCGGACAGGAGAATGGAGCTCCCGGCGGCGTAGGAAGCCGCGTTTTCGATGTCTACTGCAACGGGCAAAGTGTTCTCCAGAACTTCGACATCCTCGCCGATGGCCACGGACAGTCGGTCACCAAAACGATCGACAGTGTCTCTCCAACAGCGCAAGGCGAGATCCTCCTTTCCTTTGTCCCGGTAACCAACTATCCGCTCGTCAACGCCATTGAGGTCACACCGGAGAACCCATAATCTCGGCATCCTTCTTCCGATGAAATCGCTAACTCTGCTCTGCAGAGTTTACCGCCAGCAGCGTCAGCAACCTCATCCTTGTCATCCACGTCTAGTCGCCGAATATCTGCGCGAAGCCTGGGGAGATGTAGAGATCATCCATCCGTAATACGGCTCCCGCCGCACAAACGCACGCTCACCGCAACACCACGACCAGCACGCCGCAGCCGGAGCGTAAGTCGCTCCGGGGTTAAGCGAAAAGGTGCAGGAGTCGCAACTCGACTCCTGCACCTTCTCTCAACCATCCTTCGCCCGTCAGTCAGCAAAAGCCTTGAGCTTCTGCCACACAGCGACAGCGGGAAACTACTGGACCCGCTTCGGCGAAAGCCTTGTCAGCACTCCGACGATGGACGCACCCGACGCCGGCACACTCTCGCTTCTGATAATCTGCGTGGCGTCGATGTCTTTGCCATAGATAGCTTTGTTGGCGTCGTCGTCAGAATCCATCGACGCGCTCCCCAGCGAAGCGCCCGCGAACAGGCCGCCTTTCGCGCGGGAATACGTCAGGATATCGATGTTGGGATCATTCGCCCCTACGGCTTTGGCTCCCGTCGGTCCCGCAACCGCACTCGCGTCCGCTCCCAGCTTCAGCTTGCCCGAGAGAATCTTGAGCGCACCGCGTTGGGTGTCAACAACCAGAACGTAGTCCGTCGACGAACTTCCTAATTGGACTCCAAGGCTGCCCACATTGAGTCTGTACATCGCGGGAGCCGACCAGCGGCCGTCCATGTTGGCGCCTTTTCTACAAACCAATACGCCTCTGCCGTAGGTCACGCCAAGTCCAATCCCGACCTTCTTGACCAGCGGAAAAACAAGCACGCAGGCAGCACGATCCAGAACAGCTGGTGGAATAGCACTGGGTTTAGACATCTGCCGCAAAACTTCGGCTGACTCACTCAGGCGGTCATCAAACTTGCTCTGAGCGAAAACGGGAACGGCCAGTAGGGCGAAAATCGAAATGACGCGAACGTAGTTCTTCAAAGTAACCTCCCTGAATGTCACGTCGGACGAAAGCCACGACGCTCACTACACGCTACTAGTTATCACCGGAAGCAGGGAACTGTCAAAACGAACAGGTAAGCGCAAAATTGCGAAACTGCGACGAGGAGTGGACCCGAAAAGTGTAACAGGCTTACCTGCGCTCCCTCGCACACTCCTCCTAATTTCACACTCCGTTGCTAAAAAAACCGCCTCGACTCCACCCTCCGCATCGCATTCTCCACCGCGCGTCCCAAAACCGGGCTAAGTCGCGCATGTTTCAAGGGAAAACGGTGCCTGCCCAAAAGGGCGCGAAGAATCCATTTCAAACCATCACAGGCTCCTCGCCGCCCCTGGTCCCTGCTCCATCAACCCGCAATCAACAGCTTTTCCTATCATCAAGCCACAACCCGCAGCGCTCCGATACTTCGATAGCCACATTTGCAATACAGAGGGCGCAAGCGGCCTGGAAAAGTAAAAGCCCTGAACAATATCACAGCCGATCTCCCGGAGATGTTCAAGCTGTTCCACCGTTTCCACCCCTTCTGCGACCACCCTCATTCCTAACTCGTGTCCAATCTCAACTGTCTTTTCCACGACCACGCGATCACTGTTACAAACCCGCATATCCCTGACGAACGACCGATCAATTTTTATTTCCGTTGCAGGAATGTGCCTCACGTGCTGCATCATGGCATAACCCGTTCCAAAATCGTCGATTGAAATCTGAAAACCTTTCATCCGCAACCTTGCAAGGACGTTGAGAATCTTGGAGAGATCCTCGAAAAACCCACTCTCGGTCACTTCTACGATGATGCTTTCCGGATCAAGTCCATGCTCCTCAACCAGCAACGCCAGCCTGTCAGGGAGCCTCAAATCGAGCAGCGAGGTAGCAGAAACATTCACAGATAGCGTAGGGGTCGTCTCACCCGGTCGCGCAAATTGCGCAAGTTCCGAAAACCCGCGTTTCTGCACCAGCCAACCCAGACGATCGATCAGCCCCAAAGTCTCGACACGCGGGATGAAGTGGTCAGGGAAGACAAGAGTTTGCGGCGTGCGCTGCCACCGCACCAGGGCTTCGAATCCAATCACCTCATCAGAACAAAGATCTATTTGAGGCTGGTAATGAACCACAAGCTCATCGTTTTCTATTGCCCGCGCTAAGTCGCAGTCGGAAATAGCAGCTCCTGCCGGGTGAGACGTGGGAGTCGGTAGAGCTGTCCATCGAAAATCCTGAAGTATCGTCTCCACTTGCGCCAGGCGAAATGGCTTTTGGAGTTTTCCGACCACCCGCAGGTCGAGAGCCTTCGCGAGCCTTTCAGCCGTCTCTAAAACTCGGCGGTCGAGGCCGCTCATGATGATAATCGGAGTCGTGCACCTTCGTTCACTGAGAAGACGAAGTAACTGGATTCCATCGATGCCGGGCACAACCAGATCAAGAAAGATCAAAGAAGTCTCTGGGCTCAAGAGCTCAAGGAACCGTTCAGCTGTTGTCGTAACGTCACAACTCAAATCCAGGCTGGCGCCCAAACGTGACAGAAACTGCCCGATAACAGGATCGTCGTCGATAACCAGGATGCTCCGCAGATGGGTCATTCTCCCCTCAATCCTGGTTGTCCATCAGAGTCAGTTGGCCCGCACCAGATGCCGCTTCCCATCGCAATCGCGCAACCAATCAACCGCGCTCGCCCCACCGAACCGTGGTTGGCAATCCCTCGTTCCACCAACGCAATCGCAGCGTATGACATAAACACCGCCCCAAAGAAGAGTGCAACAAGCCAGTAGTTGTAGTTGTATATGCCCGACATCATCTGTCTCATCAGAAACCATCTCAACGAAAGCCAGATATTCGCTCCCGTTCAGGTTTTATCGGCAGTCCGCTCAATCTCACTATGTTTCAGGCGGTTTTGTTGATCCGACGGGTCTTCGGTGTTTCAGAGTGATGCAGAACCCGCCGGCGCCAGGCAATCCCGTCGCTGCAGCGTCAGGCGCGCCGTAGCAGCACTCTCACGCCCGAGGATTGGCGTTCTCTCATCGACCAATTCCTATGCCAACTCGTTGAGTTTAGATAGGCTCTCTCTCGACCTGCTCGTTCGCCGGTGATGGTGCCAACAGCTCCCGTTCCCGCAGCGCACGCCGTCTCGCCGGCAGAAACGGATGAATCAGCAGTTGATACGCCGCCCCGCCCACCACGCCGCCAAGCAACGGCCCAATGATTGGAATCCACCAATAATTATCCGGAGACGGTAGCGCCGACGCCCCCCATCCCGCGAAGAAGCAGAACAGCCGAGGCCCAAAGTCCCGCGCCGGGTTAATCGCCCACGCCTCCAGGTAGCCCATCGACGCGCCAATCACCGCCACGATCAGCCCAATAATCACCGCGCCAAAATTTGCCCCCGGTGCCTGCTCGTTATATTGCTCCGTGACGGCGAAGATACCAAAGATTAAAAATGCCGTGAGAATAATCTCATCCAGCAGCGCATGCATCGCCGTGACCGCAAGTCCAGGATGCGTGAAGAACACTCCCGCCGCGCCACCACCTGCTCGAGTGAGCCCGTGGACAAGATTGAAGTGATTCAGAACAGGTACAAACAACACATAGACCACCCCCGCTCCCAGAAATCCTCCGAGCGTCTGCGCCACGCAGTACGGCACAACCTTCTTCCACGAGAACTTCCGGTAAAGTGCAAGCGCCAGCGTCACCGCAGGATTCGCATGGCACCCGCTCACCGAACCCGTGGCGTAAATGGCAATCGTCACTGCTAGCCCCCACACCACGCAAAGTCCCCAATACGCATTCTGATACGGACTCGGATCATAGAGCACATACATCGCAGCCACCGAATCCCCAAACGCAATAATGATGAAGACGGCGACAGCTTCCGATATCAGTTCCCCCATCGATTCGTAAAGCGGTGACTCCATAGCGTCGAACTCCCCGAAGCAGTTCCTTTATACAGCGTCAATCCCGCCAGCCGCCCGTTCATACTTGTCGCTCAGAACCGTGCTACTCTTTTCCCCTCTGGAGGATCCATGAGCGACGCCACCAAGCAACTCGTCCAGCGCTGGTTCGACGAAGTATGGAATCAAGGCGACCCCGCCACCATCGAGGAACTCTTTCTCCCCGACGGCAAAGCTCACGGCTTTCCCGAACCCTCCGCCATCCTCACTGGCCCCTCCGAATTTAAACAGGCCCACTCCCTCTTCAAGGAAGCCTTCTCGAACATCTCCGTGGAAGTCAACGAGATCATCGCCGAAGGAGATCATGTAGCCGCTCGCTGGACCGCCACCATCACCCACACTGGTCACGCCCTCGGATTTCCTCCCACCGGCCGTACAGCAAGTTTCTCCGGCACCAGCTTCCTGCACTTCGCACACGGAAAGATCGCCGAAGCCTGGAATCACATGGACTTCACCCGCGTCGTCCTCGAACTACAGACCGCCTCCGTGACCACCAAACGCTGAATGCTCGCCCAGCGCTAAAGCTGCTCCTCGCATTACGACTCCGCTGCCTGCAATCGCCGCGCTCAATGAAGCATCCAATACCATGGAGGCTTAGTTTCATGCGCACCTTGATTCGCAGCGTTCTTCCCGCACTCCTCGTCCTCGCCGTCGCATCTGTCTCTGGCGCAAGCGCCTACGGACAGCAGCAGCAGAACACCCCGCCGCCAACGCCTCCCAGCCAGGCGCAGCCAACCCGTAGCCCCGGCGGCGACGTCGGCAGCGGTGCCGGCGACATCGGCAAAGGCGCAGGTGGAGCAGCCGGCAATGTTGCCAAAGGAACCGGCAAAGGCGCTGCCGATCTTGTCACCCTCCATCCAGTGAAAGGGGCCGGCAACATCGGCAAGGGCGTAGGCGTTGGAGCCAAGGATGCCGGCGTCGGCGCGGCCAAAGGCACCGGCAAGATCGCCAAAGGAACCGGTCGCGGCATCGGCCACATCTTCCATCACTCCCACAAGGACAACCCGCCCGCCGATCCCGGTCCACCCACCAATTAACTTAACCTAAGCAAATCTCCCACGGATCATCATCGGCCAAGTAAAGTATTTCTATCCCCGAGGACCCCATGATCCAACTCTCTCAACCCCAGCGCGTCACCGCATCGTTAATCCTGTTGCTCTCCAGCGCCGCGGCTCTCGCACAAACAACTGTCCCGCCGCCGCCACCGCCACCCGCCTCCACATCTCACCGGCTCGATCGCCGGCCATCCCGGTTGGCCTGTAGCCAAGCCCGCGGACGTCGCGTCGCCCGAGGCAATCCTCAACGCCGTCTACAGCGTGATCTCCGGCCCCCAGGGCCAGCCCCGCGATTGGGACCGCATGCGCTCGCTCTTTATTCCTGACGCCCGTCTGATCCCCACGGTGCCCGCCAACGGCCACACCGACGCCGTCGTTCTCACCATCGATGGCTACATCGCCCGCGCCAGCGCCCGCATGGCCACCATGGGCTTTTACGAAAGTTCCGTCCACAATGTGACCGAGCAGTACGGCAACATCGTCCAGGTGTGGAGCACCTACGAGTCCCGCCACGCACCCACCGACGCCACACCCTTCGTGCGCGGCATCAACAGCTTCCAGATCCTCAAAGACGGCGATCGCTACTGGATCGTCAACATCTTCTGGGACGCGGAAACTCCGGACCACCCAATCCCCGCCCAGTACTTAACCACCACCCCACACTAAGCAGCGTCTGACGATTCCGCCTTTTGCCTCTAGGTAACCCAAGGCTTTAGCCTTGGGCCTCTTTCTGCCGCAAAAGATCTGGGCTTTAGCCCCTGGGGTATGCCTTGCATCCCAGGAACTCCCTCTATCAGAGCAATGACGCCACGGAAACTACGCAACACTCTTGTTTCGAAGGGGCACGACTTTAGTCGTGCCAAAAGTCACGGGATCCATGATGGCTTTAGCCCCTGAGGGAAAGCTTCGGACTCATGCGGAGCTTCCTTAGACAGCCTTGCGCTGGAACGTCGTCTTCTTCGTGTTGGCAAACGAATTCTTCGCCTTCACCGCGGCCGTCGACGCGCCCGACGTGACCTTCGCATCCGTCTTGATCGCCTCCGCCTTCTCGCGCATCGCCTGCAGCTTCTGCGCCTTCCGGCTCAATCCGCCTACCTTCACTCCGCCTGGCTTGGGAAGAAAATCACTCATCCTGAAATCCTCTCACGTTCAGCGCCTTCCCGCACCTGCGAGCCCGCCACGCACTACACCCATTGTGAACAATTTCTTAAGCCAAGGTCTTCACATCAAGACAATCGTTTGACTAAAGCGCAAATGCGGTGAAATACTTCCGGCCTAGGTCGACTATGACGAAATTGTTCGCGGTACTCCTGCTAGGAATCTCCTCCACGCTCCCCTCTGCGCTGGTGGCCCAATCCAAGTTCGTCCACGCCGACGGCCGCAACCTCGTCGCCCCGGACGGAACACCCCTTCACCTCAAGGGCACCAACCTGGGCAACTGGCTTGAGCAGGAAGGCTACATGTTTCATCTAGACGACGGCCCTCAATCTCCGCGCGAGATTGAAGACCTCGTCAACCAGCTCATGGGTCCGGAAGAGGCTGTGCAGTTCTGGAATCAATACCGCGACACCTACATCACCGAAGACGACATCAAGTTCCTCCACGACACAGGTCTCAACTCCATCCGCATCCCGTTCCACTACAAATTCTTCACGCCCGGCAACGACGAAGGCTTTCGCCTCATGGATCGCGTCATCGGATGGGCCGCGAAATATCACATGTACGTCGTCCTCGACATGCACTGCGCTCCCGGCGGCCAGACCGGCGCCAACATCGACGACAGCTGGGGCTATCCCTGGCTCTATGAATCCGCCGCCGACCAGCAGTTGACCATCGACATCTGGAAGCGTATCGCCGAGCACTATCGAAACAACCCCACGGTCCTCGGCTACGACCTCCTCAACGAGCCCATCCCGCACTTCCCGCAGCTCCAGCAATACAACAAGGCCCTCGAGCCGGTGTACAAGCGAGTCACCGAAGGCATCCGCCAGGTCGACACGCATCACGTCATCATCCTCGGCGGAGCCCAGTGGGATACCAACTTCACTGTCTTCGGCCCTCCCTTCGACAAGAACGTGATGTACACCTTCCACAAATACTGGATGCCCCCAACCCAGGATTCCGTACAGTCCTACGTCGACTTCCGCGAGAAGTACAACGTCCCCATCTGGCTAGGTGAGTCCGGTGAAAACACGGACGCATGGATCCACGATTTCGCCACAGTCCTCAATAAGAACGACATCGGCTGGGCCTTCTGGACCTACAAGCGAATGGATGCCACTGCCAGCATGGTCTCCTTTCCCAAGCCCATCTACTGGGACGAGATCATCGCGTACGCAAAGCTCAATCGCTCCACCGGCAACACGGAAAAGCTTCTGCCCGTGCGCCCCTCCCTCGAACATTCGCGCGCAGCGCTTCAAGACCTGCTGCAACAAATCAAGTTCCAGCACGCGCACGTCAACCCCGGCTACTTATCGGCTCTGAACCTCACCGTGCCTCAATCCTGAGCTCGCTACAGCTGCGCGTCTGTTGTGCGCCGGAAACCTATGGCCAAAATCTGCCGCATCGAAGGACAAGATCTGCATGCGTAAGGTAGCTCTCAGCTTTAGCTTCGCTCTTCTCACGCTGGCTGGCTGCAGCGGCGGAAGCGGCTCCGGCACCGGCACAACGCCTCCTCCGCCCCCACCGGTCGCCGCCACTCCATCCTTCTCCCCCACCCCCGGCGTCTTCACCAACGGACAGTCAGTCACCCTCGCCGACGTCACCCCCGGCGCCACCATCCACTACACCACCGACGGATCGACGCCAACCTCCTCATCGACGGCCTACACCGCCCCAATTCCATTCACAGCCGACATGACCATCACCGCAATCGCAGCGGCAACCGGCTACACCAGCAGTCCCTCCACCCAAGGCCTCTATCAAATAGCAGGCCCCGCCGTATCTGTGGTTCAGAGCACCAACGACCTCACCCAACTCATGGCCGCACAAACCGCGACGCTCTTCACCGACACCACAGCCGGCACCAACAACGTCATCGTCGATGAAGCGCAAACCTACCAGACCATCGAAGGCTTCGGCGCCGCCTTCACTGACTCCGCGGCCTACCTCCTCGAGCAAGTAGAGCCGTCGTCCTCCCAGGCAAGCACACTAAGCGACCTCTTCACCCGCACCGGCAACGGCATCGGCCTCAGCTTCATGCGCGTCCCCATCGGCGCCACCGACATCGCCCGCTCGCTCTATTCCTTCGACGACAACAACGGCACCGCGGACCCGACCCTCGCGAACTTCTCCATCGCCCACGACGAAACCTACATCCTTCCCCTGATCCAGCAGGCCAAGACCCTCAATCCGCAGATGAAGCTGTTAGCCAGTCCATGGAGTCCCCCAGGCTGGATGAAGTCCACCAACTCCATGAACTCCGGCACACTCCTACCCGCCGACTACAACGCCTTCACGAACTACCTCGTGAAGTACCTGCAAGCCTACAAAGCAGCAGGCATCGCCTACGATTACCTCTCCATCCAGAACGAACCCCTGAATCAAACCACCGCCTACCCAAGCATGTACATGGACGCTCCTACGCAGCTCACCGTCATGCGCGACCACGTCCTCCCCGCATTGACGAGCGCCAACCTCACCACAAAGCTCTTCGTCTACGACCACAACTGGGACACGCCCTCCTACCCCGAAACAGTCTTAGCCGACCCCACCATCATCGCCTCTCCATTGATCGCCGGAACCGCATGGCACGGATACGCAGGCGCACCCGGAGCCCAGCAGCTCGTCCAGAACATGTTCCCCACTCTCGGCACCTGGGAGACCGAACACTCCGGCGGCACCTGGCAAACTGACCAGTTCACCACCGACTTCCTCGAAATCACACAAGTGATGCGCAACGCCGCAAAGTCCTTCGTCAAATGGAGTCTCGCGCTCGACCAGACCCTCGGCCCCAACCTCACCGAACTCAACAACGGCCTCGGCGGCTGCGCAACCTGCACTCCCATCGTCACCGTCAACAGCACCACCGGTGTCGTCACCAAGGACGTCGAGTTCTACACCCTCGGCCACTACAGCAAGTATGTTCAGCAAGGCGCCACGCGCGTCTATTCCAGCAACACTCCCGCCATCGTCACGGTGGCCTTCATCAACCCCGATAGCTCCAAAGCACTCATCGCCTTCAATAACGCCACGACCACCCAGACCTTTACGGTGCAGTGGGGAACCCAGTCTTTCTCCTACACGCTTCCTTCGCTGGCAGCGGTGACCTTCACCTGGAGCGGCACGCAGGCTGGCACTCCCTCCATTCCAGCCACATGGCAGATTCAGGGCTCCAGTTACTCCCAGTCATCCGGCCTCGAGACCGAGACAACCGCAGACACAACCGGTGGCTATGATCTCGGCTACGTAAGCCCGAACGCCTATGCTCTCTACAAGAGCATCAACTTTGGCACCTCTGTCAGCACGGTCAGCGTTCGCACCGCGAGCGCCGGCCAGGGTGGCACCTTGCAATTTCACTTCGACTCGCTAACCGGCCCTCTGATCGCGACAGCAGCTCTCCCCGTCACGGGCGGCTGGCAGACGTGGCAGACAGTGACCGCGCCGGTCACAGGCGCCTCTGGATTGCACGATCTCTACATCACCTTCCAGGGCACCACGGCTGGAATCTCCAACGTCAACTGGTTTCAATTCAATTAGATGCCAACCCCACCTCACCAATCGGCATTCCGGACGCTCAGGCTCCCGAGCCTGCCATCGGTTGCTCGTGCCACGACGTGCTAGAGCAAAGCGCATCCCCCGTCCGCTTGGTCGCCGCGTCGCGTCCCGACTACGGATCGCCCCGAGCGACTTAGCCCCCGCTGGTCCAAACGATGGAGCCGTTTATCAACCTCGAGAATGAGCATTAACCCCACTGTTCAGCCATTAAGTGCATAAAGCACTTGACAACCCACCGAGCGTTGGATCATTATGATCCGCGATTCCAATCAGCTGAAAGACAAACGTTTGTCTCGAATCGAACAAACGTTTGTCTCAGTCAATTCGATTGTTAGAACATGCAGCACTTATGAAATTTGGAGGCACTATGAAGTCAAGTTGGTCAATATTCAGGATGGTTGTCCTTGCCGTGGCCGGCATTCTGGGATTAGGCAGCGCCTACGCACAGAGTACGAATGCCGGAGATATCCGCGGACTCGTCACCGATCCATCCGGCGCCCTGATCCCTGGAGCCACCGTAACCGTGTTGAACCTCGACACAGGCGTCGCCAAGGACTACCCCACCAATAACGACGGTTTGTACGATACCAACTCGGTCGTTGCCGGAAGCTACAAGCTCACCTTCAAAAAAGAGGGCTTTGAGACCTATGTGCGCGGACCCATCACCGTCCTGGTTGGTAACACCGACGTCAACGCCCAACTGAAAATCGGTTCCTCGAGCGTTGAGGTGACCGTCAACACCGACGTTCCCCTCCTCAACACGGAAGACGGTTCACATTCCGCAACTCTCGAAGCGCATGACATGGAGCAGATGCCCAACGTCGGCGGCAGCAACGGCCCTGACTGGCAGAACTTCATGATCCTCCTGCCCGGCGCCTCTGGTACCTATACCGGCTCCAGTAACCAGGCCAATGCCTTCAACCCTGGCCAGGAAGTATCCACGAACGGCAACCTGCCCTTCACCAATGTGCTCGCCGACGGTGCCTCTACCACCCTCCCAAGCAGCCAAAATGCCAATCCCGCTGCCTTTGAAGATGTTGGCGAAGTTCAGGTCAGCCTTTCGTCCTTCTCCGCGCAGTATGGCGTAGGCGGTCTCATCATGAACCAGATCACCAAGAGCGGTACAGACAAGTTCCACGGCGTTCTGTATGAGTACTTCCAGAACAGATCGCTGAACGCTGCCAACTACAACTTTGGCAGCCCGTTCTCAGTGCCCGCCCTCAACTACGACGACTTCGGCGGAACGTTCAGCGGCCCCATCCCATTCTTTGGGCTGAAGCACAAGGCATTCTTCTTCTTCGGTTACGACCAGATTCACAATAACGCCGTCAGTGCTGGCTACCAGACCATTCCCACTGCTGCCATTATGAGTGGTGATTTCAGCGGTAACATCGCGGCCAACCCAACAGCCCCGTATTACATTTACGATCCCACCACGCAAGTCATCGCGACGGATTCGGGAGGTCATCCATACCCCATTCGTAAGACCTTCATGCAGGAATATGGAACCAACGCCATCCCCGCTGGCCTGATCGATACGGTCTCAAATGCCTTCCAGCAGTTCTATCCGACACCAAC
>Ga0302316_10001013_pt1 | contig 23188 bp, 16 predicted proteins | sample III_Palsa_N3_2_FD_200456 | JGI IMG/M metagenome (GOLD analysis project Ga0302316, IMG submission 200456) | Peat permafrost microbial communities from Stordalen Mire near Abisko, Sweden - III_Palsa_N3_2 | ecosystem: Environmental > Terrestrial > Soil > Palsa > Peat permafrost | place: Sweden...
GTAGATCGTCCTTCAGCCAAGGCTTTGAGATCGGTTCGGCGATGCAGGATGCTCGTGTGGGCCAGCATAGAACAAATTCATTGCAATTCGCATGCAAGTGTGGCCGAGGGCCTGCCTAAAGACCGCAGAACCCCCGCCAGGGGCGGGTCGCCGACACCAGACAGCGCTGATATAGTTGCCAATCAACACAGACCCGACGCCGGGTTTGGGAGGGGGCGCTTCGGTGGCGACCCCGGCACGGCGGGGCATGAGGTATCAAAGTGGCTGAAGTTCTTTTCTACGAGCGTCCGGTGCCGCTTAACCGCACCGAGCACAAAGATCTGCGCCTGAAGGGCGTGTTGAACGCGAAGTTCGCGATGAACGCCCATTCGGTGCCGCTGACCGGCGCGGAGTTCGCTATTGCTGCACGCGACCTGCCGATCGTGTTTGCCGGCAATAGTGCCGCCGATGCGGGTCCGATCGTTTTGCTCGGTCTGCGTCAGGATGAAAACCTGGTGGTCGATGCCGATGGTCAGTGGGCGCCGAACATTTACATCCCGGCGTTCGTGCGCCGCTATCCGTTTGTACTGGCCGAGAAGCCGCCCGGTCAGGAAGGCGATGACATGACCGTGTTTCTCGATGAGCGCTACGAAGGCTTCGGTAACGTCGAAGGCGAGCGTCTGTTCAAGGACGACGGCACCGAGACGGAATTGCTGACCAATGCGGTGAAGTTCCTCGGCGAGTTCCAGCAGAACATCGCACGCACCCGCTGGTTTATGGGGGAGCTGAACAAGCATGACCTGCTGATGTCGCGCAATCTGCGGCTGCAAAAGCCGGCCCGCGAGGGTGGCGAGGCCCGCTCGATCAACCTCAATGGCCTGTTCGTGGTCGACGAGGAGAAGCTGCGTAATCTGGACGAGAAAACCGCCCACGAGTTTGCCCGTGAAGGCGTGTTTGGCTGGATCTACGCACACATGCTGTCGTTGGCCAACCTTGATCGTCTCGCGCAGCGTCTTGATGTGCGTGAGCAGGCCGAAGCGGCAAGCAGCGCGACCAAGAATTGATGTGATCTGTTTCTGGCGCAGCGCCCGATGGCGCTGCGCCAGTGCGCCCCGCGCGCAAGGCGCGGTCGGCGCGCGCAATATCCGGTGCACGGCGTGAGGGCGCCACGTTGAGAAAGCCCTCTTAAGAAACGACTAAGCGCCAGGCTGCAAGCTGTCGCCATGCAGCATCCCCGATATCGACATGCCACCACCGCGTGGCCATGCCTTTTTGTTCTTCGACGCCCACGTCGCGCTCGCCTGTGGGCGACACTCGTCATCGGCGCCGGATTGGCGCTGTCCGGTTGCGCCTCGTACGCACCACTGCGACTCGGCAACGGATCGGGCGCGACCAGCGTGGCGCAACTCACCGCACCGACCGCGGACATGCCGGTGTCGACCGTGGTGAACCATCGCTTCGATCCGTCCGATGGGCTTGACGTGACCGAGGTCGCGATGCTGGCGGTGGCAAACAGCCCGCAGTTGAAGCTCAAGCGGGACGAGCTTGGCATTGCCCGCGCGCAGGCATTCGCCGCCGGCCTGTTGCCGGATCCTCAACTGAGTTTCAGCAATGACTTTCCCAAAGGCACTGCCAACGATGTGACCAGCGCATTCAATCTTGGTCTCAGCGAAGACATCACGGCATTGCTGACGCGTTCATCGCGCAAGGCGGCAGCGCGCAGTCAGGCCGCCCAGGTCAACCTCGAGTTGTTGTGGGCGGAGTGGCAAACGGTGGCGCAGGCACGGCTGCTGTTCGATCAGGTAACGACCTTGCGCGCGCAGCATGCCCGGCTTGAAGTCGAGCAGGCCGCGCTGGTGGCCGTCGAGCATGACATCCGTATGGCGCTGAACGACGGCAACCTCACCTATGAGAGCGCCAGTGCCGGGCTCAATGCCGGCGGGGACGTGCGCAAGCGACTGGCCGATAGTGCGGTCGCGCTGCATCAGGCTGAAGGCGATCTGCATGTATTGCTGGGCCTGGCGCCGATGGTGCCACTCGATCTGGTGGGCACGCCTTATCAGGTCGCACCGACACCTGCGCAAGTGCAGCAGGCGCTGCTCGATCTGCCCCGACGCAGGCCGGATCTGCTGGCCCTGCAGGCCGGCTATCAGTCCCAGGAAGCGAAGCTGCGCGGCGCCGTTCTGGCCCAGTTTCCAGCGCTCAATATCGGCGTCAACACTGCGCGCGATACCACCCCTGTCTACACAAACGGTTACAGCATCGGCATCACGTTGCCGCTATTCGACCGCAACCGCGGCAATATCGCGATCGAGCAGGCGACCCGCCAGCAGTTGAAGGACGACTATGAGGCGCGCGTGCTGAGCACTCGCAGTGATATGCAGCGACTGCTGGCCGACCTCGCCACCATGCAGCAACAGCGCAGTGCGTTGTCCGCACACGCGCGGCAGCTCGATGAGGCTCGTCGCGCCGCCGAGCGTGCCTGGCAGGCCGGCCTGCTCGACTGGCCAACCTATCTGTCGATCCGTGGCAACGCACTGAGTGTCGATCTCGACCTGCTCGATCTGCAACAGCAGCAGGCCACGCAGGCGATCGCACTGGAGGCGCTACTCGGCAACACCGATCTGGCGATGGCCCATTCAACCTCCACGAAAACATCCGCACCATGAATCCTGCTCTCCAAAAGCAAAGTTTCCCGATGAAAAGCCTGTGCGCGCTGTTGCTGATCGGCTGGCTGGCTGGCTGCAGCCACGCCGCACCGGGAGACGCCGACGCAGCTGATTCGGATGGTCCGGCCGGCCAGGTTGCGGTAACTACCGCCGAGCTGATGCAGCAGACCTTTCACGACACCGTGGAAGCATGGGGCACGGTGGTGGGTGATCCCCACCGAGCGCGAGCAATCAGTTTTGCGCACGGTGGCCAGATAGTTGCCGTGCAAGTGGCGGCGGGGCAGACCGTCACGCGTGGGCAGTCGCTATTGACGATCACGCCTGATCCCGCCGCGCGCAGCGCTTATCAGCAAGCGCAGAGTGCGTTGACGCTGGCCCGCGGCGAGCTTGGGCGAACTGAGCAATTGGCGGCGCAACGGCTGGCGACGCAGTCGCAATTGGCGGCCGCGCGCAAAGGATTGGCCGATGCTCAAACAACGCTTGAGGCGCAGCGTGCACTGGGTGGTGACGTCGCACAGGAGACCGTGATCGCACCGGCCGATGGTGTGGTCAGCGCAATCAGTGTCGGCTTGGGCGAGCGGGTCGCCGCGAACGCGCCGTTGCTGAGCTTCACGCCCGCGCATGCGCTGGTTGTCCAGCTAGGCCTGCAACCGGAAGATGCGGCCAGTCTGCGGCCCGGCATGACAGTGCAGCTGTACAGCGTGTACGGCGCGGCAGCGCGTCTGGTGGGCACGCTGGGCATGGTTGGGCAGTCTGTCGACCCCCAGACTCATCTGCTGCCGGCACAGGTCGAACTCTCCGCCGATGCCAGCGCGGCGCTGGTGGCTGGCGCGACATTGAGAGCGCGAATCAGTACGGCCGATTTCAGCGCCTGGGCCGTGCCGCGTGCGGCGGTGCTGCACGACGAACATGGCGACTATCTGTTTCAGGTTGAGCGGAGCCTGAAGATGAGCGGTCAGGTTGAGCCCAGCCATGCCAAACGCGTCGACGTGAAGCTGCGCAGCCCGGATGGCGACAGCGTTGGCGTGCAAGGTCCGCTCGATGCGTCAGCCAGGGTAATCGTGCTCGGTGCCTACGAGCTCAACGATGGCGATGCCGTGCGGGAGTCCACCCAGTGAGCATTGCGGTGTGGATGCAGCGGCATCGCCGTTCACTGCTGTTTCTCGCGTTGATGTTGGCGATCGGTGGCATTGTCAGTGCGCTGTCGATGCCCGTCGCGTTGTTTCCGAACGTCGCGTTTCCGCGCGTGCAGGTGATGCTGGATGCGGGCGATCGCCAGGCCGACCAGATGGCGATCGAGGTGACCACCCCGATGGAGGAGGCGATCCGCCGCGTGCCGGGCGTGCGTGATGTGCGCTCCACCACCAGTCGCGGCAGCGCCGATATCGCGATCACGTTCGACTGGGGCGCGGACATGAGCGTGGCGTTGCAGGAAGTGAAGGTGGTGGCTGGGCAGATCCTGCCGCAGTTGCCTGTCGGCACCCAGTTGAGCACGCGGCGGATGGATCCGACCACGTTCCCGGTGCTGGCCTATAGCTTGCGTTCGCACACGTTGTCGCCGAGTGCATTGCGCGACCTGGCGGAGTATCAGTTGCGCCCGTTGCTGAGTGGCATCAGTGGCGTCGCACGGGTCGACGTGCAGGGTGGCGAGGTGGCCGAGTTCCATGCCGATGTCGATCCGGGCCGGCTGCGCGCGTTGAACCTCAGCCTGGACGAAGTCACCGTGGCGGTCACTCATGCCGCGACGATCCAGGCCATGGGCCGCGTGTCCGACCACTACAAACTGTTTCTGCTGCTGGCCGACAATCAGCCGAAAACCGTCGCCGCGCTGCGCGATATCGTGCTGCGCGCGAATGCCGGTGGCGTGGTGCGGCTGGGCGACGTGGCTGCGGTCAGCTTGGATCACGTGCCGCAATGGATCCGTGTCAATGCAGATGGCCAGGATGCAGTGCTGCTGCAGGTCTACCAGCAACCTGACGGCAACACCGTGCAGATCGCCCGCGAGGTAAAGCAGCGTCTGGCCAATTATGCGCCGCAGATGCCGGCGGGCGTGCGCATCGCGAACTGGTACGACCAGACCCAGCTGGTGACGAACGCCGCCAACAGCGTGCGCGATGCGATCCTGATCGGCATCGTGCTGGCCGGGCTGGTGCTGTTCATTTTCCTGCGCAATACGCGGGTGATCCTGATCGCACTGATCGTGGTGCCGGCGGTGCTGGCGATCACCGTGTTGCTGCTGTCCGTGCTCGGCATGAGCTTCAACATGATGACGCTGGGCGGCATGGCGGCAGCCGTCGGGCTGATCATCGACGACGTCATCGTGATGCTTGAACACATCATGCGTCGGCTTGGTCAGCACACCGGCGAAGTGCATCAGCGGATCGCCCGCGCGGCGTGGGAGTTCACCCGTCCGTTGACCGGCTCCAGCGCCGCCACCGTGGTGATCTTCGTGCCGCTGGCTTTCCTGTCCGGCGTGACGGGTGCCTTCTTCAAGGCGCTCTCGCTGACCATGGCCAGCGCGCTGATCATCTCCTACCTGCTGACCTGGGTTGCCGTGCCGCTGCTGGCCGAGCGGCTGCTGGATCGGCGCCATCTGATGGCGCATGCACCGGGTCGTTTCACCCGGCGCATGATGCGGGGATACCAGAGCCTGCTGCAGCGTTGGCTGAAGCGACCGTTGCTGGTACTGCTGCTGGTGGTGCCGCTGCTGCTCGTCGGTGGGTTCGCCTACACCCGCGTCGGCACCGGGTTCATGCCGAGCATGGACGAAGGGGGTTTCATCCTCGACTACCTGTCCAGGCCCGGCACCTCACTGGAAGAAACCGACCGACTGCTGCGCCAGGTCGAGACCATCATCCGCGCCAATCCCTACGTCGACACCTACTCGCGGCGCACCGGTTTGCAGCTGGGCGGTGGCCTCACGGAAGCGAATCAGGGTGACTTTTTTGTGCGCCTGAAAGGGGGCCCACGCCCCGATACCGAGCAGGTGATGGAGCAGGTACGTGCACAGGTCGAGCAGAATGTGCCCGGGCTGGATATCGAGTTGTCGCAGCTGATGGAGGATCTGATCGGTGACCTCGTGGCGGTGCCGGAACCGATCGAGATCCAGTTGTACAGCGACGATCCCAACCAGCTCGATAGCACCGCCGGTCGGGTCGCCGAGGCGATCGGCAAGATCCGTGGAGTAGACGGCGTGCGCAATGGCATCAACCCGGCGGGCGACGCGCTGACTGTGCAGGTGGACCCGATCAAGGCGGCGCTCGAAGGGCTCGATCCGGTCAGCGTCACCGATCAGGTGGCGGCGGCAATTGACGGCACAGTGGCCGCACAACTGCCCCAAGGCAGCAAGGTTATCGGCGTGCGCGTGCGTCTGCCAGCGGGTATGCATCAGCAACTGGAGCAGGTCGCCGCCCTGCCTATTCGCGCGGCGGATGGCCATCTGCTGCCGCTGTCTCGGGTTGCCACGCTGAAAGAAGTGCAGGGCCAGCCGGAGATCACCCGCGACAATCTCAAGCGCATGGTTGCGGTCACCGCACGCATCCGCGGCCGCAGTCTCGGTACCACGATCGCCGACGTCAAACGCACGCTGGCTCAACCAGGTTTGTTGCCAAAGGGGATGTTCTACCAGCTTGGCGGCCTGTATCAGCAACAGCAGCAGGCGTTTCGCGGTCTGACCGTCGTGATGCTGGCGGCGATCGCGCTGGTGTTCGCGTTGTTGCTGTTCCTGTACGAAAGTTTCCGCGTGGCGATAGCGATCCTGGCGATGCCGCTGCTGGCAATACCGGCAGTATTTGTCGGGCTGTGGTTGACCGGCATCGAGCTCAATATCTCGGCATTGATGGGCATGACGATGATCGTCGGCATCGTCACCGAGGTGGCGATCTTCTATTTCTCCGAACTTGAAGACGCCGCTGCAAACATGCCATTGCACAATGCCTTGCATGAGGCTGGCCAGCACCGCACACGACCGATCGTGATGTCGACGCTGGCTGCGATTCTCACTTTGCTGCCGCTGGCGCTTGCCCTGGGCCAGGGCTCGCAGATGCAGCAGCCACTGGCCGTGGCAATCATCTCCGGCATGCTGATGCAGCTGCCACTGGTGCTGCTGGTGATGCCTGTGGTGTATGCGCTGCTGCGCCGCGAGCGAGCCAACCCTTAGGTTGGGGTGAGCCTAAGCGAACCCCAACAGCACGCCACCGCCATGCTGGCGCAAATCTGTAGAAGCCACTCCTACCGCACCGACTTCGCCAACCGCAGCAGATCCGGCGCGTAGCCGCTCACTTCGTACAATGCGCGAGCACGTTCGTTGCCGGGGAATACCGCCAGCGTCACCAGCTGGCAATGATGTTCGCGCGCCCAGTCCTCCGCGTGCGCCAGCAGTGCCTTGCCGACACCGTTGCCTTCGTACTTCGGCACCACCGCCAGGTCGGAGATGTGGCAGTTGCTGCGTCCGGTAAAGAAATCGGCAGTGCGTTGCAGATGGATGAAGCCAACCCGATCGCCATCCGCATCCTCGGCCACGAACAGGTAACTGTTCGCCGGCTGATCCTCCAGATGTCGCAGCAGATCGTTGCGGATGCCCTCGATGCATTCATGCCGACGTCGCCAGGGCGGCAGGGTGAAATCCACAAAGCGGGGTACCAGTGCGAGGATGAAATCGTCATCGTCTTCGGCCAGACGAATCAGCAGGGACGTGTCAGTCATGAGCAGTCGACAGGTGGTGGGGATACCGTTCCCGTTTCTACACCTTGTACGCCGGCCGCGGAAGTCCCGCCCATCGTGTTCAGTTCCCTCACGCACCGGTTCCGCGAAACCGGATACGCCGGTACGGCCGGCCGGGTTGCCCGGCGCGTGTATATTCCGGACGATTGCAACCATCTGCCGGGCGCTCTGGAACCCCGGACCGCCGACCGTGATGCCAGGAGTCACCCGTGCCGACCACCCGCCGCATCCACGTCCAACCCGCTGTCGACGGGGTACTCACGCGAGGCATGCGCGATATCCAGAGCGCGCTGAAGCTGCCGCTGGCATTCCCGCCTGAGGTCGAAGCCGCGGCGGCACAGGCCGCCGCCCAGCCACGGTTGCCTGCGCTGGATCGCACCGACATCCCGCTGGTCACGATCGATCCACCGGAGTCGATGGATCTGGATCAGGCGATGTACGTCGAGCGTACCGACAGCGGCTACCGGGTGTATTACGCGATTGCCGATGTCGCCGCGTTCGTGACCGCCGGTGATCCGATCGATCTCGAAGCGAACCGGCGCGGCGAAACGCTGTACGGCGCCGATGCGAAGATCCCGCTGCATCCCAAGCTGCTGTCCGAGGGCGCTGCCTCGTTGCTGCCCGGGCAATTGCGTCCCGCGTTGCTGTGGACGATCGAACTGGATGGCCGCGGCGGGATCGTCAGCACCGACGTGCGGCGCGCCCGGGTCACCAGCCGCGCCAAGCTCGACTACGCCGGTGTGCAGCGGCGTATAGACGCCGGCAACGCTGATCCGATGTGGGCCGTGTTGCGCGAAATCGGCGAATGGCGCAAGCAATGCGAGCAGGCGCGCGGTGGCATCAGCCTGCCGCTGCCCGAGCAGGAGATCAGCGTCGACGACGGCCGCTGGACGCTGTCATTTCGTGCGCGTCTGGCCGTGGAGGACTGGAACGAACAGATCTCATTGCTGACCGGCATGGCCGCAGCGCAGCTGATGGTGCAGGCGAAGGTCGGCTTGCTGCGCACCTTGCCCGAGCCCGAGCCGCAGGCCATCCAGCGGCTGCGCATCACCGCGAAGGCGCTCGATATCGTCTGGCCGTCCGAACAAAGCTACCCCAATTTCATTCGGTCGCTCGACCCATCGAAAGACGCCCATGTCGCGATGCTGACCGCGTGCACCACGGTGCTGCGCGGCGCCGGCTACGCGGCGTTTGACGGCGAGCTCCCCGCGCAGCCAATGCAGTGGGCGCTGGCCGCGGAATACACCCACGCCACCGCGCCGCTGCGCCGGCTGGTCGACCGCTACACCGGTGAAGTCTGCGTGGCACTGTGCGCGAAGCAACCGGTGCCCGCCTGGGCGCTGGCCGCGCTGCCGAGTCTGTCCGCCACGATGCAGGCCTCCGGCCACCGTGCGCGTCAGTACCAGCGCGCCGTGCTCGATCTCGCCGAAGCCGAAGTGCTGGCGCCACGCGTGGGCGAAACCTTCGCCGGCGCCGTCGTCGAAGTTGCACCCAACGACCCCAGGAAAGGCGTTGTCATCGTGCGGGACCCCGCGATCGAGGCCAACGTTTCCGGCACGTCAGCTTTGTCGCTGGGTGCCGACGTCAAGGTGAAGCTGGTCGAGGCAGATCCAGTCAAGCGCTCAACCCGTTTCGAGCTTGCTGATACTTAGCCAGCTTTGCTCGCTCTTTGCTATGGGCTGTCGTTGTCACCTCGCGTCACTCAGCGAGTTGGCAAGCATGTTGCTTAGCTTCAGGCATGAATGACGATGCCTACGATATCTCCCATCTGCTTGAGTCCGATTGGGTCAAGATCGACGTGCCGGAGCGGCAGATGGCGAAAGCACCGCCGGCGGCTCCACGCCAGTCGGCTGTGGCCGCTGCGCAGGAGGCCATGGCGCAAGAGCTGCTGATGGTCGCCGAAGTCCATGAAGAACTGATCAAGCAGTATCTGCGGATCAGCGATGGTGCCTCTGAGGACCCGTTCTGGCAGTGAGGTGCTAGTGGCGACAGGGGGATAATGTCGCTCTTGAGCCATAGATGACCAACTTCGGCACATCTCCCTGACCACCGCCGATGGGCGGCCGCTTTCTGTTGAACGCCGCCGTCAGTTGAGATCCGGCCAGTGATGCAGGCAAGAAAAAGCCCGGGCGAGCCCGGGCTTTTTGCTGTCAGCTGGTCAGGTGACTCGCTGGGCCGGTGAGGGTCAGGCGATTCCAGGCAATGTCTCGACACCTGCCTCGAGGGCGGCCTTGTGCATCAGCGTGCGCGGCAGAATGCGCGCGAAGTAGAAGCTGGCGGTGTCGCGCTTGGCTTGCTTGAACGCGGCGGATTGCGTGCTGGCTTCGGCGGCGGCGACGCTGCGGGCCCACAGGTAGGCGAGGGTGACGTAGCCGGAGTAGTAGAGGTAGTCGGTAGCGGCGGCGCCAAGTTCCTCCGGGTTGGCCTGCACGCGCTGGGCGAGTTGCAGGGTGAGGTCGCCCCACTGTTTCGTGGCGATCGCGAGCGGGCCGATCAACGTGCGCAGTGCTGCGTCAGCGCTGTGCTGCTGGCAGAACGCGCTGATTTCCTCCAGGAAGTGCTTGAAGCCCACGCCTTGCAGCTGGAGGATTTTGCGGCCCAGCAGATCGGCGGCCTGGATGCCGGTGGTGCCTTCGTACAGCGTGATGATGCGGGCGTCGCGGACAAACTGCTCGACGCCGTTCTCGGCGATGTAGCCGTGGCCGCCATAGATCTGCAGCGCCTCCTTGGTGCATTCCTGCGCCAGCTCGGTGACGACGCCCTTGGCGATCGGAATCAGGAATGCGACCAGCTCGCCGGCTTTCTTGCGTGCGCCTTCATCGCTGGCACGCGATTCGATATCGGTCTGCAGTGCGGCATACAGCACCAGCGCGCGCGAGCCTTCGACGAACGCGCGCTGGGTCAGCAGCATGCGCCGCACGTCCGGTTGCACCAGCAGGTTGTCGGCGGCCTTGTCCGGGAACTTTGCGCCGGACAGCGAGCGCGACTGCAGCCGTTCGCGCGCGTAGTTGAGGCTGTTCTGCAGCGCGCGCTCGGCCAGTGCCAGACCCTGGACGCCGACCGACAGGCGTGCCGCATTCATCATGGTGAACATGGCGGCCAGGCCCTTGTTCGGCTGGCCGAGCAGGAAGCCTTCGGCGCCGTCGAAGTTCATCACGCAGGTGGCCGAACCACGAATGCCCATCTTGTGCTCGATCGCACCGGCGGCGACGGTGTTGCGCGCGCCCAGTGATCCATCTTCGTTGACCTTGAACTTCGGCACGATGAACAACGAGATGCCGCGGCTGCCGGCGGGTGCGTCGGGCAGGCGCGCCAGCACCAGGTGCACGATGTTCTCGGTGAGGTCGTGTTCGCCGGCGCTGATGAAGATCTTGGTGCCGGTGATCTTGTAGGCGTTGTTTTCAGCGGGTTCGGCGCGCGTCTTCAGCAGGCCCAGATCGGAACCCGCCTGCGGCTCGGTCAGGCACATGGTGCCGGTCCAGCGGCCTTCGATGATCGGTTTCATGAAGCGCTCGCGTTGCCACTCCTCACCGTGGATTTCCAGCGCATGCGTGGCGCCCTCGGACAACAGCGGATACAGGCTCCACGCCAGGTTGCCCGATTGAAAGATCTCGGTGGTCGCGGTGCCCAGCACGCCAGGAAGCGCCTGGCCGCTGTATTTCTCGGGGTTGGTCAGACCGGTCCAGCCGCCTTCGGCGAACTGGCGGAATACATCCTTGAAGCCCTTCGGCGTGGTCACCGTCTGGCTGGCCTTGTCGTAGTGGCAGCCTTCCTCGTCACCGGGGCCATTGGTCGGCGCCAGCAGCTGTTCGCTGAGTCGGCCGGCTTCTTCCAGCACGGCATCGAGCAGGTCGCGGGTGTGAGCTTCGCCGCCGGTCAGGGCGGTCAGGGTTTTTTCGGCGCCCAGCACGTCAAACAGGGCAAAGCGCAGATCGTCGAGGGGAGCCTTGTAAGCAGTCATGATGATTCCTGGGAGCGTGTTGGGTGTCAGTCGTGGGGGCGTTAGTTGTGGGGCGCAGTTGTTGGGTGTCAGCGGTAGGTGTTCGCAATGCCCGGCACCGGCGATAGCCAGTCGTTGCCGCTGAAGTCGAAGTCGCGCGTTTGTTTTTCCTGCTCCGGCTTGGCGTTGGTGCTGCCGCTGACGCGATAGGCGAGCGAGCCGGCGCTGCCCTTGCCTGCGATGCCCTGCAATGCCTGCGTCATTGCCGGAGTGGGCAGTACATCGAGCTGGATCACATCGCCGACCAGCGGTGGGACGTCGAGCACGAACGTTCCATGCAGGCGGATCGGTATCAGTGCAGCTATCTGCAGCTGGCCTTCGAGCGAATTGAAATCCATCTCGCCGTAGCTGTTGTTCTGGATGCGCACGGTCAGTTGCCACCGGCCGGTGGGCAGCACCTGCAACTGCTGGATGGTCACGGTGGGCGGGAACACGCTCTTTTTCGGTGGCCCGCACGCGAGCAGACCAGCGGCCAGCAGCACCAGCAGGAAACTTTGCAGCAGTCGTTTCATGGGTACTCCTCAAACGATTGTTTGAATCTTAGCCCAGCCGGCATCACAAAGTCAGCGGCTGTTCCCATTGCGAGGTGCAGCGGGCATCATCTCGGGTCCTCCTCACCCAGCAGATCCATTCATGACACGTCGCATCATTGCCCGCCGCTCGCCGATCCACGGCAATGGCGTTTTCGCCGGCATCGCCATCCCCAAGGGCGAAGAAATCATCGAGTACAAGGGCAAGCTGCTGACCCATGCCGAAGCCGATGACCTTTACGGTGATGGTGGCGAAACCGGCCACACGTTCCTGTTCACGCTCAACGAGCAGTACATCATCGACGCGAACCAGCAAGGCAATACGACGCGCTGGATCAACCACAGCTGCGCGCCAAACTGCCGGGCGCTGGTCGAGGAAAGCGCCAGCGGCGATCCACGCCGGGACAAGGTGGTCATCGAGGCGATCCGCAACATCAAGCCAGGCGAAGAACTCACCTACGATTACGGCATTGTGCTCGAGGTTCCGCATACCGCGCGTCTGAAGAAATTGTGGGCGTGCCGCTGCGGTTCACCGAAGTGCATTGGCACCATGCTCAAGCCCAAGCGCTGAGTTTGCTCTTGTACAAGCGGCTTGAGGGAACCCCCGTTCCCCTTGCTCGTCATTCCGGTGAAGGCTGGAAGCCAGTGCGTGGCTCTTCAAGAACTTGAGGGTCCTGGGTCCCTGCCTTCGCAGGGATGACGAGCTGGGTAGTAGGGTTCTCCAAGCCGCTGAATCAGTAGGCTCTCAGGTGTCGGTGTCGGTGTCGGTGGTGTAATCGATCGCAACGACTTCAATGATCAGATCGCCGGCTGGGCGCTTCCAGCACACTTCTTCGCCGACGTGTGCGCCAAGCAGCGCCTGTGCCAGCGGCGAGAGGTAGCTGACCCGATGCTGTTCGGCTTCGGCCTCGTCCTCGCCGACGATGCAGTAGCGCTGCTCGCCTTCGGCGCTGTCCACGGTCACGCTCGCACCAAACGCCACGCGATCTTCCGGCTGCGACAGCAGATCGACTTCGATCGCGCTGTTCACCCGCGCGGTCAGCCAGCGCAGCTCGCGTTCCAGCGGGGCTAGTTCGTTCTGCTGCGCCATTGTTTCGGCCGAGCTCACCAACGCATCACGTCGGGATTGCGCGGCAGCCAATCGCGCGCGCAACTGCGCAAGGCCACGCGGAGTGACGTAGTTCGGGTGATCGCTCAGTGGCATGTCCGGCAACGCCGGTGCCGCGGCGTCATCCGATTCCTTGACGAAGGCTCGGCTCATCGGGATTCTCCTGCGCTCGGTGGAATCAGCGCATCTTCTGAAGGTCAACATGGTGGTGCTGGCGTCGTGCATCAGGCGCGGCATCAGCTGCTAGTTACAGCGCGGCTACACAGGCGCGATCATGGCAAGCGCGGCTGCATACGGCGCGTCAACCCTCTCGCGTCAGTCCTCCTCGGCATGTGGCTTCCATGCCTCGCTGAGTTGTTTCTGCACCGTCGGTGGCACCGTTTCGTAATGGCTGAGGTCGAGGCTGTAGCGGCCGCGGCCACCTGTCATCGATTTCAATTCGGTGGGGTAATCGATCAGTTCGGCCAGCGGTGCCTGCGCCTTGATCACCAGCTCGCCGCCGCGCTGGGTGTCGGTGCCCATGATGCGTGCGCGTTTGCCGGCGAGGCCGCCGGTGACATCGCCGACGTTGTGCTCGGGGATCGCGACTTCGACGTTCACGATCGGCTCCAGCACCACCGGACGAGCCTTGCTGACGGCGTCGAGGAACGCCTTCTTGCCGGCACTGATGAACGCGACCTCCTTCGAATCGACGGGGTGGTATTTGCCGTCGTAGACGGTCACCCGCAGATCCTGCAGCGGATAGCCGGCGATCGCGCCATGCTCCATCGCCTGGCGCACACCTTTCTCGATCGCCGGCAGGAACTGGCCGGGAATCACGCCGCCCTTCACCGCATCGACAAACTCGAAGCCGGCGCCGCGATCGAGCGGCTCCACTCGCAGAAACACCTCGCCGAACTGACCGGCGCCACCGGTCTGTTTCTTGTGCCGGTGGTGGCCTTCGGCGTGGCCGGCGATGGTTTCGCGATAGGCGATGCGCGGTGGGTGGGTGACCACCTCGACGCCATAGCGCTCGCGCATGCGTTCCAGCATTATTTTCAGATGCAGGTCGGAGAGGCCGCGCACCACCGTCTCGTTGAGCTCCTTGTGATGCTCGACGCGGAAGCATGGGTCTTCCTCGGCCAGCCGCGTCAGGGCATTGGAGAGTTTCTGTTCCTGGCCCTTGTGCTTGGGCACCAGCGCGAGGCCATACATCGGTGCGGGAAACGAAAGCGGCGCAAGCGTAATGCGATCCTCGTCGTGCGAGTCATGCAGCACTGCGTCGAAGTGGATGTCCTCGATCTTCGCTACGGCGGCGATGTCGCCGGGAATGGCCGCTTCGATCTCCACGTGCGTCTTGCCTTGCAGGCGAAACAGATGACCGACCTTGAAGGGCTTGCGGCCATCGTCGATCAGCAGCTGGCTGTCGCGACGGATCGTGCCCTGCCACACACGGAACACGCCGAGCTTGCCGACGAACGGGTCGTTGACGATCTTGAACACATCGGCGATGACGTGACTGGACGGATCGGCGCTGACCACGAGCGGTTCGCCATCGCCGCGCACGAAGGGCGGCGGGTTGCCTTCGGCCGGATTCGGCAGCAGCCGTGCGGCGACATCAAGTAATTCATGCACGCCAGCCCCGGTGCGTGCGCTGACAAAACAGATCGGCACCAGATGCCCTTCACGCAGACACTGCTCGAACGCATCGTGCAATTGCTGTGGGGTCAGTGCGTCCTCACCGGCATCGAGATACTCGCCCATCATCGTTTCGTTGATCTCGACAACCTGGTCGAGAATGCGCTGATGTGCCTCGGCCAGCGATGAAAAATCAGTGGCACCTTCGCTGTGGAAAAAACAATCCAGCACGCGCTTGCCGTGGCCCGCGGGCAGGTTCACCGGCAGGCACTCGTTGCCGAACTCCTCGCGCAGCGCATCGACCAGTGCGGCCAGGTCCGCGCCATCGAAATCAATCTTGTTGATCACCAGCAGGCGTGCCAGCCCGCGCTGACGCGCATGCGCCATCATGCGGCGGGTGCCGTGCTCGATGCCGTTGATCGCATTGACCACCACCACCGCGGTTTCCACCGCAGCCAGCGCGGACAGCGTGGCGCCGCGGAAATCGGCGTAGCCACCAGTGTCGATCAAGTTGAGGTGACAGCCGCCGTGGTCGATATGCGTGACGCAGCTGTCGATTGAATGGACGCGTGCCTTTTCCTGGCTGTCGGTGTCAGAAACCGTGCTGCCGCGCTCGACCGTGCCCGGCGTCTGGATGACGCCCCCGGCCAGCAGCAGGGCTTCGAACAGTGTGGTCTTGCCCACACCAGCGTGGCCGATGAGAGCGATGTTGCGGATGCTTTCCGTGGTGTACGACACGATGCGACCCTCCCAGTGCAGGGCACGGCCTCGTGGCATGAACGGCGCCGCATGAGGCCGCACGTTGGCGGCTGACGATGGCGGGCCGTCATGGTCGTCCTTCGTATGTACAGGTCGGCCTTTTGTACAATGCGCCTTTTGTTCAAGGCGGCTTTTGTACGTGGCGGCTTTTGTACGGGACGAAAGCGGTCATGGCGGAGCGGCGCGAGGCGCCGCCTGCCTAGATTTGAGCGAATGGTCGATGCGGTCAAGCTGCAGTGCGGGGAACCGCGGCTACGCGCCGGGGTCTGCATTGGGCACGGGAATCCCACACGGCCTGTGGACAGGCTTTCAGCCAGTCTTCCTGGGTTCAAGCACGCCAGGGCATCCTGCCCGCATCGACCCGTAGCCACCCGTAACTTTTGAGGCATCGTCATCGTTCATCCGCCGCAGGTCGAACATCACCGTTGGATACCGCAGGGTTACGATCAGCCAGATCACGGGCTGACTCCGCTGGATGGGCCGACCCTGGCGGTGCTGCGGCAAATGCGCTGGCGCAAATCGCCGCCTGATCGCCGGCTGCTGTCACTGGCGCTGACGGCGGCGGTGTTGCTGCATGTGTTGTTCGTATGGGTGACCTGGCAGGGGATGCGCCCACCACCGACCCCGCCGGTTGTGCATGTGCGGCAGAGTGAGGTGCTGGAAGTGCGCTTCATCCCGCATGCGCCGCCGGCCGCGCCGCAACCGCAGCCACCGCCACCTCCGCCAGCACTTGCCTCGCCAACCCGCGTCGTGCCGAAGAAGCCAAAGCCGGTGCCGAGCGAGGCGATGACCGTGCAGTTGTCTGCGCCGGCTGCAGCGTCAAGCGCCCCGCATCCGCAACTGTTCGACAGGCAGGGTCAGGCGCTGCTGCCGACCACGGCAAGTAGTGCCCCCTCGGTGGCCGTGCCCAGTTACGTGCAGGGGATGCCGAAAGGCGATACGCAGATCATGCAGAACACCGATGTCGTCAAATACCAGGGCACCCGTTTCAATGGCGACTGGGGTGGCGGCAATGTCGTGGATCGTGCGTTGCAGAAGGCGGTGGACAAGACCACGGTGACGCACACATTCAATCTGCCCAAGGGTGTGCATATCCATTGCGGTATTTCACTCGCCATGCTGGCCGGCGGCTGCGGAGGCGACCCGCCGGCGCAGCCTTCGACGAAGGATGGGGACGAGCGTTTGAACATGGCGCCCTCCCAATCGTTGGCACCGGACGCACAAGCGCCGAAACCACCCAGCGTGGAGGCCTGCATCGCGATGTATCGCGCCGGCCAACCGTTGGCCCATGGTTGCCCGGTCGATACGCCGCTCCGCGCGGTTGATGCCGAACTACGCCAGCGCGCAGCAGGTGCCGCCAGTCATCCCTGAGATGTAGGAGCCTGTTCGTGATCGCCCCGTCGCAAGCCACGGGAGATCACGAACAGGCTCTAGCAACCCCCGTGGCGCCCATTACACTGATGGCATGCCCCGTCCGCCTTCGGATCGATCTGCTGCCAACCGTTCAGCCAACGAGCCACCATGGTTCGTGATGAACTTGCCGTTGGCGGCGAGCGCCACGGCGATCGTCGATCGCAAGCGCATCCGTGAGCGACCACGCGAGCGCGCCCTGCGTGTATTTGCTGCCGTCGGCTCCTTGCTGGTGCACCTGGTATTCCTGTTTGGCTTCGTGCTCGGTCCGGCCTACCAGGTGGTGCCGCGGCCAGCGTCGAAGGAAGCTTTTCTGCAGGTTCGCCTGATCGAAGCCCCCAAGCCGCCACCACCGCCGCGCGGTACGCCGCCGAAAGACCTGGGGCCACGACACCAGGGTCATGCAGGTCAGCCGGCGTCGACCAGCGAGGGCACCGCAAGCGTGCCGGCGACCCCGGAGGCACAGCCGATATCCGCTGCGGCGCTGCCGGCGCTCACGCTGGCGGCCCAATCCGTGACACCGAGGCCCAAGCCGACCGCCGCCCCCAAGCCGCCGGCGAGCCTGCCGCGGCCCGCGCCAACGAAGCAGCTGCAGCCGATTCCGCTGGCTGGTGAGCCACCCACGGTGACGGTGTCCACGCCATCGCTGCAGCCACCCGTACCACCGAAATTTCAGCCTGAGCCGGTGCGCAAGCCGCAACTCGAAGGCAACCAACCGCTGCCGTCGCCGGCGTCGCTGGCCATGCCGGAGCTGCCCCCGCAGACGCCGCCCACGATCACCCCATCGAGCATTGTGTTGAACGCGCTGGTGCCCAAGTCCAGCGCGCCGGCCAGCGTGGCACCGGCTGGCCCGCAGGCCCCAGCCGCACCGCCTGTGCCCGAGCTGCAACCGATCCCATTGCCAGCGCAGCCATCACCAGCCGTGAACCTGCAGGCGCAGCTGAGTCCACCGACGCCGAGCGTGCCGCGTGAGTTGCCGCAGGTACAGGCGCCGGCGATCCAGGTTGCTCAAACGCCACCTGTCCAGGCGCCGCCTTCCGAAGCAGCACCGGCTGGCGCGCAGCCTGAGGCGGTGCCGCTGGTTCCTGCCGACATACCGAAGGTGCAACTGCAAGCGCCGACGGTGAAGGTCGCGGTGCCGGACAAGTTGCCGGCGCCGGCCGTCCAGCCGTCCATTGAGCGTCCGCAACTCAGCCCGCCACCCACCGTCGCGACAGCCACAGCGCCCGCCACGGAAGCGGAAAATGCGAGCAAGCCGGCGGAGTCGCCCGCGCCCGCGCCGGCCCAATCACCGGCGGCCGCTGCCAGTGCGGGCGAGGCCAATACTGCGCATGACGTCAGCACGGCACCCAACGCCACGCCGCAAGGTAGCGAAAGCGCCGTTCCGGGTGAGCCCAACGGTGTGGTCAACGCGCCGGAAAACGTCGCCAGTCAAGCGAATGGTCCGCAGCCGACCACTGGACAGGGGAGTAGCCAAGGCACTGGAGAAAAGCCTCAGGGCGCCGGCATGCCTGGCGGTAATCAGGTCGGCGCGGCGCAAGGAGAGAAGCACGGCGACCTGGGCAGTTACATCCAGCTGAAGCCACATGGCGATACCGAAATCATGAACCACGGCACGCCGAATATCGGCTACAAGCCGACGCGCTTCGAGCAGGACTGGACGCCTGAAGGCGAGAGTTCGATCGACACCGCGCTACGCCATGCGGTGGAAAAAACCACCATCGCGCACACGTTCCATCTGCCGCGCGGCGTGCGCATCGAGTGCAAGGTGATACCGCTGCTGCCGATGGCGTTGTTCGGCTGCGACAATCCCGACCCGCCAGCCACGCCGTTGGCGAAAAAGATCTACGATCGCCTGAACCTGCCGCCTTCCAACCCGCTGGTGCCACCCGCGCCTGCAACCAGCAGCGCGGTTCCCGTTGTGGCGGCAGTCAAGCTGGACAACAGCGTGCAATGTTCGGAAGCCCGCGTCGCCGGTGGCCCGATGCCGCCGGGTTGCGAAGGTGCGACGCCGCTCAAGCCGACGCGCGTGCCAACTTCGTCGTCCAGTTCATGGGTGCCGGCAAGCGATCAGTTTCATTAGGACACCTCGAGTAGCCTATTGCCTAGCTCGTCATTCCTGCGAAAGCAGGAATCCAGCGCCCTTGCTCATCAGGAGCTTGAAGCCGCTGGATCCCTGCTTTCGCAGGGATGACGAGCAAAGGGCGGTGCTTCGAGGCGCCCATAAGTGTGTTTGCAGGCTGAAAGGACCAAGCGGACATATCCACTTCGACCAGGCGTTTTCGCCTCGGGCGGGTCTGTACAATCGATCATCGACTCGCCGGCAGATGGCGTGGAGTGCGGAAGACTCTACGCAAATGCTGGTGCGGCAATCATGCAAAATCAACGGAAAGTAGCGACCATGAAACGATACCTGGGCTGCGTCATCATCACCACGTTACTGGCGGGCTGCACCAGCGCTGGGACGTTGCGCAATGCCGAGCCGACCGCTGTCTATGCGGGCGACAGCACGGCGGAGGACGTCCTTTCCTGTGTATCCAATGCCTGGTCAGCCAAGCAACTTCCTATGTCCACCGAGCCAGTATTCGGCGGAACGAGCATCCAGCTTCAGGAAACAACGGATGGTCCCATTGTTGCGCTGGTGGATATCACGCCGTCCGGATCGCACACGCTCGCAAAATACTATTCGCGATTTACGTATGACGACACCTGGTATTACACGCAGGTCAAAGAGTGCATGAATAAATGACCTGCCTTCAGTTGAGCTGAATGTCGTGGGTCCGGATGTGGTCGACCACCATCCAGATAAAAGCCCGCCGAAGTGCGGGCTTTTTCGTCCGGATTTTCAAGCCCCTCATGGGCACGTCGTCGTACTTCGACGTGACGCCAGCACCGCCTTCCGCTCGCCGAGCCTGTAGGTTGAGGTGAGCGCCAGCGACTGCGAAAGCAGGATGCCGAAACGAACATTTGCGCTGCGAATGGACCGGAGGGTGGGCTGCAGGAGCAGCCCGTAACCCCAACTATCCGGCAAGCACGGTGTTGGGCATCGCTGCGCTCAGCCCAACCTACGGTGGCACTTGCCGAGACGGAGGCGGGCGCTCCATGGTTGAGAGGGGGACTTCATTCTGATTGTGATCGCGCGGGGCATGGGCGATTTTGAGTTGTCTGCACGACGCCTCTTGTTCAACAACGCAAACATCCGACGCTTCACCACGAATGTGGTCATGGCTCGCGACAAGGTAGGCAATACCGTCCCCATCCATGGATGCGCTGGGCGTCGCGGGTCCCTCGAAAAGCCGCCCTTCGCTCGTCATTCCTGCGAAGGCAGGAACCCAGTGCCCTTGCTCTTCAAGAAATTGCGGCAGATGGGTCCCCGCCTTCGCAGGGATGACGAGCTGGGGTATCAGGTTGTTCGAATTGCCCTCGTGTGTGAGTGACCCGTGGTCATGACGACGCTTTGTTGGCTACCACTGGCAGGCTGATGAAGCTCGCGTCGCCAGGCGTGTGCCACACACGCTGGGTAGCTTTCTGGTAGTCGGCGGGTTTGGCGTCGAAGATGTTTGGTACGAAGCGCTGCGGGTTGCGGTCGTAGAGCGGGAACAGCGTCGACTGCACCTGCACCATGATGCGGTGGCCGGGCAGGAATACGTGATTCGCGGTCGGCAGGCCGAACGTGTAAAGCAGCGGTTGATCGGGCGTGGTTGCCTGCGCATGCTCGAAGCTCTCACGGTAACGACCGCGGAAGATATCCAGCGAGATCGGCAACTCATAACCGCCCATCGTCGGATCGGATGGCACTTGATCCGGGTAGACGTCGATCAGCTTGACCACCCAGTCACTGTCGGTACCGCTGGTGGAGGCGAACAAGTTGACAATGGGCGCGCCACCGATATGCAGCGGCGTGGTCAATGGCGCGCTGACATAGGTGACTACGTCGGTACGCCCATCGACAAAGCGCTGGTCGTGCACCAGCCAGCGTGTCCACGCGTCATGGTCGGCGAAGGTCACTGGCCGTGGCAGATACGGCACCGGATTGGCCGGATCGGAAACGTACTCGTCGTATTTCGCCTGTGCGGCGTCGGGTGCATCGAACGACAGCGAATGGTCCGCTTTCAGATACAGCGGTCGGGAAGTGTTCGGGCAACCGTGGTCGCAGCTCTGCGGCCACGATTTGTAGCGATCCCAGTGATTTTCACCGGTGTTGTAGATCAGCACCGGCGGGGTATCCGCTTTTGGCGCGCCGTCGACCAGATATTGATTGAAGAACGGCAACAGGACGTCACGACGGAACTGCAGCGCTGTGTCACCGCTCCACTGCAACGCACCCAGTGATGAGCCGTCGTAGTTCACCTGGCTATGCCGCCAGGGACCCATGACCAGATAGTTCCTGTCGTTGCCCTTGTCCTTCGGCTCCATCGCCTCGTAGCTGTGGATGGCACCCCACATGTCTTCCTGGTCCCACAGACCCTGCAGCCACATGGTCGGCACCTTCAACGGCTGCTGCGCCATGACCCGATCCAACGCCTGGCCCTGCCAGAACGCGTCGTAAGAGGGGTGTTCATGCAGCTTGCGCCAGAACGGCAATTGCTCCAGCCCTGATGCGCGTGCGAAATCACCGGCGGAACCGGCGCGCAGGAAATTCGTGTAGTCGTCGTAGCCCTCGCGCGGGATCGCGCTGCCCTTGCCCTTGATCGAAGTCTGTCCGCTGATGTAATCGAAGTTGGTCTGACGGAATGCACCGTAGTGAAACCAGTCGTCGCCCATCCAGCCGTCCACCATCGGGCTTTCCGGCGCAGCCACCTTCAGCGCCGGATGCGGATTGATCAGCGCCATCACCACGGTGAAGCCTTCGTAGGACGAGCCGATCATGCCGACCTTGCCATTCGACTCGGGGGTGTTCTTCACCAGCCAGTCGATGGTGTCGTAGGCATCGGTGGAATGATCGACCTCGCTGGAGTTCAATGGTCCGCGCAGCGGGCGCGTCATCACGTACTCACCTTCGGAGCCATATTTGCCGCGCACGTCCTGGAACACCCGGATGTAACCGGCCTTGACGAACATCTCGTCGCTTTGCGGCAACTCCGCCTGCATGTGCGGCGACTCGATCCGCGCGGCGCGAGTGCTGGCATCGTAGGGCGTGCGCGTGAGCAGGATCGGCGTATGCGTTGCACCCTTAGGTATCACAATCACCGTGTACAGCTTCACGCCGTCGCGCATCGGGATCATCACCACGCGTTTGACGTAGTCGTAGCTCGCCGTGGGCGCGCTATAACCGGCCTGAATGTCCGGCGTCAGTGGCGCCGTCTGCGCCTGCAGAACGCTGCCGGACAACAGTGCAGACAACGCAAAGGCAAGGGTGAGCGGCAACTTGCGCATAAGTGCTCCGATGCGGAGTGACCATCGCCATGGCCGAACCCGCTGCTGGGTGGAAGGAGGTGCGCGATTGCGCAACACGCCAACTGTATCGGCAAGACGCGCCGCTTCACATCCATGACTTCCTGCACGGTAGCGCTGGTGGGCGCGACGTTGACTCACACGCTACCCATTCAGATAAATCAGTTCATGTATGGCTGAATTGGAATGGCCACCGCCGACGGCGGTTTCAACCGGACGATTCCCCGCGTAGGTGGTCGAACTTTCCTTTGCCTCACGATTTATCGAGCCCGATCATCAGGCTCGACTATCGTCAGGATTGCTGCGTCATGTAATCGCTACCACTCACAGCAACCGCAGCAGCTCCTTCATCAGCGGCAGGCGACGCACGCGCACTGCGCTGGCGCGGAACACCGCGTTCGCCAGTGCCGGTGCAGCTGTCGGCATCGCGAGGAAGCTGGCCCCAGTGGGCGGGAGGTCATCATTGGGGACGACGATCACTTCCACTGCATCGGGCAGCTGGGCCATGCTGGCGAGCGGATAGTCCTTGTCATTGTGTTGCTGGATCTGGCCGTCATTGAACGTGATCGCCAGGTTGAGTGCGGTAGACAGTGCATCGAGCGTGGCACCGGCGACCTGGCCTTCCAGGCCCATCGGATTGATTACCCGGCCGACGTCGACGGCGCACACGACGCGCTGGATGATCAGCTTCTGGCCCTGCATCGCCACTTCGATCGCGTGTGCCACGTAGGCACCGTTGAGGTGCCAGCAGGCGATGCCCAGGCCGTTCACGCTGTGCAGCCAGTTTTTCCACTCGATGCGATCGGCGACCAGCTTGAGTACGTTGATCAGGCGGCCGGTGTCCAGTGTGCTGCCCGCGCTCAGCGCGACCTGGCGCGGATCACCGAGCAGGCGTAGCTGGGTGTCCAGCGGATCTTCTTTCATGCTGTGGGCGATTTCGTCGATGAAACTCTGCACTGCGAAAGCATTGCTGAGATGCGGCATGCCGCGTGCAGGTCCG
>Ga0302316_10001015_pt1 | contig 23158 bp, 24 predicted proteins | sample III_Palsa_N3_2_FD_200456 | JGI IMG/M metagenome (GOLD analysis project Ga0302316, IMG submission 200456) | Peat permafrost microbial communities from Stordalen Mire near Abisko, Sweden - III_Palsa_N3_2 | ecosystem: Environmental > Terrestrial > Soil > Palsa > Peat permafrost | place: Sweden...
CCTTCAGATCGCTGAACGTGATATTCGTATCGACGCACAACCCCTCCACCTGGTGAAACACCGGCGAGTGCGTAGCATCCGCCGCATCATTCCTGTGCACCTTCCCCGGAATCACCAGCCTCAGCGGCGGCGCCTGCTCCAGCATCGACCGTATCTGCACCGGCGACGTATGCGTCCGCATCAGCAACCGTTCGCGCAGCGGTTTAGCCTCCTGCCCCGCCACCACCAGCGTGTCCTGCGTATCTCGAGCTGGATGATTCGGCGGGAAATTCAACGCCTCGAAGTTATAAAAATCCGTCTCCACCTCCGGCCCCAACCCAACCGAATACCCCATCCGCTGAAACACGTTCACAATCTCTGCCATCGTCTTCACCAGCGGATGCTCCGCCCCCACCCTCTGCGCCGACCCCGGCAGCGTCACATCAAGATCATAGGAAGCTTGTGGAAAGGGGAAACCCAGCAGACGATCGGCAATAATACCGGCTTCAACTCTTTGCTTAAATTCGTTGAACCTCATCCCCACAAACTTCTTCGATTGGGCTGGCGCTGCCTTCAACCACGCCGCGCTAATTTGGCCCAAGCGACCCTGCTTTCTTCCAAGCCAATCAAGCCGGAAGGCTTCTGCGTCGCTTGTGGTGGTAATTCTCGCCCGCTGAGCGTCCAGCTCGCCCGTAAGTTGGGCGAATGCGAGATCTAGTTCTACGTCGTCGAAGTGCGTAAGTTCAGGGATTCGCTCACTCATGATGTCGAACGTTCAGGATAAATGACGAGGCCGCTGCCCACCTAAAGCGCCCACAAAATCACAGCCGCCATCAGCACACCCAGCAGCAGACTCCGCTTATCCGTAATCGCAAACACCACCGGATCATCATGCATCTCTCCGCGGCTGGCCAACATCCACACCTGGCTCAACCACAGTAGCAGCACCGGCACCACCACCCACAACCGCACCGGATGCGCATACAGAAAGTTCGTCTCCGGGTTGTTGATATAGATCGACAGCACCACCACAGCCGCATACATCGCGCCTGTTCCCAGAGCGCGCAGCTGCTCCAGATCGCTCACAAAATATCCGCGCCCATTGCTCACCGACGCACCGCGCTCGCGCAAACCTTCCAATTCGCTGAATCGCTTCACGAACGCCAGCGACAGGAAAAAGAACACGCCAAACCCCGCCAGCCACGGCGACATCGGAATCCCCGTAGCCGCGCTCCCCGCCATAATTCGCACCGTGTACAGCCCGCTCAGCACAAACACGTCCAGCAGCAGCTTCCGCTTCAAATACAGCGAGTACGAAAGCGTCACCACCGTATAAAGCGCCAGCCATCCCAGGAAGCCATAAGGGTTCGCCAGCACCGCCGTGCCCGGCAGCGCATTGAACACATGCGGCAGCGCCAACGCCAGCACCAGCGCGCCCAGCATCAGCAAACCCACCACCACCACCCCGGCAATGGCCGACAAATCTCCCGCCGCAAACGGCCTGCGCCGCTTCCGCGGATGCCTTCGGTCCGCCTCCAGATCCAGCAGGTCATTAATGATGTATGTCGCCGACGCGCACATCCCGAAGCTGAAGAACGCCGTAATCGCCCCGCCAAACGTCCGCAGATGCCACTGGTGCGCCAACAACAGCGGCACGAAGATCAACATGTTCTTCGCCCACTGGTGCAGCCGGATCGCCTTCAGCCAACTCCGCAGCACCGGCCCGCGATCCTCAAACCGCGCCACCGCCACCGTCCCCGCGCGCTTCATCCCTGCACGCAGTGCCCGGTCCGGGTTCGCGACCATCGGCGACACGCACGCCGCCAGCAGCTCCACATCCGGCCGCGCGTTCCCGATGTAACAGAAATTCTCCCCAAACCTCGCGCGAAACGCCGCCAGCTTGTTCCCGCCAGCCAGGTTCTTCGCACCATCCGACGCCAGCACATCCGCAAAAATCCCCAGGTGCGCCGCAATCCGCTCCGCCAACTCGCGATCAGCAGCCGTAGCCAAATAAATCTCCCGCCCCTCGCCATATTGCTGCCGAAGGTACTCCAACAGCGGACGGTTATACGGCAAATATTCCACGTCCAACGCCACCAGCCTGGTCAAATGCCGCTTGAACGCCGCCCGCCCCTGCGCAATCCATCCCGGGATATGCACCAGATCCATCGGCTTCTGCCTCGCCACCACCAACACCGTATCCAGCAGCGTGTCCGACTTCACCAGCGTGCCATCCAGGTCCACGCACAGCACCACGCCCGCGCGCAGCACAGGCTCCCCCGCCAGCAGCGGCCCAGCGTTCACCTCCGTTGCACCCTCTCCGGCAGCAATCGGCTCTACGACTCGGTCAGCACCATTCATCGTCCGCTACGCCTCTCCCTCTCGATTTGCTTCATCACCGTTCCATGGAGACCGCGTTCCGTCTATTATCGCGTCACTCTCCCGTCCGTGCGAGTGCCAGCCCGCACATTCGACACAACCAGCCCGCACTCGATTAAATTCCTCAACAACTCGTCTAACATCGCAAGCATGCACCTCCGCCCCGCCATCGGCTGCCTGCTGCTTATCTCCGTCGTCGGCCTACCGCCCTCCGTCAGTGCGCAAAACTCCAACCCACCCCCCGACCCCAACAAAACCGTTCTTTACCTCACCACCCATCTCACCGTCGTCGACGTCGTCGTCACCAATCAGGGCAAAGCCATCCACGGCCTGGACCGCGCGCGATTCCACATCTTCGAAGACGGCCACGAACAGCGCATCACCTCCTTCGACGAGCACCTTCCATCCCCAATCCCTGAGCACCTCGCCACGCCCTCCCCGCTCCCGCCCCACACCTACAGCAACCTCCCCTCCTACCCCGAAGCCAGCGCCCTCAACGTCATCCTTCTCGACGACCTCAACACCCCCTTCGAAAGCCGCGACTACCTCCACCGCCAGCTCCTCGACTATCTCCACCACGCCACCCCCGGCACCTCGGTCGCCATCTTTTCGCTAACCTCCCGCCTGCGCCTGCTGCAAGGCTTCACCACCGACCTCGCCCAACTCGCCGCCGCTCTCCAGCCTTCCTCCATATCCGGCTCGACCCTGGAATCCGATCACCATACCGTCGACACCATGGGCGCCTCCAAAGGCTCCGTCGGCGCCGGCTTTGCCGCTGCAACCCTCGGCCAATTCTCCTCCGACATTACCGCCGACCAGGCCAACCGCCGCGCCGACATCACCCTCCAGGCAGCCCTCCAACTCGCCCGTTACCTCGGCGCCATCCCGGGCCGCAAAAACCTCATCTGGTTTTCCGGCGCCTTTCCCCTCGACTCCGACCCCGGCGCCGTGCTCTCCGCAGCCCGCGTCGTCGTCTATCCCATCGACTCCCGCGGTGTCGCCGCACCGCCCGGATACGGTGCCGGCTTCAACGAACTCAACGGTCCCCCCAACGTCGGTGCTCTCAATAATGGCTTCGCTCAGGAGACCGGCGAAGCCCACCACTCCATGCAGCAAGTAGCCGACCAGACCGGCGGCCATGCCTCCGTCGACAGCAACAACATCACCCAGGCCATCGCCATCGCCATCGATAATGGAGCGTCCTACTACACCATCGGCTACACCCCTCCAGCGAGCGCCCTCAACGGCCACTTCCGAGAAATCAAAGTCCGCCTCGACAACCCCGCAGGCGCCACCCTCGCCTATCGCCGCACCTTCTACGCCGCTCCCCCAGCCGATCCCTCCACCGCTCCCTCCGCGACCTCCGATCATCCCAGCCCGCTCACTGCCGCCACCATTCTCGGCGCGCCGTCCTCCACCCAAATCCTCTTTGAAGCACGTGTCCTTCCCGCGACCGATCCTCTGCTCGCAGACACCAAACTCCCCAACGGTCTCGGCGGCGAGATGACCGCCTCCCTCCATCCGCCCATCCAGCACCTGATCGTCGATCTCATGCTCACCACGCGCAATCTCCAATTCGATCCCACCACCGCGCCCGACGCCCCCCACCTCGCTCATCTCGAAGTCACCCTCGTCGCCTACGACGCCAACGCCAACCGCATCAACTACCTCGACCGCGCCTTCCAACTCAACATGGACGCCCAGCAATACGCCTGGTCCATGATCCACGGCATCCCCCTGCGCCTCCCCTTCGATCTCCCCTCCGGCCACACCACCCTCCGCATCGCCGTAGCCGACCTCACCACCAACCACACCGGCTCCCTCGAAATTCCCCTCACCCTCGACCCCACTCTCCCTTCACCCGCCATTCCATCAGCCCCATAAAGCATCCCGATGAGCGCCGACGTCCTACCCCGCACCCCGATACCGAACGCGAATCCGCCAGGATTCGCCACTCGTCATCAGTTCTGGCTCCGCCAACTCATCATCGCCATTGCCTTCTCCACCTACTTCTTCGATCGCGACGACATCGTCTGGCGCTTCATCAAAAACAGTCCCTCTCGAAGAACGCAAGAGCACTTTCTCTTCTTCGTAGCGACACTCCTCATCGGCGTCGGCGCTGCACTCTGCACCTGGACTCGAGCCAATCGCCGCTCCCCACGTACAAAGAACTCCGGCGAGCTTCTGTTCGCGATCGGACTAGCGTCCCTCGCCCCGCTGTCAGGCTTCATCGCGCTAATCGCCGGCGAAACCATCTTCACCTGCATCTTCCTCCGCCGAGAAGCGGCGAGTATCCCATCACCCGCCGCACAGTCTTCCTCACCCGACTGGCCGGCCGCGCTCCGCCACGAAGCCGCAAAGTGGGGAATGTTCCTCACGATGATCGCCTTCTCCATAACCCTCAACGACAGGCTCGCAGAAATCCTCGCCGCAATCAGTGTCCTCACCTGGGCCATCTGCAACCTGCCCTGGTCCCGCAACCGGCATCACGGCTGAACCATCCGGCGGCTAGCCGGTCGGAGCGCCCAAGACCCATACAAGATCACGAGGATCACCAGCGGCGCCGCTACATGCCACCACGCACCGCCCGTGGACGCATCCGCCACCACCGCTCCCGTCAGATCGAAAAATATCCCGGCATACGCCCACTCCTTCAGCAACGGAAATCCCGGGACCACCAGCGCAATCGACCCCAGCACCTTCCAAACTCCCAGAAGCACCACCACGTACAGCGGGAATCCCAGATGCTTCATCCCCTCAACCGCAGCCGGCGCGCGCATCAGGTAAAAAATCCCGCCCGGCAGCATAAAGAAAACAACCAGAATCGTGCACACCCAATACCCAATCGTCTTCGCCTTCATAAACCCTCCTATAGGATCTCTCCGACCACCCGCTCCAACCCGCCAAAAAATTTCCGCCAACCATACGTCGCGCCCTTGTAATTCGCCTCCTGGCCAGCGCCAAATCCCGACTGCTCCATCCGCACCAGGGTTCCGCCCGGCGTAGGCGTCAGCGTCCACGCCACGACGGTCCCCATCCCCATCGTCCCCCAGCGATACGAAAGCCGCCCATACGGCTCCGCCACCAACACCTCGCAATCAATCACACCATCCCACCCCGGCACCGGGTCCGCCCGGAACCGAAACGCTCGCCCCACCACCGGCTGAAAGTCATTCTCCATCAGCCACTGCCTGATCAAATCGCCTTCCGTAAGCGCCCGCCAAACCTTCTCCGGCGCATGCGCGAACTCTTTCTCAACCACCACCGAACGCGTCTGCGAATTCACTTCACTCCCAAGTTCGCTCATGGCTCCATCCTCTCCAAAACATCTTCCAACCGGCTAAACTTGTCCCGCCAGAAAACCCCATAAAACGCCATCCAATCCACCAGCGGCGCCAGCTCCTTCGGCTGCGCGCTATAGTGCATCTCCCGCCCCTCTCTCCGTTGATTCACCAGCCGCGCCCGCTTCAGCACCGTTAAATGCTTCGATACCGCCGGCTGCGACACACCCGCCCGCGCCGTCAACGCATGCACCGTCAACTCCCCGTCCCGCGTCAACCGCTCAAACAGCGCCCGCCGCGTTGGATCCGCCAGCGCCCGAAACACCGAATTAGCAGCGGCCACTGACATGTTGCAAACCATAGCCAAACGGTTATGGTTTGTCAACTTGAAAATTCTCAACTCCAAACTCGCTAAACTATCCCCATGAGCACACCCACCATCGCCCTACTTTTCCCCGGCCAGGGCTCCCAATCCGTAGGCATGGGCCGCGCCTTCTACGACGCCAACCCCGAAGCCCGCGCCGTCTTCCAGGAAGCCGACGACGCCCTCGGCTTCGCCCTATCCGACATTATCTTCAACGGCCCCGAAGACACCCTCAAGCTCACCGAGCACACCCAGCCCGCCATCCTCACCGTCTCCGTCGCCATCCTCCGCGTCCTCGAGCCGGAGCTCGCCTCCCGCAACCTCACCATCGCCTACGCCGCCGGCCACTCCCTCGGCGAGTACTCCGCCCACGTCGCCGCCCATTCCTTCTCCTTCGCCGACGCCGTCCGCATCGTCCGCGCCCGCGGCCAGTTCATGCAATCCGCCGTCCCCGCCGGCCAGGGAGCCATGGCCGCCATCCTCGGCCTCAACCTCCCCGACATCGAAGCCACCTGCGCCGCCGTCTCCTCCGAACTCGCCCCCGAAGTCGTCACCACCGCCAACCTCAACTCCCCCGACCAGACCGTCATCTCCGGCTCCGCTGCTGCCGCAGCCCGCGCCGCCGACCTCTGCAAAGAATTAGGCGCCAAGCGCGCCGTCATGCTCCCCGTCAGCGGCCCCTTCCACAGCCCCCTCATGATGCCCGCTCAGCACCAGCTCGAACACCAACTCGAGTCCGTCACCTTCAACCCCGCGCGCTTCCCCGTAGTCTCCAACGTCGACGCCCAGTTCCACCTGCAACCCGACGTCATCCGCGACGCCCTCATCCGCCAGGTCACCGGCACCGTCCGCTGGGTAGACTGCATCCAGCAACTCCAGCTCTCGAACGTCACCCACTACATCGAAGTAGGCCCCGGCAAAGTCCTCACCGGCCTAAACCGCCAAATCGACCGCACCCTCAACACCACCAACGTAGAAGACCCCGCCAGCCTCGAAAAAACCCTGGCCGCCCTCACCGCCTGACGAATAGCCGTGAAGCGTTCGGCAAGCAATCTGGCTCAGTGTCGACGCTGCGCATACGCCTTAGTCATACGCATAGGCAATTCGGTCAACCGTCGTGGCATTCCGCGTCTCGTTGCACAAATACACGGAGCCGGTGAAATAGATCCCCGGCTTCGTGATCGTCTTCGCCACTTCGTAGGCGTGCTTCAACACGTCCACCTGCATGTGCATCGGCGCTTCATCCGGCTGATAGGTAATCCCGTAGGGATAGTCCTGGCCAGTGCGGCTGATCTCCACATGGCACCCAACGACCCACGTCACCGGATGATCTTCGAGGAACGCCATCAGACGTTTCAGGCTGGTGAACCATTTATCCCAGAAGCTGATGTAGCACCTGCCGCGATAGAACATATCGCCTGTATGGAGAATCTGTGTGTAGGTGTCGTAGTACGCAAACTCGGAAAATACATGCCCCGGGTTTCCCCATATCAGGATGTTGCGGCCGCCAAGGTCCAGGGTGACTCGCTGCTCGGGATAGTTCGTCATGCCCCAGAACCCGATCATCTCCTCATGCGTCTGCCCCATGTACCGTGTATTTGGCCGATCATAAAACTGGTTGATGCCCACATAGTGATCATCGTGCAGGTGCGTGAAGGCAAGCAGCAGTTCCATGTCCTCGACCTTGCGCCCATGCTTTGCGCACCACGCAGCAATGCAGCCATCCACCACATCGCGCAGCGGCCAATCGGTTCGTAGCTGGGTGTATCCCAGGTCAATCATCAGGATCCGCTCATTGCCAAAGTAGAGGTGCAGGAACGGAGCCTCGAAGCTGTACGCCTTATTTTGCCGCATGATGACTGTGTGCTCGTTGTACCAGTGCACCTGGATCGGAGGATCGTGATTGTCCATACACGACAGCGACCCGCAAATCCATTTAGCCGGAAAGGTTCCCGGCGCCGGCACGCCAGTCACGAAGTCGATCGGTCCGTAGTCCGCAACAGATGCGGCAGGCACGCGCATCGCCTCCGCATCGGGAGCCATCGCAGCAGCAACCGCAGGAAGCACCACCGACACAACTGGCAAAGAAAGAAACGTTCTGCGATCCAACGATTTCAAATCCACGGGCGATTTCAAGTCCATCGGTACACATCCTCTTTCTTACTGCAAGCTGAGCCAGTACGGATCCGGAATCCGCGGCAGGTCAGGAGCGCTCTGGTAAACCTTCTCATCCGGACTCACCCGGTTCAGAAGAATGAAATCCGTGCGGAACACAACGGCCGGTTTGCCCACGACTCCTCGCGCATGTTCCGCAGCTTCATCGATCGTCTCTGCTTTCAACTGCAGCACATGCTCGAACGGCCTGTTGGTTGAAAATCGCGGATACCCTCTGCCGGGAAGAAACATCATCTCAACGTGCCCGCCCATCACCCACTTCACGGGATGGCCTTGCTTCCACCGCTGCAATCGTTCAAGCGAGGCAACATAGTCGCGATCATTCGCAATCTCCACCCGGCCCGCATACAGTAAGTCGCCCGTAAATAGGTGGCAGGTATACGAGTCGTAGAACGTCAATCCATCCTTATGCGTTCCCGGCGTAGGAATCACCTCGACCACGCGCCCCCCAAGATCGATTCGCCCCAACCCCTGCTTCCAGTCGCTGCCCATACCGTGAAACTCCATCCGCGCGCCGAGCGCCAGCGGCGTAACGCTTGTCTGTGCTCGACCGGCGAACTGCCCAATTCCCTGGTTCTGCGCAACGTCCTCCCCCGAAGTCAGCACAATCGTGAGCGGCACGCTCTTCTTCCTCCGAATCCCACACCAGCGACTGACGATCGCGTCCACCGTCACGCGCAATGGATAATAGCTGGCCTCAGGCGTAGCTCCCGTGTCGATCAGCAGCGCCCCATGATTACCGAACAGCAGGTAGGTAAACGGAGCCTCCCAGTTCACACAAGGATTCTCGCGCAGAATGTAGGTGTCCTCGTTATAGGCCACCACCTGAATGCGAGGGTCGGTGTTCTTCGCCGCACACACCGATCCATGAATCCATCGGAAGACAACATCGCCTGGAGCAGGCCCTTTCGTCGTGTAGTTATGGACCACTTCGCCCGTAGGGTTCAGTGGCAGGCATGAGTCAGTGTTGCGCGCTCCCGGAGGGTTATAAGGCGCATCGGGATCGCCATTCCCATAGTCTTTCTCAGCGAACGGAGGCGCAGTACAAGGTGAACCAGCCGAGGCTTGTGAATTCCCTGCAGACGTTGCCTCAGAGACATAAATGGGGGCCATCGCGAACTCCTCACGGGTTGCAAGAATGACAAGATTGATTGAAAGACCGGAATCACAGAAGCGGAGACCATGACCACGGACAAGGACAGGATGCGCGGCTATGACAGGATTCTATGCAACCCACCGCAGATCGCCGGGCCGCATAGGCAATTCCTATCCCTTCAATCAGCAAGCTACGGCAACGGTCGCGAGTAGGATTCCCGACTCGCCCCATCCCCACTCTCGATCGCCCGCAGCCTCTCCTCCAACCCCCGCACCACCTCCTCCAACGCTTCCACCCTTCCCACCAAATCGGGTGCCCCATGTCGCGCTTCTGAGACATGGGTTTCCGCACCACCAACCATCCCAGCATCCACCGCCCCACTCAACAGATGAACCCACCTCGCCTCCCTGGCCCCAGCCTGCCGCGCCATCAACTGTGTCAGCGGCTCTTCCCTCCCCGCCAGTCGATCCAGCACGCTCAGCACCGCCGCGTTGTCGTCGAACGCATACATCCGCTCCGTCCGCGCCCGCAACTCCGCAGACGTCTGCGCCCCGCGCAGCAGCAGCAGACACATCACCGCCACCTCATCCCGCCGCAAATTCAAAACATCCCTCACCCGATGCTCAAACTTCGTAGCTCGCGACTCGGCAATCGTTCGCACCAACCCCAACTGGTCCAGCTCAAACAGCGCGGTCCGCACATCCGCTTCGCTCAACTCCATCACCGGCTCGCGGCTGCTCTTCTGATTGCAAGCATTCACCGCAGCATTCAAACTCAGCGGATAATACTCCGGCGTATTAATCTCTTTCTCAATCAACGCCCCCAGCACCCGCGCCTCAACCACATTCAACTCAACCATCCCTCAATCCTACCGAACCCTCCACCCCAACTGCCTCAACCGCGCAAGCCTTCGATCGCGAGAGAAACCGCACCCCCGTCCCCGCCTCCAGCGAAAAACTGTCGATGTCCCCGGGAATCACATCCAGCACCAGCTGGGTCCTCGTGAGATATTCAGCCTGCGCATGGCCCACATAGAACGGCGTCTCTTCGATCACCCCCAGCAGCACATCGCGCGATCCCACGCGAAACTCTCCCAGCCGAAAGCACAACGGAACACTCCCATCGCAACACCCGCCCGACTGGTGAAACATCAGCGGCCCATACTGTTCCCTCAGCTCATGAATCAACTTCACCGCCGCCGCCGTTGCAACCACTTGTTCGGCCAAGGTCGGCCTCCTTTTTGCGTAGAACGCGCCAGCATCGACCGCATTCACCGCCCCATGAGTATGGCCCTCCCCACAGGGCATAGCCAGCGACATCCAACACCCCCACCAAATTCGCGCTGCAACGTCGTCCTCGCCGTTACACTTTCATGTATGAAAAATCTGTTCGATCCCGCAACAGCGAACGAAGTCAAAACTCGGCTCGCAACGCTGCAGCCGGACAGCCCGCGCCAGTGGGGCACCATGACTCCACCCCAGGCGATGGCCCACTGCTCAGCCAGCATCGAAATGGCACTAGGAGACTTTCACCCGCCGCGCAAATTCATCGGTCGCCTCCTCGGCCCCCTCATCAAGCCTCTCGCCTTACGCGACGACCAACCCATGCGCAAAAATTCCCCCACCATCGACGAGGTCATCGTGCACGATGATCGCAACCTCGAAGTCGAAAGAACCCGCTTGCGCAACGTGATCGACCGCTTCACCGCAACCGGCCCCTCCGCCTGCACCACCCACCCCCACGCCTTCTTTGGTCCCCTTACCCCCGACCAGTGGTCGATCCTGATGTACAAGCACCTGGACCACCACCTTCGCCAGTTCGCATCCTAGCCCGAGGCCCCACTCGTTACAATAGAGTTCGGTGCCAATCTCCCCCCAACCCGAAATCCCCGCCTTCTCCGAGCGCTTTGACGTCCTCATCGTCGGCGCCGGCCACGCCGGCTGCGAAGCCGCCGCCGCCGCCGCGCGCATGGGCCTACGCACCGCCCTCTTTACCCTCAACCTCGATCTGATCGCCCAAATGTCCTGCAACCCCGCCATCGGCGGCGTCGCCAAGGGCCATCTCGTCCGCGAAGTCGACGCCCTCGGCGGCATCATGGGCGAAGTCGCCGACGCGTGCGGCATCCAGTTTCGCCTCCTCAACACCTCCCGCGGCCCCGCCGTCTGGAGCCCCCGCGCCCAATGCGACAAAGCCCTCTACCGCGTCCGCATGCGCGAAAAACTAGAGTCCATCCCCAACCTCTTCATCAAGCAAGCCGAAGTCATCGACCTCGTCATCGCTCAGCCAGAAACACCGTCATCTCGACCGGAGTCGGCGTTCTTTGCCGACGCAGTAGAGAGACCCCTGTATTCTGCGATGCCCCACGAGCCTCCGCCCCCCCGCATCACAGGCGTTCTCCTCCGCGACGGCCGCCGCATCGCCGCCCACGCCGTCATCGTCACCACCGGCACCTTCCTCAACGGCCTCATCCACTGTGGCGAGCAGCAATACACCGCCGGCCGCTCCGGCGAACCCGCCTCCGTCCTCCTCGGCGAATCCCTAAAAAAACTAGGCCTCCGCGAAACCCGCCTAAAAACCGGCACACCTCCACGCCTCGACGGCCGCACCATCGACTGGACCAAATTCGAAGAGCAGCCCGGCGACGCCGACCCCACCCCCTTCAGCTTCCGCAGCGCCCCTCACGACGGCGAGGCCACGTGGACCCCACCCCTCCGCCAGATCTCCTGCCACATCGCCACCACCACCCCCGAAACCCTCGAACTCATTCGCGCCAACGTCCACCGCAGCCCCATGTTCACCGGCCAGATCGAAGGCATCGGCCCGCGCTACTGCCCCTCCATCGAAGACAAAATCGTTCGCTTCCCCGACAAGCTCTCCCACCAGTTCTTCCTCGAACCCGAGGGCCTCAACACCCACGAGGTCTACATCAACGGCATGTCCACCTCGCTCCCCATGGACGTCCAACAGGCCATGGTCCGCAGCATCCCCGGCCTCGAAAACGCAGAGATGCTCCGCCCCGGCTACGCCATCGAATACGACGCCATCGACCCCACCGAACTAGACCGCACCCTCCGCGTAAAGAAGTTTTCAGGCCTCTACCTCGCCGGCCAGATCAACGGCACCTCCGGCTACGAAGAAGCCGCCTGCCAAGGCTTAATGGCCGGCATCAACGCCGCCCTCTTCGCCCGCGCCGCCAAAGATCTGTCATCTCGACCGGAGTCCGCGCTTCATGCGGACGCAGCGGAGAGACCTGCAGGCGTAGCGGCGATCACGTCCGCCCCTCTATCCTCTATCCCCTATCCCCTATCCCCTGCCACCTTCACTCTCGACCGCACCGAAGCCTACACCGGCATCCTCATCGACGACCTCATCAGCAAGGGCACCGACGAACCCTACCGCATGTTCACCTCGCGCGCCGAGTTCCGCCTCCACCTCCGCATCGACAACGCCGACACCCGCCTCACCCCCCACGGCCGCGCCCTCGGCCTCATCGACGACCAGGCATGGGCAGCCTTCGAAGCCAAGCAAGTCCGGCTGGCCGCGCTCACCTGGGTACTCGAAAACGTGAGACTCACGCAGGCAGACGCGGACTTTCTGAACACGCGCGCGCAGAAGAAAGACGTCGACCTGCAACAGCCCTTCGCGCGAGGCGATGCCGCCGCTCAACTCCTCAAGCGCCCCTCCGTAACCATCGAGCAACTTTTCCCCGTGCTGCTCTCCCGCAATCTGCGCAACGCCGAATTCTACCCATGGATTCAGGCCCTCGCGATGTCGGCGCCGATTCTTCCCGCCTGGGTCCGCAACGAGCTCAAGACCGTAGAAACCACCATAAAATTCGCCGGCTACCTCGCCCAGCAACAGCGCAGCATGGCCCGCCTCCGCGCCGACGAAGCTCGCGCCATCCCCACCTGGTTCGACTACCGCGCCTGCTCCGGCCTCTCCCGCGAGATGGTCGAAAAACTAGACCGCGTCCGCCCCGCGACCCTCGGCCAGGCCAGCCGCATCTCCGGCGTAACCCCAGCCGCCTGCTCCCTCATCCAGGTCTTCCTCGAAATCCAATCCCGCACTGCTCACGCCCGCACCGCGTGACTGCGCGCGAAGGTGCCTACCTGGTAGTAGCTTTTGGCGTTGATTGCGAGGATGATGACTACCGGCACGCGTGCGCCCTTTCGAGGTACCGGGATATAGGGGTGATAAGCATCACAGAGAAACCGCTGCGCCGGCGAGTAGGATGGCACCGAGCGAAGCGCAGGCGACGAATATGACGGTGATCATGAAGGGGTGTATTGGTCACCGGTCCGTATCGGGTAGTTTTACAGACCGCGCTCGCAGGGTCCGCCTAAACCTTCCTGTAGTCTTCGACTACACCGGCGGCAGAGCGACCGGAAAAACCGTTGATATAAGCGAGTCGGGAATACTCGTCGACTTCGATCAAATTATGGACATCTGGACAGTTGGTGACCTGTCGATTGAGGGCGAGGAGTGGAATCTGCAGATCAACGCCCGCATCGCTCGCGTCAACGGCCGTCAGGCGGCTTTTGCGTTTCGTGGCCTGAATTCAGACGATCGAGAGATGCTTAGAGATCTGATAGCCCATATACATATCGCGATAAAACATATACCGCGATAAAGCGATAAATTTCCATTTGAGCGACTTCACCTCGACCCAATCGGCGATCTTTCCAAAACAGCAACGCGTTGCATCGTTCAGGAAACCCGGCGTTATCGGCAATTCCGCAAAACCAATCATTCTGAGCTCAGCCCAGGATCCCAGTACAGCGCGGCTTCCTTGAGCCATCCAGCCCGAACCGATATAGTTCTCTTCGCTGCGCATCCACACGCGAAGGATCCCCATGAAGCTCTCCCGCCGCCAGACCCTGCACCTCCTCGCAAGCGCCGCTCCCGCCTTCGCTCTCCGCCGCGCCTTCTCTCAAGCAACCACCCAATCCCCGGCAACTCCGCCCCTAACCATCACGCCCGGCCCCTACACCAACACCCGCGCCTCTCTCCGCGCCTACACCAAGCCCGACTGGTTCGCCGACGCCAAATTCGGTATCTGGGCCCACTGGGGTCCGCAGTCCGCCATCGGCGACGGCGACTGGTACGCCCGCAACATGTACATCGAAGGCACCCCCCAATACGACTACCACCGCAAGCGCTTCGGCCCCCAATCCAAAACCGGCTACAAAGACCTCGTCCCTCTCTTCACCGCCGACCAGTGGGATCCCGAGCACCTCATGGATCTCTACCAGCGCGCCGGCGCCAAATACTTCTTCTCCATGGGCGTCCACCACGACGGCTACGACCTCTGGAATTCCAAATACCAACCTCGCTGGAATGCCGTAGTCTCCGGCCCCCACAAAGATGTCGTAGGCCTTTGGGCCGCAGCCGCCCGCGCTCGCGGCCTCCGCTTCGGCGTCTCCGAGCACCTCTCCAACGCCTTCGACTGGTTCGCCCCCTCCCACCTCGCCGACACCCAAGGCCCCTACGCCAACGTCCCCTACGACGGCCAAAACCCCGCCTTCGCCGACCTCTACCACGACTACTCCACCATGCCCGCCAACTTCGCCCGCACCATCCTCCCCGACCCCATGGGCCGCACCGCCCCCGACTGGTGGAAGCTCCAGTACTTCAACCGCGTCAAAGACCTCCTCGACCAGCACCAGCCCGACCTCCTCTACACCGACGGCGGCATCGAGTTCAACGAGTACGGCCTCGCCACCGTAGCCGAGCTCTACAACGTAGGCCCGTACTCCTACCAAAACAAATCCCAAGCCATCTACTTCAGCAAAACCCCCACCGACTGCCCCGACGCCACCTCCTGCGTCATCGACCACGAGCGCAGCGTCCTCAACCAGATCGACCCCAACCCCTGGCAGACCGACACCTGCATCGGCGAGTGGCACTACAAACTAGGCGCCACCTACAAGTCCCCCAAAAAAGTCATCGACCTCCTCGTAGACATCGTCAGCAAAAACGGCAATCTCCTCCTCAACATCCCTCTCCCCGCCTCCGGCCTCCCCGACCCCGAAGAGCTCCGCATCCTCGAAGCCATCACCCAGTGGACCTCGATCAACGGCGAAGCCATCTACTCCACGCGCCCCTGGAAGATCCACGGCGAAGGCCCTTCCACCAAGGTAGTCATCCACACCGACCCGACGAAATTCGATCCCAACGAAGGCAAGCAACCCGACCTCACCTACCAGGACATCCGTTTCACCACCAAAGGCAAAACCCTCTACGCCCTGGTCCCAGGCTGGCCCCCCTCCGAGCTAGTAATCCAATCACTAGCCACCAACAGCCCGCAACAACCCGGCAAGCCCGTCGACGTCCGCCTCTTAGGCCGCTACGACGAACCTCTCCGCTTCACGCAAGACACCACCGGCCTCCGCGTAACCCTACCCTCAACCCCCACACCCGCCTCCAACCTAGGCATAGCCCTCCGCATCAACTTCGCCTAAACCCCACCACAAATCCGGGTGCCCCACGTCTCGATTCTGAGACGTGGGAAAGCGATACTGCCGACCGGGCCCAAGCTCCGCCCTACTGCCGTCATCTCGACCGAAGCCCGATAGTCTCATCATCGGGCGCAGTGGAGAGACCCCTGCATTTGCACTTGCCCCTGCATTTGCACTTGCCCTTGCCTTTGCGAGTGCCCCATCCGTACGCGCTCTTGCGGACGGGTGGGCCCGCATCAAGGCTTATGCCTGCAACCCCATCACATCGACACCCCACCGCTCAGCAAGCTCGCGGATTGACTCGGCCCTCACCGCATCGTAATCATCAACAACACCGCCAACGCCACGCACGCCGCAATGGAAAAAATAATCTTCATCCAAAACAATCCAGTCGATGACGTGTACAGCCAACTCGCATAGTCGAAGTCGGCCTCATCGCCCCTGCCGACCCTGAAAAGGGTAACCCCCTTCTCAACCTGCACAAAGTGAAACAGCGTATGCAGCAGATCCACCAGCAGCGAAAGCACGGCCAGGCACCCCGCAATATAAATCCACCGATGGTGCAATGAATTCACCGTGACCGCAACGCCTTTATCCGAAGATACGATCACCCAACAAAATCCCAACACACCCAGCGCGAGACCACGCACCTTCTCCCCGATGCGCAAGGTATCCACATCGCGCATCGCGACCCATTGTTCCTCGGTAAGCTTCTCCTCCGCCGGAGAAGCCTCTTCCGTTCCATTCACTCGTTTGGTATCGCGCATCTTCACCCTCGAATACTCCGACTACTCACGTGCGCGTACGCCCGCCAGCGGAGGAATCGGCCCTCGACGCTTCCGCGGCTGCGCATCCGGAGTAAACGTGCCTTCGAACGCGAGTTCGATCGGTGGAATCTGACCGCCCCTCCGGGGAGCAGCTTTTGCCCCCGGGCTTCTCCCGCTGCCCGCAGGCGCAGCATCCCCTTCCGACGTTCCCCGCGCGAGCACTCCAACATCGGGCATCTCGAAGCTTCCGCCAGACTGGATGTCTCTGTTCATCAGGACCACTAAGGCGTTAAGGACATTCTTAACGTCCGTCGCCTTGAGTCCAGTCTCGGTCGCAAGTTCCTTCACCAGGCCAGCTCGATCCATCGCTCACCTCCCCGTGTTTGGATCGAGCCAGACTATTCGCGCTCCTACTTCCCGTCAACATCCGTCCGCGCCGTAACCCACCCGTCGCCCCCAACTCCCCAGACCCTCCCTCATCGCCCGGCGCCCCCACCTGTAAGCGCTTTGTTGACGAGTGGGTTCGTAAGCTGCTCGTCCCACCCCAATCATTGTCATCTCCACCGCAGTGGAGAGACCTGCCGTTCCACCCGCCACTTATCACACTCGCCGTCCGCGCAGGACCTTTGACGCTCCCCGCCGCGCTTGCTACCCTCAACCCACCATGCCCCCCTCCCCAGACCAATCCCCAGCCACCACCGTCTGCATCATCGGCGGAGGCCCGGCCGGCATCATGCTCGGCTTCCTCCTAGCCCGCGCCGGCATCCGCGTCACGGTCCTGGAAAAATACAAAGACTTCTTCCGCGACTTCCGCGGCGACACCATCCATCCCTCCACGCTCGAACTCCTCTACGAGCTAGGCCTCCTCGAAAAATTCCTCACCCTCCCGCACTCCCAAATCTCCGAACTCTCCGCCTTCATCGGCGGCCAGCAATTCCACGTAGCCGACTTCACCCACCTCCCCACCCACGCAAAATTCATCGCCCTCATGCCGCAGTGGGATTTCTTAAACTTCCTGGCCGCCGAAGCCGCCCACTACCCCACCTTCACCCTCCGCATGGGTTGGGAAGCCACCGGTCTCACGCAGCAAGACGGCATCACCACTGGCGTCCAGGCCAACACCCCCGACGGCCCCGTCGAAATCCCCGCGCACCTCACCATCGGCTGCGACGGCCGCCACGCTATCTCCCGCGTCGCCGCCCACCTTCCCCTCATCGACTACGGCGTCCCCATCGACGTCCTCTGGCTCCGCCTCCCCCGCCAGCCCGGCGACCCCGAGTACGGCCTCGGCTACGTCAACTACGGCCGCCTCATCGTCCTCATCAATCGCAACGACTACTACCAGGTCGGCTACATCGTCGCCAAAGGCTCCTTCCCCCAAATCCAATCCGCCGGCCTCCCAGCCTTCCAACAAAGCATCGAGCGCATCGTCCCCTTCCTCGCCGGCCGCACCTCCACCCTCGACTCCTGGGACAACATCAAGCTCCTCACCGTCGAAGTCAACCGCCTCCAGCAGTGGTCTTCCCCCGGCCTGCTCTGCATCGGCGACGCCGCCCACGCCATGTCCCCCGTCGGCGGCATCGGCATCAACATCGCGCTGCAGGACGCAGTCGCCACCGCCAACATGCTCACCGAATCCCTACTCGCCGGAGCCGCCACACCCCACGACCTCGCCCGCGTCCAGCACTACCGCGAGCGCGCCGTCCACAACACCCAGCGTGTGCAAGTCTTCGCCCACAAGGTTCTCCACCGAGTCCTCGCGAACCCCGGCCCCGTAAAGCCCCCACTCCTGCTAAAAATCCTCACCCGCATCCCCGGCTTCCAACAACTCCCAGCCCGCTTCGTAGGCCTGGGCCTCCAGCCCCAACACATCCAAACCCCTGACTCCCAATTTCCAACTCCATGACGATTCAAACGTTGTGACCCAGACAACAAGCCCAGTTGTGCAGAGCCACCTCGTTTGCTAGTTTGACCAACATGCGGTCGCCTGAGTTTGAGCAGGTCAGCAAGACGGTTGAAACTCTTTACCGGACAGAATCGGGCCGGGTGCTAGCCACGCTCGTGCGCCTGCTGGGCGATATCGACCTTGCCGAAGAGTCCATGCACGAAGCCTTCACCGCCGCGCTCGAATCCTGGCCTCAAACCGGTATTCCAGACAATCCACGCCCCTGGCTGATTTCAACGGGACGCTTCAAGGCCATCGACGGGATGCGTCGTCGCGCCCGCTTCGATGGAGTCCAGCAAGATCTCGCCGCCCACATCCAGCTCCTCAGCCAAACGCCTTCACTCGACGAGCAGGAGATTGAGGACGATCGCCTCCGCCTCATCTTTACCTGCTGCCACCCCGCGCTCCCTCCCGAAGGCCAGATTGCCCTCACCCTCCGCGAAGTCTGCGGCCTCACCACCGAAGAAATCGCCCACGCCTTTCTCGTAACGCCCGCAACCCTGGCCCAGCGCATCGTGCGCGCGAAAGCGGTCGTCCGCGACAAGGCCATCCCCTACCAGGTCCCCACCGCCGCGGACCTGCCCGCCAGGCTGAACGCTGTTCTCCTCGTCGTCTATCTCATCTTCAACCAGGGATATTCTTCCGAAGCCAACGGCGCCGAACTAAGCCGCGAAGCGATCCGTCTCGGCCGACTTCTGCTCCACCTGCTCCCCGAACCCGAAGTCCTCGGCCTTCTAGGCCTCATGCTTTTACAAGAATCGCGTCGCGCCGCCCGCACCTCGCCAGACCGCGAATTGATTCTGCTCGAAGAGCAAGACCGTTCATTGTGGAACCAGCAGCAGATCGCCGAAGGCATCGCGCTCACCGAACGCGCACTCCAATCCCGCCGCTTCGGCGCCTACACCCTGCAGGCGGCGATTGCCGCTGTCCACGCCGAGAGTTCTTCCGCAGCATCAACCGACTGGCGCCAGATTATGCTCCTCTACGATCGCCTGCTCCAAGTCCACCCCTCCCCGGTCGTCGAACTCAACCGCGCCGTCGCCGTTGCCATGGTCAAAGGTCCCGAGCACGGCCTCTCTCTCATCGAAGACCTCTTCCAACGCGGTCAGCTTTCCCACTACCACCTCGCCCATTCTTCCCATGCAGACTTGTGCCGCCGCCTCCGCCGAATCCCCGAAGCCCGCGCTTCGTACGAGAAGGCCCTGGCCCTCCTCGAGCCAGGCAACGATCAGCAGGAACCGGAACGCCGTTTTCTCGTCAGCCGGCTCCGCGAAGTGCAATAAAAGAAATCGAAAAAGTTCGTCTCCGCTGTCGATTTCCCCCAAGCCCAACGACTATACGATGACCAGCCGCGACAAGACGCCTCGCAAAACGCTGGTACTACGAAAGGAAAAACCATGAGAAAACTGATCTACGCCTTCAACCTCACTCTCGACGGCTGCGCCCAGCACGACAAAGGGTACGTCGACACCGAGCTCCTCGACTTCTACACGCACAGCCTCGAAACCGCCGACACGTTCGTCTACGGCCGCAAAACCTATCAACTGATGGTCCCCTACTGGCCCAGCGTCCTCCAGCGACCCAACGAATCCAAAGCCGACACCGACTTCGCCCGCGCCTTTGTCTCCAAGAAGAAGCTCGTTTTCTCACGCACGCTGGCAAGCGTCGACGACCCCGATACGCGTATCGCTCACGGCGACCTGCGCGAGGAAATCCTCAAGCTAAAACAGGAGCCAGGCAAAGAAATTCTCGTAGGCGGCATCGATCTCCCGTCACAACTCGTCGAGCTCGGCCTCATCGATGAATTTCGCTTTGTCATCGGGCCAGTCATCGCAGGCCGGGGACGACGCCTCTTCGACAACCTCACCCTCCCCGAAAAACTGCGCCTCAAACTAATCGACACAAAGGTTCTCAAGTCAGGATGCGTCGCACTACACTACGCGAAACAGTAACGCCACCCTCCTCGCCACCGGTCCACACGCCGCAATCAAAAGCAGCAAGAAGGAGCTCCTCATGAAATATATCTGCCTCGGCTACTACGACAAATCCAAATTCGACAGCATGACAGAGGCCGAGCGAAACGCCATGTACGACGAATGCTATGAGCACATCGATTACATGCGCGCCAACGGCTACTCTTCCGAAGGAGAGGCCCTGCAAGGTGCTGAAACCGCGCTGACCCTCTCCTGGAGAAACGGCAAAGTCGCGACCACCGACGGTCCGTTTGCCGAGACCAAAGAACAGCTCGGCGGGATTGGTGTGCTCGAGGCGCGGGATATGAGCCATGCCGTCCAGCTCATGTCACGGCATCCAGCCCTAAAGTACGGCACCACCTGGGAGATCAGGCCGGCAGCCGACATGAGCAAAATCATGCAAGCCAGCGAGCAACGTCGCCGACAGACCACCACCCCCTGAAGGCCACCCGACAGCAACGCCTACCGCTCCAAATCGAAAAAGTCGCGTTGTATCCGCCCTGTTCCTTCCAATGATCTAAAATCTGAAATCAACCCGATCCCTCTCGAAGGTCACCATGAGCCGAGTCCTCCTCGTCGACAGTCAAAACCCGATCAGCCGGGAAATTGGAGAACGTCTGGCCGCCGGCGGCTTGTCCATCGAGTACGCCGCCGGCCACATCGACGCGCTCCATCGGCTGCGCTGCCGCGCGTTTGGTCTCATCGTCACCAGTGCCGAGGGCGTCATCGAAGAAGCCCTCGCGCTCCTCGAGGAAATGAGACTGATACGGCCCACTCTCAAGTGCATCGTGCTCGCCCCGTACAGCACGCCAAACGACATCATCGCAGCGCTGCGTGCGCGTGTCTTCGGATGCTACACCCCTCCCTTTGACGCGGACGAAATCGCCGGCGTGGTGCGCGAGGCAGCCATGAGCGACGATTCGAACGAAGACATCGAAGTCGTCTCGGCACGCCCGGGCTGGATTGCCGTGCGAGTCAACTGCCGCCTCGCTACAGCCGACCGTCTCATGTCGTTTGCAAGAGAGTTTGCCGCGCAACTGCCCGCAACCGCGCGTCAGGAAATCATGCTGGCGCTTCGCGAGATCCTCATCAACGCGATGGAGCACGGCGCCAAATTCAATCCCGATCAGGTCGTCGAGGTGAACGCCATCCGCACCGCCCGCACCATGACGTTTCGGGTCCGCGACCCGGGCGCGGGATTTCGCAAGGAAGACATCAGCCACGCAGCGCATGCCAATCCTTCCGACGACCCTACGGCTCACATGGTCACGCGTACCGAGCAAGGCATGCGCGCCGGAGGATACGGCATGCTGCTAGCCGCCGGCACGGTCGACGAACTCATCTACAACGAAACCGGAAACGAAGTCATCCTCATCAAGTATTTAGATTAGTTCGCACCAAGGCATCCTCGTCAGTACCCCCAATCATCGCGTCCTGCAGCGAAAATGGTACGTCAATACGGGTGCCCCACCGCAGCCGGATGCGACACGCCTGACGCGCTTGCATCAGCGCCCGGAGGAATGCCGATTGCCTGTTCTCAATGCACTGCCGGCTTGCTGAACAAGCCACCGTTGCCCGTTGACCGCTAAGACAATCGCGGTGCGTGGTAAATCGCCAAGGTGCTCACCGACTTTCAATAGCTACCTGAACGTCGGCTTGTCGTTTACTAATCCTGTTGCCGTGAAACCTCAATGGGAGCATTCAAGCCAAAGCGCGTTTCCAGGTCCACCAATACTCGAAAAGTGCATCGGCGATTTGGCGCGAACGCTCCAAGCATTCCTGCTTCCGCTTCACCGAACAAGATGGCAGCAGCTGGACCTGTTGGCCAAACGGTTTTCAGTGACAGGTAGAACACCATTACATGTGCCGCTCCCGCTCTGCTCGGATTTTTTTTTGCCCGACCGATCCGTTTTAATCACCGGAATCGTCTTCATGGTGTCAGCACAGATAGCAACGCCTTTGGAGGAGAACATCATGAGCACGACAATTGCGGTAACCAAACAGGTCACCACCCTTATCAACACCCTGACCGTCGAACCCGAAAATCAGCAACAGCTCATCGAACTCTTGCGTGACTGTACTGAGAATGTCGTCACCAAGCTCGATGGCTGGATTTCGACCAGCTTCATCGCCGCCACGGATCAGCGCCACGTAGTCATCTACTCGCAGTGGCGCGACGTCGTATCAGTGGAAGCGATGCAGGCCAATCCCGGTATGCTCGCTTACTTCCCGAAGTTCGCAGCGCTGGCCGCGTTCAACGGCATTGCCGGAGACGTTGTCTACAACCACCACGCCTGATGCCCGGATAAAGGAGAATGAACATGCAGAACCTCAAAGGAAAACGGGTGGTCATCACCGGCGGCAGCCAGGGGCTTGGGCTCGCGATGGTCGAGGCGCTCGTTGCCTGCGGCGCGAACGTGACCGCCATTAGCCGCGATAAAGCGAATTTCACTGCGGCCGAACAGGCGGGAGCTGCCATGATTGCCGGCGACGCAACCGACGCCGCGCTGATGAACTCGGTCGTCCGCGAAGAGGCGCCCGACGTTCTCATCCTCAACGCCGGTACACGGCTGCCGATAAAGCCGATCGATCAGCTGAGTTGGGAAGAATTCTCAATCGTCTGGAACACTGACGTGAAGGCTGGGTTAGTCGGCATTCACGCAGCACTCCACACTCCGATGAAGCCAGGCAGCCGTGTTCTGGTCATGTCGAGCGGAGCAGCCATGGTGCTTGCAGTGCCG
>Ga0302316_10001017_pt1 | contig 23142 bp, 24 predicted proteins | sample III_Palsa_N3_2_FD_200456 | JGI IMG/M metagenome (GOLD analysis project Ga0302316, IMG submission 200456) | Peat permafrost microbial communities from Stordalen Mire near Abisko, Sweden - III_Palsa_N3_2 | ecosystem: Environmental > Terrestrial > Soil > Palsa > Peat permafrost | place: Sweden...
GCTGTACCAGGCGCAGTGGGGCTTTTCCCCCATCACGGTGACGGTTATTTTCGGCATCTATGCCATCGCCGTGCTGCTGGCGCTGCTCTTCGCCGGCCGGCTGTCCGACCATCTTGGCCGCCGGCCCGTGCTGATTGCTGCCACGGCGGTACAGGCGGCGACGATGGTGTTGTTCGCCACGGCGAGCGGGGTGGGGGATCTGATGCTGGCGCGAGTCATCCAGGGTCTGGCCACCGGCGCGGCCGTGGGCGCCATCGGCGCCGGCATGATCGACCTGAACCGGGAGCGCGGCGCCACCGCCAATGCCGTGGCGCCGGCCTTCGGCACAGCCACCGGCGGCATGCTCGCCGGCCTGCTGGTGCAGTACCTGCCGGCACCGACGCACCTGGTCTATGCCGTGCTCGGTGTGATCTTCGTACTGCAGGGTATCGGCGTGGCCCTGATGGCGGAAACCATTGCGCCGGTGCCAGGCGCCCTGGCCTCGCTCAAGCCGCAGTTCAAGCTGCCCGCCGCGACGCGTGGGCCGATGTTGCTGGCGCTGCCGGTGCTGGTGGCGGTATGGGCCCTGGCCGGCTTTTACGGCTCGCTCGCGCCGATGCTGGTGCGGGGCATGCTTGGCGTCGGCTCGGCCTTTGTCGGCGGTCTGGCCCTGTTCGTCCTGGCCGGCAGCGGCGGACTGGCGGTGCTTGCGCTGCAACATCGTGAGCCGCGCGCCATGATGACCTTCGGCGCCTCGATGCTGGCGATGGGCGTCGGCATCGTCATCTGGACGCTGTCGCAGCATTCGATCGGGGTGTTCCTGATCGGCACTTCCATCGCCGGCATGGGCTTTGGCATAGGCTTCCAGGGTGCCGTGCGCAGCATCGTGCCGTTTGCCGCGCCGCATGAGCGGGCCGGCGTGCTCTCCATCATCTTCATCGTTTCCTATCTGTCGCTGGGCGTCCCGGCGATCGCCGCCGGAGTCCTGGCGGCCCGGCACGGCAACATCATCGGCACCGCCGAGGAATTCGGCGCGGTGGTCATGGCGCTGGCGCTGGCCGCGGTCCTGGCCGCTGCCCTGCGCCTGGTGACGCGCCGCGGCTGACAGGCCGGCTGCGCCCGGCCCTGATCCGAATGAGGAATCGCTGACCGTAAATGCAAAGGCCCCGCTGAGCGGGGCCTTTGCGGTGCGGCGGACGCTGCGCTTATTCGACCACGAACGAACGCAGGTGATTGGCGCGGCTCGGGTGGCGCAGCTTGCGCAGCGCCTTGGCCTCGATCTGGCGGATGCGCTCGCGCGTCACGTCGAACTGCTTGCCGACCTCTTCCAGCGTGTGGTCGGTGTTCATGTCGATGCCGAAGCGCATGCGCAGCACCTTGGCCTCGCGCGGCGTCAGGCTGGCCAGGATCTGGTGGGTGGTTTCCGCCAGCGCCTGCGAGGTGGCCGACTCCAGCGGCGACACGGTGGCGCCATCGGGGATGAAATCGCCCAGGTGGGAATCGCCGTCGTCGCCGATCGGGGTTTCCATCGAGATCGGCTCGCGCGCGATGCTCAGCGCCTTGCGCACCTTGTCTTCCGGCATGTCCATCTTGATCGCCAGCTCTTCGGCGGTGGGCTCGCGGCCCATCTCCTGCAGCATCTGGCGGCTCATGCGGTTGACCTTGTTGCTGCTCTCGATCATGTGCACCGGGATGCGGATGGTGCGCGCTTGATCGGCGATGGAGCGGGTGATGGCCTGGCGGATCCACCACGTCGCGTAGGTCGAGAACTTGAAGCCGCGGCGGTATTCGAACTTGTCCACCGCCTTCATCAGGCCGATGTTGCCTTCCTGGATCAGGTCGAGGAACTGCAGGCCGCGGTTGGTGTACTTCTTGGCGATGGAGATGACCAGGCGCAGGTTGGCCTCGACCATTTCCTTCTTGGCGCGGCGGGCCTTGGCCTCGCCCACCGTCATGCGCCGGTAGATGTCCTTGATCTCGTCGATCGACAGCAGGTTCTCGCCCTCGATCAGCTTGAGCTGCTCAATCACCTGCTCGATGTCGCCCTTGCGCGCGGCCAGGGTGGCGGAATACTTGCGCTTGGCGCGGATCGCCTTTTCCACCCAGGCGATGCTGGTCGGGCCTTCCTCGCGGAACTTGGCGAGGAATTCCTCGCGGCTCATGCCGGCGTCGGTCACCACCACGCCCATGATGGCGCGTTCCAGGTTGCGCACCTGCTCGACCTTGCCGCGCAGGTTGAGGGTGATCTCCTCGACCATCTTGCGCGACAGGCGGAAGGTCATGATGTGATCGGCCACGGCGGCGCGCAGCTTGGCGGTCTTGTCGGTGGAAGCGCCCTGCTTGCGCAGCGCGGCGTGGGCCACGTCGTGCAGCTTGCGCAGCTCGGCGAAGGCGGCGGCGGCCTGTTCCGGATCCGGCCCGGTCACGGCGGCTTCCTCTTCGTCGCCGTCTTCCTTGTCGTCGGTGGCGATTTCCACTTCCACGTCTTCGGCGGTCTCGAGCAGCGCCGCTTCGGCGGCGGCGGCCTCGGCGTTGGGATCGAAGAAGCCGACCACCACTTCGGCCAGGCGCTTGCGGCCTTCCTGGGACGCGGTATAGGCGTCGAGCAGGATGCCGGCGGTTTCCGGGTAGATCGCCATGGCGTAGAGCGCCTCGTTGAGGCTCTCCTCGATGCACTTGGCGATGCGGATCTCGCCCTCGCGGTCGAGCAGCTCGACGCTGCCCATCTCGCGCATGTACATGCGCACCGGGTCGGTGGTGCGGCCGAATTCGGAGCCGGCGGCGGCCAGCGCGGCGGCGGCTTCCTCGGCGGCTTCCTCGTCGTCATCGGCGGCGACGTTGGGTTCGCTGAACAGGCGGGCTTCGCCATCCGGCGCTTCGTCATGGACCGGAATGCCCATGCCCTGAATCATGGTGACGACGTCTTCGACCTGGTCCGAGTCGACGACTTCGGTCAGGTGATCGGACACTTCTGCCTGGGTCAGGAAGCCTTTTTCCTTGCCGAGGGCGATCAGGATCTTGATTTGGGATTGCTGGTCGGAAGCGCTCATCAACTCATATCTCGTGCGTAGGGCCGACCACGGAAAATCGAAAATCGGCGGAGAACCGTATATTTTACCGGAAATTTCCCCAAAATTCAGTTCCGGGGTGATTCCCATGCCGCCGGCAGCCGGGATTTTCGCCCTGCTGGCGGCCCCCGAATGCCCTGTCGGCCACTTGCCGGCTTGGTCCATTCAGGTCCTAATGGAGCGCCGGAGCCGTTGCGGACGGGTTCCTTGGCTCAATTTAGCCCCAAAAGACCGGTCAGCGGCTTTTCAGGGTGGACGGCTCAGACCAGCCATGGCGGAACAAGTTTCAATGACGGAAATCGAAGCCGGGCGTCCGGCCGGCAGCATTGCGCCGGACCCGGATGACAATGGCGCCGCCGCGCCCTTTTTCAACGGCAACGCCTTCCTTCCGCCCCGCCAGCTGGCCCACGCCAGCATCCTCCGCCCGCCGCCGCGCCCCGGCCGCGAAGGCGAGACGGCGCCCTTCGTGATGGACGACGGCCTGATGCGCAGCCTGCACTTCAATCCGCGCTTCGTGCAGAGCGAGATGAGCATCGACGAACCCTATGCCCTCAAGCTCGCCTACACCCGGCAGATGATGGCCTTCCTGCTGTTCCTGCCGCGTCCAAGGCACATCGTCATCGTCGGCCTGGGCGGCGGCTCCCTGACCAAGTTCTGCCACCGCGAGCTGCCGCGCACCCGGGTCACGACGGTGGAGATCGACCAGGGCGTGATCGACTGCGCCGCCTTTTTCGGCATTCCCGCGGAGGACGAGCGCATGCGCATCGTCCATGCCGATGCGGTCGATTACTTTGCCGCCGCCGGCGAGCAGGCGGACCTGATCCTGCTCGATGGCTGCGACGAGTTCGGCATCACGCCGGCATTCGACAGCCTGCGTTTCTACCAGAACCTGCACGATCGACTGCGCCCGGGCGGCCTGCTGGTCGCCAACCTGATCGGCGCGGACGTGGTGGTCGAGCGGCACTGCGGCTACATCATGGACAGCTTCGACCGCCGCGTCATCGTCCAGGACGTAGCCAGTGAAGGCAACCACCTGGCCTTCGCCTTCAACGAGCCCTGGCGCACGCCGCACTGGCCGGCGCTGGAGCGTGAAGCGAGGAAACTGGCACTGCGCCATGGGCTCGATTTCCCGGCGTTTGCGCGCAAGCTGCGGCGCGGCCATGAGCAGCAGCTGCGCTGGCGCGGCCGTTAAGCCAGCCGGCCCTCAGGCGTACTGCGCCTCGCCGTTGCCGAAGGACCAGTTTTCCTTTTTGACTTCCACCAGGCTGATGAAGACGTCCTCGCGGCGCTGCTGCAGCCGCTCATGCAGCCCGTCGGCCACCGCCTGGTAGAACGCGCGCTTCATCTCCACGCTGCGTCCTTCGTTGAGCGTCACCTGGATGAAGATGCAGTCGCCGGTTCTGCGGATGCCGAGATAACTCTTGTCGATGACCAGGCGCTCCGCCGGATGCTCCGCGAGGACCTGGAAGCGATCGTTCTCCGGAACATTCAAGGTCTGACGCATCGCGTCGTAGACCACCTCGCCGACGGTCTTCAGATAATCCGCCGGCTTGCCTTGCGCCACATCGATACGAACCAGGGGCATGCTTGCCCTCCTTGTTTAAAATGAATCCTGACTACAGCCTATACCGGCCGCGGCGCTCAGCAAGCCCCCGCTACCACCAGCCGGGACCCCAGGCGCCCCAGTCCCAGCCGGCTTCGTCGGTGTCGATGGCTTTCAGCTCGTCCGCATAATCGTTTCTCGATTCCTCGCGCAGCTGGCCCTGATCGCCCAGTTCGTCTCTCGCCATCTGGCGCTGCAGAATGGTCTGCTGGTAGCGTCCGAAGGATTTGTCGTCGCCGATGTACAGGCAATCGCAGACCAGCGGATCGGCATAGAGAAACACCGCCTTGCCGTTTTTCGTGCGCTGCACGAAGTGGTGCGCGGGAAGCTTGTGCAGCAAGGCTTCCCGTTGCGGTGTGGTGGCCGGCCGGATGGTGAAGCCCGAGGCAAGCAGCAGGTCTTCCTTCTTCTCGACCTTGTCCGCGGTGCTGGCGCAGGCCGCCAGGGCCATGCACAGCAGCGTGGGGATGACGGTGACCAGTAATTTCATGAAGACCTCTTCCAGGATGGAAATAGTTTGCGGCATGCCGCTGCCGCCGTCTGTGTGCTGCCGGGCATAGGCCCTAATGCTGCCGCTGTCCCGGCTGACTGACGTCGACCGACAGGATGCCCTCGGTCTGCTTCAGCGATTCCAGCAGGGGCTTGTAGGAACGCGTGCCTTTCAGGCGCAGTTTCACGCAATCGGCGCTCTCCGATTTCTGGCCCTGCTGCCAGCCGTCGACCAGATCGAGAACGGCAAAGCCATGGCTGGCGCACTGCTCGATCGCCTGCCGCAGCGCATCTCCGCCCGGCGCATAGGTGACCGCCAGCTCGCAATAACCCGATTGCAGGCGGCTGATCAGCGGCGTGTAGGCGTAAACCACGAAAAAATGCACCAGCGTCACGCTGCCGGCCAGCACCGGCAGCCCGGCGCCGCAGGCCATGCCCACCGCCGCCACCAGCCAGACGGTGGCCGCGGTGGTGAGGCCGCGCGCCACGTCCTGCCGCACGAAAATCAGGCCGCCGCCGATGAAGCCGATGCCCGAGACGATCTGCGCCGCCATGCGCGAAGGATCAAGCTCGATGCGGCCGCTTTGCAGCACATCGCCGAAGCCATACTTCGACACCAGCGTGATCAAGGCCGCGGCGACCCCGATCAGGGTGCAGGTGCGCAGTCCGGCGCTGCGCATCTTCATCTCGCGCTCCAGCCCGATCGCCGAAGACAGCAGGAAAGCCAGGCCCAGCTCTCCGAGTTGCAGCCAACCTTCGCCTGTGGCCTCCATCCGCGCAAACTCCTGTTAGACGCTCAATACGCTCAATACGCCGAATCTGGCCTCATGTTAGCAGCGCTTCCGCTCAGGCCCGAGGCGCAGCGCGCAGCAATCTCGCCAGGGCGCCCTCGTTCAGGGCCGGATCGGCGCCGAAGGCTTCGGCGATGAAATCCATGAACACGCTGGCCCGCCGCGGCAGCAGGCGCTTGGCCGGGTAGACGATATGGATCGGCGCCGACGGGCCCAGATGATCCAGCAGCACGGCCTGCAGCCGCCCGTCGAGCAGCGCCTCCTCGAACAGCCACACCGGGGCATAGGCGATGCCCAGCCCGTCGAGTACCACGCGCTGCACGCCATCCGGACTGTTGACGCGGAAACGCCCGTTCACCGTCACCTCGCTGTCGCGGAATGCCCAGGTGCTGCCCGAGGCCAGCAGGGTGTAGAGGACGCAGTCATGTTGCAGCAGGTCTTCCGGCACGCGCGGCGCGGGGTGCTCGGCCAGGTAGCCGGCACTGGCGACGCAGACCCGCTCGGCGGTGCCGATGCGGCGCGCCTTGAGCGCGCTGTCCTTGAGCATGCCGATACGGATCGCCAGGTCCACGCCTTCTTCCACCAGGTCGATGAAGCGGTCGCCGATCTGCAGATCAAGATCCATTTCCGGATAACGCTGCAGCAGCGTCTTGATGCGCGGCAATAAATGCGTGCGTCCAAGAGCGGTGGGGCAGGCGATGCGCAGCAGGCCGCTGGGCCGGTCCTCGCCGCGGGCGTTGGATTCGGCTTCCGTCACCGCGTCCAGCACCCGCCGGGCTTCGTTGTAGTAGCGCTCGCCCTCGGGGGTCAGCGTCAGCTTGCGGGTGGAGCGGTGCAGCAGCCGCGTGCCCAGGTGCTGCTCCAGCGAGGCGATATGGCGGCTGACATTGGGCTGGCCGGTCCCCAGCTCCCGCGCCACCGCGGAGAAGCTGCCGGTCTCCACCGCACGGGCGAAGCAGTGCATCAGCAGAAAACGATCCATGGCGGCTCCGGAAGCTGCAATTCATGCAATTAAAGCATGGATATTATGCTCATCCGATGGACTTATCAGTGATACGCGAGTGGTGGAGACTGCGTGCCACACCAAGCTTCATTCGCAAATCCACTGGAGAAACCATCATGAGCAAGCTTCAAGGCAAGGTTGCAGTCATCACCGGCGGCAGTTCCGGCATGGGCCTGGCCACCGCCAAGCGCTATGTCGCCGAAGGCGCCTACGTCTTCATCACCGGCCGCCGCCAGGCCGAGCTCGACGCCGCAGTCAAGGAGATCGGCTCCAATGTCACCGGCGTGCGCGGCGATGTCGCCAATCTCGCCGACCTCGACCGCTTGTACGAAACGGTCAAGGCCAGGAAGGGCCACATCGACGTGCTGTTCGCCAATGCCGGTATCGGCGAGTTCCTGCCGCTCGGCGCCATCACCGAGGAGCACTTCGACAAGACCTTCGACGTCAACGTGCGCGGCACCCTGTTCACCGTGCAGAAGGCCCTGCCGCTGCTCAAGGACGGCGCTTCCATCATCCTCACCGGCTCCATCGCCAGCATCAAGGGCATTCCCGCCTTCGGCGTCTACAGTGCCACCAAGGCCGCCATCCGCTCCTTCGTCCGCACCTGGACGTTGGAACTGAAGGACCGGAAGATCCGCGCCAACGTCATCAGTCCCGGCACCATCGACACGCCGATCCTGGCGCCGCTGCCGAAGGAAGCCATCGCGCAGATCGTCGCCGGTGTGCCGATGGGCCGCATGGGCGAGTCCGATGAAATCGCCAAGACTGCCGTGTTCCTCGGCTCCGACGATTCCAGCTTCGTCACCGGCATCGAGTTGTTCGTCGACGGCGGCGTCGCCCAGGTCTGAACCCCTGGCGCCCGGTGCCGATCAGGCACCGGGCGTGGGATCTCTTGCTACTCGCCGAGGTAGTCCGCCAGCCCGTTGGCCAGCGCATCGAACACCACCCGGCAGCGGCGGTTGCCGCGCAGATCGCCATGCATGGCGATCCAGATATCCAGCGGGATTTTGAGCGCATCCGGCAATACCGGCACCAGCACCGGCTTGCGCGCGGCCAGCTGCACCTGGCACGCGCCGATGCCGCAGCCGGCGCGGATCGCGGCCAATACGGCGAGGTCGGCGTCGGTGCGCAGGCTGAACATGCCGCGATTGAGCGGTACGCCGCGCGCACGAATGTCGCGGGTGAAAGCGGTTTCACGGTCGTAGCCGATCAGGCGATGCTGCGACAGCTGGTCCATGGTCTTCGGCGTGCCATGCCGGCGCAGATAGTCGCGATGCGCGTAAAGGCCCAGCTGCACCTGGCCGATATGCCGGGCCACCAGCGGCCCCTGCGTCGGCCGCACCATGCGCACGGCGATGTCCGCGTCGCGCCGCAGCAGGTCCTCCACGCGATTCGACAGCACCAGTTCGATCACCAGCCCCGGATGCGCGTCCTGCAACTTGCCGATGATCGCCGGCAGCACCTCGCCGCCGATGATCTCGCTGGCGGTGACGCGCACCGTGCCGCGCAAGTCCTGACCGCGTCCCGAAGCGGCGCGCAGCAGCGCTTCGCTGCTCGCTTCCAGCGCTTCCGCGTGCGGACGCAGCTCCGTCGCCGCTTCGGTCGGCGCCAGGCCATGCAGCGAACGGGTGAACAGGGCCAGGCCAAGCGCCTGCTCCAGCGCTTCCACCTGCCGCCCCACTGTCGGCTGCGTCAGGCCCAGGGTGCGCGCGGCGGCGGAGAGCGAGCCGTCGCGCAGCACCGCCAGGAAGGTGCGGTACAGGGTCCAGTCGGGTTCGTTCTTGGCCATACATAAATGTATAGCTGAGCCACGACTTTGCGCAATTCCATTTAGTTGGGCGGAGGTCAACAATAGCCGCATCACTGAAGGAGACACAGCCATGACACAGCAAAGAATTGCACTGGTACTGGGCGCCAACGGCGGCATCGGCGGCGAGCTGGGCGTGGCGTTGAAGCGGCACGGCTGGCAGGTGCGCGGGCTGGCGCGCAAGCCGCCGGCGACCAGCGGCGCAGACACGACTGGCCCGGACCAGTGGATTGCCGGCGACGCCATGCGTGCCGAAGATGTGCGCCGCGCCGCCGAAGGCGTTGCGCTGATCGTCCACGCCGTCAATCCTCCGGGCTACCGCGACTGGGACCTGCTGGTGCTGCCGATGCTGGAGAACAGCATCGCGGCGGCGCGCGCCGTTGGCGCCCGCATTGTCCTGCCGGGAACCGTCTACAACTACGGTCCTGAGACTTTCCCCCTGGTCGACGAAAGCGCCCCGCAGCGGCCGCTGACCCGCAAGGGCGCGATCCGCGCGCAGATGGAGCAGGCCCTGCGCGAGGCCGGCGCCGACGGCGTGCGCAGCCTCATCGTCCGCGCCGGCGACTTCTTCGGTCCGCGCCCCGGCAGCAGCTGGTTTTCGCAGGGCATGGTCAAACCCGGCGGCGCCATCAAGTCCATCACTTATCCGGGCGCTCCCGGCGTCGGCCACAGCTGGGCCTATCTGCCGGACCTGGCCGAGACGGTCGCCCAGCTGCTCGAGCGCGAAGACCGGCTCGGCGTCTTCGAGACGTTCCATTTCGGCGGTCACTGGGATGCCGACGGCACCGCCATGATCGGCGCGATTCGACAGGCGTTGCAGCAGCCCAAGCTGCCGGTGCGGTCCTTCCCCTGGGCCATCCTGACCTTGCTGGCGCCGTTCAAGACGCTGTTCCGTGAGATGCGCGAAATGCGTTATCTGTGGCGCCAGCCCCTGCAGCTCGACAACCGGCGGCTGGTCGACTGGCTCGGCGCGGAGCCGCACACGCCGCTGGAACTGGCGGTGCGGCGCACCCTGGAAGGGCTGGCGGCCTGAAGCGTCGCGTTCAGGCCGGTGCCGCAGCAACTCCGGATCATCCCTCGCACAACCACTTCCTCATGACCGGATATCCGGAGGCGCTGCCATGGGCCCCGGATTGCGGCCGGTCGCTCATCCCCAGCCATTCAAGCATGGGGACGCCGACATAGCGCCCGCTGCTGAAATTTTCGCGGAGGCTGGCGGCTCCGCCCCTGTAGCCGGCGGGATGAAACAGGATCTCCAGCGGCAGTTGCAGGAACACCGCCGCGGCGTAAGACCAGGCGATTGCCGCCATCTCATAGCCGCCGTCGCTGTCCATGCCGCCGCTGATGGTGCGGCGAACCGCCGCGGGCACTACCGCGAGGTGCCCGGCCTCGTGCAGCAGGTCGCCGGGATAGGCCAACTTCACCGGATCGAACAGCAGCACGCCGCAGTCGATGGAAATGCCGGGCAGAAAGGTCGGGTCAGGCAGGGCGCGCGCTTCCACCGCAAGCCCGATCCCGCGCAGGAACGCCACGATGCGATCCCGCGCCGGCTGCGTCAGGTCGGGCGGGAGCGGATCCATGGTTCGATCATCGGCTCGATCATCGCGCTGCGGCGGAGTTCAGGATTTGCCGAAGCGCCACTCGAGCTGCCCGCTGATCAGCCGGAACTGGTTGCTCGCCGACGAGCGATAGACGTCGATGCCGGCGCCCGCTTCCAAGCCGTGCCACAGGCGATAGCTCAGGCCGAAGCCGACATTCTCGCCGAGCCCCACACGCGAGTGGGTGTAGCTGCTGTTGGTGCCCTCGATGTCGCTTGACGATCGCCACACGTAGAAGCCGGCGCGGGGATCGATATACAAGCGCGGCAGCACCTCGAAATGGTAGCGCAGCGCCAGCAGCGCCGCATTGCCGTATCCGGAAATATTGCTGGCCGTGGCATTGAGCGCCGGGGTCGGGCTGTTCGCCACGGTGCCGCTCAGCGTGGTGCTGCCCGAGCCCAGGCGCAGGTAGCCAAGCTCCACCGCCACCCCGGGCAGAAACTGATAGCCGGCGTACGCCACGCCGCCGATCGAGTTGCTGTGCACGCTGGCGCTGAGGCTGCCGCCTTGCTGTTGCTGCAACTCGGTGGTGGCCCGGTCCGAGTTCAGCGAAGACAGCGAATTGCCCAGGCGCAGGCCGACGTAGCAATTGGCGCAAAACGCATCGTCGGCACGGGCCGTGGCCGCGCCAAGCACACCCAGCAGCACAGTGCAGCAAGCGGCGCGCAGCATCCCATTCCGTTTCATTGATATTTTCCCTGTCTCCCCGCCCGTACGCCTCGCGCAACCCCCTGTTGCGGACCGAACGCACCGCCGAAGTCTGAGCGCAAAGCCGGCAATGGTCCACCCCCTGATTGCGCGGCGTTGCCCGCTGCAATGGAGCATCGATCCCGTCGAAGACATGACCATGCCCGTGCATCAATGCCGCCAGCGCGCCGCCCCCCAAAGCGGGGGTTGAAAGCGTACTGCGAAGGGTGCAACTTGGCGTCGAAACTGGCCACGGAGGGCAGGCTGTATTCGATTGGCGCCGTCGACTCGACATCAAGGCGTCACCGACACAGCTGATCCTGCGCTCACTTTGACGGTCAGTTGACGGGTTCTGTATAAGTACTGACCAGGGTTCCTGCCGCAGCCGGCAGATCACTAGGGGACGGGGGTCTTCGTGAAATTTCCTTCCATGCACGCGCTCGGCGTGCTGGTGCTGCTTGCCGGCATTTCCGGCTGCAACAATTCCGTTGGCTTCAACGGCACCGTCGCAGTCAACACTTCCGACGCCGACCTGCGCCCCGCGCCAAATGTTTCCGCCTCGGCCACCTACCAGCTGCACAGCGAAATCCCGCTTGCCGCGGGTAACGCGCCGGTGGCCACCTCGACGCAATACATGCTGGTACTGGGACGCGTAGCCAATGACAATCATTGATCGAGCCGGCCAGCGCGGCCCGCTGCTGTTCGCGACCGTTTTCGCCCTGGTCGGCATGTTGCCGTTTGCCGCGGCGCGGGCCGACATTCCCAGCACCATCCAGGAAACCGGGCGGCTGTTCCAGATCAGCGGCAGCACCCCCACGCCGCTCAACGGCAGCGAACAGCTGACCTTCCGCCTCTATCCGGAACAGGGTTCACCGGCATCCGCCGTGCTGTGGACCGAAACCGATACCGTCACCGTCGCCGACGGCTACTTCTCGGTCGAATTGGGCACCCAGACGCTGCTGGCGCCGATCCTGCGCAGCTCGCCGCAGCTTTGGCTCGGCATCCAGATCAACAGCGACGTCGAGCTGCAGCCGCGCTTCGTTTTCTCATCGGTGCCCTATGCCCTGCTGGCAGGTGACGTGCAGGGCACCATCAACCCCACCTCGATCAACATCAACGGCGTCACCATCATCGACTCGAACGGCCACTGGGTCGGCAGTCCGACCGGGCTGACCGGACCGGCTGGACCCGCCGGCCCTGCTGGACCCGCTGGTCCTGCAGGCCCGGCGGGTGCTGCCGGATTGCCGGGCCCCGTTGGCCCGATGGGCCCGGCCGGTCCCGCCGGTGCGACCGGTGCCACGGGCGCGGTCGGTTCCACTGGTCCCGCTGGTGCGACGGGCGCCACCGGTCCTGCGGGTCCCGCCGGTGTGGCCGGGCCGCAAGGCCTGACCTTCCAGGGCGCCTGGGCCGGCGGCACGACCTACGCACTGGACGATGCGGTGAGCTTTAACGGCTCCTCCTACATCTCGACCATCTCCACCAACCTGGCGCAGGAGCCCGATGTGAGTCCGGGCTCCTGGGCAGTGCTGGCGCAGCAAGGCGCCAAGGGCACCGCAGGGGCGACCGGTCCGGCGGGTACGCCCGGAACACCCGGTGCGACTGGCGCCACCGGCCCGATTGGCCCCGCAGGCCCCATCGGACTGACTGGTGCAACCGGAGCAACCGGTGCAACGGGTCCCACTGGCGCGACCGGTCCTGCCGGCCCTATCGGTCTCACGGGTGCCGCTGGTCCTATGGGGCCTGCCGGTGTAGCCGGACCGCAGGGTCTGACCTTCCAGGGCACCTGGGCCAGCGGTACGACCTACGCGCTGGATGATGCGGTGAGCTATAACGGTTCCTCGTATATCTCTACCATCTCCACCAATCTGGCGCAGGAACCCGACGTGAGTCCTGGTTCCTGGGCAGTGCTGGCGCAGCAAGGCGCCAAGGGTGCCGCGGGGGCAACCGGAGCCACCGGTGCGACTGGCCCGGCGGGTGTGCCCGGAACGCCTGGTGCAACTGGTGCGACGGGCGCCACCGGACCGATTGGGCCCGCAGGCCCCATCGGACTGACTGGTGCAACCGGAGCAAGCGGTGCAACGGGCGCCACTGGCGCGACCGGTCCTGCCGGCCCTATCGGTCTTACGGGCCCGACGGGAGCAATCGGCGCTACCGGACCGCAGGGCCTGACCTTCCAGGGCACCTGGGCCGGCGGCACGACCTACGCACTGGACGATGCGGTGAGCTATAACGGCTCCTCCTACATCTCGACCATCTCCACCAACCTGGCGCAGCAGCCCGATCTGAGTCCGGGCTCCTGGGCGGTGCTGGCGCAGCAAGGCGCCAAGGGAGCCATAGGGCTCACCGGAGCCACCGGAGCGACCGGAGCGACTGGTGCCACTGGGCCGACTGGACCGATTGGCCCCGCAGGTCCCATCGGACTGACTGGTGCGATGGGAACACCCGGTGCAACGGGTGCCACTGGCGCGACCGGTCCTGCGGGTCCCGCCGGCTCTACCGGTGCTACGGGCGCGATAGGCCCCGCCGGTCCCGTTGGTCCGAAGGGCGCCACCGGTGCTACGGGCGTCACGGGTGCAACCGGCCCGGCCGGTCCGGCGGGCACTTCGGCCGGAGCGACCATTGCGGCGGCCACGCTGACCAGTTGCACCAACGCCACCAGCTGCAGTTGCCCCGTCGCTACGCCGGTGCTGATTACCGGCGGTGCCAGCTGCGCCAGCAGCGATCAGTACCTGATCGGGTCGATGCCGACCAGCACCAGCACCTGGGGCGCGATGTGCCAGGTGTTCCAGACCGGCAACAACGTCAGTGCGGCCACCATCAACATCACCTGCGTGTCCGGTAACTAGATGTGAGCACTTCGGCGGGCGTCAACGGCATGGCGGCGGAAACGGCTGCGTCGGCAAGCGGCCGCGGTTTGTCGCGGCGCGAGTTCGTTTCCGGCCTGATCGGCGCCGCCGGCATCCTGGGCTTGCCCGCTGCCACCGCGATGGACGCTTCGGCGACGGTGCTGCTCAGCCCACGGCATCGCGCTTTCGCCCTGACACACGCCGGCGAAAAGTACGGCCTGGTGCAGGTGCTTGAAGCGCAGGCTACCGCCGTCATCGGCACACCCGGGCGGCAGTTCACCCTGCCGCTGGGACCGCAACAGATGCTGCGCAATGTTGGCGCGGCATGGATGGCCTCGGCCACGGAATTGCTGGTGCTGGATGCCCACGCTTCCCGCCTGCATCGCTACGCGCTCGATGGCACGCCGCTCGGCTGGTCGCGCATCGAGGGCCATTCCTTGCTTGCGGCCGGCGGTTGCGCCGACGGCAGCGGCGGCTGTTACCTGTCGTTGCCGGGCGACCACCAGATTGCGCGATTGTCGCGTAGCGGCGAGCTGTTGCAGCGCTTCGGACAACTGGGCACCACGCCGGGGCGCCTCAATTATCCAACCGCCATCGCCAGGCAGGCTGACGGCAGCCTGGTCGTCGCCAATACCGGCAATCGCCGTATCGACCGGTACTCCGCCGCCGGAGAATTTGCCGGAACCCTGGCGCAGTTCGAATTCATGCCCCGGCACCTGGCGATCAGCGAGCAGACCCTGGCCGTGTACGATAGCCACGCCAATCGCATTGCAATGCTCTCGCTTCAAACCGGAATGCCGATGGATTCAATCGCATTGACGGCTTCCCGCACCGGGCCGATCCAGTGCCGCGCCCTGACCGCGGCGGGCGCGCAGCGCTTTCTGGTTTCCGTATAGGTATCCGCCGTGTCCGACCAATTCGTTGCAGAAATCCGCATATTTCCCTTCAACTTCGCCCCGCAGGGCTGGGCCATCTGCCAGGGACAGCTTCTGCCGATTTCGCAGAACACCGCCCTGTTTTCACTGATCGGCACGTTTTACGGCGGCAACGGCACCAGCAACTTCGCCCTGCCCAACCTCCAGGGTGTGGCCGCGGCGCAAGCAGGGCAGGGGGTCGGTCTGACCAGTGTTGAGCAGGGGGAGCTGGACCTCAACAACCGCAACCGGGCGTTGCCGACCTCGGTAACGGTTGCACGGCAGATGTTGAGCAGCACTACTGCCGGGAGTGCGCTGGCCGCGTTCCCCGCTGAACCCAGCCTGGCCATCAACTACTGCATTGCCCTGACGGGCATCTTCCCTTCGCGCAGTTGACCGAACGGCGAGATTCGAACATGTCGGAACCCTATCTCAGTGAAATCCGGATCTTTTCCTTCAGCTTCCCGCCCAAGGGCTGGGCATTCTGCAATGGCCAGTTGCTGTCGATCAATCAGAATGCGGCGCTGTTCAGCCTGATCGGCACCTTCTACGGCGGCGACGGCATCAACAATTTCGCCTTACCCAATCTCCAGGGGCGCATTCCCCTGGGCTTCAATAATTCGTTTCCCCTAGGTCAGCCCTCGGGTGGGGAGCAGGGGAATGCCACCGCCTCGGTATCTTCGGTGGCGACGATTGCCAGTCTCACCATCAATCGCGGTCTGACCTCGCAGGCGACGGGCACGGTGCAGGCACTGGCGCTGCCGGGTTCGAGCAATTTCTTCAATCGCCAGCCTACCATGGCCCTCAACTTCTGCATTTCCCTGGTGGGCATCTTTCCCAGCCGCAACTGAGCGTCCACGCGAGATCTTCCGATGGCACAACCCTATATTGGCGAGATCAGGATATTTGCCGGCAATTTCGCGCCGTTGGACTGGGCCTTTTGCAACGGCCAGTTGCTCGCGATCAGCCAGAACCCCACTCTGTTCAATTTGATCGGCACCACCTATGGTGGGGATGGCGTCAACACCTACGCCCTGCCCGACCTGCAATCCCGGGTGCCGATGCATATGGGACAGGGCAGCGGATTGAACAACTACCTTCTAGGACAAATTGCGGGAGCCGACAATTGCGCCACCGGCACGGGGGTGACATCGCCGACCGGCTTCAGCGTGGAGCGCAATCTCGCCGTCACCATCAACAGCACGGTCAGCGTGGAGACCCAGGGCAGCAATGCCAACCGGCTCGGCATGAGTTTCATCATCGCGCTGTTCGGCATCTTCCCCTCCCAGAATTAATCCAGGAGAGCAGGAGATGGAGCGCTCGCTGACGCTGCGGGCCGCGACCGAAGCAGACCGGCCCCTGCTGCTGGCGCTGTTCTGCGCCATACGCCGCGGCGAATTCGTCACGCTGGGCTGGCCGCCGGCGCAGCTCGACCAGTTCCTGACACAGCAATTCAGCGCGCAGGAACGGCACTATGCCACGCACTATCCCGGCGCCGAGCATTCCATCATCCTTCACGAAGGCAACGGCGCGGGGCGCCTGTACCTGCATCGCGGCGCGGACGAGATCCGCCTCGTCGACATCGGCCTGCTGCCCGAGCTGCGCAATCGCGGCATCGGCCGCCAACTGCTCGAATGGATCCAGGCGCAGGCTGCTGCCGCCGGATTGCCGTTGCGGCTGAGCGTCACGCTCGACAATCCCGCACAGCGGCTGTACCGGCGGCTGGGCTTTGTCCCTGGCACGGACGACGGGGCCTATCTCTCCATGGAATGGCGCGCGGAGCGCACGGTGAAACCCGCCGCTAGTTGAAGCAGGCTTCGTAATCGCGCCAGCCGCCGGCTTGCGCCACCGGCACGATGAACACCTCCAGCAAGCCCAGCCGCGGATGGTTCAGCGCAACGATGCCCTGTTCCAGTGGCGGTGTTTCCGGCGCCCGCAAAATCACCGCGAACGGGTTGCGCATGGACACGCCGGGCGGCGGCGCTTTCCCTTGTCGGACCTGATGCACGCGGAATTCCAGGGTGTGATCGCCGATCTGCGCCAGGAAAGGCAGATCGCGGTTCGATTCGAAATCGTCGCCGGTGATTTTGTCGAGCGTCATGGCCAAGGGTTCTGCTGCGCGAAAGTCCTGGTCGCAGTGTAAGGCCCCAGCGCACTAACTTTCGAGCCCCTGGATGCGCTTGTCGCGCAGCGTCTGCTTGGCCCGCTCCAGCCGCTTCACCAGTGCCGGGCCCAGCGCCAGCGCCACGCCCACGCACAGCACGTCGAGAATCGCCAGGTGCGCCAGGCGCGAGATCATCGGCGCGTAGATCTCCGGATCCTCCGGCACGTCGGCGTAGAGCGTCACCGTGGCCAGCCGCGCCAGCGGCGAGCCGCCCGCGGTGATGGCGATGACCTCGGCGCCGGACTCCAGCGCGATCTCCACGCTGCCCAGCATGTCGGTGGTGCGGCCGCTGGCGGAGATCGCCAGCACCGCGTCGCCGCGCTTCAGCACCGTCGCCGCCATGCCCATGGTGTGGGTGTCGATGTAGGACACGGCGGGCACGCCGAAACGGAAGAACTTGTGCTGCGCGTCGAGCGCCACGATGCCTGAATTGCCCACGCCGTAGCACTCGATGCGCCGCGCCCGCGCCAGGATCTTCACCGCCCGCTGCAGCTGCGCCGTGTCGAAATGATTGCGCACATTGATCAGTGCGCCGATGGTGCGGTCGAACACCTTCGGCGCCACCAGCTCCAGCGCATCGCCCGGGCCCACGTCCTGGTGCACGAAGGGCACGCCCGAGGCCAGGCTCTGCGCCAGGCGCAGCTTGAATTCCTTGTAGCCGGAGAAGCCCAGCGCGGCGGCGAAGCGCGCCACCGTCGGCTGGCTGGTGCCGACGCGCAGAGCCAGTTCGGCGATCGACAGGTGCAGCACCTCGTTGGGTTGCGCCAGCACCAGCTCGGCCACCGCCCGCTCCGACTTGCGCAGCTCCGCCACGCTGGCGGCGATGCGCGCCAGCAGCGAGCTCTGCTGCACCAGCGCCGCGCTTTCCACGCGCGTGCCGGCGCTGGATTCCGGCAGGGCTTGCGCCTTCACGGGTTGTAGAACACCTGCACCGGCACCGCATCCTGCCGCAGCACGGCGGCGATGGGGTGCTGCGCCGGCACGCTGTGCGCGGCCAGCTCGATGGCGGCGCGCTTGCCCTCGCCTTCGATCTGGATCGCCAGCAGCCGCGTGTCGAGCAGGGCGCGCAGGGTCAGGCTGATGCGCCGGTGCGGCGCGCTGGGCGGCGTCACCGCCGCCAGCCGCTGCGGCCGGCGCACATCCAGCGCCGCCGCTGTCTCGGGCGCGCCGGGAAACAGCGAAGCGGTGTGCCCGTCATCGCCCATGCCGAGTATCACCGCGTCATAAGGGTGCGGCAGCAGCGCCAGCGCCTGCTCGGCGGCGGCGAGATGCTGTTCCGGTGTCACCCTGATGTCGACCAGCGGCTGGAAGCGCGCCGCCGCCGCCTCGCCGCGCAGCAGATGCTGCCGCACCAGGCGCTCGTTGCTGTCGGCATCATCCGCCGCCACCCAGCGGTCGTCCGCCAGGCTCACCGTCACCTGCGACCAGTCCAGCGCCGCGCCGGACAGCGCCTTGAAGAACGCCACCGGCGTGCGTCCGCCGGAAACGAACAGCACCGCCGCGCCGCGCGCGCTCAGCCCTTCGCGCAGCGCATCGGCCACCATCGCCGCGAGCGCCTGCGCGGTCTGCGCGTCATCGGCATGAAGATGCTGCCGCACATTCGGCGGCAGTTGCAGCGGGGCAGGGTGGGTCATCAGCTTTCCTCGCGCCAGGCGTGCCCGTCGCGGGCGATCAGCGCGCTCGAAGCGGTGGGGCCCCAGGTGCCGGCGGGGTAGGCCTTCAGCGGCTGGCTGCCGTTTTCCCAAGCGTTGAGAATCGGCTCCAGCCATTGCCAGGCTGCGTCCAGCTCGTCACGCCGCATGAACAGCGTCAGCTTGCCGTTGATCACGTCCATGATCAGGCGCTCGTAGGCGTCCCACTGCCGCGTCTGGTAAGCCTCGGACAGCGCCACGTCGAGCGAAATCGGCTGCAGGTTCATGCCTTCGCCCGGCACCTTGGCCATCAGGTCCAGGCGCAGGCCCTCATCCGGCTGCAGGCTGATCACCAGGCGGTTGTAGGTCGACTCGCCGCCGTTGGCGCGCAGGATCGGGTGCGGCACGCCGCGGAAATTGATCACGATCTCGGCCAGCCGGTCCTGCATGCGCTTGCCGGTACGCAGGTAGAACGGCACCCCGGCCCAGCGCCAGTTGCCCAGCTCGGCTTTGATGGCGACGAAGGTTTCGGTGCGGCTGCCCTTGGGGATGCCCGGCTCGTCCGGATAGCCCGGTACCGGCTTGTTGCCGATGGCGCCGGCGCGGTACTGGCCGCGCACCGTGCGCGCCGCCACTTCCTCGCCGGTGATCGGCTTGAGCGCGCGCAGCACCTTCAGCTTCTCGTCGCGCATGGTGTCGGCCTCGATGTTCGCCGGCGGCTCCATCGCCACGATGCACAGCAATTGCAGCAGATGGTTCTGCACCATGTCGCGCAGCGCCCCGGTGCTGTCGTAGAACTCGCCGCGGCCTTCCACTCCCACCGTCTCGGCAATGGTGATCTGTACATCGCGCACCCAGGAGCGGTTCCACAGCGGCTCGAACAGCACATTGCCGAAGCGCAGCGCGATCAGGTTCTGCACCGTCTCCTTGCCCAGGTAGTGATCGATGCGGAAGATCTGCTGCTCGGCGAAGATCGCGCCGACGTCCTCGTTGATGCGCCGCGCCGAAGCCAGGTCGCGGCCCAGCGGCTTTTCCAGCACCACGCGGCTCTCCGGCGTCACCAGTCCGGCGCGGCCGAGGCCGGCGCAGATGGTGGCGAACAGGTTCGGCGCCGTGGCCAGGTAAAACACCCGCACGCGCGAGCCGGCGTCCTTCAGCTTCTCCGCCAGCGCCTGGTAGTCCTGCTCCTGGTTCGCGTCCAGCCGCAGATAGTCGAGCCGCTGGGCGAAGGCGCTCCACGCGGCTTCGCTGAAATCCTTTGCCGGCACATGCAGGCGGCAATGCTCCAGCGCCAGCGCCAGGTATTCCTCCCGCGTCAGCGCCTGCCGGCCGGTGCCGACGATGCGCCAGGCCGCCTTGCCGGCGCTGTCGCGATGGCGGTAGTACAGTGCCGGCAGCAGCTTGCGCATCGCCAGGTCGCCGTTGCCGCCGAACAGGATGAAATCGAATGCCTCGAGCGTCGCCATGTGCGCCTCATTTCCGGTCATGGAGCGGGGCGCCCCATCGTCGATCCGCCGCTGTATGTATTAATACTACACATTTTTCCGCAAAAATGCAGCCCGGGACCCTCCCGCTGAAGCCAGCATCGCACTGATGCCGTGACAGTTTGTCTGCGCAAATGTGATGTTTTGTTGACGGCCCAGACTCTCTAAGGGTAGCCCCGCGGATGATTCTGTAGTATTAATACAGAACAGACACGCCGACCGTCCGCACCGGCCGGTCGGCAGCCGAGGCCCCCCACATGAGTCTTCACCCAGTATTGGCCGCCGTCACCCGGCGCATCCGCGAGCGCAGCGCCGCCAGCCGCGCCACCTACCTGCGCCACGTCGAGGCGGCGCGACAGGCCGGCACCGTGCGCTCGCACATCTCTTGTACCAATCTGGCACACGCCTTCGCCGCCTCCCCTGGGGACGACAAGCAGGCGCTGCGCGCCGCGCGCTGGCCCAACCTGGGCATCGTCTCCGCCTACAACGACATGCTCTCCGCGCACCAGCCGCTGGACCGCTTCCCCGCGCTGATCAAGGAGGCCGCGCGCAGGGCCGGCGCCGTGGCCCAGTTCGCCGGCGGCGTGCCGGCCATGTGCGATGGCGTCACCCAGGGCCAGGGCGGCATGGAACTGTCGCTGTTCTCGCGCGACGTCATCGCCATGTCCACCGCCATCGCCCTGTCGCACAACGTCTTCGACGGCGCGCTGTGCCTCGGCGTATGCGACAAGATCGTTCCCGGCCTGCTCATCGGCGCCCTCCAGTTCGGCCATCTGCCGGTGGTGTTCGTGCCGGCAGGGCCGATGACCTCGGGCCTGCCCAATGCCGAGAAGTCGCGCATCCGCCAGCTCCATGCCGAAGGCAAGCTCAGCCGCGAGCAGCTGCTCGAAGCCGAGATGAAGTCCTATCACGGCCCCGGCACCTGCACCTTCTACGGCACCGCCAACAGCAACCAGATGCTGATGGAAGTGATGGGCCTGCACCTCCCCGGTGCCGCCTTCGTCAATCCCAACACCCCGCTGCGCGATGCGCTGACCGCCGCCGCCGCCCAGCGCGCCGCGCGCATCACCGTGCAGGGCGGCGAATACACACCCATCGCCGAGGTGATCGACGAGCGCGCTATCGTCAACGGCATCGTCGGCCTGCTCGCCACCGGCGGCAGCACCAACCACACCATCCACCTTGTCGCCATCGCTCGCGCCGCCGGCATCGTCATCGACTGGAGCGACTTCGACCAGCTCTCCGGGGTGGTGCCCCTGCTGGCGCGCATCTATCCCAACGGCAGCGCCGACGTGAACCAGTTCCACGAAGCCGGCGGCATGGGCTTGCTGATCCGCGAGTTGCTCGGCGAAGAACTGCTGCACGCCGACGTCAAGACCGTCGACGGCCCCGGCCTGTGGCGCTACACCCGCGAGCCCTTCCTCTACGGCGGCGAGCTGCGCTGGCGCCCCGCGCCCGCCTGCAGCCTGGCACCGCAGATCCTCGGCGATGCCGATCATCCCTTCAGCGCCGACGGCGGCCTCAAGCTGCTCACCGGCAACCTCGGCCGCTCCGTCATCAAGGTCTCCGCGGTCAAGCCGCAGCACCGCGTGGTGGAAGCGCCCGCCATCGTCTTCGACGACCAGGAAGCCGTGCTCGCCGCCTTCAAGCGCGGCGAGCTGCGCCGCGACTTCGTCGCCGTGGTCCGCTACCAGGGGCCGCGCGCCAACGGCATGCCTGAACTGCACAAGCTCACTCCCGCGCTGGGCGTGCTGCAGGACGAGGGCTTCCACGTCGCCCTGGTCACCGACGGCCGCATGTCCGGCGCCTCCGGCAAGGTGCCGGCGGCGATCCACGTCACCCCCGAATGCCTCAACGGCGGTCCGCTGGCCAAGGTCCGCACTGGCGATCTCATCCGCCTCGACGTTGCCGCCGGCCTGCTCGAAGCGCGCGTCGATGCCGCCGAATGGGCGCGGCGCGAAATGCAGCCTCCCTCGATGGAGCACAACCAGCACGGCCTGGGCCGCGAACTGTTTGCCTCGGCGCGCGCCATGGCTTCGGGGGCGGAGCAGGGTGGGATTACATTCAATGCTGCGATGGGCGCGGCTGCTTAATCCCTTCGCCATGGTCTTCTGCCTTGAAGCTGGAAATCTCCAACAATCTCCGTTCGCCCCGAGTGAATCGCGCAGCGATTCGTATCGAGGGGCCGCATGCGCGATTTCAGCCTGGGTGTCTCGATACACCGCGCTGCGCGCGGCACTCGACACGAACGGGCATCATTGAATTCACCGAGCCCTCGATCTGCAATGGCTCAACCCGCATGAGGACCACAACATGAACGTACACGACCTCCTCAGCACCGGCCCCGTCATGCCCGTCATCGTCATCGATGACGCTACCCTGGCCGTACCACTGGCCCGCGCCCTGGTGGATGGCGGCGTGCGTGTGCTCGAAGTCACCTTGCGCACCGGCGCCGCGCTCGAAGCCATCCGCGCCATCGCCCGCGAAGTGCCCGAAGCCCTGGTCGGCGCCGGCACCATCCTCAGCGCGCGCGACCTGCAGCAGGCGCGCGAAGCCGGCGCGCGCTTTGGCGTCAGCCCCGGCGCCACGCCCGAGCTGCTGGCCCTGGGCAAAGCCGGCGATTGGCCCTATCTCCCCGGTATCATGACCCCCTCGGATCTGATGGCCGCGCTCGCCGCGGGCTACTCCGCGCTCAAGTTCTTTCCGGCGGCGCAGGCCGGCGGCATCCCCATGCTCAAGGCCCTCGGCGGCCCGTTTCCGCAAGTCAGCTTCTGCCCCACCGGCGGCATCACCTCCGCCACTGCCCCCGACTACCTGGCCCTGCCCAATGTGGTCTGCGTCGGCGGCTCCTGGCTCACCCCTGCCGCGCTGCTGCATGCGCGTGATTGGTCTGGCATCACCAGGTTGGCCGCACAAGCCGCTGCCCTGCCGCGACCCGACTAACCAATTGTCATCCTGAGCGCAGCGAAGGATCTGGCCGGACCCTTCGCTGCGTATGACCCAGCCGCAGCAGCTTTTGTAGGGCGGCCTGTGGCCGCCGCCGCGCTGCACTCCGTGCAAAAGCCCCGGCGGCCACAG